>Ga0181612_156788_pt1 | contig 17354 bp, 17 predicted proteins | sample HoacroProtozoa21_FD_119630 | JGI IMG/M metagenome (GOLD analysis project Ga0181612, IMG submission 119630) | Hoatzin crop microbial communities from Cojedes, Venezuel. Combined Assembly of Gp0051906, Gp0051904, Gp0051908
GCCTCCAACCACCTCCCTGTCCTCCATGTGCCTTAGCACAGCTTCCAGGAGGATCTGTTCCATGATCTTCACATGTACAGAGGTGAGCCTGACAGGTCAATAGTTCCCAGGGTTCTTCTTTCTACCCTTTTTAAAAATCGATGCAATGTTTCCCTTCTTGCAGTCACCAGGGACTTCACCTGACTGCCATGACCTTTCCGATATCGTGGAGAGTGGCTTGGCAACGGTATCCGCCAATTCCCTCAGGGCTCTGGGGTGCATCTCATCAGGTCCCATAGAACACACGTTTCTGATACCTGATGGAAGAAGGTCAGTGATGCTTTAAGGCTTCCTTTAGATGAATTTGCTATGACTTCAAATTCGCTACTAGTATGATATTCATATTTTAATCCAGTTTTATACAGGAGACACACATGAGTTTTTTTCTGAACCAGTTTACCTGTGTATGACCTTTACTACTACAGAGACTTCTGAAGTAAGAGAATTTCTGACATTCTCAGTTGATGGACCAGTTGGGAATAGACTGTGTTAATTTATTTCATGAGGCAGGTGAATGACTTTTGTAGACTTATTAAATGGAAATTAGAGCTCCAATGTAAAAAGAATGACTTGGGAGGGAGGCATGCAGCAGCAGATGGACGTTTTCCAAAGTGTATCTAACAAATGTAACTACGCACTGGCTTACCACACCTGGAAGCTGATGTAGCTGATCTGATTTCATGGGATGATCTCTGAGCTTGCACCTCACTGACGAGAGCTTTACTCCTGGGCAATTGCTGCTGGCTGAGATCCAAGGAACTCCAGAAAAGGGACTAGGGAGCTGACACAGGATTATGATACGCACTGCAACACAATTGCTTTAAATGGGTTTGCAGAAATTTTTACTCTCAAGCATGTTTAAAATCTGAAAGTGGTGGTTTTTTTTTTAAGCCTCAGTGATCTTTTCTGAGCTGAGGATGTATGCCTTGGGAAAGCAGTTTGTAGGTAAAAGTTAACTATCATTTTGGCTAATGAAAAGATTAATAGAGGTTAGAGGGAGAATGGCACAAAGCTGAAAGTGCAGTACAGGTTGCAACTGGCAATCAAGGCAAAGTGTTAGTTTAGAGAAGGTGTTTGGTACCTGTGGAGCAGAGGAGGACATTAATGACAGGAGTCGCCTGTGGGACAGAGGCAGTTGACCCTCGTTAGGAAAACTGGGATGGTGGGTGGCACCCGGGGAAAGCGTCTGTGCTGCAATCCCCTGCATTGCCAGGCTTTACCTTGGGTGCTCTCATGGGTACCCTGCAGTCTGACATTGAACGAGGCTGGAAGTGGTTGTGTCACCTCCATGCGTTTCTGGATGCAGAGGGAAGTCCTGCCCTTTTGGCTGGAGGTCTGCTTCTACTTGCTAAGCCAAAACTGAGCAGCTGGGCTTGCGTGAGCATGGCTGTTTGCCTGGCTGTTGTGCCATGGAGTGGCTAGATCTACTACGGTGCGGACAGCGCACGGTGATGCGGCACTGCCTGCATCCCTCTTACCTGCTCATCTGATCACAGGAAGGTAAGCGTCAGTAGTCCTAGTCGCAGGTGGTAAAATGGGATCAGAATTCAAGCGGAGTTGTGAAAATCACGTACTAAATATACGTGGGTTGGTGACCCATCTGCAGAGTACAACCTGGTTGCACTTCTGCTGTCAGATACGTGGTCAGTATTGCCAGATGCTGGTTGCCATTGCTCCTTACGCCGTTGTTTAAGAACAGGATAAAAGATGTTTGAACAGCCTGCCATGCGTTAGGAGAAATACCTACTTGCTGCTGGGAGGTTGTCAACAGGTGGCAGCATCCGACTTCGAATCGCTGGAGACTGAGGGTGATCGGTGATGAGGGGAGTCCCAAGAGGGCTTTGGTGTTGCTGCTGGTCTCCCTGCTCCTTGAGCAGAGCTAAATATCCTGACTTCTCTTGTGCTCTGGTCCACAAAGATAATTTTTTTTCTGTCTTTGATGCTATAGAGCATAATTTAAAATAATATAAGAGGTGAGAATAACATCTTCTGGCAGCAGGGTAAAGCCTGATGCATGAGAGTTGGCTTCACTAGAAAGGCGCTTTCTCCTCCTCATTATTTTGTTTGTTTTCTGCCACAGGTAATTCAGTCAGCTCCCTTCCTGTGAATGGAGTGTGTGTTTTGTTTCTCAAACTCATGTGCCAATTAATTGCACCAGAAATACAAGCAGTAATTAAACCTTGATCTGCAATCTCTGAACAGTTATTTTAGTGACTGTTTCACGCTTACTGGAGTCTAGAGAAAAGCCGTCAGGGACGGACAAGGATGCGTGTTGTGGTGCAGCAGAAAGCAAGGAAAGAAAATGGGTCGCAGTGGTGAGCGAGGCTTTATAAGTTGCTCCAGCGGATTTGGCACTGTGTAGTTATTTCACAGCAGTGGAGGAGTGACAAGTCGCTGGTGGCTGGTGTGGGGGCCCTGGCTGCAGGAACGGGGAGCACGGTGACGAGCATGTCAAGACGTGCAGATGAGGCCAATGGCAGAGGGTAGGAGACATCATTTATTTTTGAAGGATCTGGGACTGCCAAAGCTATTATTCTGGGGTTTTAAATTAAACTTACATGTTTACTTATGTTTTGTTTAATGCTATTTAGCTGATTCAGATTTAAGGCAAGACTATCTATTGTTCAGTGTCTTACTGCCAATTAAAGCAAATACCAGACTCTCAGTAAATATCTGGATGGATTTAACCACAGTTTAGTCCAAAGGACTGTCCTAGTAGAGCCAAGGAGTTTCAGAAGCTGGTGGTCTCCATTCTCACTCATGCCTCTGATGCTTTCTCTGCTCAAGTGCTGCCATTTTACTCATGCAGTTCTATTTTAAAAGAGAATTACGTATTTTTCTCTTAATCCTCCTGCTGTTCACCATCTCCTTGCTCTGGTACATTGTATTTTGACTACCAGCTGGATTAATTTGGTTTTCTTTACAAATATTTTTACGAAGAGAGAAGTGCTGACATAGCAAGTGACGAGAATAACTGGATAAGCTTTTTTGCTTGGTACACAAAGGTGCATCTTCTGCTTGGGAACAAAAAATAATCCATTGACCTTCTCCTGCTGTTTTCAGACAAAGTGAATGAGCATGTCTGAAGGCTTAAAACTTTCCACTTAGTTTTTAAGGTGATTCAGTCTGATTTATTATGTGAGATATGTAACAGGGCAAGTGCATCGCATTGTGAGGGGGAGCGTGGGCACAGCCAAGCAGAGGCAGCAGCCGCTGGGTATTTCACTACCTCCAGAAGGGTTACAACTCCGCCAGGAGAGGCTGTGCTGGCTGGATCTGTTCTCATGCAGTACCTGGAATGACAGAATAAGCAGACAGTTGATTGACAACTAAATTACAACCTGGTAAAATGTGATACTTGTGGTATGACAGTATTTTAGTCATGCTTGTTCTGTGTAGCACAGGTGTCGGCTGGGTGCTGAGGTTTCAGCGTGCTGGCTCTCCTTGATGTGCTGGTTTTCCTTAAGCAGAGACATGGATGTCCTTAATCACCTGGTGCGTGTTCCAGATGGAGTTACACTGGCTGGGGATGGGGGAAGGAAAACTGCAGGCCGAAAAATATATGCAGAGTAAAAGTGGGGAAAATAATACTTCTGTCACTAAGACGATTGTTCCACCTCCTAAAATCTGAGTTGGGAAGTAAGTCCAGAAGAGACACTCTCTTTTCTCACCTTTGTATAACAAAGGCCCCAGACCTCATTCCTGTTGCGTTTCACCCTGTTTAGTTCTGTCTGGGTGTGAGGGAGCAAACGTGGACAGGAAGGTATGCCAGTGGTGAAGCGGCGGTTACAAGTGGAGCAAAGCTATGGTGATTTCTCCCAGCAAGCATCAAGCAAATTAAAACCCCTTTTGCAAAATGTCTGACGTGCCAGTGACAAGCCTCAGTCTAACAAGGTAATCGAATTCACGTCTGGTTTCTTCTATAGACTAGATGTAGCTGACTCTACTATAACTGTGTGATGTGTCCTACAGCCCTCTTCCCTCTCCTTCATAGGCCCATTGCAACACTCAGCTATTTAAACACCACCTCTGGGGATGTGTATTTTGTTCGTGGGTTAGCATCAGGGCAATAGTTATTGCGTGTTTGTAGTTGATCAAATTTTAGTGCCATGCAACAGCGTAATGCAGCAGGAAACAGCTGAGAACACCCAGCAACCACCACTTATGCTTTTTATGGTGATATTAAACATAGTTAAAGTGGATGCCAAATGGTCTATAAAAACAAATAGGTCAGGTGCATATTTTAATGAAATGGGTAGCTTGTTCTCCCTGTTCTAGGCTGTAATTTTCCTGATCCTCTCAGGACACACGATGTCATCCGTCTTGTGACTGAGTTGAGAATAGTGATGCTGTTGGTGCAGTTGTGCTGGTGGGATGGATGTGGGCCATTGCTTTGACATTAAAAGGGCAGGACTCAAGTTCGAAGCCTAGCTTAGGTACTTTTTATTGAGGGTTATATCTGTGAGCGCTGCGCTTACAACAGGAGTGCAAATGCAATGATGATCTGCTGCTTTTGGACAGGGTGCCTGAGCAGGGTATGTGACCCTCCCAAAACTTTCTGTCTGCCAGGGAGGTGATTTTCTTCACAGTCTGGGGGTAGTGTTGTGTGAGGGAAAACCATGGAAATGCAGTGTGTTCCTGTTACTCTATAAACCATTGATGTTCCCTCTTGGGTCTTTTTCATTTATAACCAGCCATTGATTTGTTTTGTATTTCATTCATTTTATTTATTGTTCCCACTCTCTAATCACATCATGCTACCCATTCTACAGAAAACAGTGTTTTTCTAGAAGCTTGCAATCCTGTGTCTGTGATCTCTAGATGTCTCTCTTGCCCTAATACAAGAATATATGAAAACGGCAGAACCAGCAAAGCACTGGGTATGTGATCTTGGATAGAAACACGTACATGCAACACCCCTCCGTCTTCACCTCCTCAGCTAGATTAGAGCGGGATTTGCCCCTTCTGTTGTGGGAAACAAACACGGCATTGTTGTTGTCTTCCACTGATGCAAGTAAATTGTGCTTTCAGCTGGACCAGGCTGTAAGCAGGAAGGAGCGAGGATTATATCTGGAAGCAGGAGGAGCTGAAACCCACCTCTGGAGTACCTGCCCAGTCTCATTAGCTCTACGGATGGGGCCTAACTGGTGTTTGGTCATTATTTTTTGCAGTATAAGTTTGTGTTAAAAAGCAAAGTCCAGGAACGTCAATGAGAAGTTTAGGTTTTTAGTATCTTTAAGAATCAGGCCTTTAACCATAAGAATGAAAAAAGTCATGGGGAAAATGAAAGGTTTTTTTTTCTTTTCTCCCCACACCTCTGCAATTCACATGGATGCTTGTCTCCTCACTTGCAATAACATGCCCAGCTGTATTCTTGCATGACAGGATCCTCAACATATAATCCACAAGTCTGCGTGGGCTGGTAATTAGCGCTGGCCCTCGTTCAGTCCTTGGGATTCATTCCTTAGGGCAGCAACATTAGCCCCTCAGTTAAGCATCTGCGCACCTCAGATTTGAAACCACTTTTACCTCACTTGGGCAGGCTGTGGATCCGGGAGCCGACTGCACACGTAGCTTGTGTTTGTGCGGAGACCTGTGTTTGCGCTGGTGCGGATGGGCAGGTGAGTCTGTCCCTCTTGGGCAGAAGTCAAAGCCTTGCTTGTTTTCCACAACTGGTGGAGGATTTCTGACTCAGTTCTATTTTCAGTTTAACGTGAAAAATATTTATAGTTCAGCCCAGGTAGCGGGAGTTTCTGAGTTTGGTGTGATGCCTTGCTTACCATGTTTATGAAGCACTGTCAGGCAAAAGATGAGATGTGGGGGGTAGGACCACTAAATTCATCTGCTACCTGCCAGGCAGACATTTGCTCTGGGAGCGAAGCAAAAATCAGGAGACTATTTTTAGCTCTGAAATACTTTTCTTGAATGACATTCAGTCCTCACCAGCCTTTGATGAGCAGAGAAATAATCCCTCAAGGGAACAACCGAAGGTGCCTGGATCCGTGCTCGGCTGCCGGCAGCTCCCTACCCAGCAGCCGCCTGCAGATGTCACCTAACAGTGGGCACCGGGTGAGAACAAAATGCATGCGGGGTGGCAGGGAGCTGGAGTACAGGAACGTATCTGAGCTAGAATAAAAATGACACTGAGTCCGCTTTCCTGATAGAGACCCAGCCCGACGGTGTGGGGCAGGGGGCTGGGAGCCACAAGCCCATTGCACCTCAAGAGTCAGTCTTGTTCCCATGCAGGGTGGGAGAACCCATCCTGCAAATCGGTGAAATACAAACCCAGTGCTGGTGGGTGGTGGCTCCAGAAATAGAAAGATACAGTGATAGCAGATAACACTCCCTGTTAGCTGAAATAAAAAGAATTAAACTGTACAAAAGTGTGCTTTAATTGGTAACGCTCTCCTGCCTGCTTAAATCACTAGAAATAAAGGTCTCCTCTTCAGTGATGAGTAGTTCCAGGCAGAGGAGACGTGATGGGGGAAACATGTTTGGAATAAATACTGATGTGAATGACACTTATTAGCTACAGTGTGGCATATTTATTTCTATGTAGTTAGCATAATAGCACAGCTTGAAATGAGAAGGGTTCTTTACTCACGTCTGTGTGTGCATGCATAAAAAGAACAATGGATTGTTATGGGCAGAATGCAGATGATTTTCCTGTCTCTGCAATTAGCACCGACATTTGCATGCCATCATTTGCTGTGGGAGAAGAGTGAGTGGCCTAAGCATGGCTATGTGTCCCGGGTTCGGCTGGGATAGGATTAATTTTCACCAGAATCCGGGAGGGGACACAGCTGGCTAGCTGACCCAAAGTGGCCAGACAACCGGGGTATTCGACACCATGTGCCATCACCCTGGTTCGGAGCAGGGAGCTGCCTGGGGGGAGGGTAACCGCAGCTGGGGAGTGCACTGGGCATGGGGCGGTGAGAGAGTTGCTCTGTGTATTCCCTTGTTTTGTGTATTCTTCTTAGCAGTATTGTTGTTACTGTTTTCTTCCTTTGCTGTTCTGTTAACCTGTCCTTATCCCGACCCACAGTTTGGCCTTTTTCTTCCCATTCCCCACCCCAGTGGGGTGCGGCTGCATGGTCCTTTGTTTGAACCGCGACACTGTGCGAGTGGCCTGCACATGGCTGTGCTTTGAGGAAACCTTCCCTTCCTTGTGTCCAACATGAGACAAGTGAGACAACAGCATGAGGCCGGCTCTTCTCCCCCATCTCCATGCCAGACAGCTTCCTACTCGCAGCAGCTCTACTCTGCTTTTGGGTGCTGCAGAGCTGCTATGAGGGCGAGACACCCCTCACCTGGACAGCCTTAACCTGAGCTGTGGCTGGAGCAGGAAGGGTGTGGAAACATCCCAGCTATCTCACAGGAATTTAACTGCAGACGTGTGGGTGGCCAGGTGAAAGCTTTATTGTCTGCTGAGGAGATGGGTGCTCCAAGTGGGGACTGGCGATGGAGAGAAGGTTGGTTGCTTGAATGTGCAGGTTACCTGCCTTTCTGTGGACGGGAACCTGCTCACCTTTTTCTATTGCTTTTCTGTGCTTGTGCGTGGGTGCCTTCAGGTGCCCGTATTCCTGCTGCTCTTAGCTGGGAGCAGTGTTGGAGGCTGTGCAGGAAGGTGCTTGTTGCTTGCTTGCCTAGAGCCTTCTCGGTCCTGCTGGCTTCATTGGGGTCTGGCAGTCCCACCGCTGCCCTGTCGCTTCTTATTTCAGGGGGGCTGGGGTTTCCCACCGTTAGTCAATGCCTGCAGTGATTTTAAAAGCATTGACCAGTTCAGTGGAGGCTTCCCACTAGTTGACATTTCTTCCCCAAGTTTCTGACACAAGGGAAGGAAAGCTTTGCTCGGAGTCAGCACTGGGCAGATGCCGGCTGCCAGCCAGCGAGGTGAAGGGTCCCCTGGCAACAGCTTCAGGACAAATCTGCTTGCACTCCAGTGGTTTGGTGGCATCGTCTTTCAGTTGTTACTTTGCAACAGTAGTAAGATTTCTCATCTTGTCTGTGTATGTTTTAATGCAAGAACATGTGGAGATGGACAATCTTGGACTTCTACTGTCCTCTTTAAACTTTGAGTGAAATTGGGTGGTGTATTGCAGAGGTGCTTGGGGAAGGGAAGTGCAGACAACTGAGTGGACAAACAAAGGGATGTCTGGGCTCTGTTTCCTTAAGAAAAATCATGAGGCATTTCAAATGAGAGAAGCCAAGAGCTCATGTCAGCTGTGAATGCTAAGTACTGTCTCAGGAGCAGTCTTGGAAGCCTTTTTGTTGAGGGGAACAATTTACACTGTGGCAAAAGTATTTACTTGCCAGGTATTTGCCTGCCTTATTTCTACTGTATTCTTCCATTGCTGAAATGTAAGATGAAAAAGCTGAAGATGTGTGCCTGGGAGTAACAAACTTTCCATTCTTTCTAAGTTTGCTTGATTGAGTGCTTGGTTTAGAAATACCATGAAAGTGCCAGGCCATGGCTTGAAATATCTCATTACCAGGTGTCCGGCTGCTTATGACTTTCATTCAGGGTTTGTTGAGGGTTTTTTTTTTCCCGTTGGTCTTCTATTGAAAATGCCAAAGGGGGAAAAACTATTACAAAAAACCAAGAAATGCTGCTTTGATTGAAAATAAAAATGCTGAGCCAGTAGTGGCTTTCAGTAGTGCTTGCTCTATTGTATGGTCCTGACTATACGCTATTTTACAAGCCTATGGGGTGTTGTATGGTGTGAGGTTCTTGTACGGGCATGAACCTGCTGGTGTTCCACATGCTGGGAGGTATTGCAGAGCTGAGAGATGAGCAGGTATGTGACGGTGATGGAGGGACCCGACAAGTGGGCAGGGAGGAAAGAAACCCCAGACCCTGAGGTTACAGCACTGACTTCGCTGAAGTCAGACAAGTGTTCCGCATAGCGCACAGGCAGTGTGGTCAACTGAGGGAACAAGGACGTTGTTGGACATTTTGTGGCTGCTAGTGGCCTGTGACAATGTGGGGACAGTGTTTTAATGCTCTTGCCTTCCCTTACAGGATCGCCTGCTCCTCTAGCTTTGGGCACTAGCACAGTAAGTGATGTGATGGAGCTTATGGCATTGCCAGGCCTTGTGTAACAGGACCAGCGAGGCCACTGTGGACCTGTGAAAGGTGGCTGAAGAAACAGCTGACAACTGGTGCTCTGATGCATGAGCAGGCAGCAACACAGAGCGCTGCTGGAGAGGCTGGGGAGGGCATCTCTCCTCTCCCTGAAAGGAGGGGGAGATTGCTTCTCTGGAGGACCTTAGTCGTGGTTGGAGACTCGTGCATCTTCAGACATCTCCTGTTATGGGGAAGATGGTGCTCTAGAAGGACAGTCTTGGCCAGCCCTAGTCTACACCAGCTTTGGGTGCCATCAGAATCGGTCTTCAGTCCTGGACTTCAGCAGTGCTTCCCTGTGACCTGGGCATCTCCCAGTGCCAGCAGCGGAAGTGGCGGTTTGAGGATCTCCATGTCATGCTGGAGAATGTGCTGTCAAGGATGGAGGTGTGTCAGCTTGCGCACCAGCACCTGAATGTGCTGGCTGCTGGGTGAGCTGTGCCCTGGCACAGGAGGGTCCCTGCTGCCTGGGGTGTGCAGGCAGAAGGGCTGGGATCTGCCGCGGTGCCACTGTGGGAGCTCAGGGTGCCCCAGAGCAGCCTGCATTTGTGGGAGATTTCTGTGGTCCTCTCCAAGGTTCCACTGATTGCTTCTTCGGGCCTCCCAGAGGCTGCAGGCCCCTCCTTACAGCAGTGCTGGCACTTTCCGCAGCAGGGAAAGGAAAACTTGGAGACGTGGCAACCAATTTGCAAATAATAGAACACTTAAAGCTATATGAAAAAAGTCTTGCATGGAAAATCAGACAGGGCAGGAAAAACAGCACTTACCATCAACATAATGCAGCTGAAATCTCTTTCTTAGAGATAATCATCTCTGATTCCAGCAGTAAAAATAAAGGACAAAAGCTGGAAGAAGCCATAAAGCACAGTCGTGGGAGTGAATCTGGGTGAAATGAAAATTAAAAACACAATGAAAGGCATAGAATTGCCTTAAGTAAAAACAGAGCCATCTGCCTAGAACAACAACTGAGATTATATGGGAAGCACACGGGGGTGCGGGGAACTGGGCTGAGTGTGGGGCTGCAGTGGGGCTGGTGGTGAGCCAGTGCTCAGCCATGAAGGAAGGGGGGGAAAAGAGCCCCTGCCAAGAGCTGAGAAAGATCCAGATTTCAGGTGTCCCTTGCAGTCTGGAAGACATTCAGATCCTTGCTTTTAGCACTTGATCTGAAAGACAAAGTAGTTTATGGTCTGTCTGGAGGATAATGGCCTGATCCTGGCCAGTGCCGGCTCCTGCCTGGTGAAGCTCATCCCCGTACTGCTGACCTTTAATGGACGGTATGTGCTGAACTGGCCTTCTGCAGTGAATCTCACTGAAGCTCACATTTAAAGGTCTGTGCAAGTCAGTCCTCATCCAAAGCTTGAACAATTGAAGGGCAGATTTCCGCTGGCACCAGTCCAAACCCCACGAGGCTGCGATGGCTCAGAGAGGCAGCGCTGCCGGCTGAACCAAATTGGGAGCAGCCCATGGAGTTCGTTGTCCCTGCTATTGCGGACCATGGTCTCATGCAAATCAAGCCACAAAACTGAGGTGTAAATGTTGTTCCCCCCACAGGTTTTAAACAGTCATTTGGAGACCTTAATTTAAAAATAGGTATCAGTTTTAAAGTGCTAGAGGAGGTACACAGCCTTTTATCAAAGGATGCCAATGTATGGTGTGAGTACCTATGTCTTGTGACTATTTTCAGGCTGACCTTGATGGATTTGTTACGCTAAGTGTCATAAAAATGAAATTGCTTGATAAAATATCTGCTATTTCCCATGCCACCAAGAAAGCACCTGGGACCCTTTTGCTCCCAGTAGACAACGGTGCACAGAGGCTTATGCAACTCTCCTGCTCTGCTGGTGGCTGCTCTCTTCCAGAGATGGCATGGTATTTTTAGATGCAGAACTCTATGCTAATCACATTTTCAAAGCTTCAGCTGACATTAAAATGATTCAACTGTAGCCTTATTTCACATACTTCTGTTTGTTGCCTTTTGTATGCTATGTGTAGCTTTTCAGGAGACTGGGCCTATTTTCTACCTAAATCATGGTTTGGGAGCTGCCGTACGACAAAGAATGTTTTTATCCTTTTTGAAGATCTTTTGAGTTATCCTTGGCCCCAGCTATCTGAAATACAGACTCATGCACATATATTCTCTCTGCAGGCAAAGAACAGAGGCAGGAATAGACTTTATAGCTGTGGTTCTCAAATTTTATTAGTCAAAGGGCTGCCTGACCTTCAGGGAAAAAAAAATATCAGGGAACGATCATATCTGATGCTGCCACCCTGGTGTTCGTTTATGGCCAAAGAACTTCTTTATGAGATCTATTTTTTATGAGTTTTGCTTGCCCTTTTGTTTACTTGCTTGCCTGGATGGTAACGTGCTCAGTAAATGTCTTTGTCTCTCTTCGTGGGTCACTGTCTGGTGCCTCACACAGCACCTTTGGGCCCATGCTGAACGTGGGTCTGCAGCCCTCGTGGCCTCTGCCCTGTCGGTCTCATGCAGTGTCTGCTAAGCTGAGGAAAACAGTTACTTTTCTACAGATGGTGTGGTGAAATGAGTCCTTTTCTTAGCAAAAAGATGCCGCATGCCCAGCCCAGCCCCTTGCCTGATACTGAAGAAGCGTTCTTAAGTTGAGTCCCTCACAGAATCAACTCACCTTGTAGTTATAGGAACAAGGAACACAGCAAGCGATTGCTGTAGCTTTTGGTTTACCAGGCACTGGTGAGGACCCTGGCTTGCAGCAGAGTCCTTGCTGGTGGGGTTCCTTGGGAGCGAAGGGGAGGTGATGGAAGACCCAGCTGGGCTTCACTGGTGCTTGCAGACCCAGGGAGCTGCTGGCGTGGCTGGCGAGGGCTGTCAGCTGGGGCAGGCTGGGGTCACCCTCTGCGCAGGTAGGTCGGGTTCGGGGATCCCCGTGCAGGAACTGGTGCTTCCAAAGCCAGGCTGTTTGGTGGCAAAGCAACGCCCAGGTTGCTGTTCCAGACAAGGGCTGCTGCCATCCTGGCCTGGCGCAAAGGAACCAGGCTGGGGGGCCCCGGGCTGCCCTCCCGGGCATTTTGGGCTCTCTCCCGTCGCCAAGCTGCTCTCCTGGTGCCCTGTCCTAGCTTGTGGTCTCAGAGATGGGCCAGGTGTGTGTTTGCTTCCCCAACGCGGACAGAGGCTCTGCCCATCCCTTGCTCCCCTTTCAAAAGCAGCCGGCTGTGGCTTTCTGCGGCGATGGGCGTGGGAAGGAAATGGCCTCCTGTGGGCCTGTGGCACAAGTGCCAGCAAGCGGCAGGGTGATGCCCTGCACTCTTGTCACCCTGTTTCCAAAAGCATCCCACTGACCCTTTTCTCCCTCTTTCTCCTCAGCAATTGCTGCCGGGCTTGGAGTTTAAGGATCTTGTGTCTCCTGAAAGACATGGGGCTGCCGGCCTAGCCGGGCTCCCGGCCCAGCCAGCCCTCTAAGAGCTGCATGGCCACCGCCCATGCCAGCTCCTGGCGCGTGGGGTCACCCCCAGAGATGGGGCTGCTCTAGGGAGGGCAGCACTGCGGGGGGACGCTGCAGAGATCCCCCCTTTCACCAGGGCCCAGCCAGGCAGGACTGCCACGGACCCGCACCCCACAGACTGGGGCCGCCCCACATGGCGCTGGCACCGGCTCAGGGCTGCGCAGGGTTTGCCCAGCCCTTCCCGAGAGGCCGGGGAAAGCGGAGATGGAGGGTGGCTGCTGGGGGTTTCAGGTGTCCCTAGCTGCACTTGCTTTGCAGGCACTGAGTCTCCTCTTGCTTTTCAGCCGCCCTCTCCGAACCCGTGGCTGCTCAGCCCCTCGTGTGTCCCCTCTGCCCAGCCGTGAGGGATGGGCTGGTCTGAAGCCGCCGGCCCCAAGTCGGAACAGCAATGGCAGCGTCCCTGAAGGGCAGCGAGCCACTCTGGTCTGGGCTCCGGCAAGGTCCCTACATCGAGGTGAGGCACAGAAGAGTTTCTGGAAGAAACTAATCTTGTGTAATTCAAGCACCAGAGGGAGTGACTTGCGCTGCGGGAGGATTTGTTCTGTGCCCCCCTCTCTTCCCTGCGCTGCTTTTCTTCCCCTCCTCCTCCTCTTTAATCCCCATCTTTCTTGGATTCAACTTTTTATCCTGATCTTCCGGGACCAATTCAAAACACTTCCACAGCCCAGGAAGCTGCCCAGATTTGCATTTAACATATTTAAATATTTAACATATTTGAGGCTGAATTAAAGAAAAGGGAGACATAATTGGGAACAGACCGAAGAATAAGAGTGTGTGTGCATGTACAAAGGAATAAAGGCGATGCTTGCAGATACACAGGGAAATAAAATGTGGGAAAGAAGACAGAGAGAGTCCAGTCCTTCTTTGTTGTCATATCAAGCACGCTGTGACTAATGGCGATAATTTTTTTCCCCCCATCAAGTACCATAATAGAAGAATAAAACTAATTGTCATTGGCCACCCACTGTTTGTAAAACAGCTTCTCTTAAATAGTTCTTATGTATTGAGTTCTGCTGTCAAAAGGAGCCGCTTTTTTATGGTCTGCAAAATGCATTTTAGTATGAACACAGCTCGATGCAAAGGTCACCTCATCAAAAATGTTTTCCCTCAGTAGTGAGTATAATGGCAAAAAAAGGCATTTTGCAGTCTATTCTCACCATTTTGCTTGGTATTTCTTAAATGGTAGACAGCTGGAGATTAAATTCCCTTTTGATGGGCAGAATCTGAGGGAGAATGCTCTGTGGTGTATTCTGGGTTTCCCCCTCCTCTCTTCCATGCTGCGGCATGGACTCTTTAATAGCTGCCTATGATAGGTAGTATGAGCCGTATAAAAGCAGGAGACAGAAAAAAATTACCTGTTGTTTTTCAGGCTGGCTGTTGTTCCTTAGGATATTAGTATGTGTTCCTGTGTATGCTAGTGTTTTAATAGTAGTTTGGTTCCTGGATGCTTAAATTGCTCTTCTTGTCAGTGTTTCCATTTACTTGGCAAATTCCAAGTATGGAAAGACTTTGGGAGCCAGCCTACCTGAGTGAGGGAGACCACAACAACCATAAATATCGCTGCAGACAATAGGCAGAGGTCACACTGCAGTGAGAGGGAGGGTTCCTGCTAACACTCCCACAGGAGAGTTGGGGTAAGGTGGTTTGAAGTTATAATTACAAGTGTACTCATGCAGGGGTGCCTGCTCTCTGCGTGTGCGCTTGCAGCTTAAACTGGTGGTGGTGGGGAAATGGTCTGACTGTCTTCTGCCAGGTATCTGAAAATGTTACATTTTCAGGGATATAACTTACAAGTTTTGCCCACATTTTTACAACAACTTTGCTATGTTTTGGAGTTGCAGAGGGGAAGTTTGGAGAAGGCTTTACTTACCCCGAGAGGAAATGGTTTCCACTGTCGTGCTGCCTGGATTAACCCGTGGAGACCCTTGCCTAAAGGACAGTGTGCAAACAACAAAACCAGCAGCTCTGCAGCAGCTCCTACCAAATACATGTCAACTCATCTTCCAGCAATGGCAAAGAGAAGCTCAGGATAGTTGAGAATGTAACCCCAGCTGTTCTCTCTCCCCTAGAAGTAAGAACCTGTCTTTCAAAGAGACGTTTCTAATAATTTCATCTGTAGTTTGATTGTGTGCATTGATTTAGGCTTCAGTCTGTTTATGTGCACAGAGATCTGAAAAAAAAAAAAAGCAAGCACAAATGGTGCTAACCTTCGAGATTTAAGACCTGCCATTAAAGGCAGCCCTCAGTAGAAGTTCGTATTGTAACGGTAGGTGCTGATCAAGTTGCCCTGGAAGATTCAGCAGTGGTTGTAGGTCACCCTCCACAGACAAGAGGTTGCACTGCCATGAGGATAGCTGAGTGGTGTCAATCTGCAGGGAGAACCAGGGCTTGCCTCAATGAAAGTAATGCAGTGTCACAGTAGTGGCCTTGTATGGCGCCATGGGCAGACCCTGTCCTTGTCTTTATGTGGAAACAGTCAGGGCATAATAACAGTTTGGAGATCTTCAACATCTGCCTTCAGCTGGGGGCACGGATACAGATTGAACCTGGAGTGTCTGAATCATTTAGCCTGGGCTGTTACTCTTTGATCTGTTAGTGGATAGCAGTAGTGGATGGAAATTTCTGTTGGACCAGCTTCTGAGACAGCAAGGGGCGGCTGGGATAATCTAGACCTCACCTTACCTGCAGGGAGATACTATTCAGTAAACCCCAAACAACTTCTCTGGTGGTAGGAGTGTTGCTTTTTCTCATCCACCCACCGGAACAGAAATCTTCCAAGTCTCTCCAGGCCTTATTCTTCTCTTAAATGTTAAATTTCCCTTTTTTAAAGGGCAAATGTGCCACATGTAAAAGATTTTAGTTCCAAGGGTGCTCTGAATGCAGTAGAAGCTGCTTTGTTCTGTTGTGCTAGCAAAAACGTGTTGACAGGGATGGGTGTTGAAGCCCCAGGCTGAATTAACTGGCCTAGAATTAGGCAGAGGATGTTTTGCGAGGGTGTTCCAGCCAGGGAAAACCACGCTGTCTGGTCTCTTCTTGCTTCTGTGCTCCTGTGCAGTCCAGAGAGCTCCTTTGTTTTAAGTTGTGTTCATGGCTAATGGGCGAAGGAGTCTTTGCTTTGTCTCTGGGCCCCTCCGTGGGTGACAGTGCCACGAGGTGGCAGTGGCCGTCAAACAATGTCTGGCCAGAAGCTCAAGGTCCAGGCAGTGCCTTTGCCCAGCTCTTGGCTCTCTCATGCAAGGGTGGGAGCGCAGTCCAGCCCCTAAATGCCAGCCAAAGCACTGCCCTAGCTTACACTTGTCCTTTGACTTTCAAGTAGACCCAGATTCCCATTTCTCCATTCTCATGTTGTTTGAGCACCTCAGTAAAGTCAGGGTGACAGATGACCAAAACCTTGATGAACTGTGCATTGCTTTACTGTGTGCACATCCAGAGACTTACTGCCGCTGGAGGGCTTGCGCCTATCGAGGCTGCACCTTCCCTCCAGGATTATCTTGGGTGTTTTGTGTAATGGTTCTGTTTCTTTTCCTAGATGCTCAATTTTTGGCTGACATTTTGTATATCTGTGCCTGGGCTACCTGGGATAGACAGTGGGAATAGCAGTGTGAACAAAAGCTAAATCACTTGAGTGATGATGGCTCCACTGCCGCCTCACAGGTCTCTGCGTCTGAGAGGGCAGAGAAGTTTTCCTGTGGTTTGGTCGGACAGAGTCTTAGAAGTGGCTACTAGTTGTAGTAACCAAGGGGTATATCTGGTAATCTTGGTGCTGCATGTCAGCGGGAATTTGCAACACCATGAAAAGTCCAGAATTCCTGGTAGGCCTTTGCGGTGTGCCTGAATTGCCTCGCTAATCCTGGGAAATCTGCCTTCCTGGCCTGGAGGAACGGGCCCATGCCAATCCTACCTGCTGTAAAAGAAAGACCATTTCCACTAAGGTGGGCTCTGTAGGCTTGGCCAGTTCAAGAGTCAGACTAGAGGCAGATAGACACATCTTTATCATCAGCTGATGGCTTTTTGCTGTCTTTGGTATAAACACTGTAAAGCAAGAACCATGATGAATCCATGTCACATCCCACCTATGGGGTGGGGGGGGGTGAGGGGGAAGCAAGTCAGGTTCTGTGAATGCCCTCGGGCTAAATTTAGGTGAAACTACACCAAGTAATCAATTTAAGCATTTTATTCATAACAGAGGTAACTTGGAAAACATGGAAAGCATTGTCAACATGGGTTTTTCTCAAAAATGTAAGAAAAAAAGGGACACCAAAAAAGGTGTATCATTACCTTAGGATCCCACGATGGTGATGACAGGCATAGCATCCTCTGGTGGCAGGCACGCCAGGCTCTTTGCACATGTGTCTTTAATCACTCAGTCTCCGCCCTTAGTCCCACCTCTTGGCGACTTATATGGCAATTCTTCTAGAAAGTTCATGATCTTCTGTGCAGGCGCCAGTGGGGGAGAAGACGTCTCTTAGGGGGTCTCAAGACCCTTCCTCAAATGAACTTTATATCACCTCTGCCCGTATTTGGGTAAGGCACGTCAGAGACGCGGAGCTGCACATCCTGGCAGCCTGGTGTTACCTTGTTGCAGTTTGCTGTTGGCTGGGCAGACCCCCAACTGCAGGTTGGCACATCCTGCCTGCTCAGGACAGCCCTTTGAAGGACTGCCCCGGGGCTGAGGCAGCTGTTTTAGAACAATGTTTGAGGCGTTAACATGTTCA
>Ga0181612_163632_pt1 | contig 17352 bp, 8 predicted proteins | sample HoacroProtozoa21_FD_119630 | JGI IMG/M metagenome (GOLD analysis project Ga0181612, IMG submission 119630) | Hoatzin crop microbial communities from Cojedes, Venezuel. Combined Assembly of Gp0051906, Gp0051904, Gp0051908
GCATCATTGCTGGGGCCTCCTCTGGCCCCGCTCCAGCAGCTCCAGCTCTGTCCTGTGCTGAGGGCTCCAGAGTTGGACGCAGGACTCCCGGGGGGTCTCAGCAGAGCGGGGCAGAGGGGCACAATCCCCTCCCTCGCCTGCTGCCCACGCTGCTGGGGACGCAGCCCAGGGGATGCTTGGTTTTCAGGCTGTGAGGACACACCACCAGGTCATGTTGAGCTTCTCGTCAACCAGCACCCCCAAGTTCTGCTCCTCAGGGCTGCTCTCAATCCACTCTCATGGATTCTCATGGCTTACCTGTCCAGGAAGGCACCACAGGGATACATCAAGCACTTAGTATTCCTGAGAAATGACAAGCACATCATGAAGTGTGTCTCCTGCATTTATGCAGCACAGTGCTATGGCCTCTTTCTCTGTCCATGATCATCTGTGCCAGGTGCAGCTGGTCCACAGATTAGGGTGATTCCCTGTTTACATCTAGGACAGACGGCAGGAGAGAAGTGACAGTGCTGAGTTGTGTCAAATACTCAAGAGGAGGTCTGCTTTGAAGCATTTTCCCTAGCTGCAGGTTAGTGCCAAAACACATGTAACTTGCCACAGGACTAGCCCCTGCAATGTGAAGTCAAGAGGTATCACATGAAAAATGAAGTAGGCATACACATATCCCAACCAGGGAAAGATGACTGTGCTGTCTCATGTGCTAGAAAATACAAGACCTGGTACTTGGCTACCTGATTCAGTTTCAGTCATACCAGTCCACAAAATCATGTTTTCCTGAAGTTCTGCAGGCTTTTGCCCTACAAAATTATGTTATTATTGTTTGGCATAGGTTGTGCTTACTGGATATGCCACACTGATATATATCCCTTTTGTCTCATATGAAAGTTCAGTACTGCTCTCATCATCTTAAAGACTGAAGAACAGAACAATTTTTCATTTTAATCACAATGTAGTAAACCTTCGCAGACAAAACAATACACAGAACTTGTAAGAAAATATTGAAAATTCACTAGGAAATGGAGAGGCAGTGGACCACCAGCATTCCTTCTCTACCTACAGTAGCCCAAGGGACTGTAAAGATCAGCTTCCTGTTATAATTTAATCAAAGCAATTTAATAAGAGCAAAGAATACAGCTTTCAGAAATATGAATAAAACTAATTCGCATAGTTGAAGTTGGACAACGTAATACAAATGCTTGTAATTTTAGCAGGTGGCTAAGCCTCCTATACAACTCCCTGCCTCACTAGACTGTGAGTGCCTGAGGAGATTCTGTCATCATAATATATCATCAAATGCCTTACATCCAGTTTTCAGTTCTGTGAACAATTTATCAACAGCTAGAAATCAAAACTTCCTATGAAATGATTGATTCACTCCAGAAGTGTCTGTCACAAAGACACAGGTAGAGCCATAAGGGATTGTCACATGTGAAACTGTGAAACATTGAAAATCAAGTGATAATTTTATTATGGTCATAATTCTGTACAGAAGATAGAGGGTTTTATAGAGCAAGTTCTATAAGCAATGCAATGGACAAAAAGTGATTCCCCATGGCTTCCTGTAATGTGGTTAAATTCTTCCCAAGAAAGAGCAAGCTCTGACTGATGCTTTTCCTGCTTTCAAAATGTCTGTAGATTCTCGGATATTATGGACAGGAAATCATAACACTGCAGCTCTTCTGCTAGTGGGAGAACAGAAGTATTTCTCACCATATACTTGATCCACTACTTCATGAGAGAAAAGCGACTTTAATCTCTCTAAGCACTCTACATCGCTATTAAACATGGGAGATATTGGACAAAATATTCAAAACTGTTCAAAACTGTTGGTAGATACATACAGGCTTCAACTACATAAGCTCCACTTCTTTTGGAGTTCAGGGTAGAAAACTGTGCATTAAAAGCTTTGTAATTTTTCTGTATGGCCAAATAATTGGAACTTATATCCATAGAAAAGAAATGGAACGCAAGGCAGGAGGACAAGCTTCCAAGAAATACTTAAATTGCAGCTTAAGAGACTCAAAATAATCCAGGGCAGCACCTTACAACCTACTGCATTGCAATGAACACCAAAGACACAAGCCTCCTGTGATCAAAACTAACGTACAATATGTCTACATATGGGACTCCCAAGTGTGCCAGTGAATAATTTGATCAAAAATCAAGCATATAGTTTGGCCTAGAGTGTGTCTCAGTATATTTCATTGTGAAGAATGGAAAATTTGAATCTTTAGATGTGTTTTTTATGTCTTATTTACAGGATAAAAAATGTTCAAAATAGCCATAGACCTTTCAAAGCGTTTTTGTCCCATAAAACATTCAGAAGCTGCTATCATCCAGCCAGGTTTTGGATTTCCTTGATCTCTTATTTGGTCTATGGCAGCAGGGTCTGTTTATTCACAATAGACAAAAGAAGCTTTCTTCTGGACACATTCAGTGCAGTTTGGCCAGATGAAGAGCTGTTGTGCTGTCGCAGATTTTGAGTGAATAGAATGGGGCAATGTTTGTACTGGAAAAACACTTTAGCACATTCACACATAAATTCAGTCTGTGATGCAAACACGTTTTCTGAATTTGATTTCAGAAAATCAGAATATTTTGTTTCAATGCTAAAAGATAACTGCTTCTGAAGTCTTTCACAATTTTTTTTTTTTGGGGGGGGGTTAAGTTCAATTGCAAAACAAGGCTATTTGTTCAAAGACAGGGAGATTCAAAGTCAGACACCTAACAGCATGGTACTTGATGCTGTCTAGGAGCAAGTTAAAGGTTCTGAACAAGTTGGAACATTTACCTGATCCAACACAGCTTAGATGTCATGTGGCTGGAAGAAGCAGAGCTGCATTAGTACAGTGCTACCTGAGCTAATTTACCTAACTCCTCTGTGCCAATTAATTAGGGTGTAGCACTGTGCTGACATAGCAATTCCACATCCAGTTCCGGAGCCAGCTCAAATACCTCTGCCTGTTGTTGAGCTGTAGGGTGCACACACTGCAAAATCTTTTCTAGAGAATGTGATAGTGTTCTCCACTATCCTATGCTTAAGTTCTAATTCATCAAAGCTCTTAACACATGCTTAAATTCCAATATGAGATGATCTTTATTTTCTGCATCAGAGCCTTTTATCCCTCAAACACTGAGATGTGGAAAAGACATAGGAAGATGAAATACACTACCACAAAGCAGATTCATAGCCTCCTACACATTGCTAGCACAAATGGCTTGAATAGCCAGCAATAATTTTCTAATAACAAAGGTAAAAGAAGTTGGAAGAATATGCCATTTCACCTCTTCTTGAAGTTTATAGGGTACCTGTTTTGGCCTTGTTACATGTTGCCCTTCCAAAAGGAAACCCAGTGAATTCTTAGACCATCTCTAATTAATCCAGAGCCATTATTCCAGGCAGCATAACTGGTACCAAACACAAAAACAAAACAAACCAAAAAACCCCAAAAAAACCTCCAACATAGCTCCAATAGCGGTGACAAAATATCTCGCAGACTTAGGGTTTATATCAAAAGTCTTTTGGGTTAAGTCTTTTGGGTGGGTTTTGTGAAACATCGAAGTTTGCATCCTGAGCATCACTTATGAAAAACTTTCTTCTAAAGATGATCAGAGTCTGAAGGTAACAGATCCCCTGTGGAATATTTCTCCATAGTCATACCTCCAAGGCAATTATTTTCTTCCCTTCTGGTCTTTCTGAGCACAGGAATTTTAACTAGATTTTCACCAAGATGCCAGGCATGTCTGCCCTGCACAGATATGTATACTCAAGCCACCATTAAACTTAAAAGCAAATAAGACTGCCACTGTTAACTTCTATACACTGTGGGTCATTCCCAGCACTGAGAATTGAAAATAGCAGGCTAAAATTAGCCCATTTCTAGAATTTAAACTCCCTCACTGCTCCAAACACAAAGATCACATCCCAGTTGCCTTTTGGGAATGTTCCTCAAACCATGCTAATTCTATTGCCACGTTAAGGAATTGTTTGGCCCAGAGTTAGCTGGCTCAGGTTAGAGGTCTGCCTAAGCCAAATGGTCTAACAGCACAAACAATTGAGTTTCAGTGCCCAGGAATGCTGTCTAGCACTTCTTAATCCAACTGTACAGAGGAGTCCAACAGTCTACTAGTGAGAACACAGGCTTCTGGACAGGTTAATTTGCCCTGACTGCCTAGGAGGGCTGAGCAGTCTGAACAGAGCTCTATGGCACAGCCACAGTACTGTTAGTCAAATTCCTCTTTAAAAGCACTGTAAGCTTCTGTTGTGTAGGCAAGATATTCCTTGTCTTGTTCCGGGCACTGTACAGTATTCGAAAGGGAACTGTAAAGACACTGTGGCATAAGTGGCCCCATGACATCCTGCAATCTCTACCCACATCCTTTTCTAAAAGTATAGTGCCAACTGCTAAGCCCTGTTCTACCTCACAGGAAAGACTCTAAAAGTCATTCCGTAGCAGATTACCTTAAGCGTCCTTGATTCCAGACGAGATTGGGTTCTCTGCAGAGGTTTAGCCTTTTATGTATTCTGTGATCACGCAGGAGTGGCACAGTGACAGAGCAGCCCTGTGGAGATTGTTAAACACTTCAGATAGATGTACTTTATTGCACAGCGGTACACAGTTAACAGCATGAGCATCTAGCTGAACCATTTCAGAGGCCTTTTTACAAGAAAGCCATCCAACAATGTTTATATAAATACTTCACTGAACATCCCAGAGCTCTTTTTGGCCTAGATGTTAGTAACAAAGATTAATTATTAAGTTACGCAGTCTGTGCCCTGTCACTAACAATGGCCAGAACCAGATGCTGCAAGAAAGAGGTCTGAGAAATCTCGTTACAGACAGTGGAAGAATAACTTCTCCAAAGGGAAGTTCCATTCCACTCTCAGGCAATTATTGATTGACTCACACTCTAAAACAACAATCCCTGTATCTCCCTTGAAAAACTTATCATCTTTTATTTTATTGTGGGTGACTACGTTTGTACAAGTGCCAAGTGGCTTTTGAATTCTTTCCAAGTCTTGGCCTCACTGCTTCTTTTGGCAAATACTCTCCCAGGCTGAATACCTTTTCCTTTTTTAATGTAGGCTGCAGTTTCAGTATCATTGGATTGACTCCCCATGGCATGTTCTTTAATTAGGAAATAGGACCACACAGCTGACTTTTACTCAACTATTCCTACCTCTGCCATCTCCCTCTTATTATTGTCTTGCCTAAGCGTTGCTGACATTTTCCAAACTCTAGAAGGAAACAATTTCAATAATATATAGTTGATAGGATATGTCACATACTCCCTGCAGCTCTGCATCAAGAAGATTTGAAAATAATCACCACCTGTGTGGATACCTCTAGATTTGTAATGATTTAGAAAGTGCTTGGGGTTTTGATCCAGGGTTTGGGGTTTTACTTTTTTATATATAGTGAGAAATCTTGCGTTGGTCTTAAAAGACATCACTTGTTTGGAGGGATTTTATTTACTTTTGTCATGGCTTAACCCACCAACCAGCAACTAGGACCTCACATGTGCTCACTCACCCCTCCCCTTCCCTCCAAGTGGAATGGGGAGGAGAAATGGACAAAAGGTAAAATTTGTGGGTTGAGATAACGACAGTTTAATAAGGTAACAAAGGAAATACTACTAACAATATTAATAATAGTAATGATAATAACAATGATAATAATGAATAAGCAAAACATATACAATTTTCTCACCACCCAATGACCAGTTCGCAGCCATTCCCTGAGCAGCAATCACAGAACCCAGAAATAGTGGATTTCAAGAATATTGTGAAATGCCCAAAAAAGATTGAACTCCCGGAAAAGTTCAAACTCCCAGCCAAGAGAAGATTTGAACTCACAGAAAAAGCAAAGAGAGAGTCCTGCCCCCCAGCCAAACCCCGCTGACAAATTGAGCATGCCATCTATGTTATGGAACATTTCCACTGGCCAGCTTGGGCTAGCTGTCTGGCTGTTCTCCTTCCCAGCTCTCGCACACCTGCTCATTAACTGAACATAAGAAACTGAAGAAATCCTTGATTTCACAGCAACAACAGAAAACATCAGTGTTCTCAACATTCTTCTCCTACTAAACCCCAAACACAGCAGCTACTGGGAGCGAAATTAACTCTGTCCCACTCAAAACAAGGTCAGTGTTCTCTGCCCAACAATAATTGGAAGATATAACAATAATTAACAGCCAACAATAATTAAAAGAGAAATTAGCAAAGATCAGCCATGAATCATGAGAATGTGTTACTTCTGTCCACTTGCATACTTAACATAATGTCTATCTTCTTGCTCTGAATGTCAATCTGAAGTGCAAAAGCAACAAAGCTTTTCGCAAATTACAATTATGCACTCTGCTTGAGAACAAAAAAAAACCAGGATGCTAGCTCTGCTTTTTTCCTTTTCTTCTCTGCAGGCTTGTTGACAGTGAGAGAGCAGACCGCAAGCCCTGCTTGGATATAAACCTTGAAGGATTTGCTGAGACAGAGAAAAAACCTAAACCAGTTCCTCCACAAGTAGTATTTTGCACTGTTCTGTTCCTACAAGTGCCTCTCTGAATGGCTATTTTGCACTATTTTTCCAAGTACAGAAACTTCTAAATGCCAATTTATTTCCTTTCCTCTAACAACCTTAAAATTATAACAGCATAAGAATCCATGAAATGCAATCACAAATATCTGCTATCCAAAGAGTATATTACTGGGGAATTTAGCATGATATGCTGCGATTCATCTTATGGTTCTAAACCTGGTCCCTGAGGAGCCAGCTGTAGATCCTTTTCATAGCATAGAACCGCTCCTTTCTCTACAAAGAAACATCAAGAGACCAGTTTTTAAAATAAGGCATTTATAAGGATGAGCAGAAGGATCAGAATCTAGTCTTCAGCGAATAATGTTTATAAAGAGCTGGCAAAACATATGTAGCTCCTGGGCAGGAAATAATACCAAAAAAAGAGGAGGCCTCTGGCAGGTATAGCCTCGCGAGATCACCCTGAAGTGACACTCCTATCTAGGCCCTGTGGCTATAAGTATTAATCTATTCCCCTGTAACTGTCTGAAGAGGCAGAACTCATACTAAAAACATTATGCCTCAAACAATGAAGAATGACATCTTGTAGGAGAAAAATCATATGTATTCAAAACAAAGCAGGGGAGAGGATAACAGGGCAAAGATAAATGCAGTGCCCTAATGTTGCTGATAAGAGGGAACAAATATCCCTTCAAATTCCAATAATATGAGACAAGTGCAAAGGTTCATATCACTATAAAGTGAACACAGCCATATAGAGATCTCTAAGATTTAGTATATATAATGGTCTATATTCAGCCATCAGGAACAAACTCACATTTAACACAACTAAAGCTCTTTTTACCAGGACTCTCTCTGGCTTTTCTTTTGTTTTTTTTTCTTTTGAAACATGTATTTACAGATTTAAAACTTTCCACAGATAAGAAAACTTTCTGTCATGTTCTGTTTATGTTTTTGTAGACAGAAAGTACAGAAAACTCAAAACCACCAGTGAAAATATAATGGTGATGAGTACATCAAGATGGAAGAGACAAGATGATTTCACAGAAGAAAATTGCAATTTTCTATATTTAAAATGGCTTGGGTGGTTTTTATTGTTTAAGGAGAGATGAGGTGTTGATTTGAAATCTAAAATAGTGGGAGGTTTAATGATACAGAGATAGAGAATGTTTGGAGATTGTATGATTCATCACACCAGCTTGGTTGTTTTAAAATAGATATTTACGTAGCTAGATTGATGGATACAGATTTTCCACTGTTTCACCTATTTCACTGTGCAATGTTTTGGCATGTAGGATATGCATGGCTCTGAGGTCAAAGAGAATCAACATACCATATATGCATAGGGATCAATGTGCTTTCATTACAGATTATTATGTATTCCATAAAAGTTCTCCAAGCCCCATAGTAACACAGAAGTCACGCCACCCTCCGTCCTCCTCCATGTTGTGTGCTAGATCATTAGATCAGGAAAAGCACAAAGCCAGTGTCATTTTCCTTTACGGACTTCACACACTCTCTCTCCTAGGTGCCAGCAGTGTGGAGCTCAAACAGACTAATCACTGGAATTAACCCAGCCAGCACTCATCTGGGTCTCGCAGCCCATGCTGGGCTCTGTGCTACCAATACCCAAATCAGGCAGTTTACACTACTTCGGGTACATCTACAAGAGAAGCCACAGCAATAACAACTTTACAGACTGATTCACAAATTATTAATACCACCAACCATCAACATTTTCTGTAGGCTACTAGGTACTATTATCATCAAAATTAGTGTAGAAAACAAGTGCAGTGCTATAGACCACTTGGCATGCCCTACAAAACTCCTGAGAGACACAGGAAGCACTGATGGAATTGCAGTCTTTGACTTTATTGAAGTTATGGGTGAATAGGATGGGAAGAGCAACTGCACAGATGTGGAAGATGGAATGCTGCACAAAGTACTGCTGAAAGAGCTTTGACCTTGTCAGCCAAAAGGTGTATCTGCATTTGGATCACAGAAAACAAATTGACCATGTCAGTAACTTGTAGTATTTCTACACAAATGACTGTACCTGTGTTTGCTTTCAACCATGCTTCCCCATCTTTGTCAATAATTCCTTTTACAGCAAGCCAGGGAAGTCTTTATCAAAGAACTAGTGAACTGTAAAGGATGGAATATATAAATAGAAGCATCCGTGGCCTACAGAAATCACTGCAAATTAGTGATAGTTTCAGGATTCTTGATGCATTGGCCTTTAATCCCTGAAAGAGGAGAAAATGGGTCATCATTTTCACATTGTTCTGCGGGGAGTAAAATCTGGTGAAATAACATGAGCTTGTTAGTTTCAGCTGATAATTTCTATCCTTTCCATGAACTGTCAAATCAGTCAGTGGAGAAATGCAGTTCTAAAGGTATAAGAGAATACTGCAATCAGGGGAAAAAATACTGAAAGATATTTTTAGACAGTTCAATACAATGAGAAAAAAAGTCACAGTGTACTGTTGAACAGAAGTTAAAGAAAATGTGCGCATTCCCACAGGGTGCTTGAAATATATAGCAGAGAGACCATATGCGTATTATGAGTAAATCACATATGGATTTAAGTGTTTCCTACAAAAGGAATTTCTCAAAGGCAATAGTAAAATGTCAATTTAAAAATACAACACACAACATTAAGTAAATATTTTAATTTCCCAGCTCTTCGTCTAGAGCAGCTAATTTATACTTAAGGCATATGAGACAAAGAAATTTATTACCTCACTTTTGTTATATTGCTTTCACAACAGAAAGAATAAATCTGAAGAATAGACTAGGGACTGCTAATCCTGAGGAAAAGGTAACGCAGCCAGGTGAAACAATCTGTCAGTCTTGGTCACAAACAAGGCTCTTAGTTTTTCCTCCTCCTTCAGTACTACTCTGAAATTCTCTGAAATTAGAGGCCTATGCTATTCCAGAACTTAACAATAGAGAAGTTGACGCATTTTTTCTGGTGTTTCCTGCATTCTGGGAAGTGAGCAGAAGTCATCTCAGCCAGCAGTGTCAAGCAAAGCAGCTCCCAAGCTGATTTTTGTGCTCTATTCCCACAGCATCCAACAGACCGGAAGTGGCAGTGCAGAACTGGAGCATAACAGCCGCCACGCTAGATTACAGTATCTTGTGGCTACATGCAAGATGATTCCTTTGCTAGCAGCTGGTAGATGAGTTGGCTTAGAGTTGCCCCAGCTGTTCTACAGCTTCTATACAGTAAACTTATGAGGTTTTTCCACTGAGGTTTCTCCCACTGTTTTACGTTGTAAAGCAACTGACACCCCACTGTAGCCAGGCAGGAACCATGCCCATTGCAGCACTAGGAAGATGAAGAATCTGATGAGTGCCCAGACTGTGTTGTTTAAATAAAAGAGTGCATGAACTCCGGCATTAGATATTCACATTGTGTTAGCCCAGAGCACAGCAATAAGATGTTCAATTATTTTGGGGGAGAACAAAAAGTGTATTAGCATATTTATCATTATACTTTAAAATAAGATTGAATACTCATTAAACATGCATGAAAGAATGTAAATGAAATTAAATCCTCACAGGCAATTTTCAAACACAGGACTTCACCATTTGAACCAAAACCTTTTACCATGGTGCTCTGTTGAGATGAAATGTACATGTAAATTGGTGTTTTCCCACTGCCTCTGCAAAAAAGCAATTACATTTTCAGAGTAGCTAGTATTTACTTCTCCTTTTACCCCTGCTACCACCTTTTCATCCCTAAAAATCAGATTATATAAGTAGTGTAGGCTACTTTCTTTTTGTAGTCCAGCTACCTACAGCCTTTGCTAACAGCCTCCTTCCAGTACCGACTCCTGAAAGCATAAGTTATTAAATAAAATCAGTATTTTTTCCCCTTTGTGATTTATAATCTGTTCAGAATAGCATGAGCTGATTTAAAGAATCATCTTGCTTTCTGTGTACTCATTTATGAGTGCCTGTGTTAAGGGCAGCAAATTAACTATGACATTTAAAAATATTGTTCTTAGAAGCTAATTCTGTCCTGAGACTAACACCATGAATCAACAAAATAAAACAAGTTGTTTATTTGTTTATCAAATCTATGTTGTTATTATTTGTTATGTATATAGCCTCATTGATAGATAAGATGCTTACAAACCAAATGTAGATGAGTCCAGTTTTCTTTTTATTTGAGCCATCACAGCAGAAACCTTTCTTATTAAATTTCCCTTACTACACTAAATTCACATTGAAACTCTACAGTTTGTACCTAGTAAGAGTGGCACACTCTGTATCTGCTGTTCTTCACTAGGAGTTTGACTGGAGAAAGACTGACTAAAATCTGAGATGTATTTCACAACCTGGACTAATGTCAGTAAAGAATATTGAAGGAGTAAACCTAGCCCTAGTAACTCTTTAAATGATATGCCTATTTCTATGGCCTGAGCACTGAAATAATCACAGTATCAAGTACAACAGATTGAAAATTATGTTCCTTTCACTCAATTTGCAGCACTTCTGTCAGAAGAGGGGTTGTTTTACCTTCTATAAAGTAAGAAACTACAAATGGCCTCCCTTTTGGTAACATATAGTATTCATTTACATTGCAACTGTGGCTACAGAAAGGTGCAGGGGGAGACAGTGGTAAATGTGTCAGGGAAGGTGGAAAACTACCATATTGGTGTTGTTGCTGTAAAGAATTCCCTTACAGTGACACTCTTCATTATTCATGCTGATGTTGTTTTGGCACATGGGAACTGTCAAATGTATAAATATGCTCTAAAAAGCTGAGCTAAACCATGACATTGCTTACATTTATCTAATGAATAACCGTGTTTCAGTAGAAAAAAAATTTTTTTAGGAACAAAATAATCAATATATTTGCAACATTACTGATGGAGAATGTTAATTTAGACAGCAAGGTAATTCCAAAAGATCCAGGCTGCTAAATAATAGATGCATATACTGGACAGAACATCAAAACCATCTGTATCTTCACACACAATATGATATCACAGTAGATTTGACCTTGGAAGTATAGCACTTAACATCCTTGATTCATGAGTACAATGCTTTCTGTAAAACTCACAGCAATGTTTATTAAAAGGCTTTGAAATTCCTGATTTTATTATTTCTAAGTACCAAGCAAAATAAAAATCAAGCATCACTCTATAAAAAGAGGCTTAAAAGTCAGTAGCAAGCAGACAAATAAATTAATATTCTGATCATACGGTGAATGTTTATTTCAGGCTTGAACCACTAAAATGAGATGCAATTTTTTTAATTGCTTCAAAAAGTCCAATCAGCAAACAAGGTCCAAAGAAGTTTGAAGGTGACAACTCTGAAACACATTAAAGTGTTAAAATACTGAGCACTGAAGTGTTTAACTGTTAGCTATTTACAACAAGTGTGATCCACAGTCCCAAGATAAGCATGAGGACAAGGCACTTCCAAAAATCTCTGCCAAATCAAGCACAGAAGCTTGCCAAACTCACGAAAATGAAATACCGAGAAGGACAAGTGTTAAACTTTGTACTTCTGAAGGCCTTGGAGAACTTTCCCCAACCTGTAAAGAAATGGTTCTGGTTCTTTAAAGGTTAAGAGGTCTGAAATCTCACTTCAAGGTAGTTGCTTACAACAGCCTTTCTCCCAAAACCCTTCTGCCATCTTCCCTTCCTGTTCCAGTAACTCAATGAGCCAAGCAAGACCAGACTGTTTGCCATCAGTCCAACACCAGATATGCACCAGAGTTACATCTATCACAAGTTTCTCTGCTGAATTCATCTGCCAACTTTGTACCCATTGAGGGAGGACTTTTCTTCTCCTTCTGAGAACTATTTTATCCTTCACTAGCAGAAAGAACTGTCAGGCAATATTATGGATTGGACAAGCTGGTACTTTCACAAACTAGTAAAGAGTGGAGCATGATCCACCAGCATGGCCTGTGTATAATCCTCCACACCAAGAATCCTTGAGCAGTCTATAACTAGAGAAGGTTGAGGAGGTACGCCAGAGAATAGAGAAGACCAGTCCTGCCTTTTAGAGGGATAACCTCTATGTTACATTATCTTACTGGCAGGAAGGGGAAGAAACCATGTTGGCCAGTGTCCAGAAACCTTTACGCATATCTCTTGCAGGTGTTTCTACAATTCAACATGGGATAAAGTCCTTGTTCAACATACTGAGAATAGCCAGCATGGATTTGACAAAGGCAAATCATGCTTGACCAACCTGATCATCATCTCTGTAGAAAGACTGGCTCTGTGCATGAGGGGAGAGCAGTGGATGTTGTTTACCTTGACTTTGGCAAGTCTTTGGCATAGCCCTTCACTCCACATTTCTAGCAAAATTGATGATGAGTTCTGCATAAGTAGGCTGCAAGTTGGCTGAAGAACTGGCTAGTAAGCAGGGGTTTACCACTGCAGTGGTTTACCATTGAAAGTGTAACTGATAGAAGAAGCATTCCTCATGTGCTGATACAGGGGCTAATACTGTTCAACATCTTCAGCAAGGACAGGGACCATGGGATGAACTGCACCATCAGCAAGTTCATGGATGACACTAAACTGCAGGAGTTCTCAGTATTCAAGGAGAAGTGGCTAAGGTGGAATTTAGCTGCAGTCTTCCACTATCTGAAGAATTTTTACAGAAAACACAGAGCCAGACCCTTTTGGATATGTACAGCAAAACAAAAAGAGCTATGACAAGTGAAACCACAGGTGTACGTAAGGGAAAAAATTCTTCACAGTAAGGGTGATTAAGCACTAGAACAGGTTTCCCAGGGAGGCTGTGGGATCTCCATCCTTGGAGAGTTTCAAAATTGGAGTGGATAAGGTCCTAGGCAAACTGTTAAGCTTGTCTTCTTTGGAGGTTGGACTAGGTGATCTACAGAAGGTTCTTCCATCCTTAATTTCTCTAAGACTCTGTTCATAATTCTTCAGATTCGCGTGTGTAACAGAAGTTTATGGGCAGGCACAGCTGAATCTTTTTCCTGAACCAGGATATTTCCTAGAATAAGTTTTCCTTTTTACCATTTTGCATCAAAAGAAAAAAGGGATTTTGCACTTTGAAAAGTACATGTAGATTTCAGAGAATATGAGAACCCTTTACAATAATAAAGATTATTCTGTCACAGAAAGGGAGTCCACTTACTTGAAAGTCACATGTGTGGAAACACGTTCATTTCCGGGTGGGCAAGAGGAGAAGGATATCTTCAGCCCTGCACTATAAATCTGTTGCATAAAAGTAAATAAATGAAAACTAGTACATTGTTTTGACACCTTAGACTTCACCAAAGTATTTATACAGACTAGAAAAACACCTGATCATTCATGATATTGTTTTGTTACTGTAACCTGGCACAGCATAGAAAAGTTTTACCTTCCCACCCACAAATCTAACACAGATTTGCACTTAAACACCAAGAAGATAACATTAATAGCTTGGATTACTTTGAAAATACTTGAAGTCCTGCAAAAATGCCTATGTTAGGAAACTTTCTTACCAGCATTACTTAAAGAAATGTTACCTGATAGTGCCATGTGAATCATGACTTGTACTTCTTTTACTAGGCCAGTGTCCTAGAAGGACATTGCAGAGCAGTTAGTAATTTTAACAGGTCTGATGCAGCCAACGTGTTTATGTGTGATCTTCCAGGAAATTTCTGAAGAGTCTGAATGTAACAAAATGACAGATAAGGAACAGCTTATGAGTGATCTAAAGGCAAAGTCCCATGAAATTGTTGAGATGTGAGCCAGTGAAGTTTACCAAGTTCTTGCCGAAATCCTCTTGGTACTTTCAAACCTGTATGAGAAATAATCTTGTGTTAGAACTTCTTTTTCCAGACAAACAGACTTTATCAGACCTCAAGTATAAAAACACTTCTTCACAATACTAATATATATGTCTATGCTGGGAAAGAATTTGGAGTACTGCTATGATTACCTTCCTACCTGGAAAAAAAGAAAAAAAAATTACTCTGTGGTTGCCTTTATGCCCAATGACAATATTTAAGGATCTGTTCCCAGTGGGAGAAATCCTCTCCAGTTAGCCAGCTGTGAGTTAATAGCATGCATGCACAAGCACTCAGCCAAGAAACTCTTCCTGTGTCCTCAGAGCATCTGCACAGCAGGGCAAAGATCTCAGAGAATTGCCACAAGGGGGCTGGGAAGCAAGCATGGTAAGGCATGGCACACACGGCATGCCTCCTCAGCCTCACTGGGGGATCAGTATGTGCTCTGTTCCTTTTCAGCTTGTTCCTGAAATCTGCTAGATATATGCCACGATCTTATTAACTACTTTTAAAGTGCCTCAACTTTCTTCTTTACTATTGTATTACCACAGCTTGGTTCCGCAATGCAAATTGGCTCCATTGCTGAGGAACATACTCTAAATTTCAATTTAATCTGTGAATTAAACATTTGACTATCCATATATAGGAAACTTTGCACCAGCCTGAAAAGTACTTACCCAGGTTTTATTTGGATGACTGTATATAAAATAAAATAAAATAAACCACAACAAACAAAGGAGTCTGAAGGAAAAGTGAGGGGGCATTGTGCTCCCACAGTAGACAGCCTTCTAATCAAGGCACCTCATTTATTCTGTAAGAGTTCTTCACTATTCCTCTAGGTGAACTTCTCTAAATTACCTATAAAGGATATGAAAAGGTCACAGAAATCATCACAATCTTCGTCATGCAGGAAACGGCCATGTGATCCCAATCAAAATTGACAAACTTCACTGAGAAAAAGGTGTCAGAATATAACTCTTCCATTTTACTTGGCCATAAAGTATCAGTGAATTTCCTCCCCCCCCCTTTTTTTTTCCCTTTTCCAGATATAACTTACTTTTGTAGATTCACACAAATAGAAGCTGGGTAGGACATTTTATTTTTTGAGAGTAGCATTAATTCTTGCTCTTTTATGAGCTAAACAAAAAATAAACTACATTATATTTTGTAAGAGAGAATAAAAACTGAAATAGAGAAAGAAGCTAAATGGATTTTAGTGTCTTCAATTTCAATATAAAATTAATTTGGAAAATAGAGTAGAAGTGTAAACCACAAAAATAAAATGGGAAATATTTAACATGTAAAAGCTAATGAGTCTTCTAGCTGAGTAGCTGCAGATAAGAACAATGTGTTAGAAGAAATGTTAAATTATCTGGTGGCATAATGACAACATTCTTAGATTTTCAACTGGGAATAATGAATTTGACCTTCTCAATTTTGTTTGTTTAATGAGGTTTATTACAGGAACCAGCAACGTTCACCCACTCCCTGAAAAACACATCTTCCTTTTAACCTGGACGCAAATGAACTGTTTACATTCAAGAGTTCTAAAATTCAGTTCTATGTGGCATCGCCGTATCTGTAATTAATGACATTGTCCTCATCTTTTTATAATTTGTATTTTGCTGCACATAGTATTTATAAGCCACATTCAGAAAAACAAGATCATTTAACATGTGATTTCCATCAGCACTGATCCAGTTCTACTTCCAATACTAGCAAACCAGAGCAAAGAATAAGATTGTGGTAGGCAAACAGTTCCAGTGTTTTCTGAGTAACTGCAGCAAGGTCAGATGAAGGGGAAGCTAAAGGCATGCACATTCACAGCAGAGTTGTGTGACCTCTTTGCAGGCAAACTACAAAGACTACAGAATAAAAGACCAAAGTAAGAATCAGTTAGGATGGCAAGGAAAGAAGCTGATAAAGAAGCACAGAAAAGGTGGGATTCCAGCCATGCTTCTAAGGCCATGCTATAGAGTAACCGGATGTCCTGTATTAAATGATCAGGTCTTACCTCGTACAGAAAAAAAAAAAAAAAAACAAAACCAGAAAACCCCACCAAATAAAAACAACACAAGACAGGGTTTTTCTCATATTTTTGTAGCAACTGGCTACTTTTCCCAGTGTTTAGTATACATCATTTCCCTAACTGATGCAGAGCAGACGGATCCAGAGTTAACTGTATTTCCCATAGAGTAATTCCAAATAGTCAGACTTGCAGTGTGTGTTTGTTCACATTGACTCACACTTGAACACTTGTAAATGTTTAGCAGGTCTCATGTAAAAAGAGAATTTATTTCTATCTTTAAACCAGCTTTCTCAAATTGTCTTAATAAGATTACATTATTTCAGCAGAGAAAGACATCGGAGCCATGTTCAGACAGACTAACTTCCATCTAACTTGTACTTTGGCATTGGAAAGAGCAAAATATCCCGGCTGGCTTTGAAGAGATAGTCAGAACACCTAGCACAGGAACCAGCACAGAAGGGCAAAAGGACTTATCTGGGATTTGTACCTGAGTATGAACTTATATTATCAGACAAAACTGCTTACCAGGAATTTTGGGCAACTATTGTCTGTGTGAGTTTGGAAGCTCTCCACATCAGCTTTTCATGCTGGGGGGGGGAAGGTGTCCCAAATTAGGAGGGCTAGTAAAAGCTAGGGGCATTCATGAAATGGATCAAGTACAAGCAGCTATCACCACTTTTCATAGCTCAAAAACGACAAGTCTCATGTCTTACAGGAGACGGCAAGTTTTGCAGTAGTTTTCCCAAGGGACACAGTTCCAACCACAAGTATCGTGCTCAGAAACCAGCTTTTCACATGCCAGCCTTTGAATCTTTGGTCCAGAGCTCATCCACTACATATTCAAGCCTTGCTGCTGGCAGGGGAGTAGGGGGCGGGCACATTCCTTGAAGTGTGGTCCCAGGTGGTATGTGTGAATGAAGATTCACACTTCACAGGACATGTTTAGAATTACCCATTTGTTGCAAATTTAAACACTGGGTAAAAACAATCTAGATCTGGAACTGAAGATTTCA
>Ga0181612_140889_pt1 | contig 17347 bp, 6 predicted proteins | sample HoacroProtozoa21_FD_119630 | JGI IMG/M metagenome (GOLD analysis project Ga0181612, IMG submission 119630) | Hoatzin crop microbial communities from Cojedes, Venezuel. Combined Assembly of Gp0051906, Gp0051904, Gp0051908
CTCTCAGCCACCTCATGTAAGAGTTGTTCTCTGGACCCTTCACCAGCTTTGTTGCCCTTGAATAGGTTATCTGAAGTAAACAGTAACAAAGCTATGGTAAATCCAGCACTTACAGAGAAGAGGTAACACTAACACATTTCAGTTACTAGCCCCAAACTTAATTTGTAATTAAAAAAACCCGAAACAAATGTAAAAGATCATCCTCAAAAACAGCTATGAAATGGAATGTGGAAATGGTAAATATCAGTAGTCAAAATTTTTATCATAGTTCCAGTAGCATCTGCCATAATCATCAACCTCTGTTGTAGCAGTGAATATCTGCCCCTTGGATTCACTGCTATTACGTATGTTGGCCAGAATGCTCCTCACATGCGACACTATCTCATGTGGGAATGAAGAACCAACAGATTCCTTGTAGTACTACAACTACAGATCTGACCTGAGAGGCAAGGGACAAAGAGATGCAATAAAGCAGAATTAGATTTGCATAGATCTATTGAGACCTTCCAGTGAACTCTCTTTTCTCGTGCTTTTCTTCAACTTATTTCCTTACTCTTGCCTTTGCTTTTTTTACCTGCTTTTTTTAATCATGTGAAACAGGTACTGTTTGCTCAGATTGAGATCCAGGATTCTACTTCTGCTCAAAGACAACTTTGTAATGTAGCTCTAGCTGAAGAAAGTTTGTATTTCTTATTATCTAGTAATTCATATAATTCTTGATTCTATTAAATCATAAGTAAGTTCTTCAAATTGTTATGATGGAATTGCAGAATTACGGACATAATTTTGAGGAGCATTTCACACGCAGCTTTTCTAACATTTACTGGAACCGCAGCAGAACTCTATTCCCAAACAAAGACAAAGTTAACTCTGTTGTCACAAGTTGCTTTTGGGAATGTGCATCTTGGATTTGAATGTAATTTTTTGTCTTACTCCTCCCTCCAGTAATTACACAGGAAGTTTGTACAGCATTTCACCTTCCATCTCCAAGGATGATGTTCATCAGAAATCAGAGAGTTTGGTTCTTTCAAACTAGTACTACAGACCTTAAAAGAAGAAAGAGAGAGAGAAGCAGGAAGATGGGACAGTCAGAGAATAAAAGAAGGATGTGCCAAGGCAAGGGAAAAGCATTATAGGAAAGTCACCTCTGAACAAAGGCAGCTTAGTTTTTACAGTCAATAAATTAGATGATGTTATGTCTTAACATTGTATATGCGCACTAGTTACAGAGAAGTTCGGGTACACAGCATTTTATTCTAAAATAAATTCTGTGCAGTTACAACTTGCTCCTTTGATATACGCTTTTCAACAACTTGCAAGTTTTCAGTGTTATAATGAATGCAATAATGTCTCCTTCACTTACTTTCTCACCTATATAGTCTAACAGATACAGAGTATTTAGAAAAGCAACCATAAGAAAAACACTAGCAAAATGTGTATAGAAGAAGAGTAGCCAGCATAATGGCATAACACTGTGTTTCTTTAAAGCAGTATTTACTAAGCTGGTTAATCAGTTAAGAGGATTATTAATTTCCTATTGAAAAAAAACTGTCAAGATGTGCTTACTTGAAATTATTGAGCATTTAAATTGTGCAGACTTTTGCTCACCTGATTAATAGGTAGAAAAGGATGAAATTTATGGAGAGCGGGTATAACTGGAGAGTAAGCAGAAGCAAATACAGGTTCCTATGACAGGGACAGAAGCAAAGCAAAGGAATTAGAAAGGAACTGGCCTATCAGAAATGGAGATGGGGGGAAATAATTCACCTTTCCCTAATTTCTTAAAATGAAGTAAATCTGAACCTTTTAATCTTCTAGAAATGTTTTCCCTATTGGAGAGCCATGATATAACAGCATGTTTACCAAAGCCATTCCATGCAGGAGTTAAGCAAGTTAGTAACAATATCGCTACAACTCAACACAGAACAAAACAGCACAGCCAGAATATACTCTTTTCATATGCTGATAATTTTTATGTCTCTGTGTTCATGCACCATTAAATTGATGAACCATGTCAACCACAATGTGAATAATTCTGCTGCAAGTTCAATCAGACCCTGCTAAACAACAAGCCATCTATTTTCTGGATGAAAGGAAGGAATGCTTACTAGAACTGGGATACTCAAAAGCCATCTGGAGGGAATTGCTCAGCCCACAGCACTCTGCGGAAGGTGAATTCACCATTCTAAACAAAGCCGACAAATAAATGCTGCCTCAGAGCTGGGCTTACCTAAAGCTGATTATTCATGGCTTTATCATCTGTAATTCTTCTTCCTTTCTACAGGTTAAAGCAAATGTGGAATATTGGTAAATGCAGCTCGTTAGAGTGGCTCAAAATGAAGCCTGATCATTAGAGTTTCAGCTTTGATAAGAACTTGATATGAGCACTTGGTGGATGCCATATATGAAATGGATAAAACCATTACCACAGCAAGAGACTAATATCTTGCCTAAAGGTCACTTTTTAAGGGCTTACCCCCTTCAAGATTTTTTACACACTTCATCTCTGAGTAATTTTGAATTGACTATTCAGCCCTAGCCTTTAACACCAGTACTGAGCTGCAGTTTGAACTTGCTATAAGAATTAAGTGCATTTCAAATGTCATTCACTGCTTTAATGCAACTGCAATGCAGCTGGTAATGACATTAATCAGGGACTCTTAAAAATGGCTGACTATAAAATAGGAATTTTCTCTCCAGTAAATCTTGTTACTTTGATACTAAGGAAAGATTTTAAAGTTGGTTAATTTTTCTACCCATGAAAAAAAACAACAATCTGTAAGTCTTCCATCCAGCCTAAGATGGTGAATACAAATATACAAAACTAAAAATATTTTTCCCAAACAAAAGGGATTTCTTTTTCCATTAAGATATTCCTCAGTGTACAGTTGTTCCCCTGATGTTAGAGCTATTCTTTCAATTGTCCAAGTATGTTTTACCACACATATAAATAATTTAAGAAGTCTCACAGCTTCCAAGAAATATTCCTCCTCTGTGCAGCAATCATCAAAACAGATGCTGGACCTCCAAGTAAATCTCAACTTCCTCCCTCATCTGTATCTCCTTGAGTTAATTCCTTATTCTCTTTTTTTCTCCACTTGAGGTTGCTCTGTCAGCTTTTCCATGGATTTTATAGCTTTTCTGCAGCTTGGACTACATATAAAAGACTATAACACATTTGGAGAAATATCTCACCACGCAGACAACTCTGCAGAAGCATTTTGACTGTAAGTGAACAAACAACACTATTTAATGTAACTATTTTATTAAGAGTACGAGTCTTTCAACTTCTGTTGTTTATAAGAAATCTAAATTTACTCTAATAACTTCTATTTTATACAGCTATACTTCAGTACTCAACTCTCCAGCACAAGTTAGATAACCTTTTAAAATACACACACACACAAAAGAAAACCTAAAAAGGTGTCTAGGTTTATTAACAGGAGTGACATATCGCAACTAAAACCTTCAGGCATTATTTTGAACCAGCAGGGCATGACAGAAGTTTACACACCCTTGCTGTTGATGCATGACTGCCATGTGTGGAAATTGTATTTTAACTAGCCTAAAACACAGCAATCAATACAATTTCTGCACTTTATTTCAATCCAGCAACAGAAAGCACTAAGATTCTTAAGTACATTGTAGTCTCAAAGCTCTTCTATAAAGAGAGACTTCAGTTGCACACTGCTTCATGGTCTTCAAAGGATAAAAGCCATTGCATTGATTAATTATCAATAATAGTATTTCCAGATTTAAGGGCAGCTGACATGGTGTGTTGTAAGCAGCGTGGTCAGCTTCGTGAAGCTTTACATTACTTATCATGTATCACATAATGAATCGGCATCACAAATATTAATACAGTTCAAGGAGCTCTATATCTAGTAAGACTAACATTTTTTCTTACACATCCAAGATTTCATCCATCGGCAGACATGCAAATCCTTTGATTTAGGCTCTTAATAGCCAAGAGCTAACACAAACCAACAGAGTGGGTGACCCAGTGTCACAGAAACTCCCACTGCTAGCATTATCACATCAAAGATTGTACCCTTTAAGCACTTCATGCTCGCTTACTTGCTTTAAAAGCCTAACTTATGCTATGCTGAGTGAAGTTGCTGCACATGTTAATGCAGCAGGGAGGATATGGGTGCTGGGGAGGGAGAAGGGAGAACAAAGGTTTTGTCTCAGCCTGAATCTTGGCAGCTGTTTAAAGCTTTTTCTCAACCCCATTGTCTTTATCTGGAGTACATTTGTTATCTGATCTCAACAGTTGTCATTTTGGAGACCAGCCTGTTACAAATGTGACCGCAATTTTGCTTTCCTCACTGAAATGATTTTTGCTTTAGGATATCTTTCAAACAAGCAACTGGATTTTTGAGCAAGTCCACAGGGCAAAACCAAAACAAAACCCATAAACTAAACTACAAAAAATCAGCTTTCTTGTTTTTCTGTCCAGTTAACACACAGCCATTGATGAGGCATATGTTCAGGCACAGACTCATCCTCAATAATGTCAGACTCTGTAACAGCTCCTTACTTGTAATGTATTGATGGAACAGGAGACTTATTGTTTGCCTACACTATTTAATAGAAGCAGCATTTTCACACCTAAAAAATTGGATCCAAAGATTACTATCCCCACTAGTAAAATTCATAACACTAATTTTACCTTTACTTGTCCTCTTTGCAAAATACTCCTTCAAAAATTAAAGGCTTTTGAAACTTCCTCTTTAATCTGACACTGCCATTTTCAAAATCCTAGACTCGGAATGGAAGCAAAACCTGCAGTTTGAACCAGCAGTCTGTTTTGACGCAAATCTCCCAGTCACCTTCACTTTCTGTGCTTTGGTTCACGTGGCCAAACGCACAGACTTTCGGATGAAACTAAGCCCTGCAGCGCTTTCCCGGATTCCCATGTAGCACCATGGCTGTTAATAGGCAGGCAGGTCACAGGAGCAGACCAAGTTTAGCCTGAAGCAAAACAAGTGAGTACTGCATGGATAGCAGGTCCTCATCAGTAATTGTTCTGCTTTAGAGATCCACTCCTGCTGGGCAACAAAACTTGCTCATGTATAAACATAGCCAGAATGCACTAACAATGGGGACTTCCCTTTCTTCTACACCTTTCTACCCATTTCCCACTCTTTTCTCTAGCACTGATGGAGACAGATAAAATCCTTGTCCAGGTGGTTTTGGCTATCCACAAACACCAAAGATCATGCAAGATAACCAAAAGCCAAATGGCTCATGAATGCTCTGGTACCTGTATTTTCTCAGTGTTTCTAGCACCCAAAATTACTGCTCAAAAAAAAAGCATATGCACAGCTTAAATCATTACACTTTTAAACGTTCCAGAAGCCTTACAGGCACACTTACTGGTTCATAATGTGCTGAAGTAGACACTGTAAACAATATTGTAGGTCCCAAGACAGTGAAGACATTCTCATTTAAAGAGCTCTCATGTTGGGAGAATTGTTTTTTTAAACAATAGTGACAACAAGCTGAATAGCAGGAGCTAGTAACTAATATTAGGCATGCCTGTCTAGTCGGATGCATCTTCAAAAAGCTGAAGCATTTCAAGCAAGTTGTTTTTTCCAAACAAGGATAGAATTACCTTCTTCAACAGCTGCTCAACTTCTTGCATCTGCGCGCTACGATCAGTAACAGACACTTTTGCATACTCCTGCTTTTTGCCAAGCCTGCTCTTCCAATCTTCTTCACCACTCTTCTTCAGCAATGCCAACCTAGAAGAAAAACCACGCCAACAGGTAGTTTCAGACACTGTACTTCCTGTTATTCTGAAAAGCTATCCTTATTGTTTCACTAACGCTGCATTCAAGAGAATTTACAATTAAGTTTTCTAAAATTAACTATAGTTATTTACATTTCTTACACATATACAAAGCCCACAAACAAACACCAAGCCTTTACTGAACATGTTGAATGGGAATCATCTGTCAAAACACAGACATCTAGATCTGAGATAGGCACCCCAGTTAATTTGTATAGCCATTGGAAATTGCCAATACAGTCAAGGAGATCAAGGTACAGTGCAGATCATCCTAAAGTAGACATATAAATAGGTTAGATTAATCACGGCTTTTTTCCTTCCCTTCTGTTGATAAGACACAAAGAGTGACTAGCTCAGCTATGGATGCTCATGCTGTAGATGTCCACAGTTACTAAGATGAATCCTACCTTTGGTCTTTATTGTACTCAATAAAAAAGATTTAAAAAAACATTTTCTTTAAAACTGAAGAAGAAAGATGTCTATTCAGCAGGCACCTACCAATCAGGTCTCATCCGGCACATTAAATGACAACTCTGCAGTTACTGCTTTGACTACACCTCCAATGACTAAGGTTACTACCAGACTCCTAAGGATCACTCCGTACCTCCTTGCTTAGCTCAGGCACTGCTGTGACAAATCAGCAGTACCAATGCACTAGTGCTAACTATAATATACCTGTGAAATCCATCTGCAAGATTCAACTTGTTTAAATGATGTGTTACATTTAAAAAGTGGATTACTATTAATCTCAGGTAAGTCGGATATTTTAAAAGTGCTATTTCCTAATCTTGAGCAAAATTCTGAATATAGCACAAAGGGACACTCACTGGCTCTGGTGGGAACAGCATGTAGAGTTATTTTGCTAGAATTAGAATCTGTATGTCCATACAAACCTTGAGATGATTTACTTTTAGGGGTAGGGGAAGTCAGGAATATGAGGTCTACACAGGCACGATCTTCTGCTTACCTTCCTCAGGAATTAATATTTGTATTAATTTTCTAGCTTTCAGAAATCATTCTTTGTACTCCATAAAATGTATACCCGCAGTATGTGTGCAAACAGTTTCATCTGTCCACTAAATTTTTATTTTAGTTGAATTAAGTTGTACTACATAACTTTCTCTAACCTAGAGCATTTCAGTAAGGATTATATAAAACTTTTAATCCTATTAACATTTGAACAGGTTCAGTAGTTAAAGTGTTGGCAACCTATTTTGACCACAAGATATGGCCATTCCTTTTTAGAGATGCAAGTACTGTTACCCTCACAGCAAGTCCTGTCCTGAAACTCTGAGAAGGAAGGGGCAGGACTGGATAGGTCTAGCCAGAAGCCAAGTTTCAGACAGCTGCTTCCTGCAAAAATCCAGGGGGTGCACCCATCCTACTGACCTATCCAAGAATGACCCATTGGTCCTAAGGCAGTCATTTGAGAAAAACTGAGAATGCAGAAAACAGTAAATCCACAGAATACAATGACAGTCAGAATGTTAGTATTCAGGAAAGCAGTTATTTCCTCTCTTCCTGCCCAGGCAGGCAGCGCTTGCAGGCTTTACACTGCCTGGTTGCTTCATACCTCACAGCATGGCATGAGTAGGGGTGAGAAGGACTCACAATAAGGAATTGAGGCCATGGTCATTGTTTCCAAACCATATACAACATTTCACTGCCCAGAACTAATCTTCTGGAGTGCATCCATGCATGTGTGAAACTGTGGAGGAGACCAAGATGGGACTGAATGGCCACCATGCAGTTGAATTATCTTCAGTACTTACGTTGTCTCCGTTCAGCTTTGCTTAGAAATGATCTGCGATAATGGAAGCTGGAAGACATTTTGGCCAGCTTTGGCCTAAGATGTGTTTGTTTTTATAAATGTCTATAGCTGCTCCACATAGCAGGCATAAAAAAAAAATATTTTTTTTTAACCTGACATTACTGCAGGGTATTTGCCCTAGAATTTTGCCCCAAACAGCTTAGTTGATCAGGAAGAGAAAATCTATAATTCTGAGAATTCTTCTGTGCCTCTGGAGACGTTTGCTGTCGTAAGGATGGATTCATACTAGCCCTCCACTCTTTGTTTGTATATGTAATGAAGCAACTCGTTGCTACAGTGAGAGCACACGTTTGTCTGTGTTGAGCAACAAATCACCACTTAAAGAAACAGGTATGCCCAGTATGCCATTGAAATCTCCACTGCTGTATAAAACCTAAAGCCAATGTGTTTGTTTCAAATGATGGAAATAGCAATGAACTCAGACTGCCCTGACTCAGCAACAATTGGAGGGCACACTTCTGTATGAATAAAGGTGCAAGAACTACTGAATTGCTTCACACAAGCAAACTGACCAGCTCAGTAGCTTAACTCAAAGTAGACAGCAACTGATTCTTTGGAAATTCTGCAAAAAATAAGGCAATTATTTGGTCTAACCCTTGGATTTGTTCAAAGCCTGCTGGCTGCTAGTTCCATTGCACATCTCTAGTTTTCCACTTTTGATAAATAATGAATAATCATTCATTATTCACTTTCACAGTTCTATTCATACTGCTTTTGCCTCCAGAAGTTCCTTTTCCAATTTGAAAAAAATCAGTTTTACTCTTTTCCTGAAAGAAAAAAAGCTTTTTATATATCTGCCCATCTTTGACAGCTTGCTCTGTGTCCTTCTTTCACCTGCTACCGAGACAGAATATCTGCCATCAAGACAGAATGATCATCATCCCAGTGGTGTCAGGCTGGGTTCAAAGCAAAAGCTTTCACAGCTGAAGGCAAAATGTTGGATGAATGCTGAAGAGAAATAGAAACAAGATTTGAACACTAGTTTTGCCTAAACAAGGAGCATTGTATGAAAGGCCTTGGCAGAAGTCCTGGCAAAAAATGTCGAAAATGACACAACTTTCTTCTGTGACAATATTTTAGTATCTTAGCTGCTAGCGTTATGCTTTAGACAGATTAAACTGGACACAGGCTTGGCTTTCACACATACTCCATCGGCTGCACTTGAGCAGTTCTTTTCAGCTAAACCATAAATCCCAGAGGCCAATATAAGTAACTACAAAGAGGAAGCTGGCTGTTAAAGAGTGTGTGAATTCACTATAGTGGGGACTAGTCTGCGTAAGTAAGGCTTGCACTGGTGTCCATACACCAAAAAAGGTTGAAAATTAAGCTTAAGCTGGGGTCTTTCTGAGAAGGAATGAATGATGGTAAGAGGTCCACCAGAAATTAGAGTTATCTGTAGTTTTCTTTAAATGGTGATCATGACATGCAGCTGACTTCTAATGCGGAGCTGATATGGAGACCAAAGCTGCTAGAAAGCCGCCCTAAATGCACAAAGACGGGTAGTTACATGCAACTGATGCTTCATTCGAAGTCCTCCAAGACATTCCTCTTCCTGAAGGCAAGACAATTAAAAAAAGGTTTCCACCACTCATATATAACGCATCAGTGGATTGGCACTGGCTGCCTACAACAAAACACAGTCAAAACTGCTCAAAGATATGAGCCTTTGCTCCCTCTCACCTCCAGACTTCATGTTTGCAGAAGAAGATAGGATAGGTTTCATTTCTTCCTTGGAAAATCATGATTTTCATTCTTCCATACAATACAGGTAATTCTGAAAATGCCAGGCATGCACTCACTCCACCAGGACAGTGAATTAGTTCAGTGAATTAAGTCTTTGTGGAAAATGACTTTCATCCAGAACAGCATGCATGCATCCTGCTCAAGTATCATTACATGTGCGGAAAAGCTGTTCTTCCATAAGGTGAAAGAATGTCTGACACAGCCAGAAAAATCCACTGGATGGGAAGATGAAGTTAGTGAATGTAAAAGGGAAAAAAAAAATCCAAAGTGTAATAGTTAATCTGTAGCAGAAATGTTCTTTGAGGTTTATGAATACTTGGCATCAGCCATAGCCAAGCAAAAGAAAATGACTGGTTGCAGTTTTTTAATTCTGGGCCAAGAAGTAGACTACTGTGGTATTCTGGAAGACTAAAACATTTTTATACCAGCTCTGCCATTTACAGATGTTTGTGCAATCAGAATGTACAAATTCCTGACAAGACAGCAGGTATTTTCTTTTGTCAGCTTTGGGACTGACTTGACAGTCTTGGAGGCCTAACGAAAGCAATTCCAGATTGTCAGGGTGACTGACAGTCTTTAACATCAGTTCCTCAAGAGAGCAACTCAACCAAAGCACTGAATTTAAGACTGTAACAGCTCCTAAACCTTGTATCGTCCCCTCCCTCCATCCTCTCTTTTCCCACCAGGATCAGAGAAGGCAGATCATTTACCACCTATAAACCAGAAGTGACTGGTCAGACTGCTCCGACAGTTGACAAGGGGGACGATGGGGGTGAAAGCTGGTTTAAACAACACAGCAGTAAACTGACAAAGGTAAGTACATCCTTCAGAAGTGGGACTAAGGCTGCACAGCTGTTGTAGCTGTCCCTGCACTCCCTCTTTATGTTAAGGGGATAACAGGGAGAGGGGATGCTCTATAAATGAGGATGATTCGCACCTCCTAGAAATATATGAAATTAAGAAGCACGCTTTGTAAACATGTTTAAAAAAAATTAAAATGGTTTGGAGTTCCTAGTATCACATCCACCTCACCAAGTGAGGGAATATTTTTACACAGTGAAAGTTTAATCAAATAGCTATTTTTATTCATCGTTTCTTCTTTCACTGCAGAAAAACTGAAGTAAAAATAGGCCTATTTGTCAACCTGAAGAAAATAATTGTAATTTTACTCACTGGACTACTTTTACAGTTTGAGGCTGAGTTCATACTCTCAAAGTTTTAACTGAATTACAATGACTTTTACAAGTACTACAGCACCTGGTGGAGCTCCAGCCATGAAGTCCTACTGCCCGCACAAGTGCAGAACACTTAACATTTTGTTTCAGATCAGGATGATCTTGGGTTGGAACAAATACTTCTAATACTCCCACAAACTTGTCTAAATTCTTACCCTTTTAAGGTCCCTGCAGTAAGTTCTCTGAAGTCAAAATGGCAACCATGTATTTCTGAAGTAAGACAGGGAAACATCACAGAGTCTATTGCTGAGTACCTGTACTCAGCTTATTTCAAAAAAGTCTTCCACAGACCAACAAAAAAATGGCTATTAAAAAAAAAAATAATCGCATTATACCTATTGTAACTGAAAGCAGAACCTGGGGAATTATACTGAGCATATCAGTATAAATGCAGCTAGAACACCTATTTTTACAACTTTCATTTTCTGAACTACTTATTGATTATTCAGGTGGCTCTTTCAAAATCAGATTATCATGTTCTCTTGAACAGTAATTCTCATTCACCATCATCTGCTTTTACAAGCATGTCAGGCAGATTAGCTGCATGTTTCTTCTGTTAGCATTCGACATCTAATAAAGCCTAATAATCACTGCTTAGCTTTTTCAGAAACAGGTTTAGAAGCTTCTTTTTATACCATCAGTCTAATAACTGTATTTATAGAGATCATTTTAAAAAAAGTGAAATGTAAGTACCTTTCTTTAATTGACATCGTTTTGCTGGAATTATCAAGGACATCCTCAGTTGACTGTGCTCTATTCTCTGCAACAGAAAACATCTCACAGGAATTCTTATAAAATTTGCCTTCCAATTGTTCAGAGAGCTCCTGCAGTCTACAGGATGCTGGAGCTGCAGTTTGTGAAACTGTCCTCATTGCTGATATGCTGGTGAGTTCAGAAGTAGGCTCAGCATGGTCTGCCCATTCAAAAGAGAAGTGCTGAATTAGACTTAGTGCTGTTCTCAAACATGTTTTACATTACTAATACTGAAGCAGCAAATCTAGTTTATAACATTTAAAACACACGCTGTCCTAACAGAGAAAAAACTTCTGGCTGAGCTAGAGTACAAAGATTAATCATGCTGCATAGACTGGCCATTTGTGACTGAAGTTCACATGAAGCCACAGAGTTTCATGTTCAATACACAGTTCTGAACTTCATATGGATGAGGTACAAACTGCACCTGTCATCACGCTAACAAGAAAACAAATGGACAGATGAAAGTGAGAGGGGAGCAAAGAGAAGGGGAAGAGAAGCAGACAAAATTTAAATAAGAACATAATAATAACTTACTGGTAAAGCAGTTTAATGCATAAGCAACATACTAGGAGGACATTTAATAGCTTAATAAAGGTATTTTCTAGGAGGGTGTTGGAGGCTTTTCTTTTTTTTTTTTTTTTAAAGCAACAATTAAACCACAGGAAAAACTGCCTTGATGAAAGATAAATGCACCATTACAGTTATCCATAAGGAAATATAAGTGATCTTCATTTTTATTTTTGAAATTTTATAAGCACAACACTCCTTTGATACATGACTGTTCCTGTTTTATCCCAGTCTCTGTCTCCCCTGCAGTCATCAAAAGTTAATTAGATAGAACAGACACTGCTTTAGAGGAATACAGGCAGAACTATACCTTCCTCCCTACGCCTGTTCAAAGACCACTAAATTAAAAATAAACTAACTTCACAGGATGAAGACACAAGTGCTTCTAGCACTACAAGGTACTGTGGTCCTGTACCCCATCAAAATACAACAGAAAACTAATGCAACATCCTTCTAAATTCCACAAAATAGAACACTTTATGCAATGACTAAAATGACTCATGATTTCCAAAGTACTTTATTTAAAGATGGATGAATTTACTCACTAAGTTTCAATTATGCTGTGCATATAAAAATGTGAAGGAGGAAAAGATAAACCTTAGCTTCAGCGTATAATACCACTTCTTTCAAAGTAAGAAAATCTGAATAAAATTGAGCTATCTTTAAAGGCTGAAGAATTGAAAGAGTAACAACTGTATTTGTAAAACTTCACGTTTCACAGGTATTTCTCTAATTTTAAGTGGTGTTAAAAAAACGCTAACATAACCAGCCTTGATAATGATTGAAACAAAGATGTTTAAAAGTAGAGAAACATCACCATTTGCTGAATGAGACTATACCAATAGGAAGTATATACTGCACCTCTTTGCAAAGTCTTGCTTTTCATAACACTTTCCAAATCCATCTTTTCTTCAAAGGACTGGCCTTCTTTGACTTCCCATTTACCTTGCATGCCAGTATCAATTTCCTTCTGTTCAAGAGGCTGAAAAAGCGCTTGCGAACTAAACAGTTCCATGCTGCCCTTCCTCAGGAAGCTGTGTGTTGTCTCTTTATGGTAGTCTCCTGTTTTTTCAAGAACAGGATGTGTGGTTTCTTCCTCAAAGGAGCTGTACTTTGTAATTTCATTAGCTTCATGTGCTAGAAACCTCTTTCTCTCTTCTTCATGGTTCTTTGATGCTCTTTTACTTTCTAGCACTTCCATTGAGGGCTGCCACAATTCTGACTTCTGGGTGCGTTTTCCTGAAGTGTCTGAGTTTTCTGCTGAAGAGTGGAACCTCAAATCAGCTCTCACAGCAGCACTCCCGCTTCCATCACTAGCTGACTTTGTGTGCAGGTCTCCAGCATACAACGGAGAAAGTGCAGACGCCATCGTTGAAACTGATGTTGCAACTGCAGTTGACAGGGGAGTAATTTTTCCACTTTCATTTTGTACCTAGGAACAACAACAAAAAAACCACCACCAACAAAAGGAAGACTTAAAAGCTCCAAAATCATTAATTCACCAAAACAGTCTAATCACATCAGTTCTTCAGGTTCTTCAGACGTGTGCTTCTGTATGAATATAGTGCTCTATAAATACAGACTAGAAACAGATAAGGAAAGCAACAATGCACCCATAATTTGGCTGCAGATGGATTATTCCACCAAATGAAGAAACGACTGCATATGAACAGCAGTATCTTTAGTAATAAACGGTGTATGTGCAGCATGCAACATGACGTTGTGACAGGGCTCCATGAAAAGACTCATACTGGCACGGTACTGCACAGCACTGGGGAAGAAATTAGTTGAAGTTCCAGATGCCGGATGACATGCCATGTGCCCAGGCTAATCAACTCTGCATCTCGGCAGTGCTAATTAGCTTTGGCACAGCCCTGCTCTGACACAGCTTCCAGCTCTGGAGCTAGCTCAGCGTCAGAGAGGGGACTCTGCTCTGTGCTGTCCTACCTAGGGCAACCATTTTTCTGCCCCATACATCACCTTCAGGCAGGACTGTTAGTCTAAGACTTTTTCAAATATAAACATTGCTCAGAGATGTACATGACAGCCAAAGTATTTGAATCTAACAAGCATATTAAACACCTCCAAATTTTCTTTGCCAGCCTCCACAGTGGAACAATTACCCTTTCCACTCTTCTAACATAATAATTTTATAAAGTTTTCTTAGAGACAATTAAGATGCAAAATTTTTCGAAAATGCAGAGCTTGGCTTTGTCTTCTCCAAAGGAGAGGAAAACCTATGAAAGAGACTGACAAACATGCCTTCACACACAGTAGGAGAGGTTTTTTGCTTGGCTTTTTTTGTTGTTTTCTTAAGCTGCAGGGCTAGTGAACAGCAAGCAAAAGGAATAGACAAAATCACACTGGCAGGAGGAAATCAACTGCAAGCTTCAAATGCACATGCAAATTACATACAGCATGGAAAACATAGTAATTCATTAAAGAAATTGGAAAGCAGAGCAAAGACTACTATGCTAGCTCAAAGATTCCAAAGAAAGATTAAGAAGATAGTTACCAATTTATTCTTTTTCCATTGCATCTATCAGAATTAGAAATTTAAAGAAGATCAGCAAAGGGATTTCAGCTTTAATTACAAGATATTTACATTTGCAATTATGTATTTTGGTAACGTAACCTCTGGTTATCTCTTTTGATACCTTTCTTTTCTTTCTTCCTAGAAAAACTGTAACTGCATCTCAAAACATTCTAACACTCCAAATGAACAGTTCACTATATAGAGTCTTTTTGAAAACATGCTCCCATTGAACTTAGTTCAGAATCAACTCTGGTTTCTTTTGCTAGGTCAGAAAGAGATGACAAAACATGGTTCCTCTGCATTTCCTTGCTTGAAGAGCAAGTTTAGCTTGTCAGACTTTTACAGAATAATGTGACTGTCACTTCATTCCCATCTGCTTCAGCCCATTTCTGTTGATCGCCTCCCTGGCCCCCAAACAAGTTAGTGACACAATCATTAAAGAGGCCAGGCTGTGACAGTGATTGGCATGTGGAAAATGAATGGCAAAAGGACCATGTGAGGCCTGGAAATCTTGCTAAAATAAGTTTGCCAAACATTTTACTACTACTTCATACCTAAGTAGGCATAAAGTACAATTCTGTATCTGCACAGTTTGCATCAATATAGTTAGAGAAATCCTGCCTTCTCACTATTCTACTATTATAATCATGAATGAATCTTACAGAAAGAGAAGGCTAGGAACTTTAACACTCAGACTGATCCAAATCCCCAGAAATATGACATGCATAGGAGTTGTGCTTCACTGTTAAAGTGATTTCTTTTAAAGCTGTAATACCAAGGGCCTGACGTTTCTGCTCTTGTGAACACTAGCTCTGAAAGACCACTGCTGGGCCATCTTGTGCTCAGACTTCACTAAAAAGGCATTCCTTTGCAGGTCCAATTATATGAAGGATTCCAGAACAGGAAGCCCAGTTCCACTGCACATATTAAGTAATTTCATTTGACCACGATTTTATGAATTTCAAGAAGTACTCTGCTTTTAGGGTTAAAAAAAAAAAAATAAAAATAAAAAAAATTCTATGCCCCCTTCCAGAGGAAAATGACAGAATATGCCCTGACTAATAATGGAAATATATAGTGCTTTCAGGAGAGAGTCTGAAATTTGCACATGACAAAGCTCCAAAATTCCCTGAAAATACATCTAAAGCACACAACATGTGTCACTGTTTTTACCCCTTTGGTCAGGAATTTACTTTCGGAAGACATGTAATATTCTACCGGAAAAGACGGACACTGTGAACGGTACAGCATGCACTAATCAAGAAGATGATATACTCTTGAATTACGTATAAAAAGAAAAACACACCAATGAAGTCAAACATTTTAGAGGATGCTGCTTCTCAGTGTCAGAAGACTGTTTCCTGACAAGCTTTTTCCTGTGAACATGTCATGCTCCCAGTGTGTAGCTCAGAGCAAAGAAAAGGTCAGCTGTTACAGCTTCTTACACAGAAGCTGTTTTCTTTAATAAAAAGAAACAAATGAAAAAGACCTAAGATTGCACTTACCTGCTCAACTTCTCCAAGAGTGACTGGCTGAGTCTGGTAACGAGCATTCATCCTCCTATGCCTAATATCTCCTCGACTCCTTGTGGAAATGGCCCTGGATACTGGTTGAGACAGTTTGTTAAACAAAGCCATCTTTTCTGCCAAACTTAAGGTGGAAGAATCTGGTTCTTCAGACTGATCTTGCCCCATCGCCTCTTTGGCTGCTCTTATCTCCTCTTTAGCTAAAATTTTTTGGTGTGCTGATGCCTGCAAGCTGAAGAAACAGAACTGGAAATGAGTTTTGAAGAAGCAGCTATGAAGTTTTTAAAATCTTGACCTGATAGAAGCAGAAGAACTGCATGTGAAGCACAATAGCCAACGTAGTATAGCAGCCTAAGTGGTTATGCAGTGGTTCAACATTGGCATGATGAAATCTAATTTAACAGCTGAAGATTTAAAACAAAGTTAAATTTTCATTTGCAAATTCATTTGATTAGAACACAACAATATTTTAACAGGGGAACTCAAGATTGAACAGAGACTTTTCAGACCAGTCTCTTTATACAGAATACAGAGCTATGGAGAGACATTTGAGATACCTGCTGTAGAACAAAACACAGGTCCTACAGTGCAATTTACACAAAATTAAGTTTTATTAGAAATAATTTGTGGAGCATATATGATAAACACATTTAAAAGACGGATTTAAACACCAAGTTAGTGCTGCTTTTAGGTTAGCATAAATTGTAATGTCTCTTATAATTTGAAGTGGAACAGAATTCATACTCTCTTGTTTTGAGTTATCTGGGGTAACCCAACAAGAAAAAATAGTTTTGAAATTTACTCCATGAATTTTGAAGATTGTTTGACCAATGCTGAAGGCAGGCACATTCATTCATGAAAGCTGTAACTGCATTTGTCTCTACAATAATATAACTTACTCACATATAGCTAGATTCACCTCTAGCTAGATTCAGCCACTTTTACAGAATTAGTAGTAATATTTTTTTTTTTCCTTCTGTCCTGATGTCTGCTAAAATTCTCTTATTCAGAACAGGCAAACAGTATTCTGCAACTTTACCTATAGGTGGTGTAATTTCTTATCTTTCCTTTAATTTTGCAAGGTAAAAAAAAAAAATATGTAGAGACAGACAAACAGGATATGTACTGCATGTGAAATCAGTCACCCAGCTTTGGTATTTTCATCTCAAGATGACATTACTGTATATATAAAAAAAAAAAAACAAAAACAAGAGCGAGGAGGGTTCTGCTAGGTTTGCTCACATGCAGATTCATTTCTTTCACAAAGAAGAATACGCTTCTAGGACACGTAAGTGGCATTAGAAAGGTTTTGAAAACAGATGCTTAACAAAAAAAAAGCTGCATTGTTTTATCATGCAA
>Ga0181612_182113_pt1 | contig 17347 bp, 8 predicted proteins | sample HoacroProtozoa21_FD_119630 | JGI IMG/M metagenome (GOLD analysis project Ga0181612, IMG submission 119630) | Hoatzin crop microbial communities from Cojedes, Venezuel. Combined Assembly of Gp0051906, Gp0051904, Gp0051908
GCAGGGGAGATTTAGACCAGACATTAGGAGAAATTTTTTTATGGAAAGGGTGGTCAAACACTGGACCAGGCTTCCTCGAGAGGTGGCTGGTGCCCCAAGCCTGTCAGTGTTTAAAAGACTTTTGGAAAATGCCCTTAATAACCTCCTTTAACTTGGTCAGCCCTCAACTAGTCAGGCAGTTGGACTAGATGATTGTTGTAGGTCCCTTCCAACTGAAATATTATATTCTGTACTACTTAGCAAGAATGGAATGAATGAGGAAACTACAAGGAAAAGTATTGGCTAATGTATAGTTTTTCTCTACCTGTGTGTACTTCAAAATGTAAGTTGATTTTCTTCTTTAAAAGAGTGTATGTTTCTTAAGACTGCATGAATGACCAATGCTATCTGAGATTTCCCTACAGTAAAAATTCTGGCAGGCTGATGCATAGCTGGAAATTAAGAAACTCAGTCTAAATCAGTGAAGAATATAATGTTTGCTGTCAAATTTCCAAATTAAATCATGAGACTTTTCCTTACATATGAACAAAGCAATAAGTATAAGGCTATGTTGCTCAGTTAAATTACGCTGGCCGAACTTGGAGCAGAAATGCAGTCTTCCAGTTCTTCAGAGATAACCTTTGTGTGACTGGACTCTGCTCTCTGGGTAACATGGATGAGTCTTCTGCTGATGTGCAAAAGAATTAGCCATAATCCCACTCGTCTCACATTGTCAGCTGTGAAACTGTGCAATCGTATAAACTGCCATCAATTACAAAACTGGCCAGCTGTATGAGGAGCAGTGTTGTTTTTAATGAGACAAACTTAAATAGTATCTTCTGGAAAACCCGAAGAGCTTTCAGAAATTAGAGTTCTCCACACCTAAAACGGAAACAACAAATCTCAAAACAGCAGCGCTGTAAGGTCACTGCAGTAAGTTACAAAATCATTTTAAAGACTGTTTTAAAAAAGCCTCCTGAAGTATAGTGGAAGTTTAGTGATGTATAGGCAGTTAACTTGCTCTATTAGGAAAATGATTTTATTTTTAGCCTGTTTTATGTAAATTAAATTTGAGGAAACAACTAGACAACTGATTAGCATCAAAGAAATTACTGCTGATGTATGTCATAAATGTCATATCAGCATTTAGTAAAGTTCTGCCTATGTAGGTATAAACATAAATAAATTGGTCATCTTTTTAGATATTAATGGATTGAATGGTAATTGTGTAGTTTTATGTGTGTTTTTCCTCCAGTATTTTGAAGGATTAGCAGTAGCCAATCCTGCTGCTTTTTGATTGTGAACACATTTGAGGGTAGAAGAGACAGCTTAGACTCTATAACTTGTTTGAAAATGATTGTAGTACACAAATTGTCCAGAAATCTGCAGAAGCATCTTTTGCCTGTGACAAAGCCATTTATTCAAACATCTGGGCTTTTAGCCAAAGTGTTGTAATGTCACCAACAGCATATTTTTTTGTTATAAACATCTTAGTTCTGGTTCATATGGAATTGCATTTATTATGCGGCCTAAGTTCCCAGATGCCCTACTTTGACACAGTTTTCAAGATGGATTTCAAACAAATAAGATGGAGTTAGAGTAGAAATAAAATTTAATATTTGTAATTTAAATAAAAATGATGCTGTAAAAAAAAGTGATGTTTTTGATCTAAGTTGGACCTTAGTTTAAAGATCATAACTTGTATTTCAGGTTTGACTTCTATAAAAATATTTTTACTACTTGATTAATGAATCTCACAGTATTCACTGTCACAACCATGCACAAAAGAGTTATTTTATCGCTGGTGAAGATTCAAACCACTGGTGCTGTTTTTCAAAACACCAGGTAGGGAAAATAAGACAGCAGAAGGAAGCAGAAGTACCCATTATATCGTCTGTACTGCTTACAAGACAGCAGTAGAGATCTTAAATTTCTGTGCTTGCACTACATTCTCTTTTACTCTTGGAAAAAAAGTGAATTATTTACTGCAGTTGTACATGAATTCCTGATATAAAGAACAAAACATGCAGTCAGGGCAGAATGGTGTTTGCATGCAGATGACTCACATAATTTTTATTTTTTAAATTTCTTTTCCCTGCTTTCTACTGACCCTTATTTTTGAGGAAGTATTTATTGCTAGTTATTTAGCCTTCCTGAAAAATCAACTCTTGCTAAATGCACTTAATTTGGAAGTAATGCTACCAAAAGAAAATGGCTGTATTGAAATTTAGGGGGGTGTTTTGTCCCCTTTTTTTTAACTTTTTCCTTTTCCATCAGCCTCTTGCTGATGACGTAGTATGCAAGTGTACTTTCATATGCATCACAAATGCATCAGTCCAAAAACTTGCATGTCCCAATGGATGGATTGTTTTATCTTCTCTGAAGACCAAAATTTTTGATCCTCTGCATACATGCAGATATCTTCTGAACTGCAAATGTAATCAAAAGAAGGATTCCAATGGACTTCATAGGACGTCAGATACAATTCCTGATTATGATGTGTGTTTGGGGATAGTGTATCATTTGTTCTCTTCTTAAACACAATGGAGTTATCGATGAAGAACCTCTTCCTTTAATAGTTTTAATTGATTATTTTACTTGTTTTTGTCATACTGCATCTTTCTTCCTTACCAAAAATACAGTCAAAATTTCATTACCAGGATGTGGTTATTAAATCTCAGATGAGTCTTACCTGCGGTCATACAGGATGCTCCTAGTAGTGAAATTCAGCCATTTCATATCACTTGTAGGTGAAAGGAAACAACCCAACAGACAAGTATTTCTTGACCATTTCAAATCTATAGAGCTTGTAGGCTGTTAAGGATCTTTTGTTTCTGGTTAAAGAAAACTGTTTACTGTTTTCAGTCTGTTGTCGACCCAGTTTTCGGGACCTTTTTTGATTCATCTTCCACCCTGTATCTAAATAAGGACCCTGCTCTCCTTTCTTCTCTGAGTGATGAGGAATATGAGCAAATGAATGTATGAAAGTGTTGATGTGAATAATTTACTATGTGTTTAATTGCACTACAGAGCACCTTATGTAGGTATTCTCAAAACTGCCTTACTGTGCGCACAACAAGAAATTATACTTTTTCCATTACTCTGCTACTTCTGTCACAAAAAAGTCCCTTGTGCATATGGATTATGTTAGTCATCAAGACTAGGAACAGGTACTTTGTTTTCTTGCAATCCAGTAAAACTTTATCAGTGTTTACTGATGTTCAACTGTTATTTTGTCATAATCCTGAAACAGTCAAGGTAAAAGACTTCTGTAGGTCTTAAACCAGCTAAGGGTACATACATTTTTCTGATCAATTAAATTGGCAATAAGTGTTTAAATTACATCATATGTTAAATATAATTATTCTGTTTGGATTCAAGGCCAATGTTAGGACAAACTATGATGCTTACAACAGCTAAAAGGGCAATCACTGAAAATTCAGATATACATCATTCTTAATCCCTTAAAATCTTCTGTATTTATTTTTTTTTTTTCCAGTTAAAAGCTGCCTGGGAAAATATACAGATATGCTGCACTTGGACTTCTGTAAGATATTGTTTAAAAGCAACATTCTTATTTCCATTTCTCTAGACATATATTCAGTAAAGTACATTAAATACAGTAAAAATAGGAAAAAATATATTCTGCAAAAAAAAAAAGAAAGAGTTTGTATTCCTATGTATTCTACTGTGTCTTTTTATTTTTCTTCAGTTGTGTGGCTTGGATATTTTCAGTGCTGTAAAGTGGGCTTTAAAGAGCTTTGCATGCATTTTGTACAAGGACATCTTCAAGAAAGTGGAGGCAAAAATGCAATTCTGCATCTTGTGAGGACACATACTGTGTTTAATAGTCTTTACACGGAAATTTAAAAATAATTACAGACAGAATGACAGGAAGAGATTTCCAAAAGCCACCTGTTTCACCCTCTGCTGCAACATCGCTTAAACTGTACATCATTCTTGAGACTTGTGTCCAAAAATTTCTTAAAAATATATACAGATGGATATTGCACAACCGTGTAAAATCTCGCTGGTCCAGTTCTTAGAGGTAAAATATTCTACTAACACCCACCCAATGCTCTGTTTCTACATCTAAGTTCACTGTTTATTATTAAATTGTCAGTGGACGTGAAGACAGTGTTTTCATACTTCACGGTTATTATAGTGTGCTTCTTTAATTTCTCCATTCTGAAAAACAACATCAAGTTTAGCCCTTCCTTGTAGGTCTTTTTGAAAATTATTGTTTAATGCTTATTTGCAGTGCCCATTGTTTTGTTCTTCCCCTGTTATTGGCTTTTTGATTGCTTTGCATCTCATAGATCTCATGGGCATCTTCCAGCTGCCTACAAATAGCTTGTTTGATTATCTGTTCTGGTATAGAGCTCATGGTATTTTTGAAAGAGTTCAAAGTAAGTTAATCTTTACTGCCACTGTTTTACCTTTTATAAGATGAACACTAATTCTGCCTTTGTAGTTTTCACCTTTACGGTTGCTCTCATCCATTCTTTACAGGCTCTCATAGACTTTGTAGTCATAGGCTGTGTAGTTGTGAGCTGCACAGCAAAAACTCATGTGGTGCAATCAATTTGTACCAAGGACCCAACAGCTAGACTATAACTATGCATATTTATTTACTCTATGATTAATCTGGTCCCCTGAACCAAACATTGCTGTTGCACATGTTTTTCAAAGATAGCCAGAAGAAAGCTATCCTACAAACTCTTGGTTTCAGGTGTGTAGGCTTCTCAATGTTGCTTCAGCAAGTGCCAGAGTATCCTTTCATCCATTTAGTGGAGAAGACAGGAGCACATGGGTGATCTCATGCCCTTTTTCAGGGAAGCAAGTTGTATTTTGTTCAATTTACACATAACATAGTGCGTGCTGCTTCCTGGCTGATTTTGAGTATTGGTCAGACAGGCTCCAAATGGAAGACAAGGTGTCTTAAATCTTGTGGCAGTGGCAAATGGTCAAGTGGACACCATGAAAGTAATGACTTCCTCTCAGTTGTTGGTTTGCATGAGGAAGAGGCAGGGTCAATGGGAGAGGATATGCAGAGTTTGGAGATTGGATAGATGGAAGTGCAAAGTCCTGGAGATTACTGGCGGAAGATGCAGAGCTTACAGATGCAAGGGGGCATAGCTGAGACTTGAGCATGATCTGGCACGAAGACTGCAATATATTGAATCTTCTGTGAAACTAAAGAAGTTGATTGGAATGGAAAGGTGGAAAAGGGGAATCATTAATAACTGAAAAAAAAAAAAGGCAGGTGAGACAAGCAATTCAGAAAAGCAGCAGAAATGGATACAGCAGTTGAAGGAAGAAAAATTATTATTGAGCCATAAGAGGTCTTGGTGTAATACAAAGGAATGCCCTTAGTTCGGAGCTCAGGACATCTGTGTGAACTGGTTACGGACCTCAAGACCTTCAACCTTTTAAGTGGCTGAAGAAGTCGAAGAACACAGGTGGTCTCTGTGGTTTGAGAGCATTCTGATGGTGCATGTGCACTTGGTATTTGTTGTGGGACTTGCATGTGCTGCAGATCACGCATTGACTGGGACCTTTCTGTCCCCTTTAGAGACTGTTGCTGCACTTCAAACAGATCTTCTGATTTAGTTTCATCCAAAAAGTATCCCCTTCACGTGCAGAAAAATGCCCCACAGTCTGAGCCAACATGGAGTAAGTGGGAAAACGAGGGACTGCTGCACTCTACTGCTCTGAGCTGTGTCACTGTTATAGGCACATTTTAGGTAATCATTTCTGGCTTGCAGATTGTGGGTACCTCAGGATGAAGTTCATTTTACTCACCTAGCTTGAAAATACCTTGCTTGTACAAGTATTTGTAAATGCATTCATCCTTTCCCTGCAGGATCTTAATCCTTTATCACTGGTGCACCAGTTAAAACAGAGGACCAGTTTGTGTTGACCTTTTGACTAAAGGAGAAATTTAAAAAGCAAAAGAGAAAAAGTATAAAAAACATCAATATTCTTCAGTATGTATCAGAAGTCTTTCTTCACCTTTGGATAAATTGGTTCATTAAGGAGCTACCATTTCACTATAATTCCTTTTTCACCTTAGGCAAGTCTCCTGGGAAATCTTCTCTTAGAGTCCTTTTACTGAAGTTTGCCTTCTTGAAATACATCACTTTTAGTTTGAGTTATTATCCTTCTAATCAAACTTTGGAGAATTCCGTCCTTTTGTGACCAATAGCAACTACATGACCACTTCATCTTCACATTCTTAGCTGTTTCTTCTCTGTTGATCAGAGGCAAATGTGAAGCAGCCCTTACCCTCATGACTGTGTTCATGAAAGCATTTGAGGAGCTTTCTCTTCAGCCTGTCCTGCTGCGTTCACAAAAGATGTTAGTCAGTAGCCTATGTTACCCCTGAGGTCTGTGATCTGGTTTACTCTTCACAAATACGTCATCTACTTGATCCTTCTGGCATGGGAGGGAAATCCCGAAGTGACAACGTTTTTGTTTTTTTTTTAATTTACAACAGTCCTTTGCAGTAACTTAGCGGTTCTTTCTCCCTTTTGGTCTGAACCTCAGAATAAGCGTATTCTTTCATGTTCCCTTACAGTTCTTCCTCAACAAGATCTACTACATGAATTTGAACTCTTCCATCTCCTTCTCTCCCTGGATTGTTATATTAATGAGCTGCATGAAGTAATAGACAGCTAGTGAGATCTAGTCAGGCTCGTGATTCTTGTTAAGGATGTATAACTTCTTTCTCGCTAGCACTGGGATGGGTTCTTCGTTTGCTGTTCGGGATTGGACCATTGGCTGCTTCTCTAAACAGCTGCTTCTCTGAAGGGTATCTGATTCATCCTGCATGTCTGGTACTCCTGCATTCCTTTCCAGTCGGTCAACTACTTCTTCACTGGAGGTTCTTATGCCTAGCGTGTTATTGATATCCTTTTGGATCATGTGGGCTTCTCTGCTTCACCACATTGCTTATGAGTCTTCTGCCACTTTCCTAAAGAACATTTGCAGAGATTCTTTCCTTCCTGGTTTCTACCTTTAGAAATGTGTAGGACTGTGTTCCCCAGTTTGAGCACAGAACGTGGACTGAAGAATTCCTCTCCAGGGATCCCATGTGGACACAACTGCATGTCACCACCCTGTATCCGCACTGCATTCTCAGAGCTGTAGACTGAGAAAGATTTCATGACAGAGATGACTTTGATGCTGTGCTTTTAAAGGGCTGAACTGTGATACCAAACTGTGCTTTCTAGAACTCCCTTCCCCAATCAGTCTCTGAAATTGCCCTGTCTGTGAGATACTGAACAGCTGATTCACAAATACAGAGCCTTCATTGTCCTTCAGTGATCAGGAGTTTAGCTATACCACAGGAAGCCTGTGATATGTGAGAACACACTATCATCCTTCAAAATGATGTGCTAAATTTGTTTTTAAGATTTCTCTTGAAATACCCCATTTACAAGAGTTCTCTCATTTACCGACATGACTGATAACTTCTAAAAAGCCTTTTGCCATGCTGAGCTATCTGCAAGAAGATTAGGTAGGTCCCTTGATCATTGTGGTTATAACACTTCTCAGAAAAGTGGGGGTTATGATTTTTAATCTGTTTGGACTGCAGAGAATGAACTTGAAGCTATCAGTTAGGAGGCGAGTTTTCTGTTGAACAGGCTGCTAGATAAAAGAGGAGTTATTTTCAAGACACCTCGTGGCATTTCTTATGCTTTTATTTCCTTTGCACTGATAGCAGAAGATAGATCTCTGCAGCAAGCTACTTCACTCTTAGGCCCATTTATTTTATTGAGTGTATCAATAGAGCAAGGTACTGCCTATTGAAAGATGCGTCGTAGCTGTTTTGAAAAACATGCAGTGTTTGTACCGGAATATGAAGTAATGTGCATAAACTTAGACATTATAAAGACTGAGATGTTAGATAGTCACACATCTTAAAAAGTAGAATTCTGCAAATGCCAAGTTTGGTACAACACTTTTTCCTCACATTAAAATAATCACTTTCAGGTTTGACAGTAATAGGTTCCTTGGACTGTCTTGAAAATTGATTTCTTTAATGCTTTTTGCTACAGTGTGATCAAGGAAGCAGTATAAAGCTCCTACTTAACGATATTTGTTTTGTTGTGAGAAAAGCGCACTCTGCCGAATAGAAGTGCCAACCCAGGGACTTACTGAAGGATGTGCTTGACTGTAGGCATTTTAGTACCTCAATGGTGTGGCACGTGAGGTTATTAAGAGTTAAGCCTCACTCTGTAAGGAGTACAGAGTCACACTATAAGAAAATATTTAGCAAGCTACCTGTGCCTTAATACAAGAATGTAAAACGTCAAGAAAATGCAGAGTAAGAAAGGACCTTTTGGGTCATTTTGCCTAGTTGTTATAATAAACAACCCTGAGATGAATGAATCCTCATAAAATTAGTAAATTGTATCTTAAAGTTCTAAGTGGCTTCCCTAGTTATTCTTATTCACCCGTTGTTCCATAATTCTGTTTCTTTGGGTTCTGAAATCTGAATAGAGGAATATTTTAAATCTAGGCTCAAATCTGCAGATGAGAGTCTTAACTTGCAAGGTTTTGCTTAATATGGTCCTCAGTCTTTTCTGATGGAGTAAGCAGGATTTTTCTGGCAAATGAGTTAATTTTTCTCTGCTTAGCTACGGAAAGTGTTCACGAACTGTGTTTGTTCTTTTTTTCTGTTCTACTTAGAGAGTTGTGGATGAACTAAAGGCAGACTAGGAGCAATGGGAAGCATAAAGCTGGAAAATGATGTGCAAAGAAAGACTAAGTGTGATCATTTAGTCTAAGTGATAACCTATCTGAAGGACAAAGAGAAGTAAAGCAATTGCATTACAGCACTGGAGGTTCAGGTTACGCAGGAAGAAAATACTTCTAACTGTAAAGATAGTTTAGACAACATAGTAGATTGCTTAAAGAAGGTGTAGAATCTGCTTTTAAGGAAAAGAACGAGAGAAAACCAAACTGTTATGTCAGGAGTAGCTAAGTTATAGCTAATTCTGCAGTAGTGCAAGAGAATAGTAGTCTTTTGCAGAACCTCTAAACTATTCCCACCACTCAGTTCAAGACATGCTTTATCATTTTTGAATGGGAGCAAATGCTGCTGGGAAGGTTACTAAAGCTTGTTTAGTGCTTGCTTTCTTTGCTGCCCAATTTTTTCTGGTCTTGTAATGCCCAGTCCTGAATTGCTTGGAAACCACAGTAGAAATGTGAGATGAAACTTGAGTTAAATATGTACTAGGGATGGGTGAATATTTTACCACAGCTGTTTTCATGAACAATAAGGTTGAAATACTTAGACAAAATCTTAATTTCTATAAAAAGTCAATTCTTTAGTTATAAACTAAAATATATGAATTTTGAAGAGCTGCCTCATTGTGTCAGTTTAGTTGTCTTACATGATCATTCTTTCCTGCTGATTAGTTAGTTTATTCCAAAATGGCTTTGAAGTATTTTTAAGCAGAAATTGATGTGAGCATATAGGAGAGTTTAGTGGCAGAAGCATTGAGATTTTTGTTGCGTCAGGCTCATCGAAAGGGCAAGGTGCAAACATGAAAACCACCAAATATGTAACCCCGCCGACACCACCTACTTTGTGTATGTGACTGAAGGAATTGCATGGCATCTCCACCCAAATAACCTTTTTACTTCTCAAAATTTAGGTAACACAATGCTAGTTCACTATAAGGACTCAAATACCTGAGAAGAGTAGGTCCTAAAAATTGTTTGTGGAGATTCCTAGAGAAGTGGCAGAGCCTCTGCTCTAACATTTTATTTAAGCCTTACATGTACACGACAAGGAGCGTGAGTGTACAATTTTCTTAGAGTTTCTTATAGGTAAATATTTCTTATAGATTTATCAAGAAAGATGGCCACTTCTGTAAATAGCGTATTTGTTTATTGTCCTCCAGTCTCAGTATGCTAGGCAGTCTGCAGTTTTTCATTGTTCTTCCTGAAGTCAGGCAATCACTTATTTGAAAAATAAAATACAAGGATAATGTGTGATTAAACTTTCAGCATGACTAAATTATCTTCAAGATGCTGTGTCAAAATTACAACCAAACTTCAAAGGCAGGGAAGCAGATTAAATAACCTGCACAATTTGTGTAGACTATATAAACACACCCACACCCAATAATTTATTAGTAGTCTAATTAAAATATTAGCAGTCTTACCAAAATGACATTATTAGTCCAGTTATAACGATGTTAACACTTATAATCCAAAACATACAATTCTTACAACTTTCTCCCAGTAATGATAGAATTAAAAGCAATATACACTAACTTCTGCTATCCAGTCATTTCTTTGATGTTAGGTTCACCCTTTCTGTGTATTAAGACAAGTCGCTATCATGCTTTGCCAGGAGCGGTGTGAAATTGATGATGGGGCTTTCTTCTGCCTTGCTTTTGGGACCTGTTTTAGTTACTTTTTACGTTTAATGACATAATTGGATTGGTTGATGATTTTTTTTTTAGTTTTTTTTTTCTTCAGCATTCCATAAATCCCATGTTATAGCCGAGTGGTGAAATACTCAGCTTATGCTGAAATTGTTACATTTTATATTTGTTTTCCAGACTGGAAGTCAATTGAAAAAACAATTACGTGGTCACCTTCTATAATCAGTTTGACTTCATATACAGAAAGAAAGGAATGAAAGATGAGGAGTAAAGGAATAACATTTCTGGATTTACCATTTCTTGGAGTTTGCCTTTGGATGAGGGATAGACCTTCTTTACCTCATCAACCTCGTGTCTCTGAGTGCTGTGTTTCCAGCCTGTTTGCCTATCTTTACCTGGTTCCTGGTGTCCCATAACTGCCTCTACATAGACCAGAAACCCTTCACTAGCTCTTAAGCAGTTATTTTGCTGGCGGTTACAGAGAAGAAAATGTACCATTTTCTGGCTCTGTTTTATGCTTCCATTCCACCTGCATGAAGCATGGAGTTGTAAGGAGTGTTCTGCATTTTCTGACTTGTTAAAAATTAATTGTAAAAGGGATCCCTGTATTGGGATAGAAATTATTTTTTGTGAGTCTGACCACACATTAACTGAATCACAGAGTTTTAATTTAAACAGAACATTGAATAAAGTCCTGAAGCAGACAACATACATTGAAATAAAGAAAATAATTAATTTCATGTCCAAAAGTTTAAGACATGTTAGGTATAAGATTGTTCTCTTCTATACTATTTTGTCTAGACTTCATATCGTTCTCGTCACATAGTTACTGTAGGAATAACAGGTGTTCAGTGGGTCTGAAAATCTTGTCTTTATTGTTTAAATTCCTGAAATGTCAGATATTTGGAGGGAGAAGAATTGCATAGTTAGGTTCTATATTTTTCTTAATTTATTAATTATGTTTTTTTTAAGAACACAAAAATTAAAATTTCTTGTAAAAAACCCTAGTAATATTAAATATAAGACTTCTAGGAAGATCATACCTTAATCTGGAGTAGTTTATAAGACCACATCACACAGCATTCTGCCTTTTTCTCTTGACATTAAAGGACATATCTATGTATGAATGAAGTATAAAATACCTACCCAGGGAATAAAATCAAACTTTTAAGCAAGCAAGATGCATTTGATCTTATTAACTGGTCTGAATAGGTATATATTTTTTCATAATATATGCATTTATAGACTTCTATTTTCATTTCAAGATTACTTTTAAAATTGAAGAAGCCAGGCTGTGCTCTACACACTGAAAAACCATTCTAAAGGACAGAATATATTCAGAATAGTCTAATTCCATTCAGTTTGGATGGTAGTCTGACTTTTCTTTCTTTTCAACAGCTTATCCACTTATAATCTCATTGTCAGTACAGAATTTCCACAGGTTATTTTTTCCCTTAGTCTATATCCCTTTAAACACTGTTGCACTGTACTATAGTAATTTCCTCCCCGACTTTTCCCTGACATCTACTCCTGCCTGTCATTTGCACAGTGTCAGCTAGTATTTTCAGCAGATGGATGAAGGCAGATGTTTCCATCAATCCAGATTTTTGCCGTTCCAATGTGTTTTCCTGGATATCTTTCTATCATTTTTCCTTTTTTTTTTTTTTTGGCTACTGAAATTCACAGTTATCTTTCCTGGCAATCCAGAAAAATGCATGCTGTTTTCACAGCCTATACCTTTACCCTTTTTCTGTTTATTCAGGACTGTAGCTGCCTACAGTTTTCCTTTTGATTGTACATCCATAACCTTCTCCAAGCACCATTTTTCTCCAGCTGGAATTATGCTCCAACTCTGTTTATGAAATCCAGCTTTTTTTGGTGTGCGAACACAATACAATTTCCCTTTTTATCTTCCTCCCAAACTTTTGTGCATCCCTTCTATTACATCAGCAACTTCGCTGCTAATGTCTTTCATCTTTCTAATTGTTCTCATCACTGTCCCTCTACATTATCTGCCTTTTGCTCCATCATCTCAAATTCAGTATTGTTTTTGCATCTTCAGTATAATTCACCACTGCTTCATCGCTTCAACCACCTTTCTTCTGATATCTTACCCCTTTTTTTTTCCTTCTGCATAGCATCTTGTACACTTACAGACGTTTTGTCTGTGCTCTTTCATAGCACTGAAACCACATCATCCAGATGCGTTTTCATCTCTGGTCTCTGCTGTGATGCCCACAAGGCAACTAGCAGTGAATACTTACCAATTTACAGGACATTGTGTTTAGGCACTTTGATTAAACACTGTATATATATTTCATTTTTCCCTCTCCGTTTTTGGTGCCGTGCTTCCTTCTTCAGACTGAGCTTTTGGAGACGGAATCTGGATTTAAATACATGCTCAGAAAACAAGCAGAATATCAGATCTGATAGCAGAACTTTAGAAAAAATTGAATATTGTTGATAATAATGGATTTCCTGGCCCACTGACTACTTTGTGGTTCCTACTGTAAAGCACTGAAAAAGATATTTGGTCTATTTTATTATTAAGGAAAACACAAAAAACACCCATGCAAAACTGAAATACAAAATGTTATTTATTAATGTTTCAGTCAACTCATATTAACTAACACTTCTGTTTACTTTTCACTGTGCTTGGGGATGTAAATCCTAAGGAAAAAGCTTACATTTTAGTTTTCAGGGTCCTTTGCTGCCTTCTAACTGCCCACTTTGCGAGATGCTTGACAAATTATTGGAGGATCTAGCAGAACTCTGGTTTCAGCTCACTTAGTGAGAGTTGTAATTCCTGTACTGCAGTAACACACTCTCCTATTTCTTCTCCCTAGACCAATGAATTTTGAATTCCGGGGTCTTAAGTAGGACTTGTGGGTGTTTGGTCCGCTTTCACATCTTTCACAAAGCAGTACTACCCATAGATTTGCAGGCTTTTGTAATATTAAATGTATGGATTTGATCCAAGTCTCATGCAAAGAGGTTATTTCATCTAGGCTGAGATGTAAAATTTAGTTACTATCCTACAGAAAAAAATGTTACTTCCAATCGAAATAGTCCGCAGCTTGGCTTCAAACATTCCCTTTCTGTAGCTTAAAGATCTTCCGAGCCAGTACTGCAAATCCTGTCCTAGGTCCCCAGTTCTCAACGTGTATGGCAGAGAGAGCTGGCTGTCATGCAGATGGCTAACCTTGTTCTTGCATGCTTCTTGTTTATCAGCAATTTGTACAGAATTCCGTATCTACTTGTTCCTTAGAATGCCTTAGTGTTTAAATAATTTGAAAAAAAAAAAGAAAAAAAGAGAAATGAAAGCACAACATAGCACATTTTGTTGCATAGCAATATACGTGGTTTTAGATTTAACCAACCTCCTGGCTTGTTGAGAAGTATTCATAGTTCCATCATATGCTTTGCTATTTGTAGGTGTAAATTATGCTGCTTTAATAGTTTAATTGACAGAAATAGAGCATACTATATATGAAGTAGTATACCATTGTAGAGTTTTCAGCACGGTGTCAAGATATAACTTAATCTTTTTAAAGATCATCCTCTGAGTTTAAAGCCAGACTTTCTTACTCATGATTTACAGGACGATCTGAGAAAATTAATCTCTGCCCATTTACATAGCAGTCAAAGCTTGAAATACTAGTTGTTTGACTTCCAGATTTATTTTTTTAATGTGCTCTAATTCAAAGTTATGCTCTATTTATCGGACATTTATAACAAGTATACTTTCAGATTTCACTTACTTTAATGTGGTATTTAAATACAATAAAACTATTCCTAGATTGCTGCAGTTATTAGACAAACAACAGCGTAAAATAAATGTTTAGTTTTCCTATTTTAAGGTTTTAATAGCTGCTTGTTTGAATTTATGGTGTTCATAAATGAAATGTAATGTGACCTAAGAATGCCATACAATATTGATAGTGATTTTATTATTATTTATTAATAATATCTGTAAGGTAGGTATATCTGTGTGTGTAAAGATGAGTGGTTTATTTTTTCTTAGTGTTGTGGGTGGGGAAAAGAACAAAATAAGTGAATCAGGGTCACTGTTAGCATGTTTTATCTTCTTGTGTGGGGAAAAAGGAAAAGTTATACATCGCAGAACAATCTGAGAATAATCACATATATCAAATAAAGAGGAAATAATGTCATGCAAAGACAATCACTCACCACCTACCACAAACAGACTGATGCCCAGTCAGTCTCCAAGCAGTGGCCACCTTGAAAGACAGTCCACTGCTCTGCCCTCCGACTTCTACCTCTACCACCAGTTTTCATTGCTGAGCATGATGCTACAGGAAAGGAATATCCCTTTGGGTCTTGACTATGATCCCTCCCAACTCCTTGTCCATTCCCGGTCCACTTGCTAGAGGCAGAGAGGGGGGAAGAAAAGAGAAACTTCGATGCTATGCAAGCAGAGTTCAGCACTAGCCGAAGTGTCGGTGCGCTGTGAGCCCTGTTTTAGTCACAAATCCAGAACACAGCACCATACAGGCTATGAAGAAAGATAACTCCATCCTAGCCAGTCCCAGTCTGTGACCTTAGCATTTGTTTATTGTTAGAAAGTACTGGAATAGTTCATTCAAGTGTATTTTTGCACTTGGATAAAATCAAATCACACCAAGATGCTAATCTAAGTATTCATTGCCTGGAAAGCAAAAAGTAATTTAGGCAGTGTATTTGGAAGGTTAGCAGAAGGAAAGCCTAAAATGAATGATACTAATAATAGTACATCAAAATCATATCTACAGGAATAAGCAAGTATATTTTAAGACAGAGTTCTTCTGTGGTTCTGTTTTAAACTCTTTTATGTTAAATTGTATCTTTCGGGGGGAGGTCCAAAGTTAAAAAATCTTCATGCTCATTCATGCATTAAATGAGCCAAGAAGACTGGACGTTGCTGTGATTAATCTTTTCAATCCTAATGACTTTCCAACAAAGTTACGTTACCTTTGAAAACCCTTCAATTTTTCTCTATAACAGCATAGTTCTAACTCAATGAAACAAGAAACTCTTCTCATTCTAAACCCTCTTTAAACTAGGTGGGGAATTACTGATGAATAAATCATAGTGGGCAGTGATTCTTTGAATGGGGAGAGCCTCATTAAGCCAGGTCATTGTACATGTCTTAGTATTTTCTTTATTTCAGTATTCTGTTTTATTTCATATCAGTAATTACTTCAGGAATTTACTTTCTGGAAGATAATTTCATTTATCAAGCAATTAAGGTCACAGTCACCCTGTTTCAGTTTTCTATCTAATAATACCATTTGTGGCTTACGCTCCAGAATGTAGTGCCTGTCTTCTCGTTTTCGAATAACATAATTTTACTGAAACTGGAGCTCTCCTGTCTGTCCAGAGTCTGTCTGCATTCAAACTGTTGGACTCACATAGGTGAGTAGCTTGCTGCTGAAGAACTAAAGAAAGAGGTCTTAGAAATATTGCTCAGAAAAGGGGAACCCTTATGGACGCAGTAGGCTCAGGTGTTAGTTTATTTCTGAGACTCTGCCAGTTTGAACTCGCTGTAGACTTTGACTTCCTGGTGGTGAAAATCAACAGAGAAAATACGATAAGTACCAAAAATTAGTGAACAAATAAGTTGCTGTTCTTCAGTTCCCTTTCAGTAATATAAGAACAGTATCGCTTGATATAAAGCCACCAAAAGTATTTTGAAAATTAATTAATAGTTGTGAAGAACTGTGTAACTTTTGTATTAAACACTTATGAGAACAGAAGCCAAAAGGGAACCTGGCAGTAGTGCCTTCAAAGCAGGCTTTTAACAGAGTACAGTGAATGTGGAGCAAAGAAAATAAAGAGGGGAAAGGAAAATGGTCAGTAGCTGCTGATTAAAAGTAGTGCCAACCTGGTATGAAATTAGCTGGAATTCAGGGGGGTAAATATTGCATATAATTATAAACTTTTTCACACCCATACATGCAAGACAGAACAGGTGGAATTTTCCTAGGCAACCTCAATTTCAGCATTTCCAGTCTTCTGGAAGTCTGACTTTGTGATTTTTTTTTTTTTGCCTCCCCCCTCCCCCTTTTATTGTGAGTATTGTTTTGTGGCTGGCAGTTACAAACAATCCACAGAAGCAGATAAAATAACATATTGAATTTGCCTTTTCAGTTAGAAAATGTGTTTATATCCAAATCAATAAATCGGTACCTAATTCTTTTAGACTATTTATTCACAGCCAAAATTATAATATGGTGATTGTGTTTTCTAAGGTTATTCTTTCCCATTAGGATTTTATATGCTATTACTATAACATATATAGAAAAATAGGATTGCTGAAATTGAGAATTAATGAGTATTGATACAGATTGCACATTGAAAAGCAAGTTCTAGTTTCTTTATCTTACTTCCTTTTCAAAAATAGGCACCACTCTCTCATATTGCAGTCTTGTTAGAAAGCCTACAAATGCCTGAGGATTTCTATTTGAAATAGTTTGTGTAGTCATCTCGTATCTTGATTTAAGAAAAATATTTTAAAATATAGCATCACTTTTTTAAGAAGCATTATTTGGTATTCCAGCTGTCATAGTGTACTGGTTTTGGCTGGGATAGAGTTAATTTCCTTCTTACTAACTCTTACTGTGTTGTGGTTTGGATTTGTGCTGGAAACAGTATTGGAGACACAGGGGTGTTTTAGTTATCGCTGAGCAGTTCTTACACAGCGTCCAGGCCTTTTCTGCTTCCCACCCCACCAGCGAGTGGGCTGGGGGGACACAAGAAGTTGGAAGGGGAGAACTGACCCCAGCTGACCAAAGGGATATTCCATAGCACACGATGTCATGCTCAGCATATCAAATGGGGGGAAGAAGAAGGAAGAGTGGGTGACATTCAGAGTGACGGCATTTGTCTTCCCAAGTAACCGTTAGGCATGACAGAGCCCCGCTTTCCTGGAGATTGCTGACCACCTGCCTGCAATGGGAAGC
>Ga0181612_172730_pt1 | contig 17346 bp, 7 predicted proteins | sample HoacroProtozoa21_FD_119630 | JGI IMG/M metagenome (GOLD analysis project Ga0181612, IMG submission 119630) | Hoatzin crop microbial communities from Cojedes, Venezuel. Combined Assembly of Gp0051906, Gp0051904, Gp0051908
GTGGCGGCCGCGCTGCGGCCCAGGCGCGCCGCCGGGGGGGCGCGGGGGGGCCGGCGCTCTCCTCGCGCGCTCACTTGGCCGCGCTGCGCCTCGAGCCGGTGGCACAGCCCGCTCCACGTAAACGCACGAATCGCAGCCACATCGTGATTAATTCATCGGTCCCAGGGACTGGAGGAGGAGGCAGGCGGAGGGGAGCGGGCGCGGCAGCGCGTACCGGGGCGTCCCTCCCACCGGACTTCACTCCCCGGCGCAGGGCTCCGCCGGCGCGGAGGGGAGGGGAGGCTGCGCCCAGCGCACAGCTCGCCGCGGCTGCCCGTGCCCTGCCGGGTCTGAGGGAGCTGGGAGTCCTCTGGGCCTGTGACCGGGCGATCCGCCCCCGCCCGCCGGCGCCTCTGGCTCCCCGGCCGGCCCGATCCGCCTCGCGCATGGGGAACCGTTCGGGCTCAACGGCCGCGGCACGCGCGCCGTCGGCCCGCTGGCAGCGATACCTCGCCGGAGCCGCGGGCGGGCAGAGGTGGGGGAAGGCTGAAGCGGGCGGTGGAAGTTGCACAGGCTCCGGGCCATGAAGCGGGTTTCGGGCACCGCTCGGCTGCACGCCGCGGGCGTTCCGTTCCCCGGGCCAGCGGGAGGCAGGCCGCGGCCGGGAGGTGCACCCCGCACGGGGCTGCTCGCTGCCAGCGGCCCGCCCGGTGCCTCGGCCGGGGAGAAGGGCCCCAGCGCTAAGCACGGAGGGGATGAGCCGGGCAGTGCGAGAAACCCTGAGGGCAGAAGGGCCGCTGGGCATCCGTGTGGCCGCGATCACGTTAGCAGGACAGGGCTCGTGCACAAAAGTAGCCAGACCGCAGCCCATACTTCCCCCGCCCCGCCTTGGTAAAAGCAGCCGTCTGGCTGCTTGCCAGCTGCCAGAGCCCCGTTTCTCCATGCGAGGCACCGCTGGCGTGCATGTGAGCTTGCCTGGGTCTGCTGAAGCAGCAACACCGGCTCCTGCCCCAGCCCTGCAGTGCCTTTCTTGGCACGGGGCTTTCAGTGCCCGCTGTTCCGAGAGGCAGCGCTGCTTTCTGCTGATACCGTTCCTTTAAACTTGCGGTACGCTGGACTTGCTCTGTATTCTCAGCAGGGGTAAGCGACCACTCAGATTTTAAGGGTTTCAGAACAGCTGATAAAGACAGGAGCCCCTTTGCATCTCTCCGCCTTTATTTTCCACTCCAAACGTAGGTGCAAGTCCTGCAAGTCCATCATCCCCCTCCAGTACTTACTATCAGATGTACTTAGTCTACAACACTAAGGAAGAGACACTTGCTCTTACAGCCACTATATCTTAGGTAGCTCCTTTATCAGGGGTTGAAATTTGTGCAGAACTCACGATTTATCACCTCTTAATTACCTCCTCACCTCAGCTATAAAGCCAGGTTTGCCTACCTGGTAGCATCATCATGCTGCAAGGGACTGTATTTGAATAGGATAATATCAAGGTTTAACAATTCTTTATTGATCATGTGCCAGGAGCAAAAATTTGTCCTGTCACCTCTTGTGGATTTTAGACTAGGGAAGAATTTTCAGCCCGACACAACTATATATAGAAATTTCCAAGTATCAAACAGAATTCATAAGCTTTACATGGAGAGATGTCCCAAATTGTCACAAGCCCTTAGACAATCATATGAGGATTAAAGCTGTGTAAGGAGGCAGAAGAAGAAGAAAATAAAATTAAAATATAGAGCACTTTTGTGGTAAAGTTTCATTTACATGACATGTTATTGTTATTTTTCCTTTCCCATCATGCTGTAGATTTTATGTTATTTGTATACAGAAGAGTAATTACTTGTAACTCCACAGCTGAGGTTGCATTGTGGTTTGCTCTTACAGAAGGACTAAAATCTCTACATTTAATACTTGAATGCTTGCATTTAGACTACACATTTGGCAGAATGACACTTGAGAATTACAGCTGAGTTTTCTTTTAAAATAGTATTTATTTGCTTTCTGCAGAGAAAAATCTTAATTGCCCTCTTTTTTAAAAAAATTTTCACATTTTCTTCACATTTGTGAATTTTGAACGTTCCCATGTATTGCAAGCCATTCTTACTGTAGGATAAGAACTCAGGTAAAGCCGATTTTGACCTTTTAAAATTAAGCGTACAAAGTCATCCCATTATTTTCCACAGCCCAATTAAATTTAACAGAGATTTGTCAGAGATAGCTGTTTCTGATATTGTTTCTAAAAGTGTGTGTCCTGAATTAATATTCTGATGAAACATCATTTTCTTTTAATTCTGGTGTCTGTTTTTCATGTGGGTTTAATTGTCTTCATAGTTTTTGCGACTGCTTCTGGCTATAGCCACCATATTACTTCATTGCACTTGGTACTGGTATTCTGACATAATTACATAATATTGGATGGAACTGTTCTATCTACTTTTTATTGAAACAAAAATCAGTTTGTCAGAATCAGAATTTTATCATGAGTACATCCGTTTTAACAGGAAAAACTAAAAAGGAATGGGACTTGAGTAAAACCTCTGAATCACCAATGCAAAACTCTTTCCTTTTCAGCAGACTACATTACCTAATATCTTCTGTAATCCAGTGGTTCATCTTAAAATCAGTTCGTTTCACGGTTCCTACTGAAGGCAGTGCCTGAACATCACTCCTTTGATTAGAAATGGTCTCATTGGTTTCTCTCTCAATAATGTTCTTGAGTGTTACTGTCTTCTGTTCACTACTTGATGTATTTATATACAACACTCAATTTTTATTTAATTGAACCAGATAATTTAATCCTTTAATCTCTTTTTGTAAAACAAGTTCTGTATTTATCTGAGGGTGCCTATGACCTATTACAGTTTGAATTATTCTGTCTTAAACACTGATGGACAGAGTTTTGTAAATGGCATTCTAGCAGACTCTTACTAGTAATGTGCATAATAGCGTGAAGTGATCTCTGTTCAAACACTGACAAAGATGGGATTTGCCTTTCTTTCATTACTTTTGTCTGTTGACCACTTATAGCTTGCCCAGTGCTCAGTACTAACAACAAGTTTTTTCTCATGCTGTACAACTTTTGACTCTCAAACCACCAGATTATACCAAAAGTTTTTCTTAGGCTCTAGTGCATTATCTTGAATTTTGTTAGACTGTAATATAACACCATTTCTTGGCTCAAATATCTTGTGTGTGCTGTTGACAGGTTGGGAATCAATGGTAAATTTCACATTTTCTTTTTTTCTAAGGTTATTAGTGAAATTATTAAAAGATAAGACTGGTTCTTAAAGAAGCTAGCAAATTCCATGTTATGTGTTGATCTCTTCAACATAAGCCCTCTTCCTTCTAAGGTCCTTGTCTGCTTCACAATTTTTGTACTAGTTTTCATCTCTTCCACTTGAATAATTGCCCACATATAGATGCCTGCTTCCAGGCATCTAGCATTAAACTCTGGAAAAAGCAAAGGTTTTAAATGAGATGGCGGATAAGGTGTCATATGTGTGTGATAGAAGGATAAACGTACAGTATAATTGAAATTACAGAGGAGAAGAACATCTACAGCTAGCCTGGTGAAAGTCCAGTCCGTCTGCTGTGCTAGATATCCTACTTACAAATGGCCTAGGACTATGACTCAAAAGAAGAATCACCGTGGCTAAAAATGGGCGAGAAAGAACCTATTTCCAATGCTTTTCACTTGTTCTGAGTATTTTCAGAATTTCTCCAGATTCCTTATCACAGAACTCAACTGCATGGGCAATTTTATTCATGAGTCCTCTCACTGACTTTTGTAGAGCCCATGTACCTATAAAAGCATTCAAAATTTCAGAGTCTGCATTTCTTATGTTGTTTTTATTTATTGAAGTACAACTTTATGTTTCTATTAAATGATTAACAACCTTGATGATGCCTTATTGATATTAAAAGATGGACAGATTTATTACATATGGATGCATAGTTCTGCTGCTGCAACATCTGAATTTATATGGACACAGATTCATTGGAAATATTTCAAGTAATATGCATGTTCACATTGTGGATCACTTCAAGTTTCAGTGCTGTCACATCTAGACATTTAGTCTTGGTGCATCTCTATCAAAGACTTTAGATGAAATCTTGATCAGAAAAATCAAAGAAATTCTGCTAGTTCCTTTGTCAGAGCTAGGATTTCATTCACTGAATTTTCTCTGAGGGTTCACTGTATTTGACATGAAATTCCTAAATACAGCAGCTTATATAAAATAGAAACATGGAAGTTTTCTAGATTTTTTTTTCCTAGAAAATGAATTATATTGAAGGAAGAATATTTTATGATAGGATCGATCTTGATTTAGTAAAATTAAAAGCAAATGACAGTAGTACAGCTATATGAAATATCCCTGGCCTGAAGGCCATATGACATTTTCTTGATGCAGTGCTTGGTATTCAAAGTTTGGTCACAATTATTCATCCACTAAGTTTCATGAGGCTAATCTGATTTACAACTCATTCTGGCCACTACACAGAAACTGTGGTTTCAGTTGAATTATGGTAGAGTATTTGTTTCAGTCTGAAGCACAGACTGAATCTCAAGGCATAAAGGGTGTCTTTTGCCGTGATTTTCAATAAATTTTTAAGTGAATTAAACATCTGACAAATAATGGGGCAAATCTACCTTTCTGTACTCCAGCCACTAGAGTTCATTAAGAGTGAATTTGACTTAACATTTCCTCATTCTTCAAAGACCTATTCTTCACAGCTTTGTAACAATGTGAGATTATCTAGACAGATGTGGATTTCAATCTGCATAAAACTTACAGGAAATTTATCATATGAAACCTCAGGGCTTCACATACGCAGGATCTGGTATTCACTACTGTACCAACCTTTGAAAGACTTCAGAGAAGTGCATCTTCTCTCATGTTTATTCAGTAACTGAGTATTGTAATTCCTGACATCTTATCATGACATTAATGTTTCTCACTGAAGTCATAGAGACTGTTAAAAATCCTACTTAATAGTAAAGCGATAGACACAAGTTACTGAGAGGATATCAACGGTGTTGAAAGATGATGAATATTATATCAAAAAACAGGGCAATTCTGTCATTCCTGAAAGGTTGCTGAGGGCAATTCAAACAAGTGTAGATAATTTTGAAGCTGAAACACTTTGCCATGTAGTTTATTTCTATTTTTTTTAAATTGCCCTTGATTTTAAATACCCTCACCCATATGTCCATTGCACTGCTCTAAATCGTGTCACTAGGGCAGTGAACTGGAGAAAGAAAAGAGAAAATAGGAAGGGTGAATGAACAGTCACGGCAAGGAATAAGAAGATCCAAAAAAAGACGTTACTCCGAATTGCTTATCCAGCTGAGTTGTACCTTCTGCAAACTCAGAGTGGACAGTAACTCAAAGTAGAATTGCTTTTGTAGTTCTCTCACTCTGAAAACAGTCCAAAATTATCTGTGCATAGCTAGGGCAAGCTGCAGACAGAGCTGGTGTCTACAGTACACCACCTCTGAACATCCTCCTGAAGCTGTGCAAGTAGCCAAAGAGTAAAGGGTGTTGCAGACTTGCCCTTCAGAATCTCCACGTGTTTCCTGCTTCTGGAGGAACAGACAGGAGATCATTGGAAGGAAAACTCACTACACCACAATGCTGAACCAAAACCTTTATTGTTTTGTTAGCTCTGAAGTTTCAGCTTAAATGCGGTTTATAATGCTGTAAAATTATTGTTCAGATAAACCTCATTGCAGCTCTTGGGTATAGCTGTCCCTCTTCATTTAAGATAGATGTAAGAAGTCATTATGCTCCTTTGAAGAAACAAGTAGCTGGAATGACCGTAGTCTCTAAACCCTAAACACAATTACATGTCTCTCTACAAAACAAAAGCTTGAAAGAACCAGCTCAGAATGTGAATGAAGTAGGTGGAGTGGTTTTGCTGTTTTAAGCAGCAAATAAATTCAAGTGAAACAAATAGGGTCTATGTATATAGGACATATGTAAACATGCAGAAATAGCCAACATGTAGAAGGAGCTAATGTCAAATTACTGCCAAAGACCAGGTAACGAGGACAAAACCTAGACAGGTTTTGGACTGCTGGCACAGACTGACATGAGTTGAATTGTTTAAAAAAAAAGCAGCTTTTACAATATGTATAATTTCTGCTATGCTCAAGGAAACAGGTCTTTTTTTTTTATGTTGCTTTTTAGAAACAGGACTGCACTGAAAAAAGATCAATCTCTGTTAACAGTTCTACCTTGTCGTGGAAATAGTCTACAAACCCCCAGATTTTGACCGGCCATTGAGCACAATAACAAAGCTGTATGACAGAGTGATAAATCTCAGTTGTAAACATACACACTCTTATTAAAGTGATAAATCTCAGATATAGATATACATACCATTATTAATTGATCTACAGAATTCCCACCTCACATTTTCAGAGATACATCTTCCTTTAAGGTGTTCATAAGAAGTATTTATGCTTTGGGAGCTGAAACTGGTATATCTAGCTATCATTCAAATACCCCAAAGACCTGCTAAATCAAAAAGACATTCCTGTACAAGGGAAAAAGTTTTTAATTCTCAACTTTTATGTGAAGATTTAGGTGTCTGTAACCTCCGCAACATACATACATCCCCTCTCCAGCAAGTCTAGGAAAAAATAAGAGAGAATGTAGGCAGGTATGTTTTGAATTTGCCCCCTGGAGCCTTGAAAATCTTAGAAAAGGAGAGCGCCTCTGGGGTAGCGGGCTGACAGTGGCTTAGAGCAAGCGGTGAAGGAATACTCCACTGCCTTGTTCAGGGAGATAGGATTTTGTGGTTTCTTGTAAACGAAAAGGATCAGCTCAAAGAAGCAGCCCTACAAGAGAAAACACTATTTAACTTAGCTAGAGTATGACTACATTCCTGACTTATACAGACCAGTAAGCAGTTATCTCAAATTATCTTTGCCAAAGCAAACCTTGAGGATAATCCAGATAGTGCAAATGAAAAATTTTCTCAGTGCACATGTAACTGATGACTTCATTATGAGTCGGTGGGGTTTTTTCTATACCTGTGAATAAATGAAACAACTTATATGTAAAATGCAACACACTCATGAATGAAACATTCCCAGTATGCAGGAATGAAACATAATTGTTTAAAATGGACACCTGTGAGCTGTCTGAATCTCACAGTATCAGTAAGGACTCCCAAACTCTTTAAGGTTAACACCCAAATATGGAATGTTTTGGTTTTTTTTTTTTTTTACTTTGCTACATAAATGTACAGCATATTATATAATGGTCACATTAGGGCAGTTGGTCATTACTGTAAGTCAGGTAAGTATACATGTTTAAAATAAAAACACACACCATATTTTATACAACAGCAAAAAGAACCATCGTGAAGAAGACAACAGTGATTGCTCAAGTGCTCAATACACAAAAAATTTTGGCTATAAAAAAAGCATATGGATGCGATGCTGGAACTGATCAAATGTCCAATACCCCATCTCCAGTCTACAGTTTATCTGCTTTCCTATGCTTGGCCACTAGCAGATGGTTAAAGACTGTAAAAAGTGTGTGTGTACACAAACTGGTCCTTTCAGAAGAACATCCTCCTACCTTCTGGCAATAAACAGTGTAAAGGGTTTCAGAAACAGAGGTTCTGTACAGACTTGTCATGTTTAATAGCCACTGATGAAATGAATGAAGAAAGAACAACATAAGCAATGATTTAACACTTACTGAAAAGGAACAGTGGCAGCTACAGAATCTTCAGTGCCACCACATACAACACCCCGGGTTTTCCTCAGAGGTCTCCCATCTAATTACTCACCAGGTTTGACCTGCTTAACTTGTGAGATCTGACAAAATCACAGCCCGAGGTGGAGCAGCTGGGATATAACTTTTATTTATAAAACTTCATTAGGAGATTTTTTATTTCTTTCCATTTTTCCAGCTCTTTATCATTAAAATCAAGTAACACCCTACAAGTGCACTTACAAACACATAAAACAAAGAGTAAAAGCAAACCACAACAGTCAGTGAAGTTAACTTGCCATAGAAATAGCAGTGCTTGCATTAGCACTTCAAAGGGAAAGGCTATTTTAAAATTTAACTGCTTGGCAGACGCAGCAGATATAGAACAGGAACCAAACAGAGGTAAGGAGGGAGGGAGAGTAGGAAGAGGGGAAAGTGAGTGGAGGAGGATAGGAAAGCAGATGAATGCACATTAATTCAAGGTAAAAATAGCCGAACTCCATATAGTGACAGTGAAGTGTAGGCAATGTGGAACCTGGTAGCAAAATTCCCATTAATTTAGAGAAATCTATCTTTTGCTCTGCATCAATAGTTATACTCTTAAGTACTACAGTGTGTCAACACAATTCCTCAACACATTTATTTCCTTGTAGTTGAGAGTTGCCAATCATTTATTCTGCAGTAATTCTACAAATATTGTGAACTCAAGAAGGAAACTGACCCTCACTACTCTTTTCAGTACTAGATTGGAAAATCAGGATAGAAAGCTGTCAGGTTTTGTGGCATAAATTGCTATTCACACCGATGGTATTACACAAACCATAAATAGCCATTCATCATATATTAAACTCCTGTATTTTGAAGCAACTGGTATGGAGTTTCAGCCCCCTGATTCCTGGGATTTGTTATCATCTACGACACTGCTGAACTACAGATGTAATAATGATTCAAAGGGAGGGATTTAAAACAGTATATTTAGTCTGTAGTACAAGATATACGGAATGGTTAGTCAGTCTACATCGATGCATAACTGATTATTCTTCAGGCTGAAAAAATATTCATGGAAAAGTATTTTATATACAGTCAGTCTGATTGCTGTGGTAACACTGAATAAGCTTAGCTGCCTCATTAAATCCATCTACGATAGAATTTTTTCTTTTTGTATTCTTTGCCAATAGTAGTAATAATTGTGTAGATAAGTCATTATTATAACTTTATTGTTTACTTTTAGATCTGTTCTGAACAGAGTTCAGATAGCATGATTAAAAAGTTGCTATCCTTGCCACTGTTGTTCCAGAAGATTGTTCATCTGAAGTGCATTACAGCAAATACAAAGAAATATACCCATGTCAAAGTAACTTATAGGACAACTTTTGCCTTGATATGAGCAGTCCATTTTGTAAGCACTGCATCATTTCACGTGAAGCTTTGAAGGAGAGGAGATGTGTTCTTCTTGTTGCTCCTATAGCAACTATGGGAGATGCATACACTTTTACAATGAGAAATCAAACTCCATGAAATCAGGTAAAGTTTTCTGAGTGGCACATGGGAAGCAGATACAAACTCATAGCTCCAAATATATCTACCTTGTGAAGAAGCTCGGAATGCAGGAAATGGCAAGGTGTGACCCATGAACTTATGGGATCATAGTTGTAGGTCTGTACTTGGCCCTTTATAAAGACTGTAAAAAGACAACAGAACTTTGCAACTTGACTGAAGAGGGCACAATTCCTGTTTAGGCTTTTTTGGCAGAGGATTTCCTCTCTTTTTCGTAGGCAGGAAAATGAGAACAAAGTAGTCTGTTAAGAAATAAGAAATACCTTACCAATTTTGTTTGTTTGTTTGTGTTCCTGAAAGTTGCATTTAAACTTAGCTTTGTTCACGTAGGTGCTCAGAAAATGTTACATGGGGATTTTATTTATCCAGACATTATGGGTGGCCGTTATCCTCTTATCAGGATAAAAACTCACTATCACTTAAGTGATGACAGTAAAAGATACAGAAGACACTAATGCAAAGAAAAGGGTAAATCCACTGTTTTCAAAGGAAAATATGAAGTCTTACTAATCAGCCAAGTGAAACAGAAACTAACAGATAGATGATTATGTGAACAATAATCATATCCTATACCTTTTTCTTATTCACTCCATCTTTTGTGTGTTTCTTCCTTCTTACTTCTCCATGTCTGTAAAGTTCAGGCCATTTAATGTTCCTTTATCTGTATGGTTGGGTTGACAGTTATTTAATTAGATTTTTAAAAATCAGCAGTTTTGCTCCATAGCCTCAAATGTTGAAGTCCTTGGCTGAAAAAAAAGGCTTGGTAGCAGATAGGTCTCAAGGAAAAAACATTTAAAAGGAAATACTCAGAGTTAAAAATAAATACATCTAAAATGCAAATTGTTTCATTCAATATATAAAATTATTTGGCCTTCATTTTCACATATGTAGCTATAATCATTCTGGGTTAAATGAATCTGAGGAAATGTAGAAGGTTCTAAACAAAAAAAATATGAAATAATAATACTTGTAGTACTTCTAAGTGAGCTACACTTCGTTCAGCTCCCAAACTACTTTATAAGCTAATTCTGTTTTATAGTAGCCTGGAGACTGAATCTGGTACAGCTCCCTAAATACACTGGAGATTTTAAAAGTTAAGAGTTCTCAGCTCCTTGAAGTCCTGCTTTCCTGTGGAAAACATTTTCAGTTGTTTACACATGTATCATGAAATGGACCTGTCATATCTGTGCCTACATTTGTAGAAGTCAGCTGAGGCTTTGCCCATTCATTGACCCATGACAGAGGAAGTTGAAAACATTCAACTGAAGTATTTAAGATTTGCATCAGCAAAATAAAGATCAATAACTCTTTGTTCGAGGTAAACTTTCTTTGCCTGAAACAGCCCAACTACAAAATATCGGAAAACAGGTGAACAAGGAAATACACTTTTTTTATAGGTGGGGAATTGAGGAAATGACAGTAATTACAATAAAAAAGGGCAGCCCTTGACTTCAGGTAGTTTTTTATATTTGGTCTCTCTGCGATAGTTTTTGACATTTCAGCTAGATTTTTTTCTTCGTAAGTATATACATTAATTGGGTCATTTTAACACATCAGAGCACTATGGAATATTTTAACTAAATAGAATCCACTTCTCTTGGACTCTAACCCATCAAAGTAGCTAAGTCGGCAATGATTTTAGTCTTTAAAGGAACAGGTTGGCATTAAAAGAATGACTTACCATACTTATCAAAAAAAAATCACCTAAACCAAGAAAAGAATGGTATCTGTATTCTTCTGATGTTAATTTTCTCTTTTGTTATGGATTCTACTCTCAAATAATAAACCTAATCTTCTATTGAGCAAACTTGCCTTCAGTGTGGGATACATAACTCATGTCACAGTCAGCTCTTTCACAGCTGTGCCTGTAACAATGGAGACCTGCTTAATTAGACCTCCCTCCCCAAAAAACAAAGACTAATTGTATTCCTGTGGCTTTAGGTACCACATAATGTTCTAAGAACAAAAAAAAAGGCGTATGAGCAAAATAAACCCTCCGCTATGTCTTAATAGTGCTTCACAGGCAAAAGCTACCATGCAGGTTAACATAGAAAATAATGGATCAATTTGCCTGAGAAATGTTTGTAGATAGACAATAACTGTTTATTAACTCTACAGGTAGAGATAATTACAAAGATCAAAAAATACTCCTTCAATTTTGACATATCCAACATATGCAAAACTGGGGCCTGATTTTTGAGAGTGGTTTGTGCTTTCAAAACCCAGCTGATGTTGATGAGGTAACTGTAGGTACTCATCTCCAAAAAATATTCTTATACTAAGTATAAGTATATACTAAATACAAGTATAATAACTAAATATAATATTTTTATACTAAGTATCCCCTATTTGAGACATCAAAAGCACCTTTTCAAAATTTAGTTTGGTACAGCAAACCTCATTTTGTGAAGTCTCTTTACATAATCTGGGTGCCATTATACAAGCAAGAGATAACAAGCACACACACACACACAAACCTAAAAATTGTTTTCAGCCATTCCTTAGCTCAATTTTGCTGGCTTTAAATAAAATGTTTTTTTTAAACTTTCTTGAGTTTGCTTCCAAGAAATGATTCCCACGCTCTTACTCAGATCAATCCTCCACAGAAAGCATTCTGGAGATTCAAAAAGGAAGTGCAGTCAGTTGTCATTTGGGATCCAAGATTGTCACAGGGGATCAAAGGTGGTTTGGGGAACAGAATGATGGTGCATCCTCTGTAACTTTAGTGAAGGTTTATGTCATAGCATTCTTTTAAACAGTAACTGTTCTAAAATAATTTCAAAGCAAGCCAACAAAAATCTACTGTTTATGCTGTATCATTTATTCATCAGATCTGCCACTGATGGCAATGATAAGTTTGCATATACATCATTTATTAACTGTTTGTTAATACAGATATTTTAACTATATTATACATACTTAAAAACCATAAATATAGGAAGTAAATTTTCAATTTCAGTTTTTTTTTTCTCTGGATCCTTGAGAGTTTTGGATACGCAGGGTTATTCTATGCATCCAGAGGACTCTACGAAAAATCCCCAGGAAGGGAAGTACAACTCTTCTGATTAGAACTAGCTAAAAGACTAAGTCCAGGCCTACTGACTGACACACTAAATCAGATTATGTTAACAGAGCATATATCTCCACCATATTTTACCACCCTATGCAACTTCAGCCTACCTATGTTTTGAGCTGATTAGAGGAAATCATCTTCAAAACAGAACCCACAGATTGCTGTGATATAGGGTGTTATAGCGATGCTTAGTGTCATGTTATTGAAGCTATATAGCTGCTGGATGGCTCATATTTAGTGAGAACTGGCTCATGTTGCTTCAGAGAATGGGCAGGCAGAAATCATATTTGCCTTTAAAAGCTCATATAAATATACCTAACTGTAGAAAAAGAGCTAACCTCAGCATTTTTGCTGAATATGACCAAAGCTGATTTTTTTATTATGTTTGTTAAAATTATTATGTACCTTTTTTTTCTATCTGCTGTGGAAGCAGGCATCAAAATTGAAAGTAAATATATTCACATGGCATTTTTGTCAAGTTCTAATTTTGGGTCATTTTGCTCAATTTATTCACAGAAGTTAATTTCATGACGTATGCAAAACCATGATCTAAAACAATACTTAGATACTTAAAATAGAAATTTTTTTAAAGTATATTTCCCCCCCAAAAATTAACCAAGATAGCAAAGGATAAAGTGATATTTTTCTTTGATATTATATATAATTTACGATGCCAAGCACATATGCCACCTGTTGACTGTCTACTATAACTAGAAATATGACATTTTCAGGAACATAATAACAATTAGAATATTACTAATATGCATTGAATACAATAGGCAATTATGGTAATTATGTAGATAATCACAGAAAACAAGGTATACTGAAGATGGATTGGTTATTTGATTTACGTCTTTAAAATCTGCATAATTTGCAAGGACTCTTTTGTCTATTTAGAGAATGTGAAGGAACATTTTATTGCTGTGATTCTCAATGCATATTTTATAACAGTGTTTCGAATGTGTTTGAGCATGAAGGAAAAAGGGAGATACTTCCAAATATCTGCACCCCAGGTCTTTCTTATAAAAGAATGTCTTTAAGTTTTCATTGCTTCCTCATAACTGCAATATCTTTCAATAGCACAGGATATGATCTGTGGGACTGCAATTCTCATATGTAAGACAAAGGGAGCCACGATATGGGATGCTGGAGTGAAGTGTCTAAGCTACATGCACAAGGCCACAGAAGTCATGATAAAATTTGGTTCTTGTTGGTGGGAGCACCATGGCTACTTCTGGACCAAGTGGCCTATCAATAATAGATTAATGGTCTTGAGCTTCCACACCATACTAGCAGCTGTATTATATAGCATGCTTGAATTCTCAAGGAAACAAGATCTGATTCTGGGTAGAATTACTATGTGGGCATAGAGATGCTTGGTTCCAAGGTATTAGGGCAGGTACATCACTAACAAGGACGTATCTCAGATCCTAAGAAATCAGCGAAGTTCTATGCTGGAAAATTTTTCATTTCTTTTCAAAGATTAACACGTTAACATTTGTGGCAAACTGAATGGCTGAAATCCTATTCTCACTTCAGAGAATTATAAAACTCCCCGTAAGTATGCCAGAAAATACTGGGGACAAGTACCAAGTTGTACATTCTGCAAAAGAAAGTACTGACACCTCATACCTGTTGTTAAGGCTTCGAGTGATTTTTGAGTAAACAGCTGAAGTGACTCAACATTCACAGAACAGAAGACAGAGCATGTGAACAAGGTTTATGTCTCCTTTTGGCTAGAAAGCCATGTGGCCTTACAAAGGACATTTATTCTGTCTGGTGCTCACTTCTTCATCTATAATCCCAAAATAAGATTTTCTTAATTGCTTTTGTCTACCTAAAGTATCAGCTCTTCATGGCATGCAACATCTCATACTAAGCAATTGCACAGTCTCCAGCAGGATAGAAACAGTGTCAGACAGGCCTCTCAGGCAATGAGGTCCTGAAAATTTACATTCAGCTTTAAGCATGTAGAGGTATGGATTTAAAAAAATCAATTAAAATGTAGGATTTAAACAGTTATGCATATATACTCCATATATTTTTCATAGCATTATTGCTTTCTGAATTTGTAATAAACTTAAAATAACGCCCTCTTATGCATATTTGATGTGAAACAATACCTCTAATAGAATAGTTGAAATGAACTGTGGCAAGTCCCTTTTAGGTATTTTTTCATTTTGCAAAGTTACCAGATGTTGCAAACTACAGATTAGGTTCATTTAGATGAGAAGATCTTACATCTCAAGGTAAAAATAAACAGCCCTAAAGTTTAGGGAAAAGGAGGACAGATGTTTTGTTTATTTCAATTTCTGTCTTAGTGGTTCAGATAACTAAAGCATTCAGGTTCCAAGGCTGAACTTTAATCTGGGGTTCTTTTTTAAGATTCCTGGCATCTCTGGGAGGGATCTCCACAAAGAAACCTTGCTGATTCTTCAAGGACAGCTTCAAGAAGTCAGAGTTCTTAAATATTGGCGACAGTATTCTGTGATGAAGAAACATAAGGCCCTGCTTATGATCCAAGTTCCTCTTTTTTTTATGATCTGCTCCTGTAGCAAGACCTCATTGTCAGCCCCTTCTCTGGAACAGCTGGTGTCAGGAAACACTTTCCCTGTCTTCCCTTTTATGCTGGCTTGTCAAATTCCAGTTTTCACAGCTAGGTTGGCAAGGTAGCACCTTGGTCCTGATGATAATGAAGGAAGTGAGATAAAGGTTCATGAAGAAGCCCAAGAAAATCTCAGATATCTTTTATGACGTATCATGTCAAAGCTCTGTTCATATGATGTTAGAGGAACCTGTCACAAAGCACTAAACCTCAGCAGGCTTTGATGTAACTTCAGACATTGTCCTGGCACAAAAGTTTACAGTGAAATAGGACTTCCTTGCAGCAATTATTCTCTGCTTTGTAGGAACAACACCCCAAAAAGACTCCTGAGAGTGAGTTGATGATTGTGTTGCCTTTTTCCTGTTAAAGTCAGTCTTACAATTTTAAAGTTTTTAATAATAATTTAGTATAGTTTGCTTGCATGGAAGCTTCTCATTATGAGCTAATTGTTTCAAAGAGTTGCTGAAAGTGCTTAAATGTTAAATACATGCTACTGTAAGCAAATACGCACAAGTCTTTCAGTACAGATGTTTGAGAAATGGTAGGCTGTCTGCTCATGGTAGCAGTACGCAAAGGACATGAAGTGCGATTTAATAATAAATATGATCACAACTACATGGATGCTAATCCACAATGGTTTTTTTTAATTTTCAATTAAATGCATAAGGCTGCAATAACCCTAATAGTTTTTGTAAGGCCAAGTTCACTGCAGGCACCAGTAATTCCTGGCTTTCCATTCACCTCTCTCTGCAGCTTTCCTACCCACTCCCTCGCTCCTGGGCAGGGCCTCCCAGCTCTGAGACCCACTCACAACCTTGTTTTCTTCTGTCAGCTAGTGCTTTGCATGTTTTCAGTCTTTGTGCACACACCTTTCTTTTTTTTCCTTTCTGTTGTTATTTGTTTGGGGGATAATAATTTTGGTGTCAAGATCTCTGAAACTCTGTAAGGCAGAGTAGCGAGGTCGGCTAGGAAGGCATTAAGGGTGCCATCTGTTACAGGCAACTGCAGAAATACTAAAGCTGAGATTCTACCAAATACATGGCAAAAGCTCCATTGTCCTCTCTTTGGCCTTTTTTTGTTGTTTTTCCTGGTACGCGTCCCTAAATCAATAGCATACTGTTGATTGATTCCTAGAATATTCCCTGGTATTGACTGGCTAGGACATTCAGCAGATCCTGCATTACAGAGAGACAGATGTTATTACATTGTTAATCTGGCCTTAGAAACTTTAAGAACTAGTATTTTTTACTTTCCTATTTTCACTTTTTATTCTTGTGGTTTTCAGTGCTACCTTGTTTACAGCCAGTTTTCTTTGGCAATCTGGTATCTGAATACCATATGGTTTTATTTATGGTGGATACATTTGCTAGTATTTAAATATGTAGCACAACATAGTACTTTGTGATCATTAAGGCATCTGGGGGAGAGATCTCTACAGTACCGAGCTCAAAACACAGGTAAAAGGCAGACCCTTATACCTGTACATATTACCATTACAGCAAAAACAATCAACTGCTAAATGAGTGTCACATTTTCCTCATTAAATTAAATAGATGGGATTTCTGATCTTAAAACATTGAACACAAGATTGAAACAGAACTAATTGCTGTAGTTCAAGTCTACTGCTGATTTATATCACAAAGTTCCAAGATAGTAGATAGATTATTTCTTATCCATACTTCTTCCCTCACAAAGTCTCTCAGCTTTTTATTATACTGAATTGGAGCTAAAAAGATTCTTCTGATCTGGTTCCAAGAGTGAATTAGAAGAGCAGCTCTGCACAGACAAGCAAAACCTGACATCCAGTCTCCCTTAGCTAAATTTTTCTGTACTTCTACGTTTTAACCATTATCATTCATTTATTGTAACTTCCTGTGGCTTTTGATATACCCAGAGCTTCTTAGCTTGTCTCCACAGATTTCTCATGACCCTCTACTTCTGTTCACAGCTGTGCCCCTCCCCCTTTCTGTTGTTATACTTTTGCTTTTCATGGTGAACCACCCACAAACTATGTCAGAAGCTCAAAATAAGAAATGGAGTTTGCCAAATCAGCAAGTGCCTTGAAAAATATCATTGAAAAATACTATGCTGCTAGGGCAACGAGCAAGAAAAAAGTTTCTTCCTTGTCCAAATTACACTTCTTAGGCTCCTTGCCTAAGTTTGCATGCACTAGTTTTCTCTATTTAACAGTTGTATTGAAGTACACCTTGATTAAATATCCCTTCAGTTAACTCTCTCCGGTGTCCCTAGAAGGTGAGAAGGAACTGCGATGACTTATTCCTATGTTTGATGATTCGTCTGCTGTAAACAGGGTATGCCAGGATATTTACAACGACAAACCAGCTTGTTTATTTTCAGTTGAGAATCATAGAATCCTAGGTTGGAAAAGACCTCTAAGA
>Ga0181612_119584_pt1 | contig 17343 bp, 8 predicted proteins | sample HoacroProtozoa21_FD_119630 | JGI IMG/M metagenome (GOLD analysis project Ga0181612, IMG submission 119630) | Hoatzin crop microbial communities from Cojedes, Venezuel. Combined Assembly of Gp0051906, Gp0051904, Gp0051908
AGTCAGGACAGCAATGGTTCTTTCCCTTCTCAAGCCTGCATTTTGATATTAATTTCAGATTGCCTTGATATGAGCATATTTTAAAGGGCTAGACTGATTAGCTGTATTTCCCAGAGTGGTTCTGAGTCTCAAATTGCCATTAATGCCTGAAAAAAGTCAAGTCACTCGAGTTTGTTTTCCCCTTTCAATATGAACCAACACCTCCTGCTTCCCCACTGCCCCTTGGACGCCTCTCCCAGGCCACCAGTGCAGAGCTCGGGACTTCCTGACCTGCCAAATGCAGCTGATCAGATTTCCCACCAGCTGCATGAAGGCTCCCAAGCAGGAGAATTTCCCCAGCGCTGTGCTGCAGCCGGTGCAGGTGCCCTTCTCCAGCTGTACGCCAGCGCTGCCTCTCTGCCGAGATGCAGCGGAGAACTGGGGAGATCACGTCCCGCTCCGAATTGTGTTGCTGAGCTGCCCGCCCCAAGGGGAGGCTGCGTCTTTCCAGCGGCTTCCTCCGTTGAGGTATTGTGCTCCAGTGGCATGACTGTGAAAAACCTACACAATTTTTTTCCTTTTTAAAACAACATTTATTACAATAATAGGCTATTTTTATTGTTAACTGAAGACATTAAAACATCAAAATCCTCCAAAGGCAATGTTATTTTTTGAACTTGTTCTTTTTTGCATGTCTATTAAAAATCCACAAACCAAGTTAAACCAGACTATTTGTAGAGAAAAGAGGATTGCTATAACTAGATGAAAGCACTTCTGAGTTAAGCACGTGACTTGAGCAGGGAGACATGAAAGCTGCTGTGACATAAAATACAAATCCATTAAAAGGTCATTGTGGATTTAAAATTACATATTTAAAAAAAAAAAAAGACAAAGCACAAATAGTTGGGAGAATACATAGTGGGGGTGAGGAGCTCACAAAAGTTAATTCAGCTTAAGCTAATTCCCCTGGGGCTATGTTCCTATTCAGTAAATAATAACCAAGATGTTTACTGGCTGAAGGGTTCACCGAAAGAGCGAACTTGACATTACTCTTACAGACTATTCTTCTAGAGCAGTTTTTTAATTTATAATAACTAATACTCCTGCAGGAAGTCAGCCTCTGCATTCCCCTGGGTAGGGAACAGAAATTACATTGAGACACATTCATTTAAGTCAAAGCAGCTCGTATATTTAAAATTAAACACTCAAAACATAGTATTCTGTAAAAAATTATTAATCAAATATCTTCATAGAAATCGTTTGCTGCTGACATTGAATTATTCAGTTCTTAGATGAACAGATGCATTTGATGAAATCTTTTCTGCTCATGACCAATTTGCAAGCATGACTAAACGCAGATCTTTGGTAACCAGATTACTTGTTTGCTGATAAGTACTAGAATACCATTGACTGCTAAGACCAAAGAAGTGTAAAAAATCTAGCTTACCTGCTATTTGTGATTCTCCTTGTTCCGCTTATATCTATGATTTCTATATTCCTTTGGCATTTAAGCCTGTGAAGACCCTGCAGGTGAGGACTGTGGAGGTAACTGAATTCATTGCATTTGTCTTGTCACTAGTTTCTAATTTTACATTCACAAAGGGATGGGAAGTCCAGAGGGCAAAGTCTAGTAAAGAATGTTTGTCCATTAAAAATAAACACATTCATACATTGAAAATGTTATGGGAGCATTTATGTAAACACTAAGCTTGGCTGAAGCCTATTTAATACAACTTCAGTTTTGTAACTGTTTTACTCTTCAAGCCTTGTCATACTTTTCTAACATTTCTGGGCAGCTTTTACTTGTTTGCCCCCGGTAAACATATCATAATGATGGCAAACAGCTGTTGCCAAGCTCTAGCAACAAATGAAAGGGGTAGCCCACGTTATTTGAAATAATCGGTGATTTGAATTTTCTTCCTGGGTACAACGATCAAGCATTTCCTATTACAGAATACACAGCGATGCAACCTAATCCCTTCCAATTTAACGCGTCTAAAATGCTGCCCAGAGCGGAGAGGCTCCCATCAACTGTAATGGGCAGGGAATGACAGAACGTGTGAAAAGACAAGAATAACCTTGAGCCACAGCAAATTCTATACCAAAGGCCCCTGGAGGACTAACGATGAAAGATTTCATTAGATGTAAATGCACTAATGAAATGGCTTAATGTAGTTACTCTGAATCTCGTCCACCAGATTCTGTGACAAGGAACACTTTTCAGTGCCGGAATGGAAAAAATATTTCAGTTCATATGCACAACGTTATTAAAATCTGATGTGTTAAAGATAAAGTTCAAGTCTAAGTAATGATTAGTGCCAAAAACTTCAGGCCAACCGACTTCAGCCTTCTTTCGTAATACTTCAGCTGTGTCCTAAGTGAGAAATTTAAGACAACTACAGAGAATTTAAATATGTTTGAAAACTGAGCTTGACTTCAAATCAGTGTTAGGTTTACTGAGAAACAGGCTTTTTGTAAAAGATATTCTAAATCTGTGGCCCTCTGTACTGACTTCTCATTCTTGCTAAACTCATTCTGAATAGGCAGCATTGACCTTTTAACTCCGATAATATCAGCGTCCATGTACATTGGGAAGACTGTGCCAGACATTATGGTCCTGATAATAAAATGTTCTACAAATGAACAAAAAGGCAAATGTTATAAATAGGAAATTAGCACCACCTTTCCTCTGTCTTGTTGCTTTAATATTTCTGTTAACACTAAACCAATATGTAGAACACCTTCCTGAGATTAAAAGGAGTACAAACTTCTAATAGCATTACTAACGATTTGATATAAAAATCCGCAGCTTTGTAAGGACAATAAATATTTCTAATTAGTCATCATTTTTCCTTTCTTGTTCTTTAATGGGAGAACTGTGTTTTAGAATAGGGATTAGTCTTGTAAAATTTCATTTTAAAAAAATAAGTTTTCATTTTTCTTGAAACATAAAACAACCAAACCATGCATCTGCTTACTTCCTTTTTTGTAAAGCCACCTGGTTTTTGTAACCAAAAATCTTAGCCTTGGTCCCAGAAAGCATTCTTCTGGGGTGGCCCTCCAGGTCCCCTTGCAGCAAGGAGGCAGGCGGGTGCTGGCTGAGGCCGGTGACGTTCACTGTGGCTGTTGGTGAGTGCGGGACTGGAGAATGAGCCACACCTTGGGAAACCTATTGAGATTTTGTCTGACTCTGTTGTGATAAATAAATAATATTGCAGTCAGATGTACAAATGGCTCCATTACAATAGTTTGGGGCATTTATAAATGTATAATAACTTCCCAAACAAATGAGAATGTCTGTAAAATTACCTGAAGTTCTTCAGCATGCTTGTTTTCCAAATTACATAAAATTCTAGTCCAGGTTTCTGATGGACTAATGAAGAGATCAGGTTTCCTCCAAATGACTTGTTGTAGGTTAAGTATCCTAACAACAAAAGGAGGCAGGAAAAACTAATGACTTCTAGTCATTTTATTATGTCATGCTCAATCCATTGTGTTTTGTTGCCAGGTTTTTTTCGTATCCTCATTTCTTATGCTTTGAGGAGTGCAACAGTTTACTTTTTAAGTGCACAAATAAAGCAAACGTAGTTTATACCTACAAATAATGTTGATTTGTGTGAATCTATTGACCCTATTACTACCAGCATGGTTTTCTGTTGTTGATGAGTTGTTACATTCTCCTTCACCCTTCTGGATCATTCCAACGGGCTCTGGCAATGTTACAGCTTCATTGGTGGCTTTGGGACCTAATTCTATGAGTGTAAGTCCACAGGAAAAGTCACATAGTATGTGCCATGTTCAAGGTGATCCTGATGTCCTGTTTATATTGAGAAAGAAATATAGCCAGAGAAAGCTATTGACAATTTTTCTTCGGAAAGCCACAGGCTGAAATGTTTTCTAGTCCTGGAAGCAGTAATCCTTTGCTTAATTTTATGGGCATATGAACTACTTCTGTTTATTTTTGAAGGTAATATGTTGATTGTTATTGGAATCACTCAGATGCTGATTGGCAGGTCCCTTCAGCTGTTGGTTGTCCTGAGATTAGTAGGTGTGGTGAGGGTGAGGCTCTCAGCCTGATGAACACTCAGGAGTGGAAAATAGCTTTGTTAACAAAAGGGCAAAAACCGTGTCTGCTGACCCTGTTGCTAATGCGCTTATCAAATAAGCTTTCTTCCGCAGTTAGACAAAACCAGATGTGTGAAAAAAAATAGAAGAGGGCTTTCAATCACAACAGAGCTTAGCTCCCACAACTACATTGAAGCAGGCCGGCTCTCTGGAGCATCCCAGTAGTCCCTGAAATCTCTGTCCGTGGGAGTTGAGGGAGAGCGACTGCCATCGGAGCTTAGCTCGGCACGGCAGTGCTTCTCCAAAGGTCGTCCCCCGCTCGCTGTGAGGGTGTGTGCACAGCCGAGGTATGTTGCTGCTGTCTGTAAGCACTCGCAGATGATGGGGTTTCCCACCACGCTTCTGAAAAACATACAGTATTCCTGAAACTCTTGCTCAGAGGATGGTAATGTATTGAGTGGCTATCCGGCATCTAAGCACGCTGTATGTCTCCGGAGGTTGCAGCCAGCCATTCTGTAACCAGAATTCAGAGATGTCACAAGTGACTGAACAAACAAATATTGCCAGTTAATGGTTAAACTCTCAATTTACTAAAGCATTTGTTACCAGTTTGTGAAAGAGATCAAACAACTGTGAATCATAACCTTGGCTACTAATTAAATCCTTTATTCCCTTCCCTCATCGCAGAAGCATTTAATCTCCGGGAATCAGGACAGCCTGTTGTGCAGAATTAGATTTTACAGCATAAGCAGAAACAAGCTTACTGTAAGGTTTCCTACTGTAGCTGGAAATGGGAAGGAATTAAATGAAAATATGAACTTTCCTTCCTGGCATGGAAGTTCATGTTAGCACTGAACAATGATTGATGTAAAATAGCTGCATTGGAAAGTCATGTTGGTGGCATAGTTTTGTTATTTCACTGAATGGCGAATATCATTTTTATTATCCAGCTGTCTGTCTTATAGATGAGACTCATCATCTAGACAGAGAATGAGGGATTTGGTGTGCTTTGCTAGTGACCGTCTGTCCCAAAGAAAAGTATTTAACTCAGAAATAATGGACTGTGAAGAACACCCCAGAGGAAATGAGGCATAAACCAATATACTACAAGGAGTCTTATTGCAATTGAAATTTATTCTGTTTCTCATAAGAGGTTTCTGTGTGCGTTTGCGTGTAGGATGCATAGCTGTATTACAATTACACATCCACACCTTTAATATTTAATAGCAAATTAAGCAGCATTTCTCGTTCTGGCTCCCATCTCTGTGAAGCAGAACTTAAAAACCCTGAACACTGTTTCCTTTGTGTTCTGGGGAAGTCATCCTTGTCCCTAGCAGCGGAGTGATGCAGCAAGGGCTCACAGGACGGGAACACCATGAACCAGCATCAGGCTAACTCTGTTCACCGGGACTCAATCCAAACAGGCAGCCATCCCAGTTAGGAGCGAATTTCCATTTCTGTAACATGAACCATGATCTTGCAGGCAAATCTGCAGGAACAGGGACCTCGGGAGAGTGTCACTGAGCCGCCTCAGTAGGGTATTAAGAGGGAAGGGCCTTGGTGTACACATCCAACGGCACATTCACAGATTGGGGGATAATGATTGAGGCACAGTCACTTTCTATAAACACGCTCACAGTCTTAGTGATCTGTAGGCCTGTGGTGAAAAGCTGTACATTATTAGTTTGAAAAGCAACCATATTTTACACTGTATCTGGAGAAAGCACTCTTTTCTTGATGTCATTGCTAAATCTGAACAGTTTCTTTAACAAAACGAAACCCCTTGAGAGGCAGTACCTACAAGTAGAAAATGAGAGCTTTTTTTGGTTCTGTATTTGCCCTTCAAGAAAGGTATTTTCCCACTAAAAAGTGTGAGTTTTCAGAAAGGGAACGCCCCAGCTACACTTGCCATGCAGTTCAGAGGACAGACATCCACCATTTGCACATGCAGAACTTCTGCTTGCTGGGGGAAATTTGTCCTGAGGAAATATGTGAATACTCACTAAAATTCCAGGTTATATTTAATTGAAGAGGCTTGGATAATTACTGTGCTACGTCATACCAAAGACCCAAACCTGTACAGAAATTAAATATGGTTTTTCCATCCCATAGTGAGTATGAACGTGGTCAGATTCAGTACAGGCACTGCTTAGTGACATCTCAATGCACCAGTCTATTATCATTGCTAATAATAATTTTATAAAGATAAAACATCTGCAATATCTAACTCTGCTTTTACTGCTGCTTCCCCAAAGCCATCACTAGAAGTCTAGTTGGGATGAGAGTAAGACATGCTAGATGTTCATTCATTTAAAAGAAAAGAAAGACTGTGCATTAATGTCATACAAGTACATCTTGATAAGAGTAATAGAATGAGATAGTAGAATAGATCATTGGCATAGCTTAAATGTTTGATTTGATATTTTAATGTTAAGAAGAAAAATCGATCATTTTTGCAAACTTTGAAAAATTTAAAATATCTGTTGCTTTTAATGAATTGTTTAAAAATTAATGTCAGATACTATGAAAATCTGTTATTTTAAAGTAGCAAGAGCAAATTTTTTTTTTATTTCTGTTTTCAGTTCATATGCATGTGCTTGAAAATGGAGCTATGTTTGTTTAAAGACCTTCCAGATTGTTTTGTTTTTATAGATACTTACTGTTTGGTTTTGGGATACGTGTGTGTAGATGTTGCATTCAGCTACCACAAGATCATTTGGATTGTTTAGCAGTCATCTCAAAAATCTTCAAAGACTTAGGGAAAAAAAAAAATAACAAAAAACCCCAACCAACTAAAAAAAACCCAAAAACCTAACCAAAAACCCAAAAGCTGGAATTCTAGCTTGAGCGTGTATAAAAGCTGTGTATGGCTGAATATGCAGGAACTTGATAGCTGGGCTTTCCTCAGAGAAGAAATCGGGAAGGATGGGTGGAGGTTTGCTTAGACATGGGAGGAGGTTATGTGGACACTGCTTTTTACCATCAAATGTATGCAAACCTGGCATCTGTCAGATGAAATTGTGGATTTTTATAGCCGCCGTGGAAGGTGGGGAAGGTCAACACAGTGCTGTGTTGTGCTCCCAGGCTGAATCGCAACTGCTTACATGACACGTTCACATGCTGGTGAAGCATTTCCTGCAGGCTGTTGTTTTGATTGTCTGGAGGGAGATGCTCTTTCCCCCCACTCACCTTCCTCTTTTTTCCCACAGGCTGCGAGAACACCACCGTGCTGCAATTAAGGTGATTCGTAGGATGCAGTATTTTGTGGCTAAGAAAAAGTTTCAGGTGAGTTGTGAATAGAAAGCTCCTTTTCTAAATAAACCCTTTTACTCTCCTGATTCATTGTTTCTTTTAGAAACTTAAGAGAGACTAACACAATTCATTTCAGTAATGGTGAGCTACACCCACTATTCTCTCCCTCCTTCAATAGCGTGGTTGTTTAGCAGCAGGTTAGTCAACTGTGGATGCACTGGAAACCGGCTAAACTGCTGAAATGCAGTCTGAATTAAAATGTTATTTTCTGCTAATGGACTTGACCCTTAACCCTCCGTTATCGCTGTCTCTTTCTCACAGTACAAACATTCTCATATGTCTCCATTAATTCTGAGCTGTATGTTACTGTCATACCGAGTCAGTAGGATTAGAGATTAAAATACTACCTCAGCCTTGTTTCTTGTCTCTTACTCAGTGATAATGAAGTCCTGATAAGAAACCTGGGTGGAAATTTGTTAGCATATTGGAAGGTTTCTCCTTCCTTTTCCCTTCTCCCCTCTACATACGTAGGAGACCTCCTTCCCAGTTTGTGAGTTATTGGTTCTCTTTAAACCTCCAGCCCTCACTGACACACATTTCCCACGTGGCATTTCACTTGCTGTGATATTGCCATACCATAAGCATTTAACAGTTGCTAATTAACCTTGTTGCCTGGTCTGAATAAAAAAATTCTGACTGCAAACTTTCTAAGAATGTGGTTTCTAAATAGATATCATTAATCCAATAAGAACATGTGTCAATAGCCTTCAGCTTGATTTAAACCAGGTGAATATACATATGTATAAGAAATACATTACTTTACTTAAAATTACTTAATAAGGGACAATCTTTGGAGAACAGGCATCACTGAAAATGCAAAGAAGGAGAGGGCCTTACCTGCCCACATCGATTTTCATATATAACCTTGCCACTACTGCTTACAATAGACTGAAAAGCTTTCTCACCCTTAATCTGGACCCCCTGAAAAAGGGAAGGTGTCCTTTTTCCTTTAGATTTGAAGGGCACAAAGTTTAGGATCAAAAAGATGATGATGGTGGTGATGACTAACAGTCCAAGAGATTATTGTTTCTATAAGGCGATGCTTGCTGCTACTTCAAAACCATGATTCTGACTTCCTCGTCAGAACACTTCCCCGCCTGAACACTTCAGCGGTTTTCTACTTTGTTTTCTTTTTATTTTTACTGAAGTTCATGAGCTTCTTTATGGCTAAGATTGCCTGAGCTTTTCATTTGTTTCCATTATGTATAATGTATTCAGACTGTCACCATTTAGGCTGAAATCTCCCATGTCCAGGGTTTTCCTGGAGACAGCTCTTTCAGAAAGTTTCTGCAAGCACATGTAATCTGTTTATTTTTATTAGACTAGAATTAAGAAAGGTGCAATGTCTGGACTACTCAAAAATAATTTTTATAGTCATTTTGTTGAGAAGATCCTTAACACTTGCTGGCTAGCACTTAATAGCTTGGCAAGGGACATGGCCCATTCCAGTGATGTGTCTGCTGCTGTTCCGTGAAAAACTGCCTAAATGTGGCCAGTTCCATTAAACTTTAATTTATTCTCATTCTAAAACCTAATTGTGATCCTTTGCTCCGTGGTAATTACTGAATCATTGCTTTCATAAATTTAGATCATAAAATACTTGCAAGGGTATTAGCTGAACTGCTTAGAAACAAGAAATCTACACATTTCCTATCTACCTCCCAAGTGGTACTTGTCAAAAACAGATTTTGAAAATGCCTGAGCACTGTGTGCAACATTATCCACCTGGCAAATAAACGAAACTCCCCTGCGGCAGATGATTTGATAGAAGCTGAAAAAGCATTTGACTGAATAGAATGGGACTATTCAGTTCATGCTTAAGACTTGTTTGTGCTCAGTATCCCGGCTGCTAATCTGGCTTCTCAATTGTACTCTCACTTTCGCATCTGCAAAAGACCTGGTCTTGGCCATCTACAAAATCCTTCAACAAGGTGTCTCTCATCCTTCTTTAGTAGTCTTTCTTCTTCCTGAGCTATCAATATTAGTTGTTACTGAAGAACTAAAAATGTCAGTTAAGCTGAAGTGAAAGGTATCTCAAATCACTCCTGTGTACAAGTGATACGCTGTTGTTTCTGTCAGAAGCAGGATCTCCCAACAGGAACGTAGGGGGGATATCTGATACTTCTCCATAATTTCTGAATGCAAGGTTATGACCAAGTTTAAAAATTTGGAGCGCACTAAAGGTACACTTTTCAAAAGCACCCAAGTAACTTAATGCACAAAGTAATCTTGAAATTCAAGCCACAAGGTGCTTTTGAAAATCCCTTCTGTAATTAAGAGATAACCACTGTCATTATTCTTTCCTCAAAAGTATGTTGTAAATCTGCTTTGTTCTACTGCATGCACATAAAATAGTCATAAGAAATTCAAATGTTTAAACATGTGCCAAGTAATGACTGTACAGTTTCTAAGAACCAGTCCAAAGCAATATCTAAAATTAAGGTAAAGCAGAAGATGCATTTTAATGCTGTACCTTTCAGCATTTAAAAGGTCTGCATAGCTGTTTTCTCATAGATATTTGCCTTTGAAGCTTTTGTGTGTTTATATGAAAGTATCTTCCTGAAAGAAAATTCAGAATTTTTTTTTTTTGTAACAGTTGAAGAAAACCCAAATTTTAGCTGAAGTCCATTGGACTATTCATGCTTAAAATTAGCTGTAACATAACTAATTGCAAGGCCAGCACTTAAAAGGAATGTTTTTTAGAGATGCCTCTGAAGCATTCGGGGAGGAGAAGCATAGGAAGAAGGAAAGGAAGAGGAAAATTTTGCAAAATAGGTCCCAGCATGAACTCAGCATGGTTCTTAAACTATACCAGCTGTTTGCAGGATACACCTGTATGCCTAAATTTGCCTAGACACATTTTTTTAAGAGCTCAGTTAATGACAGGGGGTGATGGCACCACCAGGACAAAAGTCCATTAGACAGCAGAGCCTTCCTGTTTAAAAAGATTAAATAAAATAAATAAAGATAAGCTAAACAGGGATACAAAGAAATTTCAAAGGACGTGAAAAGCAATTCTTTGTGAAGTACCACACTTGGGCATCATTTCCTCTTTAAAAGAAGGGGAGAAATTTATGATCTATTTTGAAGTCCAGGTTTGAATATAGACCCTATGATGATGATGTCAATGTAAGAACCCAGCATAACATTATAAAGAATTAATACCTTTTTATGGATGTGTTTATGCTCTTGTAAAGTCTGTAGGACTGTTTCAAATTGTGTAGGGGAGATCATATTCTGCTAGTAGTCAGCACAAGTCCTGTGCATCAGTTAAGGTGAATGGCTCGTGGTTAGTGAAGATTCCGTAGATTATATGGAAAACAGTATTTAGAAATTAATGGTTTTCTAGGCTTTGTTCACCCCACCTACCACAGAAGAATTTCATATATTACTTATAATTCAGATATCTTCAGCACAGTTTGACCTTACAACTGAATTTCAGAAAGAAAATCACCACCCTCGGTTATTCCATTAGCTGGATTCATGAGTAAATAATGTTTGTCTTCCAATTAGGAAAGTTTCTAAATATCTTAAGACTTACGTACATGGATACTACTGTGATATCCATCACAGATCCAGAGACCAGGGATTTGATCTGATTTCGCATTGTCATTTTGAAATGTTTTTTTCTCTTCCATGTAAATTCTTCCTGTTGAGTAAATCAGTTTCCTTCTAAAATATGTTTTTAACTTGTGTTATGTTTTTCACCATGGCAAATAGTCTATACATAGCATAGACTAAAAATACAGGTTGCAGTTCCACTGATGACCTGAGTAAATGTTGCCTGGTTTGTTACAACTTCACTGGAAAATCTTGCATTTACAGTCTTACAGTTCATCATCTTACGTAATTCATTTGTCATGGTATGAATCATGAATTGTATATGTCATCTTTTCTAATCTCCATACTGGGCTGTACGAAACAATGTAGTTCAGAGTGTCCTGTGCTTCAAAGGATGTTCTGCCCATTTTATTTGACTGTTACTTGGTTACATTTCCCAGAAATTCCCCTTGCACGTATTCCCCTCTCCCTTTCCCGGGTCTGCCTCCCTGCGCAGGCAGTTACTAGGGAACAGCCAGTAGCGCACATTTAATATCTGGCGTTGCCTTTTGTGCCTTTTGCAAACTTTCATATGTGATGGGGGAAATTTTAGCTCATTTAAGAAGACTTTTGCCATGAGTATTGGTTAATTAGCAGAGGGACAAAAGTAAAGAAGAGAAGAAGTTAAGGAAAGCTGTTCCAGTTAATCTTGCTGTTTGTTGGTTAATTATGGTCGTCTTCTTTAATATTACACAAAAGTTTTTTTATTACTAGTAGGTCAGATTAAGGCTTTCCCATGTATGAAGTGCAAATTACAGACACAGGACTTCCTCCCTGGTCATTCCTTGCACCAATATTTTCCCAGTATTTCCCAGAAGTGTTGAAAGCTCATCCAGTCTTTCTGAAGAGGAAATCAGTCACACAGCTTCAGCCAGGACTCTGCTTTACCCTTCCCATGGTAAGATGAACTGAGAACTCCAGCTGTCTTGCTGCCGACTGCAAATAAGGCCTACGGCGTGTGAAAGACCCCTTTACTCTTTGGTAGCAGAGGACTACGAGCCTTATTTCCAGAAAAAACTAAGAGTGACCACAAACTTCTAAGCAAAGTGCCAGATAGAATTTTTTGGCCCCAAGTTCTTTTGGCCTCGAGTTCGGTGGATAATCTCTTGAAAGGCGTGTAGACCTGCAGTAACAAAAATATCTCAAATGTTTACACAGTGTTAAAAGGGGTTAAAAGAACTTATGATTTACTCTCAAAAAAAAAAATCTACATTACCATAGATTATTGCTACATCCTTGCGGCTTAAAGACATGGTTTTTGTTTTTTATTTTACAGCAAGCTAGAAAGCCCTATGATGTCCGAGATGTTATTGAGCAGTATTCTCAGGGCCACCTCAACCTGATGGTGCGAATCAAGGAGTTACAGAGGAGGTATGTCAAGTTCAGCATCTGTACATCAGGTTCCGTGTCCATATCCATAAACAGCAGCAGAGAGATGTTTGTAAAGAAGTCAGTGATTAGAGCTGGGGATCAAAAGCTGACAGGCTTACAGGGGCCATATTGGTAGGACTGTGCAAAATTATGGAACATAAAATGGCATTCAGTAAAGTTGTTTTTTCACACAGGAAGGAAAAGGCAAAGAGCTTAAAAATCTGATGATCAGGACTTACAGTTTTCACTATAATTACATACAGCGCCTCAGTCCTTGCTAGCTTTGACTACATGCTGTAATCCCAGTCTGTTAGGGGTATTATACTACAGAGTGGAATACCGTTGCCAGCTCTGGTAGAATTGCACTTAGGAGCAAACTAAGAGAGGACAGACAGACGCAGCAAATAAGCTGCAGAAGAACAAGAAAAAGAGGAAACAGTGCTGTTCACATGGAAAAGCGATGGGCATGGTGAAACTTTGCAGTGCTTAAAGAAGCTAAACACCAATCTAAGTCTAATGTTATTTTGTTAATATCTTTTTAATTTCAAGCTATTCTTAGCCCAAAGCAACTGCTTCACTTACAGTACAAACCAGAACTATTTGAACTTCACTTTGCTTGTTTTTAAAGAGGTCTCCCCCCTCCAGCTAGAGAAAGTAAAGATGCTGATTCAGGCTAATAACAAAAATTATTCTTTTGGGTTTTTTAGGTTGGACCAATCCATAGGGAAGCCATCTCTTTTTATCACCGTCTCAGGTAAGTTAATATGAAGGATGTGTCTAAAGTTAATCTGATGAAGATACAATTAATGAAAAATACTTGCTAAAATCCTTTTTATTTTGTTGCCAAGTTTTTAAACAATGCCAACCAGTTGTGGTCTGAAGTTTAGGCATCTACAATAATATTTAGTCATCAACACTTTTAAAATATTTTAAAATAGTGCTTATTTTGATATTTAAAGCACTTACTTTCATGGAAGTTTTCAAAATGTTGGCTCTAACCTCTCTGAGACTCACTGTATTTTCAATAAAGTGGCATGCTATGATTACCGACTTCCTATGAAATCAGTAATATTCACGTAGAGCTCTGATAGCTTTGAAAAGAGGCCGGAAAAGGAGCAAAAAGTACTAAGTTTGTTTGTGACAAGTCTGGCTAATGAAACCTCTCTGTTACTGTCATTTTGAAACTCGTGTTTCTATATAGTTTATGGGGGCGGAGGGGGAAGATAACATTTTACCCAATGCGTTGTTCAAGCCAGCTGTAGAGTCTTTTGCATAGTGCCAGATTGTTTTTAAATGGCAATTAAAACCGTAACTAAATTGGGAACAGTTTTTTTCTCCCAGGTTAAAGCATAAAACTAAGGTGGAAAGTGCCTTAAACTTAAGGGCTATTAAAAGCCGTGGCGTGGGCTAATGCTATAAAAAGAAACAAAAAACTGCTTTTAAGGAATATCAAAGGTGTTCAGTTACACTGCATTGGTGGGCTAGTTAAACACACCCTGTTGTGGCTTGCTGCTACTTTCTTATACCCCCATATATTAATTTGAAAATGTTTCTTGTTCCTCAGAAAAAAGCAAGGATCGAGGGAATAACACGATTGGTGCCAGGCTGAACAGAGTGGAGGACAAGGTAAGCCTCAGTCAGACTGGCAGGGAGTGCGGATATGGTCTGTGATTGAACAGTGCTTGTTTCATAGGATGTGGGGGAAAAAACAACTTAAAATAGAGTTGAATGCCTGGCTTTTCCAGGTGATGGAGCATATTTTTTGTTGCGGATTGCATTTTTGGTTCTTCATGTCATTTTAACAGAAGAAGAAAAAAACAGACTTCAATTGATTTCAATCTCTTTTGGGACTTGCTTAGGTTTTTGATTTTTAATTGTATATATTACACATATCTCAATGCTCTACTTCCTTCCTGCACAATAGATAAAAGGCTCTGTTTCTTTAATATCTCAGTATATTATGGTCCCTAAGATTTCCCTTTGATCGTTGCTCTGTTGTTTATATAACTCCACCTACAATTCCTTAGAGAGAGCGAGAGTAAACCTTGTTCTGTCCTGGTTTTCATTCCTTATGACAAATGGAGTTTCTCCTTTCAAGTGACACGAAGCCAGAAAAAATCAGACTTGTTCTATAATCTCAAATTAACTGTTAAATGCTTTGTAACCCTTTATTTTGATGCTGGCTCTGCTTGAAAAACTGGATGACAGTTAGAGGCTATGTGATTGTTAAAAAATATAGGTTTGCCTGCATTGGTATTAGGGAAAGAAAGGGAGAGTTAAGTGAAATGGTTTGAATCCTTTGCTGATGTCTCGTAGTGATCTGGTGAGGGGGTGAAAGAATTTCTGTATCTTAGGATTATTTCACTCATGTATCTATTCATTCGGTATCATGGAGTGAAAATTTTTCTTGAGGAAAATAGCTTTCAGAGTATTTCTTCCACAACTGGAAGTATGTGATAACTTCATGAAGGATTTCTTCTGAAGAAACATCCAGCAAATATTCTGCACACCAACAGAGGTGTGAGCGATACATCCCAACGGATGCAAACTGAGCACCCCGATCTGTATGGATTCACTTGTGACATATCTGTTCCTTACATATTTGTCCTTCCATGCTTAAGGTAAACTTGAATAATAGTACTGAGAACCATAATTCAATCTACTGGAAATAAATGGAATTTTAAAGAGAACAGGTGCCTTTTGGTATATAGGGTGACACACAGAAAGGGTGAAGTAGAAGATAGGAAGGTACAGTGCATTTTGCACAAAGCTGAATCACTGTGCAGTTTCTGCTGGAATCTGTGGTTGGTAAGTGTTCTTACACATGGAAGCCCTTTCCAGAAAGTTTGGATTACATTTATTTATTTTCTCTCCGCAATGTCAACTGAAAGTGTGGAACACTAAAAAATGTCTTGTGACTTGTGACAAAGAGCAATGACTTTTCCGTTTGGACAAATAATTCTCAAATGACAGCTCAAATAGCTTCTCAGTGCTATTTGTAAAATCTCCAACGAGCCTGGGAAAGCTTTGGTGGTGTACTGGCTCAGAGATAAGCTATTTTGGGGTTATTAATTACTCTTTTTACGTCCTTACAAATAAGTACACCGTGAATTTATAGTGACTGTTGTTTTATATCTTGTAATGGGACTGTAAAACACTCCCTGTTTAATTTTAGTATAGCTGGGTTAAATTTTAGCCTCGTTTTAAGTAACAGACCCTTCTTTCTTTGCAGTTGCATGAGGTCATCTGTGGTTTCAGAGTTGTATGTTATCTGCCATGTACAGCTAGTCCTATCTGCAGGAATTTTATCTGAAAGTAGCTGAAAGGCTAAAAATAGAGAATTTCGGTTGGACTCGGTAAATGGTGGTGTTCATGAAAACACACTGGCAATGCTGAGATCCCATTTCTGCTGCAGCTATTTTTTTTGTATTTTCGCTCTCAGAGGTTGGCCTTTTCTTTCCCGTAAGATACATGGTACGTGGTATGCTTTCAACATACGGTTAAATCCTTCCTGAGCTTAGCACTGTATAAAGGATATCTATATCGGCTGGTTTTTAAGGTGACTACATGTTTTAAACAGTTATATCCCATTTGTTTTGTGGATTAGTTTTGAATCTTGGACTTCTGAAGGAGAGACTTTCAGGGGTGCAGGCCAGTGTTAGCATCTAACCACCTTTTTTGCATTTGAAAAATCTCCTTTCAGTCATTGTAAAATGAGCCGTAGCCTTCTGAAATTGGTAGTCCTGCTACAGCAAGAAATTACATAGTGCTTCCCATGCCACAGGAATAAGCTGAGTTCCTCTAATAGGTCTTTCTCAGCGATCGTTAGTATGCTCCTTGCAGCAGAAGGCTGGTGTACTGTTACCAGAAAGTCTGTGTTCAAGCAGAAAGTCAGGGAAGAAACCCTGAGCCTTCATCGTTTAAACTTTTGGGTGCTTCTGCTTATGGAGGTCTGCTGTCAGTCCATGATCTGCCACTAGCGCATCACAGGGGCAGAATCCAATTTTATTATATTCCTATAGGTTTTTGTGGAGGTGGATTTGAAATTGAGAAGGTTTTACAAATAAAGCTAATTCCGTCTTCAAGAGTAATGTAATTGTGTTTCCGGAACATCATGTCACTCTTGCAAAGCTGCTGTACTTGTGGCACAAGCAAACGTGCTCGAGAGGCACATGTATGGCTGGCAGTACAGAGGAGACGGCATCTGAAAGGGACATTTTAAAAATAAAATGCTTAGAGTCAAACAGCAGTACATTGACAGGAATGATGATACCTTATGGCACAAATTTGAATTTCAGAGTATTGAAAACAGAAGAAAAAAATCATGTTTTCTTCTTTTAAGTTTAGGAACATGTTTATTTGGAGGAGGGTAGTGTCTGTAGATTCTGTTCATCTTGTGCACTGAGTGGAACTTTGACCTTGTAATATATACAGTTTGTGATAATGAAACTAAAGATCGTTTCCTAATATGCAAAAGACAGGGGGATGAATCGCTCTTGCAAGAACCTTCCTGAAGATTCCTCCCCATATAATTTTTTAATTTTGCCAAGCAACTGAAAAGGTGGTTTTGTAAATGTAACCAGAAACTGCACAGCCTGTTAGGCCTTCGTGAAAAGAAAATCCCAATCCGACACGTAATCACAGCACACTTTGACTTTGCCATAGTTCTCGTTATGAAGCCAAGGGCAGCTGAGGCTGTGTTGTTCTGGTGTAGAAGGCATGTAGCTGCAGCAGCTCAGGGCCCAGACCGAGCTCATAAACCCCGCTAAGTAGCTGTGGTCCAAGTGTGTGCATGTAGACATGCTGATCTGGCCCCTCGGAGAATGTTGTTGAGCAGGATTACAGCAGCGAATCAGTTTATTTGCGGTAGCCGGGTCCTGCACTTCAGTCACCTGCCCCGCAGAAAAGGACCTGGGGTTGTTGGTCGACAGCGGGCTGAACATGAGCCAGCAGTGTGCACAGGTGGCCAAGAAGGCCAGCGGCATCCTGGCCTGTCTCAGGAATAGCGTGGCCAGC
>Ga0181612_131997_pt1 | contig 17342 bp, 11 predicted proteins | sample HoacroProtozoa21_FD_119630 | JGI IMG/M metagenome (GOLD analysis project Ga0181612, IMG submission 119630) | Hoatzin crop microbial communities from Cojedes, Venezuel. Combined Assembly of Gp0051906, Gp0051904, Gp0051908
AAGAGAAGGCTGCGAGGGGACCTTATAAATGCCTACAAATATCTGAAGGGTGGGTGTCAGGAGGATGGGGCCAAGCTCTTTTCAGTGGTGCCCAGTGACAGGACAAGGGGCAATGGGCACAAACTGAGGCACAGGAAGTTCCTTCTGAACATGAGGAGGAACTTCTTCCCTCTGAGGGTGACGGAGCACTGGAACAGGCTGCCCAGGGAGGTTGTGGAGTCTCCTTCTCTGGAGATATTCAAGACCCGCCTGGACGGGGCCCTGTGCGGCCTGCTGTAGGTGATCCTGCTTCGGCAGGGCGGTTGGACTGGATGACCCACAGAGGTCCCTGCCAACCCCGAACATTCTGTAATTCTATTCTGTGATTCTGTGTCTTGGATGGAATAATACACTGACATCTCTTGATATGCAAGGAAAAGAATGAAACCAAAGGAAAAGGCTTCATTATCCCTCATTTATGTGTTCATTTCTATTTCTGTTCTTACAAATTACAGGTGCACAGTTAGTGAAGTCTTGTGAATGCACAAAAGAGCAGCCAAATGTGCTCCAAGGATTTGGCCTGTGCAGTTGAAAATTCAAAGCATACCTCCACCTAGCAGCAAGGACCCTGGTTTTATGCACATTGTGGAGCGCCCAAAGCAGCGCAGTGCTGGATGTGGGGAGCTCAGAAGGACCCCTCGCAGTGCAGAGCGCTGGAGCAGCCTACCAGCCCAGGGCTGACGTAGGTGCCAAATGTCTCCTCGTAGATGCCTGCTGGTGGCTGGGCCATCCCCGGTGCGGACGCCAAACCCTGGCCACAGCTGAATGATCCAGGGGTCCAAAAGCAGAGCTGAATACAGAGGTCTTGCTTCTCAGGCACATGTCCCCTGCTCCCCCCTCAGCGCTGCAGACACCAGGCTTGCCTTGCTTGTGCTGACCCAATGAGGCCACATTGTGATTTGAAAAAAGGAACTGGTCTGGGTTAAATATAACCCAGTTCATCATGCTGTAGCTTTGGTTTATATTTTTAAACCCAGTAGTACACAGCACAGCCTCACATACGGCATGGGGATAAGGGGCACTGTGGCTTGGGGAGAGAACAAGTAGCAAGGGATGGGTGAGATGATGGGACTGTGCAAGCCAGTATTGCTGCCAAAGCCCTGCATCATCGAGTTACGGAGTGAGAGTGAACACACCAGGGAGGTAATTGTGAGGAATTAAAAACCAAAGGGCTATTACTCTTGAGGGGTCTCACAGTGACAGATGTGTCCCAAGGCAGTGCTGTGGGTAACTCTGTTACAGCTCCCTGCGTGTTTGAACTCAGCTGCTCACACAGGTCACACTGTTCGCCATTTTCCTCCAAACACACAGCTGGCCATCTCCCCTGGACTGTGAATGCACAAAGTCTGCTTCAGCGCTCTGGAAGGGCCCATGGCTACCTTAGTCTCTTACCTTGCTCTTGGGCACTCCCAAAGTGAGAGCTAGGCACATCTCACATTGCAAGCCCACAGATGCCAGCTGGCTGTCACCAGGTGCCTTAACTGCAGAGCAGGCACCATGCCTGTCCCATGGACCTGTGCCTCACCCACCCGGCACACCCACACACCACCCCTTCACACAGCCCCTCACACAGAGCCGTACCCTGCTGCTATACACCTGTGGCACATACCAGAGGCACTAACCCGGACAAACAGCCTTCTCCAGCTCCCCAGCGTCTGCCTGTCCCTGTCTCTGGCAGCTTTGGACAGCCTGAATGCTGCTCAGAGCACGCTCTGCTACTGTAACACATGACCAGGACACTATGCCAGCTGCTCCTTTCCTCCCACCTCTTCTCCATTACGTGACCAAACACAGAGAAAACCATTAGAGAATTCAGTCTGAATGCTATTATTGAAAGCAAACCGTAAGCAGGTGTTTGTGTGGCACAGTACAGCCCACAGACATGAGTTAAGGTTATCACCATCAATGCCAAGAGAACCAGGAGGTGCAAACAAAGAGACTGCAACCCCAGGTAAATTAAATTCTTCAAGCACTTTTCAACCAGCAGCTAGCAATTTTGCTCCCGTGTGTAAGGTCCTACTGAACCCAGCAGATGGCACCCAAAGCTTTCAAAAATGAAAAAAAAAAACAAACAAAACAACCTCCCTCCTTTTCCATAACAACTAAGTCCAATGGGTCTATGTATCTCTGCTCATTTTCAAACACCATACCTATCACCAGTTTTTTATTACAAGAAAAAAAAATACTTCTATAATTTAACAGGTAATTTATGCAAACATTTGGAAGAAAGCGCAGACTGCATAAACAAGGCAGAGGAGGACATGGTGTAGAGCACGCTAGGTAATGGTGCTGCAAATAGCCACAGCCCTGCCACAGGGATCTGCTGCTGGGGAGCTCAGAGGGGCTGCTGCAGACCTTTCCTGCTGGGCACTTTACAGAAGTACCAGTTTCACAAGAACACCTGTACTGTGTCAAATCAAAGGTCCCCAAGCCCAGTATCTGGATTTTGACAGTGGCCACAAATGGATACTGAGGGAAGAGAAAGAACAAGACAAGCATATATGATACTTCCTTCTCTGTACTCTCCCTGTCTGCAACTATTTTCAGGTCAGGGGATTTTCTGAGCCGGATGGGGTTTCTCCGTATTTAGGTTCTTCAATGGACTTCTTCTCCAGGCACTTCTTCAGTTTCTTCTTGAGCCCAGAGAGAGTTCTGGCATCCACAACATCTTTTAGGCACAATTTTCCCAGGTCTGCTACAAACTCTACGAAGAACCACCTCCTTTTGCTCTGAACCTGACTGCTACTAGCTTTGTTTAATGTTCTTGTCTTGGAAAAGACACTGAATGACTGACCCCTATCCATACCTCTCCATGCCACTCCTGAGCCTAGAGACCTGCATCATATTCCTGGCAAGTTGTCTCTTTTCCTGCCTACAGGCTTCTAGTCTTGCAGTCATTCTTCAAGTCAAAGGCATTCCTTACCTTTGCTTATCCTTGCTGCTCCTCCCTGATCCTTTTCCATGTTTATTATATCCTCTTTGAGATGAGAGGACCAGAACTGCACAGGTGAAGGGAAACTGTGGACTTGTGCCACAATGTGGCAATGTTCACTGTTTTATCGTCTATGCCTTTCCTAATCATTCCTAATTCTTGATTTACATATCTGACCACTTCTGAGCACTGAAACGAAGCTTTCATCAAGTTATATATCAGCTTCCTGCTCTTGAACAGTACAGGTCAGCTCAAAGTTAGTAATTTCACAGGTGAAGTTCTGATCGCTTTTGTCCCTATGCACATCACTGTGTGTAAACCTAGAGTATACATTATTTCCGATTTTATTGTCCAGAACCTCAGCCTCACAAGGCCCTTCCAGAATTCTTCAGTCTGTCCTTTCCTCAATGATCTGAATAATGTAGCATTACCAGCAAGCTTGCTCCCCTCACTGCTTACCCTGTCCACGAATATTTTGAGGCTGTGGTGTTCTTACCATCACGAGAAGTCGAGAGGGCACTGCCAGTGAACAAAGCTAGAGTGTCCTGTGCTGGACAACATGGGAATTATTTATTGCCTACCCTCTACCCAGTCTTTTACTAGCTATTGTTTCCACTGGGCAATCCGTCTTAACTACTGACATTCACCAGTGGGGCCTATTCCAAATTACCCCAATCATTCCTTGATTAAATTACTCCAATCAGCAACCATGATTAAATGCAGAGTTACAAGTATATTCTGTCAATTAGAGTCCAAACTAGGAAGCTGCTGAACACTCCACTCTCATAAGGAAGGTTAAACACCTCAAAGCCATGCAGGCAGTCTGTACCTTCACTTCGTAACAGCCAATAACTGTATTGTCTCCCACTTTCCGAGAAGTAGCAGCAGCACTGGCTCTCTTTTGATGTGTAACTCTACCAATGACACATAAACCACCACTTTGTACTGGACCCATAGCCCAGTGACGTTGACTGGAAGTATCCCCATTACCTTTCCTGGGCTTTGGATTGGGTCTAAGCAGGACTGTTGCCTGCTGGCAGCGCAGAGCCTGCCTACTATAGCTGTGTGCAAGGCCAGACCATGGGACCAAACACCAGCAGCACTAAGCTTAATACTGAAGGTTTATACATGTAAAAGATTATTAGAAAGTGACTCTGCTGGAGGCATTTGGCTTCCTGTGGTTTCTAGATGCATGAAGCATGCTACTTTGGATAGGAAGGTATAACGTTTCAGCCAGGAACTGTCACACCCCAACCCAGCAGCTTGCTCACTTGGGAAGAACTCTACCATAGTGAAATTACTTTGGCAGCACAAAAGGCAGAAGTCTCTGCTGTCGACAGTGACCTTTACAAGCTTGACTCTCCACTAAAAACTTCAGGTCATGTGCAAAATCTATTAGATAGTACATAAAAATGCTGACACAGGATAATCAATTCAGAGAAGAATCTGGACAGCTGAAAGTCCCTGGAAATGACGACTTGGTGTGAAGATCCATGAGAACCAATTTCCTTCTTTCACAGCTCCTGCGTCTCAGGATAGTTGTTTAGTACAGCACACAGACATCAGGAGATGTAGTCACTACGCAAGTCTGCTTTTGCTAAACTAGATTCATAGTCCCTGTAATAACCTCTCTGTGGGACTAATAGAGGTCATAACAATATCAATCATCACTGTCATACGAGAAATACGGTATTTTTAGGCAAAGTAACACTAACTTTAGTATGCCACAGCTTACACATCTCATGCATAGAGACAGATACATTATTTTGCTACATGGTGCATTCTGTGCCCTGAAAACGTCATCAAAATCATCTGACAGCAAAGTGAAAACATCTCCTCTGGAAAGGTTTATCACCTTTGCCTCTGAAATATGCAGCACCAAAATGAATTATGAAAGACAACTGTTTAAAAAGCAAACACCCCAGAATTCAGAGTCTGAATGAAAAGTAATATGCAAGTAGACAGGGACTCCACAATTTTTCTCACAGGGAAAAATTTCCCATGGAATAGTCCTTCAAAAATAATACAGTGTATTAAAATGCAACATAATTTGACTACAGTGAACTTTTTTCTCTGTCAATGTCAAAACTCTTAATAATGATGAATTAGTAGCATCATTGGGCCTGATTTTTGGAAGTGTTGGAAACCTGTCTGGTTACTTATTAAGGCCTGAGCACCTCAAACATCAGGCTGCTAAAGGGTGTGCTGTGTTCCACCTCGAAAAGCATTGAAAAGGTCTGGAACAGAATCTAGTGTTGTCCTGACCCACTGTCTCCTCTACAAGTATCAACAGTCTAGAGATAAAGAACGCAGAAGCACTTGAATATAAAGAGCTTATTTTCTGGAGAGGTTTAAAAAAATATTTGTTCACAGATTACATTTTCAGATATAAACTCTGCCTAAGGAAAAAAAGATAGAACACATTGAAAACCTGAAGAAATGGGAACTCAGCGATGTGGTTTCTCCAGTTTGTGCCAAAACAAATGACTAAAGGCCATGTGTGCAAGAAATCAGAGATTATCCCAATAAAATGTTCTTTTGCTTTGCCTTCTTCCAACACTGAAGATGAAAAGTAAACTGAAGTTATTCAGGCATCTCATTGGATTCCTTGCCCCAAAATATATGGATCATTGCCCAGTCTCTGAGGCAGAAACAACAGCCAGAAGCATAAAAAGAGTGACTAACTTTGGATCAAAAGCTTTGGCTTTAGCCCAAATTTTCACAAAATGGTCAATGTTTTTGCATACTGTATCTTCTACCAATGACCTTGTGCTATGTTGAGCTAGCTTCTCCGAACAGCTGAGACTCTTCTGGCTCCCATGACTGCAAGTAGAGTTAATACTCAGCACCTTTCAAAAATCACACTGAAGTGGTTCAAATTTGCCATCTACTATTAAACATGGTCACATTCTGATGCTATGCACTCCTTGCATTAAGATGACCAGGCTTAACTGATCTTTTGAAGACATGTGTGAACTGTATAGATAAAACAGAAACTTTCCTATTATAAGGAAATTATTTTGAACTACATTTCTCTAATGACTGAGGTAAAATTTTTCGGTCATTAAAAACATCTGTAATAGCCATTGCAACCAAATGCTTTATGCAGCAAATAATATTTTCCAAAGCTGTTACATTCCATTTCTCACTGTCCATTCTCTGTCCTCCTTCTCCCCATTCTTTATGCATTAATCTTGCAAAACTGTGTGCATGTACTGACTGTAATCCCACATATCTGAAAGTGTTCTGTAATAAAGAGTATTTCTGCTTTTGCTTTTACATTTTATTGAGCAATGAATTTTACGCTGAAGTATTTGTCTGAAGCATTCATGTTAACACAACAATCTTAAAATCTTTCACATAAAGAAATAGAAAACCTCCTGTTTTCTATCCTCGTTTCCTGCACTACACATTTGTTCCACATCTTTTTTCCTACCATTTTCTACCGCAAACACTGCTAACTCTCACCTTCTACCTTCTTAAACTGTCACTGTGTTGAATGCATTGTGTACATGACTCAGTCTGCAATGGAGCATGCTGGGTGTGAGGGAGGAGGGAGTCAGGACTGGAGCGACTAAACACCAAATTACCTGCTAGACTGTTGCAAACAGAAGGTTTCCTTCTTGAAAATTTACTTCCAAAATTCTTTGGATCATTAGAATTTTTTTTTTTTAAATCAGTTTCCAAATGACACCAGGAAATCTTTGCTGCTTAGAGTGCACAGAAAAATGCACCCAGCTGTGGAAATAGAGGATGATTTGCCTTTGTCTCAGTTTATCCCCAGGAAACCAATTTTTTTCATCCTAGATTAATTCAGCATTATGCACCATTACCTCCAGATTACTCAAGCACAACCAGCACCAATAAACTATAATTAAATCCCTCTTTGTCACAGGCACATCAGACTGACTAAACCAGCAAATTTGCATATAGATTACCTTGCTATTTGTCTGCTTTGAAAGATTTTTCAACATGGTGTAAAAAAAAAGGTCCTGGACTAGTGTGTGCAGGCGCGCGAGCACACACACACACAGAGACACTCTTAATGTACAAAATAAACATTACATTCACAATTTCTGCTCAGGGCAACGCATGCTGTCACCAGCACGATGAACAGATCCCTTCCTTCATGGTGGAATCTCTTGGTTTTGAGGACTTCCAGCTCTGGAATATGAAACAAATCACAAAAGGTCTCACCCATTTCCACAGCGTTTCCCATGTAACCTAGTAGAAGGTGAGAGAGAAGATTTACTGGGAATCTATGCATAAAAATTTGCATTTGTAAATGCAAAGGCGACCATGAAGAACCAAACCACTCCAACTTGCGCACTTGCTGTGTGGGGTGTGTGAATTACTTCTGTGAAGGAGAGAGATTTTTGTTCCCCCACTGTTCCTCTCCCAGGAGCAGCCAGCGTTCTCCGCAGGGTGGTGGGGAGAGCCATGCTGCTGCCCTCTCCCACCTCCTCTGCCTGGAACGGAGGGACAGATCCGATTTTGACAGATGCAGGTTTGAGCAAGGGTCTTCTTTTACACTTGGCTGCCCTTTCCTTTCCTCTTTTCTGCATATGGCGGACTCTATCAAGAAAAGACTGACTTTATCTGATGTCAAAGTGAAGAGTGGGATCTTTAAATTTTTGTAAGCGTTACATTTAGGCTGAGTAGAAAATAGGAAGAATCTGCATGTTTACAAGAGCAGACACCCCCGAAGCATTTATTTTATTCAGAGGCTCTATTCTGAATATGTTGAGGGTTCTTTGTGTTGTTTTTTGTTTTTTAAATGTGGGACTTCCTTTGAGGGAGGAATGCTTGTTTAGTGCTGGTATAGAACAATTCAATTTAAGAAGCTTATAGCTCAGCACAGACCAAGTAGCTACTGGGAAATAAAATAGTTCTTGCCCCAAAGCCTATGGATTCCTGAAAGCCAGCTCCACTGGGGCCTCTGTGCCAGGCTGCACTCTCATCCTCTGGACCCAGCCACGTCGGTTCTGGTTTGCTGCACAGGGACAGCGAAAGGTGACCCTGCTGTCCGACATCGACCAGCCAGCTGTGCTCTTTGCCGTTGGTCCCAGCTGGGCTTTCTGCTGCCTGAAAGGAGCTGATATGAGGAAGCAGATGCTTTGTTCAGTTACTGCAGTTGTCTCCTGAATCACCCTGAAAGGAAAGTCCTGAATAAGCTCAGCAAAGTGTTCTCTCTTTTGCTGGTAGACACTGTGATGTGCTTTTGAACTGTTTCTGGCACACCACCTTTTCCCCCATTATCTCCTCAGTGTCTTGATGGTTAACAAGTAAGCAAATAACTCTGTATTTTTGTGCGGAGCTACAGTATATACAATGGGGTGCCGATGTAATGGGAAGAAATGATCGGCAAGGAGCACTCACAACGCATCATGCTTCTCTAGCTGTAAAAGCAACATTCTCCAGGATGGATCCTGCAGACCAGAATATTTATATTTGAGCTAATTTAAAATAGCTAGTCTAGGTGCAGCTCCAACATCACAGGCTGCAAAGCCTACTCCAGCTTCCCATCCCAGTGGGATGGGGAGGAGAAGGGACAAGAAGTAAAACTCAAGGGTTGAGATAAAGACTGTTTAATGAGACTACAAAAGAAATACTACTACTACTAATGATAATAATAATGATACTAATGAGCATTCAAAACAAACTACATACAATACAATTTTCTCACCACCCAACAACCGATCCACGGCCAGTTCCCAAGCAGTGATCGCAGAACACCAAATTTGCAGATTTTTCATGAAACTCCCAGCAAAGTTCAAACTCCCGGACAAGAGAGGATTTGAACTCCCAGAAAAGCTGAAAAGCCGATATCCCACTGCCCACTACCCGCCCCGGCCAACCCCCATCCACAAACTGAGCACGACGTCTATGATATGGAATATTTCTGTTGGCCAGCTTGGCTGGCTGTCTGGCAGTGCTCCCTCCCAGCTCCCGCACAAACCTGTTCATTAGCTGAATATGGGAAACTGGAAAAAATCCTTGAACTCACAGCAACAACTAAGAACATCAGTGTGGTCAACATTCTTCTTGTACTAAAGCCAAAACACAGCAGCTACTGGGAGGAAAATCAGCTCCATCCCAGCCAAAACCAGGACACTAAGTATCAAAGCAACCTGCCCACGATGTGGATGATCTTTTTGTTGCCGCACTAACACCAGTACCCAAGTCAGCACAATCTATGTAACTCAGGTACGACCGCTGAAGCTGAAACTGAAAAGAAACAGGACAGAGGGAGCTGCCAGCTCCTGGTGACTGGATGCATGTTAGCTGGGATAGGCACTAGGACCAGAGGCTCAGTGTCTCTGCGAGCCCCTCACTTGACCGTAGCCTAAGAGACAAAACTGGAGAAAAAGCCCAGATCCCATTTAGAGCGCAAGGTGAAGCAACATTCAAAGAAATGTCATGAAGACTTTGGGGCAAAAGCCCATATAGTTCAGGGCAGTGTCAGACAACCTAAGAAATCTCATTGATCTAGCTAAAACCAAGTCACCAAGGTTGTGACTAACATTAGTTATAGGGTTCCTCCTTCCTGTGAGTTCTTGGCAAGCCTGGCACCGAGATGCAAAAATGGCAGGAAAGCTCTGCTCATTCTTATAATATCTCTTGAGGGCTCTTCCCTACATAACAACACACTGTAAAGATGACCAAGGTTGGGAGGAGGCAAAAAGAAATGTTTTTTCTCCCTGCTAATATGAAACAGGACCTTTGGAGGCAAGTACAAATGTTACTGGTTTTAGCCTAGTTATGTGTTTAGAAGGCTAATCATTCAAATAGGGACTGGAGGAAAAGAAGGCATGCTTCCTTCAAGCACGAGGCCATATTCAACTCCAAATCAGCCCACCTCACTGGCCATTTGCTGCCATTTGAACGAACAAAGGGCATTTCCCCTGTTCTTGAAGTAAGGATGCCAACTAGCTAAACCAGTCAGAAATAAACACAGTATTTTTTCAACTCAGTGCTCAAAGCTAGGAAATCATGTCTCGTTCTGAATTCAGCAAGATTTTCCACCTAGCACAGAAGCAAGATACTGCTGAAGCTGCGAAGTCCTGGCACTATAAAATGCAAGCTGGTCTCTTGCCCCTGAGCTGGGCAGTTTCTTTTGTTAAGTTTGAAACACAGCAGAGCAAGTAACTTGGCTGACGACTGCTCACTGTTCTGACACAGCAGTTCCTAAGGGGGTCCTCAGAAAGCAATAATTCTTTAAAAAAATGTAACAGTGTCCTATTATTCAAAAACTTTCAAAGTGGCATTACAGCTTGCTGGAGCTAATATGGGCTGCAGACTAACCTATTTTCCAAAATGTGAAAATCTCCTTTGTTTTACAGCCATCCTCAGCGAACAGCTACCATGGACTATGGCTGCTACTCTTCCAAATACTTTCCCCTATTTGCTTTAAAGACAGATAAGCTTCTCCTGCAGCCAACACAAACAAGTAACTGGAAGAGAACCTCTGCAGAGCTCTGTCCCGAGGCACACACAGGGGAATGGAAGAGCTGTGAAGACACAGCAGTGCAGCCTTTGCTATGGAGAAACTTCCACCTGGCTTGGACTGAGCTGGGCATCCAAATTCCTTCAAAATACTAGGTTACTAGTACAAAAAAGACATATGTTTACCTGTTTATTGCCTTTTGCTCACTGCACCTGTCTGCAAAAGTACTGTCATTTCATCTTGAGGACTTTATTCTCAAAATACGGCAGGATGAGAAATATCTCAAGGATGATGGTTTGTTTTCCTTCCACATCTCAGGGCAAGTGTCTCCCAGCAAGAGAGATACTTTCTTGTGAGAGACTTCCATATAAAACCATACATGAACAAAATGTGACTAAGTGTAACAAATGGCTCTGTGTTCTTGTCCACAACCTTTTGTGCCACCAAGCATCTCATCAGAGACAAACATGTAACTTTGCTCTTTCCCTCACCCCACAGATCTCAAGATGTATTACATCCTCAGCTCTAACATCCAAAGCTAAGAGAGGGATACAACAGAACTCCTCTCAGCTGCATGCCTTCAAAAAGGTATATACAGAATTCAAATTAATGTACAGAAATTATAATAAATATTAAATTCTTCATTGCCTCACCCTCAGAAAGCCACCCTAAGTAGGAGCCTTCTACTTTTGAAATAACAGCAGATTTCAAGATACCAATACTCGCCCACAATTCCTGACCAACTCCAGCCACTGCAAGAGACCGCTGTTGAAGGAAGCCAGGTCTGAAACTGAGCAGGTCAGGAATCTACCAAATGCTGATTTGTGGGAATTAAAATGAAGAATAATCACTGTAACATAATCTATTCATCACTAAGTAGTGTTACACGGATATAATGATCATATCAATATGATGTTTATTATAGTATACCACAAACATATTTTAGAAGAATCAAAGCAAACAGTTTTGCTAAGTAGGTTTCATACATTTATAAGCCTATGACACACAAAGCTTTCCCTAGTGAGCTTTTGATCTTGCTCTTCACATTTCACATTGAGGGTACAATGCTAACATCACACATCCAATTAAGTTTTTTAGTCGAGTTGTGACTTTTTTTATGTAAGTTCTTATTTACAGCATACCTCTTTTCACAAAAGATGGCAGTAAGTCCAGAAGGCTTTCCTAATCCTTGTGAACAGTTAAACACATTGCTACATACACTTCAAAAATCATGCTTTTATTTTCATTTGAACCGAATGTGAATAACTGTTACTAGTCAGATACTTCTTTGACCAGTCACCTGTTTAGAAAATCAATTTCCCCTTATTTTTTAAATCAGCTTCCCTTTTCCTTTTTTTGTTTTTCATTAGAAGTTGTGTTTTTCAGAAACAATGCTTACCTGCTAACTTCTGAAGCCTCACCCTTGTTTCTCAGAAAAGGATAAAGTGGGTTTTGCAGATGATTTTGTGGAGAACCATAGGTATTAAAACTGCTCATCTGTGTTAATTAAATACATCTGCTTCAGAAAATAAGTCTGGGTCTATAAACCACTTCTGCCTGGCCATGTGTAAACTAGACTAGCAGACATTTTGAAACTGAATAAAAAAGTGCTGTAAGTGTGCAGCTACAGCCAGAAATGTGGTATTATAAGTGACCTCTGATTTGAATGTTTCCCATATCTTTTTTCTGAGATGGCAAGATACTATGTTTTCTAATACTTTGTTTGCACTGCAGACCTTTAAATTGAGAAGCAGCAACAAGATTATCTTCTGTTTTGTACGCAGTAATCCCTCTGGATTCTAAATCTGTATTACTGACAGACAGCAAGGAAGACCTAATTACTGCAACCTCAAAGCTTCATTTCTGCCATCTGAATTATGCAAAAACCATGGGCTTCTTTTCCTTTCCTGAGAGTATGCAGAATTCCCAGCCTATTTGCAGCCCTATAACCTGGAGAGGCAGCAATGAGATACTTATTTCAACTGCAAGCACTGATTTTCATGAGTGGGTGAACAATGTCTTTTGCCCTCCTGCCACAAATAGTTGTGCAATAAAATATGCCACTTGAGATTTCTATTCCTACAAGATTCTGCATCTCAGTTTAACAAACCATTCAACAGGTATGACTACACTGCAAACAAAAAGCAGACATACTTTTTAGCATATAGTCCATAGTGCTCATAACATGAACATTAGGGACTGCCAGTCTTCTCATCATACATCTGCCTTGTGTGCCATTTGTCCAGATGTGTCCAGTCACCTGAACAGTCAGTCACTGGAAGCATATTCAGCTTTGTTTTGAAGACAACTTTATAGATGCAGTGTAGACATACATCATAGGACTACCAGGACTACCTTAAAATTAAGGTTTTAAAGGGATGTTGCTGATCAACAATGAAGCAAAGAAGAAAATAGAGATGATTTTGCAGGAGGTATTCTACCTTATCATGGTCCCTGGAGCTTCAAGCTTCAACAAGTTCACATATCAAAAGAAACTGTGTAGGACGTTTGCAGCACTTATTTTTGTTCTACATTACCTTTAAGACAAAGCAGTGATCTGTAGGTGCCTTATATTTCACTTTGTGTTGAGAACCGTAATAGACATTCATATTCTCAAACTGAAGGAAGCATGCCAGATCCCGTGATGTCTACAAATGAAAACCAAGCACATCATTGTTAGAACAAATTGAATTTTGATGTGAAAGTCATTAATATGACCTTTTTTAAAGTGTATGAATGCCTATGCTTTTTATTTTTTTAACTGTCATGAAGCTGACTGAAGAAAGATGAATTTTAAGTGTGTGCATTCTTAAACTAACAGTAGGAAGAGAGTCAGTACATATAAGGAATAATATATAACACATGAAGTGCCAAAGGTATGTCAGACTTCCTTGCTTTTTTATAACAAGTGAAAACATGATTATATGATGAATTTCAAAACAGCTGCAGCAGCTGACGATACTATTATCTGCCAACGGTTTGTTTCTGTACCTAAATGAAAGATCACTCTACCCACAACTGTATGACTGCAGCAAGGGGCATGTGCACCCTTCATACCACTCTGACATGAGATGAACTCTCAAAATTTAAGGGCTTTGACTGCTACCACTACAAGTTATCAATTTTACTTTTTTTTCCTTTGTAATTTAGTCAGGGAATAGCAGAACAGTTAAGTTTCACAGCATAAATCATAACAGTAAAGCTCCATCAGCAGCACTAAAATTTTCAGATATGAAGCATCAGCAGAGCTGTAAGGTGTAACAGAAGTGGTTTTCAGAAGACAAAAAAAACCAAAAACCACACCAGTCCCAGAAGCCACCATTCTACCTCATCACTGTGTAAATGAGAAGCCAGCTGCCCTTATGTGCAACATGTCCAGGACCCCTTTCTTTCTCCAGTGCTGGCAATTCAGACTCTATAAATATTTGTCAGTGCATTTGAGTTGATCAGATGGATCCTTCTGTCTCACTTCTTTCTACACAAAGGGCAGCCTTAAAAAGCCTTAAAAGGCACAACACATTCTCTAGGCAAAGATCACTGTAGGAAAAAATGTATAGAATTTCTGCATGCTGGTTACTGGCACAGAAAGTCAGTATCAAACAAAGCAAAATTCCACCTTTTTTGTGATAAGAAATTAGTTTACTTGAGAACTTTTAAAATATTCTTCCACAGGGAACCCATATAACAGTGAAGCATTTTGGCAGCCTAACACCAGCTGAAGGGTGCTATGCTGTTTTCCTTCCCCTACTGACTTCCGGAGGAGTGCTATTTCATTAAAGCTTTTATCTCTCCACAGAAATCAAAAGGACAGAAATGTGACAAGATTCAGCGACTACGTGGCAATATTTGAACAAGTGGTGTAGTCAAAGTTAAACCAGAAAAACCCCAACCCTCTCAGATGCACCAGACAGTGCTCTTAAAACGTCATCTTGAGAGTTCTTCACTTTTACCTCCATGAATTGTTTTATTGCTAAAAAGATTATTTGGCTTCCTGACCTTGGTTTTTCCTTTGGGTACATAATAAATTCCAGAAGCTCGTAGAAGAAAATAACGCCTCTTCCAGGACTTTTTTCCATCTTCTTTTAAATAAAGGGCCCCTTCAAGCTCTGGCACAATGACAGATGTCCCACAGAAGCTTTCCTGTGCAACAAGAATAATAACTTACAAAATAAATTGACTTAAGCACAACACTATCAATAAATAGCAGAAAAATGGTCCCTTGAAAAATAAAGACATTTCCCGTGACAGTGAACATATAAACATGAGGAATGCAGTTACAGGGAGCTGAACACCTTAGGCAAAGGAAACCTTTCCAAGCTAATGTGGTAACTTGGCCATGCAAGTTGGGTGCTCACACTGGAGAAGAAGTGTTGCAAAACCTCCCCTCTTGAAGGAGTCAAGCAAAAACCTACAGAAGGTTTTCACTAAATATAGATTGCCAGTGAAGGCAATAAAACAGAATGGTTGGTATCGCTGCTGTTGGTTTTTCTCTGTTGCTGTATCTATACGTTCTGTAGAGAAATACTTCTGTAGACAGAATCTTAACAGATTTCTTAGAGCTCTAAAAACAGGTAAAGCAAAAATCCCCCTCAATCTCGGCTTTCGCTGTGAAATACATGCAAGCATTTACAACGCTGTTTAAACAAATATACTTCATTGTTTGCTTGAAGGACCTACTGTTGGGTAATTTTTAATGCCAACACACTTATCACTTAATGTTTTCATTCAGAATCTGCCAGGACTTCTGCTGGTTGACATCTGGTGCCTTCATGAGATGCACTCATTTTGAAATAGGAATCCTCAGTCACCTGGGAACAGCATTTCCTTTGTGCACTTCTACCGCAGTTGAAATGCTTGCCAGGAGATCTGTGATAATCTTCTCTTTCATATAGCTCTGGCTTTTTCTCTCTCTAACATACAACTCACAGAAAACTTCAGCAGGAAAGGCAAGAGGCTAAATGGACTTTCTGGGAAAGTGCAAAGGTTCTTATCCCATTGTAGTACAGCTAATAATTTGAGGTAGTGAGAAGTACCTCTACTTCTAACCCAAAAGATAATTATTTGCTACTGAACAACCTTACTAACAATATAAAGTCACAAGGGCTGGCCTAAGGGTGTGGTACAGCTGCTTCTTTTATTCATATTTGCATAACACTGCTTTTATTGTTATCATGGCATTACTGTTCATAGAAACACTAAGTAAAAATGTTCCATGGCACAGGGGCCTATAACAACAAAATAATTCTTCATTGTTTAACTTCTCTGATAGGAGATACAACCTACATTTTTACTGGTGAGCAGCACATGCAGAGGAAAATCCACACATTAAACCTTAGACACAAAGACAACAACCAGTACAGAACTTCCTGTTGTTACACATTTGCCCACAAAGAACTAAACTCTGTTGCTGCAGAGCAGATGCAGATAGTGGCAGAGTTTTGGTGACATTTGCATCAACCTAGAAAGTTGGCTTACCTCCAGTAAAGCCTCTTTGTTTTTATCATTCATTTCTTTGCTTTCCTTCTTCCCTTTGTTTGCCAGGTAGAAATCCTGATTAAGAGACAAAAGAAATTGATGTTCGTTATAAAGATAGCACTACAAGTAACTGGATCACTACAAATCCATTCAATAGTTAGTCTTTCAATATTGAGTACCCAAGCTAGCAGATGCAAGAGGCAGAAGCTTATGGACTCTTCTTATAGAAAACTTTAATCACAGCTGCCTGCTCATGAGTTTCAATTCTTTATTTTTAGTATAATTCAAAAGTAATACAAAATTACTTCTGCCTATGTATATACAGCCTCCCAAATTTTAAAAACACTGGCTTATGTTATTGGCTTTTTTTCTGGATCAATGGGTTTGATTATATCTTTCCAATTTTCACTGCTTCGTGTATTATTGCAGGCGGTAGAGAACATAACATTTAATTGCACACTGATATACAACGAATGCAATGCAGTATCAAAAGGCTAGAAAGCTTTTTTCCTAACAACCCAATCTGGTAATTTGCATGCTTCATATCTGGCACTCTGAAAATAATTAATCTCTTAATTTTTCATAAAAGTGCTTATATGCCAAAGCCTTTATCCAAAGTTACTATTTTCTACTATTAAACCCTGCTCACGCTCTGCAAAGTATATTTATACAATGGAGAAGGTATTCAAACATCTAGAAGAAATCAGAAGAAATGATCACCATGATACCTTGGCACATGTGCTCCAGTCTCCTGAAACAAAAGCCCACACTTTGAAATGACCCTCTGCTTCTGAGACAGAGGGTTGTGAGCTGCAGCCGCCCTCAGAGGACCCAGTGCTTGTCTGCCCCTGCAACAAGGCAGCACAGCAGCTCATGCACACCATTACCAGTAAAAACTAATTCACCCACTGTTAAACAGCAAAAACAATTTTGCGTCCATCTGCATTGTACAGACAGACAAGAGGACAGCACTTGGACATACGTGCGAATTCAGGCAGTGGGAAGGTAGCTCAGGAGCATGCTAGGACTGGTGTGTCAGAGGATGTGCAGTGGCTTTGCTCAAAAACAAGCATGGCCAGACAGCAGAGCCCGGCCGCCTGCAGACAGCAAGGCAGGTGGGCATGAAGAGGAATCTGATGACATTCAACAAGGGCAAGTGCAGGGTCCTGCACCTGGGGAGGAACAACCCCATGCACCAGTACAGGCTTGGGGCTGATGTGCTGGAGAGCAGCTCTGTGGAGAGGGATGTGGGTGTCCTGGTGGATGACAGGTTAACCATGAGCCAGCAGAGTGCCCTGGTTGCCAAGAAGGCCAATGGTACCCTGGGGTGCATTAGGAGGAGTGTGGCCAGTAGGTCGAGGGAGGTTCTTCTCTCCCTCCACTCTGCCCTAGTGAGGCCCAATCTGAAGTACTGTGTCCAGTTCTGGGCTCCCTACTTCAAGAAAGATG
>Ga0181612_179655_pt1 | contig 17341 bp, 6 predicted proteins | sample HoacroProtozoa21_FD_119630 | JGI IMG/M metagenome (GOLD analysis project Ga0181612, IMG submission 119630) | Hoatzin crop microbial communities from Cojedes, Venezuel. Combined Assembly of Gp0051906, Gp0051904, Gp0051908
CCAACTAGACACAGCGCCACTGACGACAACCCTCTGAGTTCTGCCATTCAGCCAGTTCTCAATCCACTTCACTGACCACTCATCCAGCCCATACTTCCTGAGCTTCCTTAGGAGGATATTATGTCATTGTTATTCTGGTGGCATCCACATACTGAACAGCAATCAGATCTTTACTCCATGAACACCTAAAGCAGTATGCAGGCAATTTGCAGTCTAGAGGCAGTAAGAACTGAGAGATGAGTTGCTTATGGAGACACAGCAAGTCTGTGGCAGAGCCACTACAAGGTCTGCTGGATCCCAGTGTCTCTTCAGGACATTGTTTATCCTTTTTCTTGGTTGTGCATCTGTTGCTGTTGGAAAGAGTCACTCAGCCTTGAAGAGTCAATGCAGTCATTTAGCAACAGAAGGGCTCCAGCACAGGTAAGGGTAATGGCCCAGCAATTCTGCCACTTTTTTTCATCTTTGACATAGATGAACCATCTTAAATGAGACCCTGTGTTTGGTTGAATCCATGACTGCTGAGAGCTCTTTAAAGGACTGCAGAACAAATCAGCTGCATGGCTTCTCTAATGTGGACACACCACTCAGCAACAAGCCTGACTGCTCAACCCACTCAGTTACAGTGCTTCAGTTGAAAATTATTTTAAGTCATTGTTGTCCTGGATTAGTTTCAAACCGAGCAATTTGAGGTCTGTTTCCGTTCCCTTAAACTGTCCAATAATAAGGTAACACTTGTTCAAATACTGTTAATGGCTAAGTTTTGTTCCAAATCTGAGTCAGCACTTTTGCGGCTTTCTCAAGAATTCAGTGAAATTCTCAAATAAATCCTTTTTCACTCAAGTATATTAAATGTTAATAGACCATGGTGCAGTAAGTGCACTCTTCATGCTATGTCAGCTATCAAAATCACAACTTTCAAGATGAACATTAGTTGATGAGCCAAAGCAGATGTAAGCAGGAGGCACATGTTAGAGACAGATGAGGGGAGAACCAGATTGTGCAACTTCAAAACAGCAGGCTTGGTGGAAATAGTCACATAATGCAGAAAAACAAATCATTATAATACAAAATATTCCAGATAAAAAATGTTCACGTGAAAAGAATCAGATGATTCCTATAGTTTGTCACTAGCTTGTCACCTGGAGATACAAGTGACTAGTCTAGTAGCCAGGCCTTTTAAGATACCTTTTATTGTTGCCTCAAATGTATTCAGAGGCCCAGCATTTGTTTTTTTTCCTCTTTGATTTAACCCATCTGGAGCAAGATGCAGTGGCCAATAACTAACCTGTGCAGAAAAAAAACTACATCTAATTGCTTATTCCTAATCTAGTCTGCTGCAGCATTCTATTACTGGGAATCCTAACAACGACTAAATGACTAAAATTGGCATGTGTGTGGAATGGTATTTATTTCATGTGTTATGCTGGAATTACCATATAAATATAGCTAATAGCGAAATACAATACAAACAGCTGCAACATATTTTGTTCCTGGCTTCCCTAACAGGCAGGCAACATTGTGCAATTTAAAATGGGTAGACTGGTGGAAAGGGAGAAGGTGGCACACGATGGTACCAGTCTGGAAGTGACCTGACTGTCATGGTGCTGAGTACATCCCACCACTCTTGCTGGTCTGACTGCCTGGACTCAGGACTGTGTTGGATGTGGTGCAGGTGTCTGGCCTTGAGAAGCCTCAGCAGAGGCTCCCCCTCCTTTTGCTCAGAAGCAGATTTCAAGCTGAGATTCCAGCCCTTGGTCCTTGCTCTGTCCTTGGCGACCCAGACTTGACTTCCCACTTGACCTCAGGCCTGCCTTGTACTAGGGATTTGCCTGGAGATCTGGACTGTGGCTGACCCTGATTGTTGTCACCAGATCTGCTCTGCTTTCCTTGCTCAGGTACCATTGGGCTGCACCCTTGCCAGTGAGTACACTGCCCCTGCCTGCCTTGTTACGACTCGCAGCATGGGGCTTGCCTACCCTTTCCAAGCTGCCAGCCCTTCCTGTACCCAACACTGATCCTCCACCTACAGTTATTAATGGAAATACTCCTCATGACCGCAGTGAAACCTGGACAAAGTCTCACTTCACTTTCTTTTGATGATTTCTGGAAAAATTCCAAAGGAATCTGCATATATAGACTGTGGGAACCAGGATCAGATCACTGCACATCTGTTTCAAACAGCAGTGCACAGGCGTATTCCCTGCTTCTAAGTGCATGACATAAACTCAATGCTTCACAATCTCTCCATCCATGAACAATGTTATGATGAATATTTTTGTACTGCCTGTAGGTCCCGGTGCCTCTGAGATAGTGGCCACTCTACATGCATCCCAGGAATCAGTTCTCATCCTGCTGCAGAGTACAGTCCACAGTCCATTTCAGTGGGTTATTTTAGAAAATGCTGTATCCTCCTCTCCTCCGTCAAGGCAATTTCTTCCCTCTGCTTCTCAATGGGCCCTCCTGTTTCATCTCTTGCACTAAAAACGGACTGGTGATGACATCCAACTTAGTAAAAGTTGGAATCATGTTGCTGGTTGTATCAGGGCTCAGTAACCAGCTAACAGGCTACACTGAGGCAACAGGAGCGCACATACCTGACGAGCTTTAATGCCGGGGAAAAAGTAGTTTCTAAAGACAATAGTAGTGTGCAGAGGCGCAAAAACTAATGTTCTACTCCCCACAGATGTGCTGAAGATCTCAGAATCACTTTGCTTCCACTGCCATCAATAGCACTGAATTCTGGAGATGACACAGCTGAATTTTGCTTCTAGCCGGGAGATGAAATATTTTTCTTCTCTTACTGTGCCGTTACAGCTTTTCCATCCCTGTTACTACTTCTCCATGGGTTGAGCAACACAGTTACTTATTCTGGAGTCACTGGCATGTAGAGCCATTAAATGCACTGTGAGCTGACACAAACTGAGCACATATACTTCACAGGTTGCTAAGTGTCCTTTGTCCCTGCAAGTAATGGTGGCCAGAAACTTTCTGACAAAACTGAGTCTGCTAGAAAATGCCAGAGAAGTGGCATTCAGAGTATTTGGGGGATAACATCTTGGATTCAGTACATTTACTATGAAGTCAAAAGGAATGCCTGTGTGCAAAGAGCCTGGTTTCCTATCAGTGCATGAGGATCCGGAGCAGCTTTGCAGTTCTGGAGATGTTAAATTCTCCACAAAACCCTGGAAGCAGAAGTTTCAACTGCAGTGCAGTTCCCAGGTGCACAGGAGGTAATCTTGGAGCCCTGAAATCCTGGCTTAAACTAGGCATCAAAGATTCCAGTATTTTTGCCAGACAGCAGGGCACCTAGAAGTCCCAAAGCTGTTTTTTCACATGCTCCAGGTCTCAGGGTGAACTTCTGGGCTGATTTATTCCCCTTACAGCTTGGCGTTGCAACAGGCAGCTGTGAAATCTGGCAGCCCTAGGGAACCCCTTTGACAGGAAGGAACCAGAGATGCATACTGAAAGCTGATTAAATGCCAGGATCTCAGGGAATGCCACAGCCACCAACTACCCTGCTTGCCAACAGTCATTTGGGGAAGGAGAAAAAGATCACTTATGTTCTGACATAAACTGCTAGACTAGAGCAATCCCTTCACATCTGTGGTCCATTCAGCAACTTCTCAGTCAAGAGATCAGAAATTCTTGTTTGCAGAAAGACACTCTGGTACAACCTGTACAGAAGCACAACATTTCTCTGAGATGATTGAAATGACTTACCACACATTTAAACTTGCTGTTTGTGGGAGGAGAGAAAATTCTACTTTCATAGTAATGGTTAGAATCACTGGGAAAAGCACTGTTGCAGCATTGGCTGTGGTGAAAATATTTTTATTTTGCAACTGGAGAGAATAAAAAAACCACTTCCTACCATCCTTTAGGACAATAGCTGCTTTTGCACACAATGCTTATGGAAACAGATTAACTTTTTCTGTCATCAAAATGAAAATCTTCTGATTGTAGGACATATTAACAGCATTACTAAAGACCAGGAAAGGCACAAGCAACCTAAAAAGACATATTTATTATACGGCAAATACACCAATTTTTGGTAGGTTTTGTTTCAAATTTTGCTGAATTGATTTGTTGAATTAATCTGCTGAATTAATTTGTCAAACTAATCAACCTTTGGAAGAAGTCATATATAGATACTATGATTATTTCTTTTGCTCTATTCATCTGCCTGTTCTCATTCAGTATTTGACCATCTCTCAGTCTTCTTTAGTATTCAACACTGAATATCAAAGATAATCTGTTTCTGTAATATCTGAAATTACTACTTCCTGTTTTCTAATAATAGGCTATCATGACTTAATGAGTATGTGCAGTTTATGCACAGCTTGAATCTGTTATAACTTCAATGTATTTTCTGCCATCTTTGAACATTCTGATCAGTATTCTTTAAGCACATGTAAATAACTGCAAAATGCTAAATAAAACAAAACTGGAGTTTTCTTTTATGCAGAAACCTTAGCAGTAAGCTCTACATCATACAGACTCTGTAGGGGAAAAAGCAGCTGGGGTGAGTGGACAGGAAAGTGTGAATTTGTCTTGTGGAGGTGATTAGCTCCGCAGGTGCCTTCTCCTAACCCAAGGCTCACTGAAGTTAACAGGAGTCTTTCACTTCAGCCTATTTTTGTTTTCTCCTTTTTTTTTTTTTTTAATGTGTCATACTTAACTTGCCCTTCCAGGCATGCAGCTATTTTTGCCTTTGAAGAAGAAGAAGAATTTTGAAAAAGTCTGGGAACTTCAGACTTGGCTTTTCAGAAATCTGTAGAAATCGGTTGGTATTCTGTGTCTAAAACTGACTAACAACCTGATGAATTTTGTGGCACTGGGATGTGACATGCTAGGTCAATGCTGAGGGAAAAAAGAATGCCAGAAAAAAGCAAAATAGTGAGACAGAACTGATATTCATAATTTTGTTGAATTCAACAGAATTTGGACTAGTCTTTAAACCACCACATGGTAACAAAAAAAAATCCAGTTGCCAAAAACCACCAGAGTTTATTCTGTTTGCCACATCGTTTCCTTCCAAAGTGTATTAAACCATCTGATGTGACTGGAGATGGCTCTGTTCAAACAGTCAGCTGTGGTCTGAGTGCAATAGGACAACTATAATATCGAGATTTATTTTGTCCAGGTCATGAACACTTTTTTTTAAATTATCACAGATTTACAGTCTAGATATATTACAGCCTCAGTTTCCACTTCAGAAGCGTCTCACTCACACTCCACCATATGACCCAATTTTAAAATTAAATCAGCAGAGAATGAGACGCACCGTGTGCAATTGCCCACTGCACTTCCAGAATCACTGCCCTGTCTGTTCCATATCGAAGAGCCTCTTGTTATAAAAAGATTCTTTTAGTTGCTTATCCTGTACTTTCTTGTTCTTATCTTCAAGCTTTGACCTTTTATTTTTCATTATTTACCTTTGTAAAAAGCCTGTCGGCAACAGTCTATTCTTTTCCATTTCAGGCTTTTGTACACTGTGGTCTCACTGAGATTTGTATTCTTTTCCATTTCAGGCTTTTGTACTGTGGTCTCACTGAGATTTCTCTTGAAATAGAAACGCCAGATTCACAGTGTTGAACATTAACTCCTTCCTTTAACTCTCAAAGTCCTTTTGGTTTCTGTGGTATCATACTCAAAGTACTGCACACAAGGATTCCTTTGATGTCTGATGTAAGAAAGTGCCTGTGCCTTCCCAGTGCCCAAACGAGATTCTTAGTTGCTTTGCATCTTTTATGCTGTACGTCTCTAGATCATAGTGGTATTGCACTGAAGAAAGGCTGGCTTAAATAAAGAACCTGAAAGAGATCTTGCTTTGAGTTTTCTAATTCAACTACATATTCCCAAGCAGAAACAGACCTTCAGGCAGTAAAGTGATAGCTGGTTAAGGATGGTCTTCAGTACTTTGCTAACTAGAAATTTTATGGTAATGATGGTTACAACTTTCTATTTTAGGGACCATTTTCTGCCCTTGTTCCCTATTTAAAGATATATATCAGCACAAGTCCATAATGATAAGATCTATAAAGATACTGCCTCTCAAAAAAAGCATCAGTAAAATTGTCTTGTTTGTTATCCTGAAAAATTTATAAACAGTAATTATTCTTGGCTTTGTGTTTTGTCAATTTATGACAGTTCCAATTTCCTATGTGGGTAATTATGCAACCCCTTAATCTGACACTTCCCCTGGGAAAATCTCTCCCTAGTCTAAGAAACTGCTCCGTGCATGGATGACTTATTTTTGGTTGTAATGATATCCTGAAAAAACAGCTCATCTCTCAATAGCTGTTCATCCTCCTCTGACAATGAAGACCCTGTGGATTTGCACCAGTCTGGAGTTCTTGCAGAAACCTAATGTGTTGTATAGGACTTAATGTGATATTCAGACCTAACGTATGTTAAAATCTATTACTGCTGTCCCATATTTTCTAATTCCACAGAACAATTCCATTTGTTCTATCTCGGACTTAAGCTTTCAGATTTCAGCATTCTCCCAACTTTTGATGCTGTCAGAATTGTGCTACTCATCTGCTTGTGCAGATGGAGATTTTGGTAGCCAAGAGGAAAGGATCAAGGACAGGGGAAAGGATTGTTTATGTTAAATGATAATGACTGGTGTAAAATTAACTAGAGGTAAAAAATAATCATAGACTGGAAACTAGTAACTATCCAAAGCAGTAACATTCTGAAGCAGTCTTTCAAGTAGGATATTGGGGGAAAGACACCAAAGACATTTTAAACTAAGATCAGAACATACGGATCTTTAAAGGGTCTGTCCTCACTTTGTGGGAGACAAAACCAGAAACGCCCTCTGAACAAGCTCAGGTATTGTATGATTCTCTGCAGTTGCAGGAGGGTGGACTCAATAAGTAGAAAAAATTAATTTGACTGTTATCTGCGGCTTTACTTTTTAAGGTAGGATTTAGCTTTTTGAGGTCCAGTGTCCTCTGCAGCTAGATACTGCACACACAAAGATTCCAGACTTTCTCCATATTCAAAGTCGTAAGGATCCATCCTGTCAAATTAAGCCATCACTTCAAGACAGTGAATCACCTCTGCTTTCATATTCTTCCATCTGGACCTAAGGGTGTTTGCTTATGCAAGGAACTGACTCAGTACAATAGGACAATTTGCCACCTAATTATCTGTAACTAGAATAACTTCATTTCTAGCTGTAAATCTGTGTATGATTTGGTGCTGGTTTATAGCACTATCATGATTTACATGTATTTTTTTTCTACTATTCAGAGTTCTACTAGCTTTCTCTATTTCTAAATCATGTGTTTGATCTGTGACTCACAATACCCTGGATAGCCTGCTAAACAGTCAATTTTAGGGGGAGAGGGAGGACTTTTTCTCAGTACTACCCCCTCTGGCAGTAGTTTAAAAGCTAATACAAACCATATTTACAGATCAGGAAACAGAATTTCAGCACTAACAGCAATAAATGCCTAAGGAGTCAGAACTTAATACTGAACTAAATGTTTCTTTGAAAATACAAGAATAATATAACTTCCTATTAAAGTCTTCCCACAAACAATGAAACAAAAGCCCCAGGCCTGATTTGATTGTGCCATCACATTAAGTAAAAAATACAGATTTTTTTTTTTTTTATATGATTGAAATTTGCAGAAAGTGCTTCTGGTGTAAGTAAATTCAGGGTATGCAGAAGTATGTCCACTATGCATAAATTACCCTAATGACACTCACAGATTGGGTCTTTAAAACCCTTAGGGGCTTTGACACTCCAATTACAGGGCTCAACCTTGCTACTTTGAAGTTGATTCCAAGACTGTGTCTAGGCAATTTGTATGCCCCAGCCAATTTCCATTACAGTCAATGATAACAAGGTTGCACACATCTCTTCAGCCTGTTAGACGGCAAATGCATAAAAATGAGGAAAACAGAATAATGAAAACAGCAAAGGGAGTTTGGAATGAATGTCTTTTTATAAAATCCTTTTTAAACTCAAGTCTCATTGAATTAAGAAACCCCAGAGATATTATTTGTGGATTCACATGTGATTCTCCTCCACTCAGCTGAAACCAAATCCTCCATTTTAATATAAATTGCAGCTCTGAGTTGAGACAGTTTTCAAATATCCAGATTCTAAATTTGGCAGTTTTCACTTTTTTTTTCTTATGGTGGCTGTGATAAGGTCACTACAGTTCACACCCTCAGATGCAAGCTGGTCTGCAAGTGACTGCTCAGTACCCAGCTTACTATCATCTGAATAGAGTTCCTATCACACATCAGACATAAAAATCTAGCAACAGAGGGTGTCTTTACTGGTGTCTCAGATAAACTGACAGAGTGGAAAAAGGACTTGCTCACCTACAGAAAATTTTCAGAGCAATTACAGCATGCTGGAAGTGCATCATCATGATTGGTGTGACCACTTCAGACTTCAGTTTCCAGCGTCCCCAGGCGCCTGAACTGAGCCACAAACTCTCTTCAAGACTAGTACAGTCCATTTGCAAAATAGCCTGCGGTACCTCATCCGGCCATTTCTGTTGTATATAAAGAAGGATTAAGTGGGTTTGAGTGGGACTTAAAGAAAAGCTGTCCATATAATTAGGTCTGCAGAGAATTATGACAGACTTAAAGTACTGTAATAGAATTGTGCAAGAACATTTTCCAGACTTCCTACTGTTATTTCCAATTTTAAATAAACTCTAGTTTGGGTATCAGTACCATATTCCTTGTTGCCAGATGCTCTGACAACAGAATTTTTCACACATTTGGCTGGTGGCTTTGGGTGAGGTGTGAAAGCAATTTCCCCCAGACTAGATTACACGTCAGTCTGAAACTAAGCAACCTAATTTGTCCTGCTGTAAGTGAAACAAGAGTGGCATTTTTCTACCTCTTTCTAGGAGATGTACCACTGTGTATTTCACATCAGTAATTCTCCTATTGACCTAACCTGACAGAAGGGTGCCCTCAGTATCCCAGTAGGTCTAAAACCAGAAGCTTCTCCTAATACTGTGTACTTTTGGTTTCTCTCTTCTCTTTCCCCCTAAACACAGATAAATAAATAAATACATAAATGAATCTCTGCAGATGAGACAAATTAGCTGATCTTGCATGATATTGTTTCAGCACTCAAGTAAGCCCTGCTTGCAGAAAACCCGGAAATTTATCTCATTTGTTTGTGAATAACGAGTCATTACTACAACTGTCCAGCCTGCCTCTGCCTGGCCTGGATTTTGCAAGGAGTGGCAGGCAGCTTTGGTGCAGAGGTTGGTTTTCTCTATGCATCAGAACAGGGGCACCAGCCAAGAGGCTCTGCATCCAGCTGTGCCCTCTGCTTCCTCCTGGCTCAGGTGTGTAGTAAATGGCTGTTCATCTTTCCACTTCAACTTGCAACTGCCAAATCTTTTCCAGCAGCCAAGAAGAGGGACAGAGTAATGGCCATGCCAGTTCTTCACTCCTCCCCACCTGCCTGTTTTAGGGAAGATAAAGGCTCCTAATTTGCTGTGCTTTATTCATAAGCAGCTTAGAACCAAGATCTGAGCAGCTTTGGGATGGAAAAGGAGCTGCTTACTTTCTTGAAACAACAGCTGTTTCTTATCCCAGTCACAGCTACATCACATATGACAGCTTTGGAGAAGAATTTCTTATTTATCTATCCATCCTGACAATGTGTCCCATTTAAAATGCTGCCCATAAAAATTCTCAACACCAAGGTAACATGTGACCTCATCCCCTCGCACCAAGAAAGAAAAGAGAATACTCCCTGTTTTGCAAAAATCAATGTGTGTGATACAAATATTTGATGTAAAGTTGGAGGTCTCTTACATCAGAAGCCAGCTTTCTTATGAGAGGTGTCAGAAAAACTAGTAATTTTTTTCGTCTGAACCCAGAATCTGATCTCAATACGTCTCCACATTACAAAGCTTGAGGTCGAGATCTTTGACATATGCTGAACACACACATCTCTGGAAATCACCCACCACAAAACCAACAGACCAGACTCCTGTGTTCCTTAAGTGGAAATTCTCTATATGAATTAAATATAATATCAAAAAGAGCTAGAAACAGATTTGTCATTCAGTAAAATACTGGGATGCCACAGGCATGAAATCTGTTGTTGTTAAAAATTAATTAAGCTAAACTGCTTCCTTTTTTCTTCTTCTTTCCTCCTCAGGTAATATTTCCATTCAATTCTTTCACTTTACAACGAGATTTTTCTATTTCATTAGGTGTTTATATCTCCCCTGCTGCTATACGAAAACTTCTTGCAACCAGCAAAGAAAATAATATTGACTCTATTTAGGAACTGTTATCAGATAGACTGAATAGACACAACGCACTCATTATAACCTGTTTCAGACCACTGTTCATATGTCTCTATTAGCAGACTAATAGCAAATCTTACACAAGTGTGATTTAAGTAAATTCTACAGGATTAAGCAATGAATTTACCTGTTGTTTGCAATTTTAAGTTGTTTACAAATTCTCATTTTTTAATGTGAATTTATTTGTAAAAAAAAGGATAACTTCCTTTTAATTATTTCATCAGAAGTCACTATGCAAAATTAATCACCTCCTGGATTAAGTAAGCCTTTGGTGATGAATCTCATTTTTACTGACCTTTCTTCTGAATTCATTATCTCTGACCTAATTTGTGTTGTTGCATACTGAGGTATCGCTGTAAACAGTTCATGCTATTTTATTTGCATCTGCTTGCACAATTTTCAGCTCATTTGCAATACTGATTAATTTAGAAAGATACACATCTCAAAACAACCATCTCTCATGCTGCCTGTTTCTTTATTTGTCTCACTAGCAAACACCCATCTTATCCCAGCCAACATCTGATAATGCCCTAGTTTTGTCCACGGAAATGTCACTGCTATCCAGTCTTCTTGGATAGCATTCAGAAAACTCTTCCTACTGCTTGCAGAAGAGCACTTTCCATAGTACCTAGAAACTGATGCGAATTCTGATCATCTGTTCTAGTAGATATAAAATGGTTTCTAGCTGGAATATTTTGCCTTTCTACCACTCCAGAATAAGGAAGCCTGGGGAAATTATTAAAAGGATATTCTATGAGAAGGGGTTCTCATTCCTGCTCCTTGTATATTTTACTCCTGTGAAGGGCAGTGGCTGACTTCCTTAGAAACTTGCAAATGATTGGACTTGTAAGAAATGTCTTTTTTCCCTTGTGCAGAGTGAATGAAAACATGCTACAAGTACAATGTTTTCTTTGGTGTAACTGCCTCCCTATGTGGAGGACTCACAGAAGGAAACAGTTTTTTCTTGCTCGCAACACAGTGGTGTAACGCCTTCCCAGCACGAAGATACTTCCATTAGATTTACTGTTGTGACTTGCCACGTAATTTTAAAACAACGATGCTATGATTTTCTTCAGTATATGAAATTATTATCAAGGTATTTTATATCCAGACTATTCTGCGTAAAAGGTAAACACAATAAAATTTCTTAACAATTACTGAGGGAAAAAACCCATATCAGCAATTATGAAATCCCTGCAACAAAATGAAACTAGGAAGATGCTGAAAAAATGCTTTGCATGGCTAAGATTCCTGCTGGAAGAGCTCTCGTACATGCTTTTTATTTTTGATAGGAATTAGCCTGAAGTTTCAGCACCCTTGCCTTGTACATCTGCTGAACAGACACAACTTTGACTACACAAGCTCAGAGTGTTTATACACATTAGGTATGATCTGCCCAGTCCTCAAATCCCTGTAGTTTTGCATATACAAACCCTAGAGTAGGAGTGCTGTGGTTTGAATCATAGTTGGGTTTTCTTCCTTTCAATGAACATGCTTAGGAGATGAGGCAGAGAGGAGAGAGCTGCAGTAAAGAGAGGAGGAGTCAAGGAGAGTGGATGAATTAATCTCAGTCGTTCATTCTAGCATACCATGTCTGTATATCAAAGACAAGAATGGAATGTAGTGGAAAAAGTTGATGGAGCCAGTAGAAGAGCTCTGGTACCCATCTTGATCAGAATGTCACGGCAGTATATGGAAATAATTTCACAAAATGTAGCCAAGCATTGAAAAAGACCTTAATATTCCCCTCCTCCCCCAATTATCGTCCAAGTACCACTGTTACATCTCTATTGAGTATTTTGTTCACCTTATAAATACAGAAATAAAAAGGACCATGCTGGTCACTGGCTGCCTAGTTACCTATTTATAGGTGTCTGATTTGTGAGAACAGGGGCTATCTTTTCTAGTCTCTTCTCTGATTATCCGAAAGCTAGTGCAAAAGAGACAGGAGTTGCTAGTACCTAAAGTACCTAGTTCTTGGTATCTGTTCTTTAATGCCTTCACACCGGGGTGGAGCAGGGGATGTGTGTGCAGGACAGAGGAACAGACTGACTGCTTAAAATAATATTTTATTTTTCAAAATAAGTCTGTGTGAGATGAAAAGCTGGTTTACATTCAAATAAATCATGATGCTGACAATGTAGTTACCACTGCTTTTTTTGCATATTCCTTTCACCTTTTCCCATCATGTAATGAATTGAAAATACAGCCTTGTGTACTTTGAACAGCAGTTTGTCCTTCAGAGAATGGGGAGAACATGCAGCTATACGCAGCCTGGTGGCATACAAGTTTGCACGGTGTATATGATCTGACAGCTGTTCCTGTGAGAAAGTGGATCTAAACCAGACACAAAAAATGAGGGAAAATTGCCTTTGAAGGTCTGACCCAAAAGCCCTCATTGTCAGTTTTATTCAGCAGCACTGGGTTAGACCTCTATCTGCAAGAAGCTATTTTAGTCTGGCTCAGGCAGACTGCCAGGAGTCAGGAAGACTCAGGAAGGTGTTTCCGCGCCCAAACCTGCCACAGCCCTGCATGAGATTCAGCACTATCAGAAGGCTGTAAATAGAAACCGGTATGGTTAGTTACTCCGGCAGGTACTTTCCCTAGTGTGGAGCTCCCACTGAAATCAATGCACATTCCCATCTAGAGCAAGACTGGGTTTAAGCCACACTTCAAGGGAAGCAATTCATGCTGCATCAATTCATCTTATGTGATGGAGAATTAAAAAGCAATATTAAGAAACACACATTACTTGTTCATTTACTTCTGTCATTTTGCTCAGTGGTCAAAGGAAACAGCCTGTGGCTTCCCATTTTAGTCCCTTCTAGAGTTCTATTCTGACCCTGTAACATTAACACAAAGCTTCAGCACTTAACCTTCAACTGCTGTAACAGTGCCAGCTACAGCTAATGTTCTGGTTTTTAAAGCTTATTTAGTTTGGTATTTTTAAAAGACTTCTATCTTTTTTTTTTTTTTCTTCAGGGAAAAAAAAGGTCAACAGAATGTTCAGTCTCAAGAAGTCTTGCAAAACCTCTTTAGGAATACATGGTTTTATGGTTTCTCCTATGAACATCGATTGATAAAGAGCAGCATGTGTTGCAAGTGAAATAACAGCAAAATGGTCACTGACATTTCTAAATTTCACATCTTTACAATATTCTCCTTTGAAATTATCCAATCACATACCAGAAAGCTTGTTTCTCTCTCTCTCTCTCTCTCCCCTCTCTGTGATGTGGTTCTCTAATAACAGCGTTTTCTAACAGTGCTCTAAACATCTTCCCAGCAGCTGGCTGATAACTTTAGGCAACCTTAAAACCATTGGTAAATATTATAGACATGAGAGTCCAATCTAGTAAAGGCCAAAGCTGGTATGGAGAACTGCTTCAGATGCTAAAGAAAATGGTTCACATAACAGATTCCCACTCCAACAAATAATTAAATATGGAGAAGATGCTCCTCAGAAACCAAGAAAACAGATGTTTCATATTTCATAGGAGAAAAGACTAGTAATTTCCCAGGGAAATGAATGTTGCTATTCCTCTGGCCACGAGCATACAATGTGTACAGTCCTACAGCAAAGCGGAAGGCCAGGCAGCAAAGAATCATACTGGGATCTTGTTCTCCCATGTATGAGGCACACAGTGTTTCCAAGGAGCCACAGGCAAAATCTGTGCCCTTCCTTAAAGATGAAATTGCCAGAGCCAGCAGAGCCAGAGACCGGCTGGTTTTTTCCCAGTGTACACTCAGGTGAGCCAGCACAGGGCTCCATCTCTTCAACTCACATGAGATAATGATGACAGTTGGCAAACAAATCTGTTTTGCACTTGCCTTTCATCTGTGAATGTGGAGTCATTCTCTAGCAACCTCTGTTTTCACAAAGTTAATTGCTTTTGCATGCTTGGTTTTGATTCAGTTTTCTTTAAATATGCGGATATTTTCTTTCTCGCAGCTGGCACTGGGGCTGACACGAGGCTGAGCTGACTGCCTCCCGGGAGGTCTCAGAGGTGAGGAAACGAAGGCAGTTCGGCAGAGTCTTAATCTGTATCACTGAGACAGACAGCTGGCTGTCACCTTCTCTTTATACGAGAGAAAGAAATAAATTTTGTAATGGCAGGATGTTTCACGCCTTACCAAGGCAGAGACAAATGGATGTTGATTTTACTGGCTTTCAAAACTCCATGGCTGTGCCCTTCACTATCGCATCCCACATACTCTCTGTGCTACAGACAAGTATCAGCCTGAAGGAAAACGTCTCTGTCTTCGAGTCTGCCAAACTGCAGTAACTTCAGTTGCCTCGCAGGCACGGTGCCCAGAGGAAGCTCTATGGGAATTCACGGTAGAAGGAGAGAGGAGGGAAACTACACATTGGATAAGGAGAGCGGGGGCACAGATGCATAACTGAATTTCTGTGACTTCCTCTTCTCCTGTGAAACAGCATAGTTTGAGGAACAGCCACTCACTGTAGGGGGTCCACTGTATCAGCTAATGATTCCCAGCTCAGACAGAAATGGCATTACCCTTGCCAGTGCAAACAGTTCTCTAGGGAGCGAATGCTCGTCGCTGTTTGCCAAGGCTCTGCAGGACTGGAGGACATGCCCAGTGAGAAGTGAGGGCAGAGAGACCAAACTCACAGGGCAGCCCGACACAGATCCCCAGGGGAATCCACGTGGAACTGACATAGCCCCCCAAATTGCCTCACCAGAGTTTTCTAGAGAGAATCGGGGTGAACAGGGCACCAGGAGACGAAGGCACAGAGCCCAGTCCAGTTTTGCTTTTACTGAAATCAGTGAGGAAATCTGCATTGATGCCAATGAAGTCAGGACTGCATTTTGTATTTGTAACTAAGAAAGTGTCAGTCGGGCTTCGCTGTCATTTCCCACAGAGGTCTGGTCACTGTCTTGCTCCTTTGGCTTCAATACCATTATTCTAAAACATACTTTGGCCTCATGCACTGAAAGGGCGCTAGTGGTGTAACTGCCTGTTGATTCCTTTTCTGGCTTTGGAGTTGTTTTCTCCAAGAGATGAACAAAACCACTAAACCACTTTAAAATGAGAATCTTTTGTTCCAGTTTCATCAGTATATAAAAAACTAAATGTGTCTGTAGAAAACCTCTTAAAACACTAATCAATAAAGGTTTGGGGGCGGGAAGGTTCAGGGAAATAAAAAGATCCTTAAACACCACTGATACTGCTGCAATAACAAATTACCTCTTGCATTTTGGTAGTGTTTGCAATCATTAGGCTTTTGCAATGAGCAGCTTGTCTCTATGAAGATCATTCATCCGCATTTAATGACAAATTCTCTTAAAATTATTTTCGCAAATATTTTGCCCTTTATGAACTGACAAAATGTTGATAATTCATGTTTCATTGCTGATCCTGAAGAGCAACTAACATAATCATCCAAGGGTGTCCTGCTGATTTCTCATAGTTTACCCTCCAAGCATATATTTTCATCTTTGAATTTTGAATGCATTTATACTATGCCTTTTTATGTAGCTAAACAGCAGAACATGTTTCATGGAAATAAATTAGCATTAATTATTGAGTCTCTGGGACTATTTTACTAAGACAGACTTCTATGAAAATGGAACATATTTAGCTACAGAGGAAAAGGACTCTGGGATTCAGGATTACGGAGTGCTGAGCTCCAATCTTTCTTGTGCTCAGTAACTACAAGAAAACTCTACATTCATGCATGATACACACTGCTTTGCAGTGCATGCCCAATCCTGAAAGTAAGTTTTTAATCCTGTTTTATAATGCACTCTTGAGACAGACACACACACACATTCTTACAAGTGATGAAAACATGCTATGCAACTATGGGATGAATTTTCAAACATAGTCAAAAAAAATTACACAGACTGAGTCTATAATCTCACAGGTTACCAGCAGCAGGGATGATGTGTGCAATTCAATTTCCAGGTCAAATAAATTGTTTCTGTAGAATATCTTTAAAGGAAATAGGAAAATTAATGAGCAGCAGTCCCAAATATGACACTTTAGCCTCATCTGTATCTTTTCCAGCAATTATTGGTTGGCACTGGTTTGAATATAAACACTGTATTACACACTAAGTGTTCATTTCCTGCCTTGTATACACAGTTGGGCACAGAGATTTTAGAAGTCATTAACCCTCTGATTTATGAATATGTCAGGCAAGAGAAATGTCTTTGCTGACATATGCGAGTAGACGTGCAGCAGTAAGATCCTGATCCATAATAACCAACATTTTTTTGGCAAGGTAGCCCCTATCCAGAATTAGCAAGACTCCTGCTCCATGCAGCCCCTTTGGCTTCCATTAGATTGGGGTGGGTTTGGTTGTTATTTTTCTCATTTGTCTGTGTTTTGTAGGACAGGTTAGACTTTGTAGAATACAAAGTATTGTCTGTCAAGAGACAATTATGTTCAGAACCGTGGGACAAGTTAGGGAGTAAATTAGCTGTTCTTTTTATTGAGAAACGCTGGACACACACAGCCCATTGCTAGACAGAAAAGTGAAGGAAGTGCAAAACTCATAAAATATGATAGAGAGATTATGGGGGCAAGGGTAGCCCATTAACTGAATTTATTTCTGTCACCAGATAGCATAGTATACTTCTGTGGGTATCTGTGCTACAGAATTCTGTGGACTTGGGAGACCAACAGGAAGTAGCACCTGGAAGAAGCTGCTCTAAAGGTCATAGTTCCTCCTGTTGTTGACCAATATTTTAGCAAGCATGCACTCTGAGGCACTAAAATATTTTCAGTTCTCCCTTTTCCTTCTTCCTCTGTCTCAGCAGCTGTCTGGAGCACCCAGCTGTGGGAGGAAGAATTAGAAAAACGAGACAACGTGTAGACAGTATAAACTGGATTAGTCTCACTCTGGGAATCATTCTCCTGGCTCTTTGTGAAGTAAAACAAAACCTTTATGACTTGCAAATGATGCAGAAATGACCCGGTGGAGGTTATTAAGTGGTAGGTTCTATATTTAAGAAATATTTTGCAGAACGAGAGGGATCAGGATGTAGTACATGTAGAAGTGG
>Ga0181612_182144_pt1 | contig 17341 bp, 15 predicted proteins | sample HoacroProtozoa21_FD_119630 | JGI IMG/M metagenome (GOLD analysis project Ga0181612, IMG submission 119630) | Hoatzin crop microbial communities from Cojedes, Venezuel. Combined Assembly of Gp0051906, Gp0051904, Gp0051908
ACATCAAGAAACACTTTTTTGTTACTGTGTGGCTGGCTGAGCACTGGCACAGGTTGCCCAGGGAGGTTGTGGAGTCTCCATCCTTTCTTGGAGATATTTGTCTGTAGGTGACCCTGCTTGAGCAGAGGGGTTGGACCAGATGACCTCCAGAGGTCCCTTCCAAACTCAAGTATTCTCCCATTCTGTAGATTGGGGGCCAGTACATGCGAAATCTGTTGTTTGTTGGTCTGTATCTGAGAAGGTTTTTCTCTAAATTGAGGAGCATGACTGTTTTCTGTTGGAGTAGAAACTTCCACTGTGATTTCAAAATATATTTACATGGTTCTTCATTCTAGTCTTCATTTTGTGAGGATATTGCTGGATTGCATGAAAAGATATGCTAGATATTAAAGTGCTTATGACTGTCTTCTTACTATAGAATGGGAAAGTGCAGCAGTAACTGCACTTCTGATATTGGCTTTTAGTTTAGCAGTGCCTGTGTGTGGAGATATATTTTTGATCTCGATATTGCACATTACCTCTTTCCTTCATGTGCCTGAGTTCTGTGATTCACTGGTAGCTGAATTCTTCAGGTACCTTCAAGTCGTTTCATGAAAGATCTCTTCTGAGCGGTTCTTGTCATCCTCCTGTGACTCTGGATTTATGCCATGACCAAACTCTTCAATAATCTCTCTACCTTCTTGGACTTATCTCCTTCTGTCTCTTCGGAAATGACCTTTTTGTAACAACTTCTGTAATTTTTGATGGCAGAGCTTTTTCCATCTCCTTGCATTTAACTTGATCTTCCTTTTTGCATGACCATTTAAAATTTTATTCACAGTCAGGCTCACCTCCTTCTAGGAAGTCCTCAGCTGTCATGTTGGCCATACTCGTTCTGAGCTTTTTGCCCCCCTGTTCCTTGAGCTCCTTTTATAGTTTAGTCTGTGTGACTTCTGCACTCTTCCTGCATTTCCTCATTTGCTTGTCTGGCTTCTGCACTGACTCTGTGGTAACTTGTGATCATTTGTTGTCCTCAAATGAGACTTTGCTCCTACTGTCCAAGTGGAAACTTTTGCTTTTGTCTGTTGAACAAAATTATCAGAAGAGATAGTTTTTGGAACAGACATGCCCCCTCCCCCCCCCCGTTCATCTTGTTTTATGGTTAAACTGTCGAAGCTGTAATAGGGTGGCTAGTGTAGTTTAGGCCTGCTTTTGTGGTTGAATTGCCGACGTGTTTGTAGAGATAAAAGTTTAGCTATAAACTTTTTTGAGTCCTTGTTTCAGCTATTTTTTTTTTCGAGAGTAGGTTACAAAATAACCTAGCACTCTGAATCTATAGAAAATTTTGTGATTTAATGTAATGGTTGTAGGGCTGTCTTCATTCAGCACTCCTACTGAGTTTAATCGCATTCTTATCCATTAACTTCTAACAGCATATTGTGAGAACATTTAGGAGAAATGCCAGAGACTGTGATAGCTGTATAAGATTTTCTATAAATAAACACTAACAGTGTCTTGGAAAAAGGTGTAATTTTCAGAAGCAGCGTTTGTAAGACCACATATCCATAAATTATCAAAGTGATTAATTTTGAGCTCTCAGTTGTGTCCTTGAAGTCGCAGAATTTGCTTGCTGATGTTTTAGTTATTATTGGTATAGTCATGAAAATATTTATTAATCTCAAGTATGTGATTCCACCCCTTACACTTCCCCCCCCCCCCCCCCTCCCGCCCCACCCCCCCCCCCCTACCCTCCCCCCCCCCCCCCTATTTGTATTCAAATGGTATAACTCCTTGTCACCAGTGCAATTGGTCAGAAGTCTGCTCAGTGCACTGGAGGAATACTAAAGCTCACAGACTATGAGCTGAAATATGAAATAGCTTTGGTGATTTGTGGATGTTGACACTTCTGTATTAATGAAGATCTGTTCGTAATTTCATGAAACTGTTGAATGTCTTCGTGGTGTCAGAAATACGTTGTGACCTGAAATGGAAATTGTCTTGGTAGGTTCAGTTATATGAAGTGATCTGCATATGAGGGGCTGTTTGCTCTCTCTTGCTTTGCCTATGCCAAGGAAGAAAACATGAAAAAGACATTAAGCAACTCTTCACAGCTACCTGTTGTTACCTCTCCAGTAAAGAACAGAAAACCTTCCTTCCCCTGGAGAACAGGAGGAAATTTAAAGACACTTCTGTTTAGGTTAGATTTTGCTTAGTTTGGAAAATGAAGGACAGACAGTGTAACAGACTGATCTTCTCCCCCCTTCATCTCTTTTCTTTTTCCATCCTGTTCACTGCTGGAAAAGGTTTCCTGTTGCCTGTCAATGGGAAGCTTTTTGAAATCAGAGATGAAGAACCCCTTTCTAGGCATGGTGTAGAGGGAAGGAACCTAATTTAATAGAAGAAATCTAATAAATGACGTGGCCAGGTACAACACATCTAACTGTCAATCTTCATGCTCTCCCAATATCTGGGGTTAGGATAAATGCTGGGATTCATAGTGAGATCTTTCCCTGAAAATTACAGGAAAGGGTGTCCATGTGAGGTTTCCTTCATTCTTGTCAACTCGTACCTGATATTTTTCGAGTCCCAATCTTTCCTTTCTAAAATAAACCACTATGTTTTATTAATAAGGAATAGTAAGAATATGGAAGACAGATACAAAAGGGAAAAAAATTATGCTTGGATTGGACTTGATTATGACCTGTTTAGCCTTTTTTTGCCCCTCCCCCCTTTTTTTTAATTATGTTGGTTATGGTACTATATGGCTGTTGGGGTATGGGATTGGTTTTTAATGTCAAGGTGATTTATAGCATGTAGTGATTTAGGAGTGGTTTTGTCCACTTCCTTTCCTGAAAAGTTCATGTTTATAGGGATATTTAGATTATTTGACTGTTCTAACAACACTACCAAAAGCCCTACAATGATAATAACTCTAATTTAGGAATAATTGGCCATATTTCCTATTAAGCTGTTGGTGTTTACACTCCATTGGTGCTTCTGGATGAGACTTGGGTGTTCCACATTTGAGTTAATAAGCCAAGAGGAAGATTAAAACATACAGATGGTTGGAACAAGGCTAGAAATTTTTTAAAAGGCGTTTGTAGGTAATGGATTTTATTTGGCTTTTATTGCTCTTAACTGTAATCACTCTTATGTAATGAATTCTAGTACTACAAAATAAGATATCACTGCAAAGGAGATACATATTCTTAGTACTTAAGTATGACTTCTCGCTGTAGTGAGACTTTGTCATTTCATTTAAGTGCTGCTGTTTTCATGGTGATTTTTTAAACATAAATTAGTGCCTCTGCCCTTCTGCCTTTTTAGACACCATAGGTTAATTAAGGTTATTTCAGAATTACATTTCAGAAGGTAATATTGAATGTAAGCATTTTAATATGTCATTAAAATTTATTCTCAAATTGCATTAACAGCCGTTCATAGTATATTCTTAATAGGTATCTGAATGCTCTGCAATCAATGTATTTTAAAATGCTTGTAACAGAAGTAACATAGTGTCTTTAGAAGATGAAAACATCCAGTGCTTTGAGGCATGCTGTGATAGCAACAGGTAAATTAATGTGGTAGGTGGGCAACTTTATAAGCAGAATATGTCCCTGAATATATGACTCACAAGAGACCTGCTACAGTGCCTTTATACTCTTCAAGCTTTGAATTCACCAATCAATGGGAGGAGAAAAATTAAATTTTCACAGGGCTTTTACCTGACATCCCAGATAAACACAATTTTGTACTGCATTCTTACCATGGAGCTATCTACTTTGATAGATTTAGAGCTAGTCATTATGCTTTTGCAGCAGGTGGTGGAGAAAAAGAAAAGCATGCTGTTGAATAAAAGGAGCAGATTGTTCCAACTAGTCAGTTGAGCTGGGTGAGGAAAGAGTATTTCATGCCTGGTATCACACCTTTGTACGTATGAGCCCCAAAGAAGCCGTTGGTAACTGAACCCTGTGTAAGGGAAAAAGCTGTGATGGCGGAAGTTTGTTGTGCGCCTGTAGTACAACTCTTCTATCGTGCTAGAATAATTTTTTCTCATGTATTGGTGATCTACTTGTTCTTAGTGGATGAATTTCTGGGCTTATAACCAGCTCCGTAAAATTGAAGAGCATGAAGTTTAAGATGTTACCAGTGTGTTTTGCGTTTCGTATAACACCAGAAGTAGCCAGATGCAAGAACAGATCTTAGAAATTGTAGTATAAAGTTGTGTTCTTTTGACTGTCCTTCTATACATGCCATTGTATGGCTGAAAAAAAAATCCTTTGCAATGCTGGTAGGTTGTAGAAATACGTAATGAAGAGCACTTGTAAAAATCAATTTTGTTTCAGAAATCTAATCAAGTACTCCAGTTTCCTTTCTCTCTGCCCCTGCCCCAAATCCAGAAGATACAGTTTTCTTTCATTGCTTTCCCTGATTAGTTTGTGAAACTTTGTGCCAGATTTTGGTAAGAATGTACTTGGGAGTTCTAGCAGATAATTGTCATTATAGGAGACTTAAAAATAACTGCCTTGTTGCTGTCATTGCATATAATTTGTTATAGTATTTTCTTCTTTATTTTTAATTCTGTAGAAAGTGTGACATATGTTGGATTTAGAAAAGTGAATACCAGCCCTTCTTCCCCTGATGCTAAAGGTCGTTCTTTTTGGTGAAGATGGTATAAAACATGGCCAGTAAATGTGCGTTATTCTTCATCAGCTAGTTTTATCAATAAATATTTAATTTACCATAATTTAGTAGTTTTCTGAATGTTTTGAATTGATTTTTTTACTATTTTCTGAGTGTATTTTAAAGGGCAGTGAAGTTGTTAAGGTCCAATTAAATATGAAAACTGACATACAGAATTTTTAGGTGATATGTGGGAACAGTTTCTTTTATCTCGAAGTCAGATCTGCAGTATCGCATCTCTAGAATGCCATTTGCAATAAATGTTTTGAGTGTCTTAAATTCACGTGATATTGATGTGCAACTGACTGTTTCTGTTCTGAATAGTAAAAGAGACATGACCTCTAGGAGGTGTAGTGAGAACACTGGAATTGTTAGATAAAGATCATTAGTTAAAAATCTGAATCCGTTTTCCTTTCTGTCCTGAGCTGATGAGCTGGGAGGCCACCATAAAGTTGTAGTGGATGTCCATTTATCAGCCTGAGTTATGGACACATGCTTCTCTTAGTCTTAAGATTAGTTACGTTTTAACCTGGTGGGGAATAATCTGTTCAGCTCTTCTTTCCTGGGTTGCTATGGAAGGATGCAGTATAAATCAGTCGTAGAGCAGTGTCAGTACTGAGTGTTACTGCTAAGGAAATATCATGGTAACATTTTAAAAAAATTGTCTTTAATTCAAACATCTTTAAATAGCTTTTTATAGGTGATGTGTAAACCTTGACTGTATGGTCTTTATTAAATTTAGGTTAATCTTTGGGATTTTAAGATTAATTTTAAGATTAAATTTAGGTTAATCTTAATGACCTTGTTATTTAGTGGAGCTTTAATTTCTGAGAGTTCAGTGTGGGATATTAATCTTTCTTTTTATAATGAACATTTAAGATTGTTTATCTTTTATAAGTGAAAATGGACATTTAGTCAGGAAAATTTTATGAGGCTGGCATGATTTATCACTTATCTTTTAGAAGGATGTTGAAGAGGAATGTGTGAGAATTCTAGGGGTGTTTAAGCTGAAGTCAATAATGTAGTGAAGCTTATGGTAAAAGATAACGGAAACAGTGAATTGTTGATTTGCTTGGTTTCTGTGGAATGTAAATGTTTTTCAAATGCTTCCTCAGCAACTGAACAAATTGGAATGACCCAAAACACAGTTAGCAGTTTGACAAAATAGCCATTAAAATTCCTGATGTCTTCCTAGCTTGCAATTCCAGCTGTCGGTAGGGTGTTTGTTTCTGACGGACTACCTGATTTTTCTTTTTGTTAAATTGATCATTGAGGCTTCCTTGTTGGCTGCTGCTACCACCACAGGCACGGCAAGCCATGTCTCTTCCTGGTGCTGCCCCTCCGCAGACCACACTGCCCGGCCCCGACCGACCCCTCTGGGCCACGTCCTGACGGCAGCATTGTTTGAAGCGAGGAGATGGTGTCTGCCTCACAAGTCAGTCCCCAAGCCCACATCAGGTCCAGAGGTCGGACCAGTCTGGTGTATGGCTTTGATCGCTGCTGCTGCCACCTTTTTCTGAAGCATGACATTGCAGATGGCCATGTTGGAGATTGCTGACTTGTCATTTGTAGGATATTAGCAGATTGTTGTCAAAATGTTGGGCAACAAGTACAAATTTGTATTCAAGTTCAGCTGCTGAACCTCACTGGAAGGTACTGAGCATTCATCAAGCCAATCCACTTTCTTCCCTGAACAGGGCTGTTAGGTTATGGTGGAGAGAGGCCCAGTAGCTGAGTTGGCGTGCTAACAAGTTCTGACCTATGGTCTGCTCCTGTCAGATGTGGTTTTATGTTTTAGTGGTTAAAGGTTGATTTAAAACATATATGGTTTTGAACAAAATACCACTGCAGGTTTCACCCACCCACCATCTCTTCTCCCTGTGTTTTCCACACAGCATGTTACACTAGATTGGTGTCTTAATATCCAGAGTTACTGAAATAGCACGCAGACAGTTGACTGTTAAAACAGGCAATGGGAGATCCAAATTTGCTCGTGTTCTAAAGTCATGAGGTGTAGTCTGCAGGGGCTTTAAAATGCTTAGCTTGTCTCATCGTGTTATACTGGATAAATCGCTGCAGTATTGGCTTTTACTTTACTTGCCTTGAAATGTCATGATCTGTTGGTAAGAGGAGGTGGTGTGTCTCCGTGAGAGGAAGTCATTGGTTTAAGCAGTTGTTACAGGGTGGGTTTGGTAGTGGATTGGTGTCTGTCCCGATAAACTTTCTTCATGTGCATGCGGTAAATGGACACTTGCTTGTTCTGTGGATGCAGCCGTGACGTGCTGTGCACAGGGAGGTTTGGATTGCTTGCTGTGTATTAACAGGCGCATTGTTATTGCTAATCAGAACCCTGATAACTAAAATTAATAGTGGGCACAAAGACAAGCAATTAAGCATATTTGTCTTCCAAATGAGTCTACAAGATTCATTGGTAGTTTAAATTTATGTACTGAGGGCACTTAAACCATTAGAAAGGGTAATGGGTGCCCCGCAGGCATGTGCTTCAAAGCCATATGTCATTTTGGTACTGGGACAGCAGACAGTGATAACTTCCCTTTAAGGGAAACTGCTATTCATTTATCAGTTAGATGTCGAAAGAAATGTACATTTTTTGCTGTAGAGTGATCATAGCAGTGTATTGTAAGTTAAATCAAAACCCAAGATTTACGTTCTAGGCCTTTCTGGCTTTATTATGATAGATGTTAATTAGAAAGTCTCTTGGTAGTAAAAGGCATTGGAGTTGGGACTTCTAAAGGCATAAACATTTCTTTGACACACAAATATTTCTCTTTTTGTGGCTTGCGGTCTTTGACAGTGACACGGATGTAGTAACCAACTTAGTACAGAGTATGAAATGCCGGGGTTTTTTTGTAGTTGTTGATGCTGTGCTTATGTTGTCACAGGGTAACATTTCGAGAAGGTTTTGTAACGTGGAGCTGAATGTGAAGTTTTAAGGTTTTATGGTAAAAGGATTAGATTGGATATTAGGAAAAACTCTACACCAAAAGAGTTGTAAAGCATTGCAACAGGCTGTCCAGGAAAGTGGTGGAGTCACCATCCCTGGAGGTGTTCTAAAAATAGATAGATATGGCCCTTCAGGACATGGTTTAGCAGGCATTGTGGTGATGGGTTGATGGTTGGACTTAATGATCTTCGAGGTCTTTTCCAACCTTAATGATTCTATGATTCTATGACTCTGCTTTCACCATGTCTTGGTCACGGCCACAGAACAAACAATAAAAACACAATGTGTCAAGACATCAGATTCTGCCTGTAAATTTTTTAGCCTCTGATAATGACTTTTTGCACACAGGTGATAAAATGCAATTGCTCCCTCCATTTTAGTGCGAGTGGTGTATGATAAGCACCCCCAGGAAGAAAAAATATATTGTTCCACATTCATAATTTTAGACCTACACGTTACATTAAATGAGTTGCCATCAATCAGCTAGGAAATGCTTTAGGTCTGTGAAGCATGCCGTGTTTTAGAGAGCCAAGGGATGTACTGCAGAGCCTTTCATCATGAGGATGGGGACACTGCTCTGGGAAACAGTTGTTTCCAAAGATAAAGCCTCATGGATCAAAACTCAACCTGAGAAATAACAGCAAAATTATACTGACGCTCTGAAATGGCCCTGGACCAGCTCCCAGAAACACACCATTAACAAAGGCATTGCAGGAAGTCTCTACTTGCTGCGCTGCATGGTGGCTCTCCTCTTTCTTCCTTCTCTTCCCCTGCATGGGCACGAATCCTGCTGACACAAGTGGTAATTCTGCCCAGGTAGCAAGACAAATTTATGTCACATGGAGATTTTCATAACTGAAAGGAGAACTTTACCACAAGACCTGTTTTTTTGGATAATCAGGCCAGTCTTGAAATTTGTAGCTGTTAACCTTCTGTGGCTAGGGCTTATTTTTGCACAAAATCTATACCAGCGTTGTGCACCCGATCTCCACAGATCTTTACTTGTGACTTGGATGTTAACACAAGCTGAGAATATATCTCTGAGGAGAATCAAATCCTTTCTTGCTTTGATCCTGCAGCAGAGACTGCTCCAGGAGCAAAGTGAGCACACGGGGCCAGTGGGAGATACAGCACAAACACTGTCATGCTTTCCCCAGCCTTGCCAAGGATCCATCTTAGAACTCCCTATAAGTCCAAAATTTGTCTTTGCAGCAAAATGATGACAAAATAAACCAAGAGTTGAATGCAAAGCCCCTTCACCATCGTAGAAAAGCTGCCTTTATGCATGCTCTTCTTCCAGAGCAGAAGCATTCAGGGAAGAACCCCTGTAGAATGATGGTGGTCTGCAGCGACCAAAACCCAACAGGCTTTCACAGGGCAAGACTACACTCCTGCCAACACTGGTTGCAGTATGCTGAGCAGGCACTGCTAGCAGAAAACAAAAAAAAAGGAATATGACATTGCCTTCTCTAGGCATGACTTTATAAATCTGAATCAAAGAAAGATGGTGAAGTCTGATAGACTGAAACCAGCAACACAAAAAGTGCTCAGCTTTGAATGAATGCAGGACAAGCAGAGAAGGCTGGCAATGACACAAATTTCTCACATTCCACCGCTACTGTACATCAACTCCCACTTAAAATAGATGGTTCTGGACTATGAGATCCCAGAAATACATGGGAATCATGTAACTCCAGCCCCAGGTTTCCCGAACCAGTTCTGCCTCTGACTGCCATAGTGTGACGAATCCCATCACCACCCACCCTATGCCCATGGGTGCTCCCGGCTGCATGAGGATGAGAAGGGCCACAGGAAGGGGCCAGCAGCTGCGGGGCAGAACAGATGTTCTCAGCCTTCTTACAGCAGCTGCAGCTGTGTCTGTTTAGAAATTGCTGCAAAGTGCCAATTTTCATTACGTGAAGCACTGAATACTTGTCTGGTGGTAACCACATTTCATCACAACCTACTCAGACTGGATCTTGAACAGCAACCTGGAGATTAAACGAAACTCTACTAGCCCAGGTCTATTTTCAAATCAGGTTTTAACTGTTCTCTCATTTTCATACCTGAGCAATTTTCACGCAGACCGTCTCCCTGCTCACTGCTGCAAACACACAGGAAGCTGAGCCCAGAAGACCAACACAGCACAAAGTTACAGGATTTAAAGAAGATGGAGGACGTGTGGAGTTGTACCTGCCCCTGGCTCTCTACAGCAATCCCGCCGGGGGACCAGAGGGCGGCTTTGTTTAAGGGTAGGGTCAGATGACTGCACTGTCAGAAATTGCCATGCTTTCGGCCGAGATACGGTATCACTGCACACTGGTCACCTTGGATAAAGAATTACTTTAAAAGAGTTATTCTCACGGGAACAAAACTCGCCTTGCTGCCTGCTCTCTCTGCCCGCTGCCAGGCAGAGATCTGCAACCAACCGCAGGAACAGGAGGGGCGGGTGACGGAGGGGAATTGAATGCTTAAACACTTGGCTGCATAGTATGAAATGTTTTACATGTAAAATAGGTTAAAGAACATCATGAGGAGGACAGAATATGGAAGAGCAGGTTCATGATTACTGGCAGTGGTCTAACATACATTCATGGTAAGGCCAGAGCATACAGGAAAACCTCATCTTAAGGAAAAAAAAAGCTCAGATCAGATTCTTGTGTATCCAAGAGTTTTAGGTCTTCTAAAGGATTATGATTAACCTGAATGACAGCATTTGGAGCACCAGGAGAGCTCAGTGAAGCAAATCACACTGAACTAAAATTAGCAGCATCTAAAATTCAGCCGCCTGCTTGGCATCCACACGCAATGCTTCCCTGGCCCCAGACCCATCACATCACTCAGCTTTCCCAGGGTCGTCAGCTCCTTGCTTTCAAAAACACTGCTGAGTGAATTGCTGCTGTGCACATGCAGCCTGCACCTGCCTGGAGGCAGCAAGCCCAATTGCTAGACATGGGGGTGGGTTTTTGTTTCCAATATTTCCTTCAATGTTTATTTGCTGATTTTTTTCCAGGCAGCTGGAATTCAAGATGTGAAGTGGGGACTGTCTGTCAGTGAAAGGATGGAAAAAAAAACAGAGATAATAGGACAAGATTATAAGTCTAGAAATGTGTTGGAATACCACAGGGCTCAAAATGGATCTGAACTGTGTCCTGAGAAAAGCCAGGAGGGGTTTACCACAGTTCACATGTTATGGGGCAGTAAGACATGAGCTAAGGTCTGCTTCTAGGGGCACTTATCACAGAGAACGTGTGTGGAAATAATGTTGTGTCACTCTGCCCTAGATCCTGTGTGTTCATTCCATCTGTGCACAGAGTACCGCTGGACTCACTCACCCTAAGCATCTTTTCAGCTCTAGACTCACTATTCCCGTTTGCTGACCGCAATCCTATATCCACATAGACCAAGATCTGAGCCCTGCTTAAGCACGCACTGCCCTTGCCCAAGCCCACACTCTTGCTCCCACACTCTGGAGCTGCTGATGTGATTGTGCTACAGACTGGTTTGCCAGCAGTAATCCCAAAACCAGCTCCAGTTGGAAACTTTGAGCCCAAACCATGGCTTAGCTAAGAGCCAGCAGTGAGGATGGAAAGTACTCAAGCAAAGGGATCCAGTGTTTGTCATCTCACATAGCCCAAGAGTGCCTTGTGAGGAGTACCTTCTCTTAGGGAGCACAAAAAGTTTCCCACAGATCATTAGGACAGAGCAGCAATCTAGCTTCCCATGCAGCTTTCATTTCCACCTGTAGAAAACCCCTCAGAAATACTGGGAAATGCTGAGTGTGGGGGGTTTTCGCCTGAAGAATCAGTAAGATAGGAAACTTGGCAGATGATGCACAGTGCACAAGTAACATCTAGAGAGTAAGAAAACTTCACAATAGCTTGCCAAAAGCTTCCCTCCCCTCCTGCACCAGCCCCACCATCTTATTTTATGCATCCTCCCACCTCCTTGAGGCAGTTTACAGATCACCATCGGTGCTGACCTTTCCCATGCACCTTCTCCTGGCTGGACACAGGCAGTGGCACTCCAGACTCTTATCAGCTGTGAAAGCAGATTTCCATTGCTACCCCGATGCTCCGCCATGCCAAGCCAATATTGACTTCCAAGCAAGCTTCCTGCCCCGATAGCCATCTTATCTCACCACAGAACAGAAAATATGGACACATTTCACCAGGACTACCAAATCAGACATTCTTTACGATGCGCAAGCGGCAAGCAGGGTCCCCAGAAGCTGATAAATCAACCAAGGTAAAACAGGGGGAGGAGAACACTTTTGCTCAGAGCACATAAATGTTGGTTAAGAAACAGGCATAAAAAGCAGTTTGAGGCACGATCACTCAGACCGTTCCTCCGGTATTTAGGTTGCCTAACATTTTGCATGATAAACAATTTGTGAAGGTTTCTCGAAATGCTTGGTGATTACTATTATTTGCAAGAGATCTCAAACGCAGCAGGTTGAGCCCTCAGGCTAAAGCCAGGCCTTTTCCTAGACTTGTGAACTGCTATCCCAAGTTTTGTTACAGTACATAAAGCATTAAAAATGAATAACTGTTTTGCTCCCCCTCATTCCCTCCCCCACTACTCTTCCCCCTCCCCACATGAGTATGCCTCAGAAACCTTTTAACACCGAGCCAAAATACCCCACAGCAAACTAGTGCACCTTCTAGCGGCACTGGGGTCACACACTGCTGGAACACCAGTCCCACATATTGCACTGGTGGTGCTGGGGACCAAGGGAAGAGGAACGCAGCAGGGAGGAAAACAAAAGCAAAGGACAGAAGCAGAGGAACAAGGGCTCTGTCACAGCAGCTGTTCTCAGGCCTGGCTTGAGGGCTGTTGCTTGCCAATGGGAAACTGCATGCAAAAAACTTCCCCTGCAGGAATGTCAAGGAGGTTATGAAGTCAAACACTTGGGACTTGGGAAACATCAGCTTTCCCAGAACACCTTTTCTTCCACATATGCATGTGCAATGAAGGGCTGCATTTTTCCCCAGGACCCCTGTCTGATTTTTAGCGCATGATGGAGGCAAAGGGGAGCAGAATCCCGATGTGAACAGTCACTTACAGCATCTCCTAACTTTCAGCCGATTGACTTTGTAACTGCAGGAGCCCTCTCTTACAATTTGTACGTGTCAGCATGTTAATGCACACACGTACACATACACAAGGTAGATTTTCAGGCACGACCAGCGTGCAGAGCACTGCTGGGAGCAGGGAAACCACACAGGTTGCACAAGCCGAGACACAAACTCCAGAGCAGACAGAAAACCCATCTCCCATGCAGAGCAGCACTACACCCGCCAGCTGAGTCACAGGGGTTAGGCACCCAGGCAACTATATCAATTGTTTTGCTCTGGCATGGCTTCTAGCAGGCCTGGGAAGAGGCAGCACAGTTATGTGGGACACAAGCAAGCAGCAGCACACAGTTCTGCCGTCTTCCTAAGCCTTATCCAAAAGGGTGGTTTGGGTCAGTTGTCTCTCCACCAACCACCAGGCATGTCGTCTCATTCAATGCACTGATTTAGTAGGCAATGAAGGAATGAGCTTTCCCTCCCGCTCTGTGTGCTTGAAGAGAGTGTAGCGTTGGCCAGAAACATGTTACCCGACAAGACTAGACACTCATCATGCACCAGCGTCTGGCAGATTGCAGCCTCCCAGGTTTATTTGAAGTTACAGATATTCTTCCTGCTCTTAGGGAAGGACTGCCAACATTTTGTTGCAAATGTCCTCTCCAGTAGCAACGGGCCACCCAAGTCTCATGGCAGTGTTAACTTTGTGCCTGGATAAGCACAAATCTTGTAATCAGGAGAAGGTTTTGCAAAGGCCCTTGGTGGCTTTCACTGCCTAGGGACAGGAGGCTGATAAGCTGCGACTACAAGTTTTGTACAGACCATTTTCAGCTTTTCCTCTCTGGCCCACACAGACCTTTGCCTGAGGCACAGCTACCTTTACAAAAAAAAAAAAAAAAAAAAAAACCCAAACTTCAGCTGCTTGACTGATATGTTGGCAAGATATGGATCTTACAGTTAATTCAGTCTGAGTACTTGTTAGACGTACTTATGTACATGCATGTTTTTATTTACAGAAGACTGGCACACCCATGTCTGGCTCACTTCACAGCCTTTGTTCCAGAGACCTGGCAGGGCTTTCTGAAAACAGGATCCCACTTTAAAACCTATTATTCCATTTGCAAATAATGAGGTTTAATTTTGCTTTCGGTAGGTGTCCAGAGGAGTAAATCTTGACTGTTTGAGTGTTCACAGCTCATGAACGCAAGAGAGGTGTGAACGCAGATAAAGCAAGCATATTTTTAAGTCAGAGCAAACATTCACAGAAAATGGACCGCATTCTTCCGGCCCGGTAACGAGAGAGCATGTCGGGCTGCTCTGGTTACTCTGGAACAGAATGACTCCCATCTGTGCAAGAGTTAGACAGAGGCTCATAGAACTGACCAAGTTACTTGTCACAAATAATTTTTGAGATTTTGGCCTTCACCATTTACAGTTTGTTCACAGGCAAGGTTCTTTTTTAAACAAACCTCTTCTGTATTCGTAACTATTTGGCAAACACTCCAGGCAAACAAATTTCAGCCTCCCCATTGTTTGCAAGCTGTATCCATTTGCTATTATTAGTTCTGTTGCCAAGTGGTGGACTCCAAGTTCCTGCATGAGAAGGAAGAGTTCCCCCTGGGCTAGGCAGAAGTAGGCAGGCCGGCCTTGATCAGCAACGCCCTGGTGGAAAGCACACTCTGCCTGGACAGATGTACATATCCACCACCTCCTCCAATGTAAGATTACCAGTTAACAGGTCTGCTGTAAACCCCTAGACACCTAGGAGCAACTGGTGCTGTTGTGATAGGTGCTTATGATATTTTTGGCTGGTGAATCATTTATTTGATGGAAATAAAAAAAAAACCCCACAGTTTCAGGGTGGCCAAAGCTATTTGTAAATTCAGGCAGCTCCAATCTGCGTGGAGTATTTGAACATTTAGCAAGCCGGAGACAAGCAGACTGAGAGCAAACTGTTCCAGTTGCTGCTGATGAAGGTGAAAAGGTTACCACTCCCAAGCACACTTCATTCTCCCAGCCTTTCCCCACACTAAGGGTAGTTACCACAATCACTTTTTTATCCCGTTTAAACAGTTTCTTTGATTACTTCCAAACTCAAACCTGTAAACTCTCCAGCTTAATAATAATAATAATAATAATAATAATAATAAAATGAGAACATATTACTACTAAAAATATTTTTTAAAATTTCCCAGACCTTTAGTCATTGCACAATTGACAGAAAGTTACACAGATATGGTAAAGTTACACAGCAGTAGGAACTGATGACAAGGATGTGGAAATAAAGTTATGACAACTAGCTGGGGATGGAGAGGAGAGAGTGAGTAATCTGGACCAACAGCTGGAACAGGTCATCAAGGTCAACAGCTGGAACAGAGATTCAAAGGGAGAGCAGGCAAGCTCATGGAAGAGAAATACCTTAGCTGTTACTAACGCATAGAAACTGCATTTGATTCAGGAAATCCCTGAAGATAGTTGAAGGCTGGGAGCACACTCAGGAAATGCATGCTTGATATGCTTGAAGTCTTCCCCAGGCATCCACATCTGGCCACTGCTGGAAGCAGGACACAGCACTAGGCACATCCTTGGTCTGTCACTAGAGAGATACTTGACACCTGGCTAGACAGATGTGGTGGGTGGCCAACGCGCCTGAAGAATTGGACAGCTGAGTTCAAATCTCTGCTTCAGTTCCAGCTGAGAAAGTCTGCTGAAAAGACTATTCATCTGGGTAGTAATGATATGGGGCTAGGCTGTGGGAAGAAGAGGGGGAAGGTGGTAGTGGGCCTTGAGTGCTATCTGCTAAAGATATACCCGTTATATCATCAAGCAGTGCTTTTTTTAAGAGTCCTTAAACACCATGAAGCAAGGCCAGATCACTGTGAAAGCAAGTGATGCCAACGTATGAGGAACATAAGGTGATGACAGGTCTGTGTTCTCCATTTCCTACCAAGGATACAGGAGTCCCTGTGATCAAGTAGCATGTGCTAATACATTCTTCCAATGAAGCACTTTTCTAGTCCTTACAACCTCTCCTAACAGTTTTACAAAAGTAGTATCACCTCCACTTTTTAAGGTCAAACAGATTCTTCTTTTTAAAAACGGCTGTTGGAGCAAGTGGGATAAGTGACAGCATCTAGATTTGATCTGCATCATCAACACTGACTTCTAAAGAAGGCAGTCCACACAGGGCAGGTGACAGGATCAAATACATTGTTTAAGTAGGCACAAGAATAACCATCCGTCTTCCTTGCAACCTGAAGCTCTCCAGAGCGTGTAAACGACAACACTTTCATGTCGCTAGATCAGCCAGTTGGAACAGTCCTGGGACCAGTTCTTTCAGCAGTTAGTATGGCTCATACACAACCTCTCTTCAGGGAAATCACAGTCTTTTTCTAGACATGGTAAGAGAACTAAAGCATCACCTGTCAGAAATACTGCAGTGTCCTGGTTAGTTTTACTTACAACTTTGGCTCCTGCCGGGCAAATATGAGGCTAGTGAAATGTATGTTGTGGACCACATATTGTAAGCCAAGAAAATGTGTTCTGCTATGGCATGGTGGAATAGTTTCTGGAATATCAGGAGTATGTTGAGCCCTTGATGTCATATTTAACTTTTGTCTGGCACTGGCAAACCTTTAAACTTATTTAGCACAGATGTAAGGGCATGGAGGAGCAGAGGTGAAAGACTTGATGGAAACCTCAGGTTAATCTCAGTGTGTATTCAAGTCATAGAGCGTTATTTTTTGAAAGACATTTGGGACTTGCACAGACGAACTTTGAGTGCAGCTTGCACTGGACTGCTGAAAGCCAGGTACCTCGTCGAGACATGAACTAGACAAAACTCATGCCTCAGACACGGGTCCTGGGAGCAGTTTGCCAAGTCAGCCTCGTGTCCAGCCTTTGCAAGGTATCTGAGTTCACTGGCCATTGCAACACTGCTGCCCAAAGCCATTAGGAATGCCTGTCTTAACAGAGACAGTGGTAAGCCCCGCAATTTTTTTTTGTGATTTCTATTGGAGAGCTACATATATCCTCCCACACCAATTGCTGCAGGCCCTTCCTGAGGGTCTTTGCCTAGGAATTGTACCCAGAGGTGAATTAACAAGGACTGGCATAACAAAGGAGATGTGTACCCAGCACCAGTGCAGAAAACGCCCCTGTACTGCAGGCATGAGATTTACCCTCATGTTGCATGCTGAGGATTTGAAAACTTCCTCTATCCAGATCTGATTTTTCTTCACTAACAGTGTCCAAAGAAAGGTGTAATACTGACCCTTTCTCCCCCATGGGTATGGAGGTGTGGAAGCCCATGGGCAAAAAAGCTACACAGCCTACGCCCTCTTGCTTGCTTCAGGGAATGGGCAAAACCACGTTCTTCACTCCTAGGAGGACCAGCCCTCCTGGTGGCAAGAGCCCTTCAGGCAGATGCTGTGAGCAAGCTGCTTGTGCAACAGTATTAACGGTTAGCCTTGCACATGGGGATCCCAACACCTTTGCTGCATGTCAGCTCCTGCACCTCATTCAGTAAGAATGCATTAAACTATGGGGTGGGTTTTCCAGTCAGAAACCCTAATGGCTAGAGACAAATTCAACCAGAATTGGAGCTGGACAGAATCACAGAATGGTAGGGGTTGGAAGGGACCTC
>Ga0181612_124966_pt1 | contig 17339 bp, 6 predicted proteins | sample HoacroProtozoa21_FD_119630 | JGI IMG/M metagenome (GOLD analysis project Ga0181612, IMG submission 119630) | Hoatzin crop microbial communities from Cojedes, Venezuel. Combined Assembly of Gp0051906, Gp0051904, Gp0051908
CACCTGCGCCCGCAGGTGTGTCGGAAAGGTCCTCGGGCAGCGCCGGCCCGCCCGCCCGGAGGCCTGGCTGCCGCCGGCCTGCGCCTGTCGGGCCTCTCGGGACGTTTTCTGGGGGAGATGCTTTGTGGGTGGCTGGCAGTTCGGCCCTGGAGCATCCGCGCTTCGCACCCTCCGCTCAGTTTGTACCGCTCTTTTGACACCTTGTGTCAGAAATGTTGCTCCTGACGCGTAAAATGAAAAGCAGCCAGCCGCCTTCACATCATCACCGCTGCAACCCGGCTTCTGCGGGGACTTACGCTTAGGATCCTAAAAAACACACCTATGGGAAACGATTAACCCTGTCAGGTAACTTTTGACCACCTTGAGATGATGCTGGGTTCTTTGCAACAGCCAAGTCATTTACTTCGGTGCGAGGAGTTCAGACACTGGCTCTCGGAACAGCTTACTGATTAGTATTGCAAGTGCACGCGTCGCCTGCTGCAAAGTGGCAGTTGATAACCAAGTGTAACACTCCCCTGTAAGGGAAGATACGCAAAAAAGAAATATTTGCACTTGTTTACCTCTGCAACTTGGGAAGTGAAAGCCGTACCCAGCTGAACTTTCCCATCTCTCTAGATGACACGCATACAGAGTGGAGAACGAGCCTACAGAACAGTTGATTGATGAGTTTCTGTCTGGCATGCGTACCAAACCACAGGGTTTTCTCCAGTCGTTTCTGTAGCAAGCTTAATGGATGGCTGAAATGAAACAGCTTGCTTAGAAATGCAGCCAATCCTGATTTCGAGTGATGAGACACAAAGCTTTATTTGTACCTTTTCTTCAAGAAATCTCACACTAAGGGTATTTAGCTGCTCTGGACATGGCAGCTCACTGGACACAACCTTACCTTTTCCTCCCAGAGTATCTTGTACCCCGTGGGACAGGGGGTCTCACACCCACTGTGGGCACCACCTCTGTTTCTTCTAGCTTCTGTGTGTTCAGAATTTTCAACAATATTTTGCATTGTCTGAACAGCTGCTGAGGAGTTTGTCCTTGTGAGTCCTTGTAGAAAAATACGTTTAATTCTAGTTCATTTTCACCTGATTTCACCTGATTGCGATACTCATTTCACCACCAGGTTATTCTAAGTAGTGAACCTGTGTATGCCCAGCAGCCTCGATACTCAACCCATAAAGAAGAAGTGATAAGGAATTCCGTCTTCATGATAAGGAGCTCTACAACCACTGAGGAATTTTCACCATTTTTAGATTCGCTGTCTTTAATTTCTTCATTCTTGATAGGAATTCTTTTATGGGAGAAACGTTTGTTTCCCATTGCAGAGAAGTTTGCGGTTGAAGATAGTTTCTTCTGCAGAGAAGGCATGCATGTTGGTGGAATGGTCAGAAGGGCAGTTGACATTTAGATGATAGAAAGTACTACTGACAAGCTTGCTGTGTTTTGTTGGACAAGGAGCCTGGGTGGAGTATATGTGTCAGACGGTATTTATAATCTGTCTTTTACGGGGAGACACAAGGATCAAGGGATGCAATTACTAAATATGTAACTACAACTGATATGCATATCAATCAGAGAGGAATATTTTATTGATCTTGCCACACCCATCAGTTTGGTGCCATATCCCTTGAGCAGACAAATTTAAAAAAACAGAAGTGTTTTTTAAACTTGCATAGTTTTATTTCACTAAATTTTGAAGAAAATATATTGCCCGTTGTTTTCAGGGACAGTCTTTTCCTGGTTTTGCTCCTACTTTTCATTTCTTCACAAGATCTTCAGCTTACTCTGACAATTTGACAAGAATCTGTCCTTTTTTGTTCTCCTTCTATGCAGTGGTTTTTAACTTTACGATTTATGAAAAATTTTTGAATAGAAGTTAAGCTTGCTGAAAATAGGCTTCCTTTTCCTATTTATCTTTTGCAGAGCTCCTAGAAGCAGTCCCTGATCTTTTAGAGTTCAGTAGATAAAAGCTTGGAAAATGATGCTCGACGTCTTTGTTCCAAGTTGACAACCCAGATTAAATTAACATGCAGAAAACTAACTCCCCAAAATGCAACAACTTGTCGACTGTCTAACCTGATGTCTCCTCATATATGTCTAACCACCAGATTAAGCTCAAAGATGTGAAAGAGTGTTCTTAATTATTTTTGTTACATTAATTTTGCCATCGCTATGAGTGAGTTTTGCCCCATCTCTCATCCAGGACTGCAGCCTGAATGTTGCCAATAAAACAGGTATTTAATTGGTGCTACTATTCAGGCTATCGTTAAATCTTTCAGGTAATACCTTTCTCCAGAACTTCTAAGAGGTGCAGTATTCCCCATTCAATCACAAAGCTAAAACTCTCTTTATGCTGCTGTCACTTCCTAACAATGTCATTTCTGGTGGCTTTGACAGATACAGTCTTGCTCTGCTCATATCCAACCAGGACTGCTGCTGGAAGAAGTAATCCCCTTAGCTCATCCCTTTGTCCATGTCACTCCCCACTTTGCGACTCTCCAAAGTCTCCCATCTCTGCGCCAGCTCTGTACACACTTTGCCTTCTTTTTGAAATCCTCTATTCCTATCCTCTCTTGTTTTCACTTAGCTTTAATGTGTTGCTTCTCACCTCTGACTAACCTGGGATACATACTTCCACTGTGCTTACATTCATGTTTTTTTTTAACAACAACCCTGTTGTGCTTTCGCCCATGTAGCAGTGTTACTCTCAAATCCAACCGACAACACAAGCACAGCAGCACATGTGCTGAGGCCGCTGCTGTCCTGAGCCTACTCTAACCATGCTTCTCCCATATTTACCATTTCTGCCTGTTAGTTGATGTCATGTCTCATATTTCAATTGCAGTCTTTTCAGCACAGGTACCTTCCCCTTGCTCTTTGCCTGTTTAGTATTTAGCACCACAGTCCCCACGATCAGATGTTCCTAAAACCTGCGCAGCATAGCCTGTAGCAGAGAAACGACGGAAAACGGTCCTCACCCCTGCTCCCCATAGGGAGGGAGGGACGTGGAGCCCATCCTCCCTCCTTCCAGCCTTCAGCTGAAAATCTCAACGCAGTGTCAGTCATGATAGATGGTGCATTTTGTGACACAGACAGCCTGCCATTAGGACAAACTCATTTCACTGAAGAGCCATCTGATGGTAATGACTTTCAGTCACAGACTGACCTAGGCTGGCTCGAGTCAGTGTGCTGGAGGTGAAAGGCTCCATATTCCATTACCAGTACTCCGAGCAATCAAGTCTGCTCCATCCTACCCCTACTTAATCTGTATTGATAGACTTGGTAGCATTTTCCTAACTGCTATCATCCATACTGATGTCTGCCGTCTTTTTGTTGATACAGTCAATCAATACTACATTAAATGTTACCTTCAGTTTACCCTTAATTGTCTAAAGTAGATGTGGTATTTTCATTATTTATACAACTATGCCATTAAATTATGCATTCCAGATTAAAAGAATAAAAGACTTGTTTACATTATTGTTATTGCTCTGGCATCAACTTTTGGATATCTGTGTAAAGAAATTAATCTCCTATCAGAGGGGGAAATGGGAACTGACAAGTAGTAGCTCCTGTTGCCTCTGGGACATAATTATGCTTGCAGATACAAAACCAGAAAAATCATAAGCTTAACACAGTAGAGACTCTTGAAAGTTTCATCTCAGCATGAAGCTATGTTTTAATTATTATTTTTGTCTGCATTGTTCAGAACAACAGTGCACAAACTAGAATAAGTGCTTATCCTAGTTAATTCTTCATGAGGCTTATGTCACTGGAAGATGCATTTAATTTATTTCCTTTTTCTTTTCTTAAGCCAGCACTGACTAAGTGGTTATCTATAACCGTTCAGCAAAGGTTTTACTGCTTTAGGGCCAGACCCAAAATCTGTTGAGTCATTTGGGAACTTCAAAGGTCTTCGGAACAGGCCCTATTACAAGACAGAGGTAAGCTGTGATTTGTTTGGGAACTTTGCGGAACAAAAAAGACTCCTTATTTATATTCTACGATGTTAACAGATTTATTGTGTTGTAGAGATTGTCTCTTCTTATGAACTGATTTTGGACGCTACAACATCCACACACACCTCAGTAATAATTTTGTATATATATGTGCATTTCCCAATTCCAAATGGATTCCAGATGGAATCTCCATTGTTTTACTGAACAGGTGTTTTTTTTTCCTCCCAGACTAGGAGGCCTTTTCCTGTGAGGATGTCTGCTGGCTTTGGAGCAGCTGTAAAGCAAACTAGGGGGTGATAGTCATCCCTTTCAGCTTTATACTCTATGCTTCTATTCAGCACATTAAAAATAATGATTTCATTTCTTATTGCTGTTTATTTTGTGGTCTCCCTTTTTTGCTACTTAGTAGACTTCTCTCAATAGTTTAAATGCCTTATAGTCCTTCATATCACCCGTATCTGAGTGATTCAGAAACAAAAACTAGTTCAACTTCATTGCAGGCCTAGAAGATAAAGTGATAGCACGGGGAAGTGAGGCACAAAGCGCAGCTGGGAGGAGCTGGGAGCTACAGACCAACACATCTGACTTCTGTACCAAGGGAAACGGTTGAAACGACAATAGCAAATAGAACTGGCTTGATGCCATATATGGGGGCAGATACTCATAATTTTTGTAGGTGAGCGTCATGCCTTCTGCATCTGTTAGAGTCCTTTGAAAGAGTCACCTAAAAATGTGGCTAAAAAGATGACTGGTCGAAATATTATAACTGGATAGCCAGAACAGCTGAGTTGCTATGAGGTAAAATGACAATTACTTTTAAAGCCTAAAAAAAAAAATAGAAATAATAGCTCTGTTTTTGTACCAGTGCAATAGTGACATATTCAATGATCTGTCTGGGATCCATGCTGTTCAATACAGTCCTAAATGCCTCAGTACTAAAGCAAGAAAATTTTGTGATTATACAAAATAATTAAAAGCAATCAAAAGTAAAAATTCAAAGATTAGCAGAAACATCCCATGATATTCAGGGACTGGATTTTCAAATGGCTGATGAAATCCAGAAATAAGAACTACACATACACCATGGGAAAAATAACTATCCGTACAAATGATGGACAATAACACTGTCATCAGTAGACTTACTGAGGGTACATTGTGCCCCATCATCCAGAACATTAATGAAGATGCTGAAGAGGACTGGACCCAGTATTGACCCTTGGGGTACACTGCTAGTTGCTGGCCTTCAACTAGACTTCGTGCCACTGATCACCACCCTCCGGGCCCAGTCGTTCAGCCAGTTTTCAACCCACTGAAGTGCTCTTCCAGCCCATACATCAACAGCTTGTCGGCAAGGACCTTATGGGGCAAGGTGTTAAAGGCCTTACTGTAGTCCAGTACACAACATCCACAGCTCTCCCCTAGTCTACCAGGCTAGCCATTTCACCATAGCAGTTTATCAAGTTGGACTTCCCCTTGGTGAAGTCATGCTGACTATTCCTGATGATGTTCTTGTTGTTAATGTGCCTGAAAATGCTTTCCAGGATAAGCTGCTCCATCACCTTTGCAGGGACTGAGGTGAGGCTGGCTGGCCTGTAGTGCCCTGGATCCTTCTTCTTGTCCTTCTTGAAGACAGGAGTGACATTTGCTTTCCACAAATCTTCAGGCACTTCTGCCGGTTACCGTGGCCAGTCAGAGACAGTTGAGAGTGTTCTTGCGATGACATCTCCTTCAGCACTCATGGGTGTATGCCATCAGAGCCCATGGACGTATGTGTGTCCGGTTCGCTTGAGTATTCCCTGACCTAATTCTCTTCCACCAACGGTACATCTTCCTTGCTATAGCCTTTTCCCCAGGTCTTTGGGACCCAGGGTTCATGAAGGCCCATCTTGCTACTAAAGACTGAGGCAAAAAAGGCCTTCAGTACCTCAGCCTTTACCATGTCCCGTGTAACCAGGGCCCCTGTCTCACTGAGCAATGGCCCCACATTTTTCCTAGTCTCCTAAACACATTTGTATGTCAGGTTCGGGCAGAATTGTTCTTTGACTCTGAGGTCATGTCACAGGCCCATAACATTGTGCTATATTCCCTCTAACCTCAAACAGTGTTGCTACAAACAGGCTACCTGTTATTCCTGGCAGACCACGGCTCTTGCTTCAGGAAGCTTGAACTGTGCTTGGGAATAGTTTGGGAGAGAGCTAGCTGGCACAGACCCACACAACAAGTCCACAAATCAAAGTAGAATAATCAGAGTGGTTTAGAAAGGAACAGAGAACAAAAGAAAGTCATCAATGTACCATAATATGCAACAACATGTTTGCATCTTGAATACTGTGCCTTGTCAGCCTGTGTCAGGAAAGACACATAAAACCAGAAAACATTACGGAGGTGGCTAACAAGGATTGGGCTGCTGTACAAGAGAAGATTAAACTGATTAAAGCTCTTCATCCTGGAAAAGACATAACATGAGAAAGCAACACAAAGTCATGGCTTGCAGAGAGAGTGTAAATAAGGAGCAATTATTTGCTGCTTCCTGAAAATAAAGAAGAAAAGGACACTAAATGAAAAAATCAGGCAGTAGGTTTAAAACAGAGGTCCTTGCTGGGCCGTGGACTTGCTTCCTTGCTTTGCCTTATCTGGGATGGTCAGTGGACCCAGCTATCTCCCTTGCTCTGCCCGTCACATACAGATGCTGTGCGTTTGGGTCCTGCTGTTGAGGGCAGTGCCAACCCTGTGGCTGCTGGCAGCTCCTGGCCAACCTGCCTGGTGGGGAAGCCCTGCTTTTGCTCCTTCCTGACAGTGAATTTGTAATTTAGCCAGAAATTCCATACCTTACCATATGGTAAAACTGTGTATAGGTGTAGAATGGCATCTCAAGTGGATAAATACAACATTCATCTCCTTTTCAAAAAATATTTTGTGTTATTTTAAGGTTACCACCATCAAAGTAGCATTTATATTACAGTTAGTAGTTAACGCTACTTAAAAATATTTCTTCTCAGTTAATATTTGTTTTAGTTGGGCAATATTAGATTTTTATATATTTCATATATTTTATGGATGGGTAACAAGATTATTCAATTAAATGAATACCTGATTCAGACTAGTAAGTAAGTATGGCTTACTACATGACTTACTACAAAGTATGGCTCCAGCAGAGTTTTGTCTCACTCATCGTGACAGGTCACATGTATTTCAAAGTATACTTCATCATGGGCACCTATGCAATGTTACCTACATTCCGCACATTCGTAGTTTACAGTCAGAAGAGAAGGTTAGATCATCTGCTTTCATGGTGTGTACATCCTGTGCTGTTAGAACTTGCCCACTTACTGTTGTGCTGAGGTTTGCTGAGCAGAGGGACAGGAGTCTGAAGGAAATGCGTCGTACATTCTGCAAAGGAGTCATGGAAATTCAGAGGAGGGGAATCAGTCATTATTCTGCTGTAGTCTGTCCCACAATTAATATCTTTCATGGTTAAGATAAAAAAAACCCAACAAATAACAGCCAAGGAATGTTGTTCCTGTTTTCTCATTTGAACCTGTTTGATTTCCTCTTTCACCCATTGGCTCTTGTTCTGTCTTTAGCTGTTGGAAAAGTCTTCAGTATCTTTTCACCATGAAGGTGCTTATACACTATAATCAGACCACAGTTTAACCCTCCTTTTAATAAACTGTACTTACTGAAATTTGGGAAGTTTTACTAAGATTTCTTACTGTTCGGAATTTCCTTCAGCTCTCACATTATTTTTACAGCTGTGTGCTTCAGTCTATCTAATTTTTCAAAATGCTTTTAAAAATACAGATGATAGAGGTGCATGAGTTATTCCAAAAATGATCCCATCAGTGATAAATTCAGAATTAAAGCATGTCATTAACCCTGACCATTACTTTATTGCATGATTTTGTGTCCAACAACTGAGTATGTGCTTTGTCAAAGCTTCGTTTTGGCAAACTGCATTGAATCATTTGGAATCAGTGACCACAGTAGCTTCAAATCATTGTTTTGGGGGATAACGCCTCCCACCTTTGTAGGTATCGCTTTTAATTCCTTGTTCGGCTTCATTCAAAAATTTAGTGGTCCCAGATTAGCAACAGATTCTTATTACTCTGTATTAATTCCATCCTCAATGTTATTTACTACCTGCCAACCTTTTTGTTCTCATTTTTTATCAAAATGAATTTGTATGTCTAGCTGGAGCTTTGGCAAAAATCTTTATGCATGTGTGGTCTGCTGTCATTCCCTGCAAAACCTCAGTACAAGTGTATCTTCAATAATAGCTATTTTTTTGGTTCACCATCTATTTCTTAATATCTTTATGCGTGCTCTATTGTTTTGTTATTAGGAAAGTCACGCTTTGCCATTTCTTCCCACAAACACAAGCAGACTGCCAAAATTTCCTATTTAGCTTGATAACAAATTCACGTTTAGAAAGCAGGTCTTCTAGGTTGATAGCCTTAACTGATGGGGTGCATCACGGCTGCAGGCCACTGAAGCATGGGAGCGACCTCACGGCAGTCCTCTGGACCATAGTTGCTGTCGGTCCTTTTTTGCTGCCAGGAGGAAAGGCAGCGGGGGGTCCCTCGCTGTGCGGTTGGCACGCTCTGTCTGCCGAGGCTGCCTCCCCAAGCACCTTTTCCCTTCGGTAAAGATTGACACACTGCAGAAGGATAATGTGGATGCTTTCTCTGTCAGCACTTCAAACCACTTACACTATCCACGAGTCCAGAGATGTAAGGTAATTAGTTCCTTAATTCCCCTTGACCGCAGTACGGCTTTGTGAGTTTCATTCTCCCCTATGAAAGCTCCGTTTAAATTTTGTCAGATCCAGAGTTTGGACACTTAATCTTAAGGTCATAATGGTGGATAGCATTCATGGAGAGCATCTCCATTCTCCTGATTTTGCAGGGGTGGAATAAGAGTAGAGCAGTAACAAGCTGGAACTCCTCAAACCTTACAAATAATTGCCAGGCACTGCTCCAGTTAACTGAGAAAATACTGCACCGAAATGATGCAGCTTTGCTCTGTAATGTTTTATCGTAACTGCTGCATATCGTGGCTCTGCTTGATGCTGCCCTGCTTTAATGGCTGCGTGTATTCTATTTTTTGTTAATGAGATTTATATCAGGGTGAAATAAATAGATACAAGCTAAAATTACCTGAAAAGGATATTTCCAGGGTTAATAGAGCCAAAGTGAGCCATCTTTTAATTTTCATCTGCTTAGAGCATCCACTGACTCAATATCTTTATTCCAATAAAACATTTACCCAAATGAAGGGCAGCCCAATGCAACTGGAATTGCTTCAACACATTTTATAAATATATTATTAGTAATACTGGTAATGATGTGTTGAGCTATGCACCATATACAACAAAAAGATATTATTTGCCTAAAAATTTCTGAAAATGAGCTTCATGTAACACTAATGAGCTACCCTGCAACAAGAAAACAGTGGACACAGTTTGAAAAGGGGGTCATTAGCTTCCAGGGAGCTGTTAAAAAATGTCCACACCAGTTTAAAATAAGGTACAAAAAATACCCAGTATCATAAAAAGAAACTATTTCTTCAATGTCGTGCATAAAACAAGACTTAAGTAGCTGGAAATAACAGGAACGTTCTTGGTTCAAGCCCAACCTGTATTTATAAATAAAAAGCTGATTTCTCAAAAGATCAGGAATTAGTATTAACTTTCTACTGGGAAATCTGTTCCAAGATAATTAAATTCTGTAGTGACAAAGAGGCAGTACATGCAAATAATTCATTAGCAGTAATTCAGCATGGAGAATTAATACTTAACCAACATAACAAGGCAAAAGGTAGCATAGCTGAAAAACTTTGTTTTTCTTAGTTATGAATTTTTTTTGACATATTTTTCTTTCATCTGGTATCTTCATTATTACTGAAAAAAATATTCATTACAGAGTTATATGCAAAAATCCTCATTCTGCATTTATGTATGTGCTTTATATTATGCAATCTAGTCCTAAGTTAAGGAAAGTTCTAGCTTCTGGGGATTTCAGTTCTTAAACACTTCATTTAAAAATCAGCTTAAAATAAAAACATTTTTTCCCCCTTAACAGACTGTACATTTTCATGTTAGCAGAATAAATAAATTAATGTGACAGAAGGTAGGAGAAGTATGAGGACTGAAGTCCTGCATTTACAACTCTAACCTGTTTTGAGAAAACTCTGATCATAGGAATTCTATGAACAGAAATTTTCTGTTTCCCTTTTGGGGTAAATTGTCTTTACTGTGTGAAGAGGAGGACTACTGGGAGCAAAGAATTTTCTTTTGAAATCTGTTTTCCTAGAATGAGTGCTTTACTTTTGCAGTTTCATAGCCGTTAGTGTTTTTCCAGCACTAATCATGCAAGTGATGTCATAAAAAGTAACTTTTATAAGTTTTAATCACATATATTTCAAATCTCAAATAGGCTGTTCAGACAATACATTGTTTTGAAGACCCTATTATACCATGCAGTAGTGTGTGATGAGGAGATGCTACATTTATTTTAGGAGAGAAAGAAATCTGTATTTCATTTGTTACACTGCTAACTTCACTTTAGGTAATTGCATTCAGCTTTATTATTGCCCAGAGCAATAACTGATTGTTAGTTATTGAAGTCTGAAATGATTTTCTCATTTCCCAGGGGAATCTGGAGATTTACATGGTGCACAGCAGTAACTAATAGATATAATCTGGTCATAATGTAGCCCTATGATGTGTTATTTACTTGTTGAGAACACGGATGTTGAACATTTTAACATTTCCTCAAGAAGTGTGACAGATTTTACTCATGATATGTGAGCTTTAAGTGTGTGCTACTCTTCGTTTCACGAAGGGTGAAATGCCAGCAGCCATTAAAAGGTATATAAAACACTGGAGATCACACCTGTACTTACCCAGCTGCACTGGAAGTTGGACAGATTTTATCCTTGATTTCCAAAATGTATGCACATGAATTAAAAATAACCTATGGTAAGTAAAATTTCATGAGCAATACATACTCATTAGTTTGACTTGGAATGTTCTTATTATATGAAGATAATTACACCAGGACAGAGAAAGGCTTTTGTGGAGCAGAGCTTGCTTTTCTTGCTCTCCTCTGAATTGTTTGTATCTATTTCAGTACCAGTGTATGTGCAACCCGGAGTATTTTCAGTAGCTGTGTGCCTTGTTTTATGAATGTCCTGTGCCATCTGTGGTCAAAGGACATTAAGGGTGTGTAGTCACAAGCGGAATGTCCCTGGATGCATTCTGCAAGCAGCAGATGTTTTAAAGGTGGGATGAAGTTGCCTGAACATAGGCATCTAATGCCATTTTGCATGCCATGGGGTATTAAGAGCCTCCCCACAGGACTGACACATAAGGCACAGAGCCTGCAGGACGTTTTGGCCTGCTGAAGCAGCCAGGTGAAATACCTTAGGGCATGTCAGGTGTTTCGTGACACCCCTTTTTAGTCAACGAACTACCCCTCTGAATGTCTGCTGCATTTGTTCAGTGTCCAGCACAAGGGACCCCAACCTAACTGTGACCTCCTTTAGGGTGCTAAAATAAACCTTAGATAACACTTGCTTCAAACTCAACACTTTTGTGGTACAGTTGTCTGCCTTTGAAGCCACATTCAGAAATAGGGTCTTAGAGAAAGAAAAAAGAAACTGTTCTGTAAATTCGGTTCATTCTGGCGTACTTAGTTAAAATACTCCATTTTGAGGTTACAGTAAAATGAACTGTTAATGTTAGATAAACCAATAATATGAAGTGATCTAAGCCTTATAATATACATTGGCAATGCAAGTTGTACAAGATACTCAAGTAGATAAAATACCAACAGCTGATTGTATAATAGTGGTAAATATGTTTTATTAAAGTAGGTTTTCCTTTCCATCAAATATGAATGTTTTATGAAGGTTTCAAAGTATTCCTCATGGAAACATTAAGGAATCTGTTCTTCTCTCGGTCCCCAGGGGATTTGTGACTGTTATTCACATTAAACCTAATGAGAATTACTGACATAAATACCTGGTGCATCAAGAGGCAACCAGGCTCTTAATCCTTAGCATCTTCATCATCCTTTCTACACAGGCTCCACCTCTTCCCAAGCTGCTGCTTCTTCCATTCCTAGTGCTCATTTCCTCTTACAAAAACATTCCTGCTAATATGGGAGCACCTTCTTTAGTGTGGAGGATTGCTCGAGGAAAATCCTTCTCCTTGACTAATCACACTGGGTTGCTTTCTTCTTCGCTAGAGACAGACGCTGTACCACACGGCTAAGATCTGGATGCCATTTTAAAGTTTTATTGGGATCCTTATAGGGTGGGGAGGGAATCAGAGCCATTTCTGCTCTCTGGATTCAGCTCCAGACTGTTTATTGTCAGGGTGGAAGATGAAAGGAAAGAGAGAGGGAAGAAAGCAGTAAAGTGAGGACTGTAGGAGAAAAGAGGGGGGAGTGAGAAAGGACAAGACAGATCTGTGCTCTGATAAAAACAAAATATACAGTTAAGAGTTCAAAGCCATTCCTTGCCATACAACAACCCGAAATAGCAAAATAAATGAAATCCAAACAACACCATCCTCCCTTGAAACACCAACCCTTACTGTTCTCCCTCCCATAACCCAGAGCAAACAGCCGGAGCTGTGTCCTGGAGTGAAGTGTCCCGTTAAAGCCTGTCATAGCTTTTCAATGTGAGATGCTCGACTGACAATTCCCCCTCTGTCTCAAAGCATGGTCCAGAAGGCGGGTGCTCCGTTTGTTCGACTCTACATGTGCTAGCCTAGATTCACTGCCTCATCTGCACCCGCACAAACTATAAACAAAATCACCTGGAGCAAAAAGACTGGGTTCCAGTGGGTAATCTTATGTGTTGCGCTGTGATGGGTCACTGCCTATAACGCATACTAAAAATATCACTTTTCTGACTAAAGCCATACATCAGGTAACTCCTGCACAGGACCGTCAGCCAAGGCCACATGTATAATCACTAACAGATTATGGCTTGAAATTTTTTTTAAGGATTTTAGTCAAAATTAAAGTGACTCAGTCTCTCCAAATCTTGTAATGCCATTCATTTTCCTGTGCCTTCATTCTGACCTCCTGTGCCTGAAGCTGTGCTACGTTCTCAGCTACTTTTTTTTTCCTGCCTTGGTCACCTCCATGAAGCTCTTTCCCTCCCTTTTTTTCCGGCACTTACATATTATAGACAGGTCCTATACTACAGAACCTTTCAAGATTTTTAGTTCGCTTCCAATGACAGCTGTCACTGCAGTACTTCTGCCCTTTTGCTAATCTGGACTCCCTCAGATTGGCCCTTTTAAATTATATTGGGTGGGGGAAGTTCATAGGATTTTTTCTCATAAGTAAAAAACCTATAGAGGACTAGAAGATAATCTTTTGAGAGTTTGTTATACAATAACTTACCTTGGGAGTTATCTTTCTCTAATTGCCATCCCCATACCGTTTCTGCTATAGCCACATGTATGTGTATCTGGCTGACTCAGAACAGCAGCTTCAGTCTTTTAATACCAGAATCTGCTTTTCTATACTAATTATAACTCCACCACTCCATTATAAGTTTATCATAGCTCTCTGCACCCCAATATTAGCTTTTCTTCTAATGAGACAACTTCTGCAAGACTCATCAGCCATATTCCAGCAGAATTAGATTAATCTGAAACAGACAACGAAAAGCTTTGGATGTTCAGGTAAATAAGAAATATTTCATATGGCATTGAATTAGAAGACTTGGCGTCTAGTAGGATATATACTGAGGGAATGGGAATGCCTGGCAGGAAAATATTTCAGCTAGATGATAATGCTAGTCAAATAACAAAAAGAGTATGGGAATACTTTTAAAAAAGAGTAGTACAATGACAAAACTTACTATGGATGATTTTTATTTGATTACTAAGAAGATGTCTAACCATTTGAGAGCAGAAGGACTGGAGTAGCTTTCAATGGAAGTATTTGTAGCAAGAAATCCAACCCTTTTTAAGACAGACATTAAGGAGAGTGCCTGGTGTGGTTCTTGTGATAGCCAGGATGTGGACTTAGTGATCCAGGAGTCTTTACCGTTCCTTGCTTTTTTTCACTGACCTTGGAAACATATCTGAGAATGCGATATCCTTTGCTCGGATGCTGTAGAAATAATCACCTCTGCTGTGTGGCTTTACGTTGCTGCCTTCCAGTCTACCCAAAATGCTGCTAGCATTTCCTCCAATGAACATGTCTGTCTGATAAGATCAAAGTAATATTTTTGTATTTTAAATGCCTTAGAAAAACAGATGTAATTTACTGGTCTTTATTATCTTCATTGCTAAACAAAGTAGGAATCAAAATGCATGATCCTTGTTAATCTCTTAAAGAACTGACTCTCTAATTTGTTAAACCTAATTTTATAAAAGCCCCAAAAACCTATTGGATAAATTTGTCAATACTGTACAAATCCTTTTTGGCTTGCTACCATTTTCCTGTTTTGGACAGATTAATTCAGCAAATAAACTAAGTACACATTAACTGTATTGACTGTCAGGTGAATAATTTATCAATTATATATACCTAAGTTAGATTGCATTATCAATAAGGAAACCAAGACCTATTAAAATCAACTTTTAAAATTAACTGTTTCAATGCTGACTGCTTTCTCAGGCTGTGTGTTAGAGCTATGAGCAATTATTGGCTCCTTCATTTCCAGAATATAATTTATTAGAAAAAGTGCTTTCTTTTGTAGGCAATGGAAGTTTCCACCATTCTGCTGTCCATCAAAGGCTGACAAACAAGCCTTCAGCTGCTGAACCAACTTGTGCAACTAGAGCAGAAATACTCCTACTTCTGCTGAATTCAGTTTACAGCTTTTTATGATACTAGTAATTTTTGTGGCTGTTTTAATTTCTCAGAAATTGTTTTAGTATCTCCTCACATCCTGTGCCCACACCTTTTTTCATACTAACTTTCTGAACAAAAGAAAAGAAATATTCAAGTGGCTGGTTTTTTGTCTGCCCACGCAGAGGACTCAACTTTCCTTCAAACCATACCTAGACCTCTTCAAGGTTTGCACTGAAATATGACTGTGTGTTTCCTAATGTATTCTATAAGGACACCTAAGGTCCTTTATAAGGACAGTCATAAAAATTTCCCTGGACCTTGAGACGCAAATCCTAGCACCGTGTATCTTCACTGTCTAAGAGGGCATGTGACAGCAGAATTGTCACTGATGTATCAAAGGATAAGGTGGCAAGCCTTTGGTATTATTCATATTGTCTGCCATTAAGCTACTCAGAAAAACAAGATATTTGGAAAGAATATAACAACATTTTTGGTGGTGGCAGGGGAGCCACTGCAGTATTCTTGCAATGCCTTACAGATTAGTAAGCTTTATTAGTAATTGTTCAGCAAGGTGGGAGCCATCACCATGGAAGTGCTTTCAGGGAGGAAACACCATGGTCCTTGGGCGCATAGGGTAGATATTCTGAACCGTTACAGCCAATTGTAGATGGGCTATTACATAGTTTTCCTCTCATATTTTACATCTTAGGCTGCCATTGTTTGTTTACAGCAAAAGACTGCAGTTCTTCTGACTGTATCATTTTTAATTGACCAAAGCTGAACTACACAAAAATCTTGTTTTTCCAGGCTTTGGGCAGTTATTAAATGACCTTGTCACCTCCAGGAGGATAACAAAAACCAGAGTTTTGCAGTTAAAGTGAGAATTTTTCCCTTTTGAAAATTGCCTGTTGTTTTTATTATTGTAGGAACTGGTCCACTGAACTTAGCACAGCCTCTGAGGTCTCAGTGAGAATCCTATGATTAATGAGGTAGCCATTAATGTCAGTAGATTGAACAACTGAAATCTGATTATATTAAAGTGCTTCCCAAACATTAGGGTCACATTAACAGTTTATTGAAACAAGCTGATAAAATTTAAAATGGTCATCTAATTCCCTAGGGTTCCTAATTGTTTCATGATAAATCACTCTGCAGAGAAATCTGTTACAATGTTCCAAATGAGAAAATGTAATTTACTGTACCATTAGTGGGGTGTTTGAAGCACATCAGTTCTTTCGTGGGGGAGTTTTGCCAGAATAAGACAACACTCTTTATATGAAGATTATTTTTTTTTCTTTTAGGTCAAGATAATGCTCATGCCTTGAGCTGCCAAAATTATGTAAGAAAAATGAGGTATCTTATGGAAACAAATCATCTGACAGTGACTTGCAAGTCTATTTCTAAAGGTCCAGCATGAAGGAGCATCCATGTTTCTGGTATTAGTCTACTTACAAGCACATTTTTGCAGAGATTAAAAAGTTTTCATGACTCAATTATGGTGGCTTCTTAAAGGGAAAGAATCAGCTGGAAATTCACATATTTCTGGTTTCAGAACCTCGGATGCTGAAACAAATCTCTGCACAGAGGACCTATGTTGCTCGAATCAACGTCTGCATGATCAGGGTCAATACTCGTAGTTTTTTCTCCTTTTGGCGTCAAAAATTCCCACACACTCACCTGTACTTATGTCTTGCTTTTCCCCATTTTATTCATTGTATAATTTTGTTACTCTCATTCTGTGCTTACATAGAATTTGATCTTCAGAGATTAGTACATGTGTTTCATATTGTATGTGTAAAGAATGTGGTTCTAATACTTAATAGTTTATAAAATACATTTCTATGTTTGGGGGCAAAGCTGGTCATTGCTGTTGTGTTTGTATGTTTCATAGAAAACTAAAAAAGGCATTACAAGTAGAAAGGCCTATCACAATCACAACTGACATGGATAGGTAGGCAGATATCCCTTTGTTTCTAAACTAGGCATCAGACAAAAAAATGAAACTGAGGCGTTCTAGAGACTAAGATATTTGCCCACAGAACAGTGGAAAAGAATTGCTGAAGGACTGGAGACCCACTGTTGGCTTAAGCACCTGTATTTTTTGTCAGTCACTGTGGAGTAGAAATGGCATATGGTAAGGGACAACAGTTCTGTGATGGAGGTGTAACAAGTACGAGCATCTCATGCACTAGTTCAGTCCCTTGTTTGGTGGTAACCCCAGTCAAGCAGTCACGATGGCCACGCCCTTAATCTGCAGTGAGAATGAAAAATGGCTTTAGGTCTCACCAAAACTATTATTGGAGGGGAAAGAAGTCTCAGCTTTGTCCCTTTCATGAACGGAGTGCTAAAATATCGTAAAAACGAGTGATTGAATGGGATAAAATGCAAACATTTATACCTGGCATCCTACCAACAGGTACCTGGGATTTTTTGAAGTGTGCCCTTCTACCTGTGACAGAATTTTATTTACATTGCATATGAAGAGGAAATGTGCACATGTTCTACATTCAACCAAATGGGTGCAAGAAGTGGAGTTGTTAGTACCACTCGCAGGTTGGTGGCA
>Ga0181612_139855_pt1 | contig 17339 bp, 7 predicted proteins | sample HoacroProtozoa21_FD_119630 | JGI IMG/M metagenome (GOLD analysis project Ga0181612, IMG submission 119630) | Hoatzin crop microbial communities from Cojedes, Venezuel. Combined Assembly of Gp0051906, Gp0051904, Gp0051908
CAACAGGGGGGATTGGACTAAATGACCCACAGAGGTCCCTTCCAACCCCGAACATTCTGTGATTCTGTGACTCCCGCCAGCACACCTCTGTCATAAAGATGCTTTAAGCTCTGGAGGTTCTGGCACTGGCCCATGTGAAATACCTAAGCAGAGCAGGAAGCGCCACATCTGTGAAATGGTTCTTAGTCAGCCCAGCAAGCGTCACAGCCATTTCGAGCGGCTGCCTGCTCTGATACTGGGAGGACATTAGGCTGAATGGCAAATCGTGATATAAGTAGCAACTGTTGGGATGATGTAAGACCTCACAAAAAGGGTTGAATGCAAAGAAAAGTAAGCAGCCCTATTCCAGGCTAGAATATCTAAAATATCCTAGCTCTTGTTAGTGTGAATACCCAGACAACTTCAGCTATTATGCAGAGTGATCTCAATAACAATTTTCTGAGGCATCAAAGGTAGCAATGTGTTGCACAAAAACAACAGCTCCTGCCTCTTGAGGATCCAAATAGGGGCATCTGTTTGGCAATGTGTTAAGTGTGCCACAGTGTACCTCCAGGCAGTAGATTTGCAGCTGCTTTGTTATGCTAGAAAATTTAAATGAGTTTTACTGAGACACCAGGATGGTTTAATGCAGTTTGTCTCTTCTATCATACATTTTGTATTCAAGATCCTTGCCTCTTCATATGGAGAGACATAGTGCAAATGTTTGCACTCTGCAGAAGAAGTAGGGATTCTGAGGTGAGGTGGTAAAAGGTAGATGCTCTGTCTTGAATAGACTTAATGCTTTTTAATCAGAAATGTATTAAAATATAAATAGAATAGTAAGAAGGACTCGAAGACACTCAGAATTTAGCCCAAAAGAAAGTGTCTTGTGCAAACATGTCTCAGAATAAACCCGAACCCAGAAATGCCTCTGAGTATTTCTTCCAAAAGAAACTGTGTAAAAAAAAGTTCAAAAAGTGAAGAAAAATATTTTTGTATTTGTTATTCCTTCCACTTATCTCTAATTCAGCAAAAGATCCAGATTGTTGTTCTCTGAGACATAAAAAAAACCCCCACAAAACAGCTGTGTAATAGAAAGAGGTGCACATATTTCTGACTCAAGAGAGTTTTTCCTTTTTGCCTTTTTGTGCCTGTAAGCTGGTAATATGACAGCCAAAACCCTCAGTGCCCCTGACATGTTGTTCTCGGTTGCTGGACTTGTCTTTACTTCTCTTCAAACAAAGGTCAGGACAATTCCACCCAGTAAACAGTAACTAATAAGAGCTCTTCTTCGAATAATACAATTTTGCATTTCAGAGGGGAGTAATCTCCTCAGCCCATCTCCTCCATTTTTCAAAAATGTCCACCCATTATGCACTCAGGCTAGAATTTTAACCTGCGCTCCTGGACTTAGGTCATCCTGTTGATTCTCACACTTCTGCATAGTTGACTTCAAGAACGAAATCTGCTGCACTTTCAGGTCACTGAAAAACTCACTACCACAGAAAAGCAGTTACCAGATATAACATGGTGTTTTGACAGCAATAGCAAAAACTTTGTGCCTGTTTCTCAACTCTTCATACTTTACTGCTAACAGACCTGAATATGGAGTCTTTCCCACATTCATCATCATCGTGTCAGAGCACTGTCTATAAGCAGCTTTGTTATCAGAGAGAAGCTGTTATGGAGGCAGCAGCTGTGGCCTGTAGCTATGTCTGCACTTTGATGCCGATGTGGTAGCATACTTGAATTAACCCCTAAGTTAAAGACTTCTGGGTGAAACCGTTCATTCCCTCCTACCCACATCTTTCCTTTTGCTTTACACCAGTCCTTCCAGGGAGTTAGCCAGCATTGGGGCTGCCCTGAAGTTTGAAGGTTTTTTGCTTTAACCTTAGCTGAGTTAGCAGTCAGGCAGACAGACACCCTGCGTTTTGCAGCACATGATGGCAGTGACTTGTGACGCAGCGCCAGAGTACGTTAAAAGTAATTGGAAATGCTTTCATTGACTTCTCGGGATTGTGGATTGAGGAAGCTTTGAACAGGGCCTTACAGAGGCTTCAAGCCCACACACCACCAACCACTTTCTTAGGGCTACAGACAAACCTCAGAATGCAGAAAAATTCCAGACTGTGCGTTTAGCTATTTGCTGTGCATTATGTTCAGGTGTATTTCTTGATAGCAATTTATAGAGGGCAGATAAATTACACAGATCTTTGTCTGGAACATCTATTTCTTGTCAGAGGTAGTAAGAGCTGAAAAGGGAAAACGAACCACTTCTTTTCACATTTGCGCCGTAGCTTCCAAGCAGAATTGTGAAACACCAACAGCAATTCGAAAGCAATTTGACTGGTACTGTCGAGAAAAAAAGGAAGCCCGAGATATTCAGCAAACTGACAGCAGAGGGCACCAGTGTCCTGCATTGGAGAAAAAAAAAGACCTTTTTTCCCATGTAAATTGAACAATAAACCCTTATTTGCTCCTACCAGCCTAATGCAAGAAAGCCAAAGTGATATGTCAATTTTAACAGATTCTTAATGTTGACCATTTTTGTTTTGGGTGTTTCAGACACGTGTCTGCTATGCAGATGCAGTTTCCACCATCTGATGCTAGAAAGAAACAAGAAAAATGTCTAAACAGTTCTTTATTGAAATTTATTGCTTGGGCATTTGCTGAAGACAATGTAATTGTAGAAGCTTGTTGCTTGGGAATCTTTAGCCTTTACCGTCCCAAGAAAAATATTTATTTCACATACAAAATATTCTATGCTCTACTTATTCGTAATCTAAAAGTTTTAAAGAATCAGTAAACTGTGATTTATGTGACAGTTGTTTTTATACAAACTAACAAAAACAGAAGAGAAAATATTTGGTTACTGAAACCTATGCATAAGTTACTGGCTTCTCCAGACACTGAAGCTGAGGTTGCAAAAACTAAGAAGATCCACACAGACTATTAATTGCATTTATTAGGTATTAATATGCATGTATGAATAGATAGCACCCACTATCAGTATTGCAGCTTGTTGTAGAGATGTGAACCCTTGTGCCCCTAAGATATTCAACTTTTGTCAAGTGCAAAAGGTGAGCAGGATGACCTATGCAGGTCGTGTATGCATGTGAATATTTTTAAACATACCACGCAGACAGTATCTTGTATGCTTTTATGATATTAAATGCTACTTATAGGTATATACGCATTTGTACCTACTTACCAAACAAAATTATTGTATTGTATTATGTTTATTTTGATGATGGCTCTAAGAGGACGACAGTAGGAGCAAATTCTTTGTGTATAGCATTGACGCAGGTTACTATTGACACATGTTCAGAGAACATTGAAATCATCAGTTATTGTGAGACCAGTGACCGAAAAAGGAATAAGTACACGCATTGGTTATTCCCTTGTCCTAATATTATTTTTCTTATTACATTTTCATATTCCTTTATTGAAAATTGTCATGTGAAGATAAGGAACTGAAGACCAGTCTGAATTTCTTGGCACTCTTAGTCACGTACTCTCCACGGATTTTGAACATGGCATGCTCTAAAACTGTAATAAAATACCCTTTTAATTGCTAAGCATAGAAAATATTACTTTTATAAATATTTGATGAACTGGGATGTTTTATCTATTCATTAGACTCCAGAGTAATATATGTTCATTAACAGAAGATGAATAACTGCATTTAATATTCCTTGTTTACAACAGAAGGTCACATGGAAGAATATGTTAATATGTAAGTTGTGACCTTCACATTTTGTCAGTTTTAACGGCAATGAGGTTTTTCCCTTTATATGGTCAGATCTGTGTTTGATATCTAGCTTTAATTAAAGCGATTAAATTCCTCCTCTGTGACAGGTAAAATGCACTATGATTGACAAGACTAGCTTTGTTACTTACAGTTTTCTGTCAAAAAAAGAGAAAAAAAGTTAAAAATCCTTCTTAGGAAGAGAAATTTTTGTTCACATGCCACAGAATAAAATCATAAATTATTGGTGGGTATACGAGTTACTAATACCAGAAATCATCAGAAGTAGGTATCAGAAGTAACATTAAATTAGTTTTCTTTTAAAATATATACCTAGACTATCGATGCATTTAAAGGAACTCTCCCAGAAAATTAAAAAAAAAAATTGTTTACCTGGTTGTCGCATATAATAGAAGCTTCCCCACACCCCGCTTTTTTGTGATCACGTAGGTATCTTCCTTCTTACTCCAAAGCAGAGCTGAAAAAATACCTTGCATCTTCATTTTAATCATAAACTATTTGATTTTTTTTTCTCTTTTTAATATTGCACTCTAAATGCAGACTCTAATGCTGACTTCTCTGCACTACCCTAGCCCACACTCATGATACAACAATAAGGTATTACTCACTGAGAAAAAACTGCAATAAACCCTGACATCATTGTTCTTCTCCCCTCTGTATTTCTGTAGAAAAACCTGAACTGTGCTTTATCTTTGTGGTTTTGATTTACATTTCATTAAGCCCACTTCCCTCCATGCAAAAGCACTTTCTTCGCATTTGCATAGGCATATACATTGCATAAATAGTATTGACTACGAAGGAGTCAGCATAAAGGAGGCACGCAAGAATTATACATATTTAAAGCAAGAAATTAATAGGTAGGGTGTGTTATGTCTCTTGAAGAAGAAGTTTGCTGAAACATTTGCTGAAAAACTTGAGTTTGAGTTTGTAGATTAGTGCTGCCCATGAAGATAACCATGAGAAATAATACCCAAAGTGCTGAGAGAGAAATGTCATTACATTAGGCAAAATGTGCCCCTTTTTTTGGGCAGTGCTGGCAGATACACTAATTAGTCTCTTCTTCCCTGTTCTGAGGCAATTGTATTTCCTCAGCTGTGGAGAAGGGCCCACCCTCTTCTCCCGTGCTGTGGTCTCCTCCCCATGGTCTTGATGCCCACCCAGAAACATGGGGGCTTGTTAGCAGTTCTGCCCCACTTCTGTGGGAAACAGTGAAAGCGATGACAGAAAACCACCTGTCTCCTTTCCTTCTTGCATCATGATGCTTTCATGGATGTTAATTCCAAATGTTTTCATCCTGTTTAAGAAAAGTCTTTCTACAGAAATATGAGCCCATGTAAACTTTGCCCTCTGGTGACCCAGCTAATACACGAAGTCTTTTTATATAGCTGCTTCATGAAAGTATTGCTTGATTGTCTGAGATGAAGATGGCACGTGATGGTGAATCCTGTCCTTCTTTTATAAGAAGACTCAGTTTTCTTTCCATTCTTATGACATATACTTTCATTAGCATTTGTGTGGAAGCCCATATTTTCTAGGCCACTTACAATAAATTAGTGATTAAGTTCTTTGCATAGGAAAATTCCCTCACTGGTAATAGAAGACGACAACGTATTTCTCAGTGGGTAGCTATTCAGAGTGCATGTCCTATGACAACCATGTCCTATGAGCACTGTTCTTGGAAAGTTCAGTAGAGGAACAATATCCTAACTAATGTGAGGCTTGAATTTTCCCTCCACAGACAGATAGTGTTCATCCATAACACACAGGCTAGTGTGGGGCAAACCTGCCCATGAATACCTGCTATCTGAATAAAGAGCTGCTCAGCTTCAGTGACATTAATTTGCTGGTATTTTATAATTCATTTGGAAGAACAGACCTTCTCAGTTATCTGTTGGGAAAGTTAGTAAGTCTGATGAGAAACGCAGGATAGCTCACTGCCATTCATGGGAGAGTTTGCAAGAAGAACGAAAACCAGTTTCTCAGAAAAACAGAAGAAATGAATCAGCAAAGTTGACAAATCACCACCTAGTTCATTTTAATTATCATAGAATCATAGAATGGTAAGAGTTGGAAGGAACCTTAAAGATCATCTGGTACCAACCCCCCTGCCACGAGCAGGGAAATATTCCTCTAGACCAGGTTGCTCAGAGCTCCATCCAACCTGGCCTTGAACACTTCCAGGGAGGGAGCAGCCACAGCTTCTCTGGGCAACCTGTTCCAATGTTTCACCACCCTTATGGTGAAGATTATCTTCCTAATATCTAATCTAAATCTGCCCTCTTTTAGTTTACAGCCATTCCCCCTTTTCCTATCACTACACACCCTTGTGAAAAGTCTCTCTCCATCCTTCCTGTAGGCCCCTTTCAGGTACTGGAAGGCTGCCCAACTCGAAAAGGACAGACTGGAGTTAAAGGAGGTACAGAGAAAGGAAACTAAAATGGTTAAGTGGATAGGACTGAAGCATAACAAGGAGAGACTGAACTGTCTGGGACTCTCAAGTATAGGGAGGAGAAGGCTGAGAGATGGAACTGATTTTTGCAAAGCTGTGAAGAAGATAGATCAAATGCAGTCCATTATTCACCAAACCCTGTATTAATAGAACTAGGGGCTACATAATTTCTGTGGTTTTAAATCCACCCTCTGCTAGTTTCATTATTTTGCATACTGCACAGTTAACTTCTAGTATGTGCTGCCACAGGAGGTGGTGGAAGTGGACAATGTCAATAGATTAAAAAATTAGACGAACCTGTAGATTGGAGGTCCATAAATAGGTACTGAAGGGATTAGGCAGGAGGAGTCTGTAAAAAACCCAGTACAGCTCCTGAAGAGGAGACAGAATACTCGGCTAGATGAACCCCAGTAGGGTGTTTGTTATGTTTTTGTGTTTTTAATGCTGTCACATATGGTGTCTGGTGAAACCTAAGGCTAAAGAACTGGGTGAATAATTTTTCCAGCAGAATTCAAAGATTTTTTTTCTTATCTTTTGGGTTGGCTATTCCACCTTACACACTGTAATACATCAGTCTGTAGGAGAATGTTTTCTTCTTTCTTTTGTCTGAAAATCAGCCATTTCAGCCTCATGGAACACAAAGTTATAGTTGTTTGGGGTTTTTTTTGTTTGCTTTTAAATAAGATTTCAACCAATGCTTGGAGTTAATTACAATTAGAGTAGGAAGAGGTGGTAGAATTATATGGTGCAATTATTTTATTTTTGGAAAATAGTTTGCAACGACTTGTGATTACACTTAATATTGAAAATAATCTATAAAAAAATTCTGGGAAAATGTATTTTCACGACAATATAATTGTGTGATATTCAGTAATGGCTTAGTTTTTCTTAACTTTGCTGTTCTCAACTAGTACACTATTTTTTGACATCTTGATGGGATGAGCTGCTAGGTCTGATTAAAATTGGCAGAGTTTTGGACATCAATCTAGATTGGAGTCCTTTATACTCTGTTTTGAGGAAGGTTGTAATTTCATTTTTGGTGAAAGAGAAGATTACTTCTCCTTCTTCCTCTTTTTCCTTCATTTGAGTAGTATGTTACTGGGAGGCTTGAGAGCATAGAATTTATTTCTTTGCAAGCCAGCTGACAGGAGACTGACAATCCAATCATATTAAGTAGCCTTTTGGATCCATCTTTTGGCTTTGGACAGTCATGCCTTTACTATGCTTTCTGCTCTCTGTGAGATGACTTAAGAGAAAGGTAAATTATTGTGAACAATTTATATGCTCCATCAAGAGTTTTCAGGAAAGTAATTATTTTGCTAAAATTTGTCAGTTTTGGGGGTCAGTGAACACGTTCTTGGCTCTCTAAATAGCAGCTTAAAATCAGTATTGCAAAAAAATAATAGCACAAAGAACTTGTGAATATTTCTGCACCAGAATGTCCATGATTGTATTTTTGTATTATTTCTTTCAGCATGAATTACAAGACGGGACACAGTCTAAATGACACAGCCTGGGGTGGCCAGTTTCCTTCTGCTGTTTCCTGCTTCTCTGTGTCTCTTATCCTCCCCTGGAAGCAGGACAGGCCTTCCCACACCAGCCTGGGAGAGGAACATGCAGGAGGAAAGCTGTACTCCTTTCTCCAGATTCAAACATCAGCTCATGAACTTTTGCTGAGTAAAATGCCAGAATATTTGGTCTAAGTTAAGCAGGTCCCAAGCAAGGAGTAAGCAATGACCCTGTGCTGACATGTGGGATCTGACAGTATGGGAGAAGATGAAAAGGAGTGGGTCTTTGTATCCCAGTGATGCTTCACAAAACCTCCACAGTGGAGCCCTTCTGGAGAGGTCACAGACCCCTTCCTATCCCTTCCCAGTGAAATCAAATTCTCTCAAGCAGGAGACTTGTGAAGAGAAGGAAAAGCCCCGTATTGATCTGCAGATGTCTAAATCCTTTTGCACTTACTGTTTTTGCATATATCACAACAGTTGGCATTATCACGAGACAAAGTCATATTTTGTGTCAGTAACACAGAAGATTCCAGCGGTATCACCTATTGCTGTCACAGTCATTATCACCAAGGCCATTACCCGGCTTCCCAGCCAAACTTAGCTCACTCATTGGAGTCTGTGAGGAGGCAGGGAAAGCAGAGTTGGTGTTTGACAGCCTGCACCTGGGAGTGTACACACCCCCTTTCATGCCTTATCACACTGCTATACCAGCCAAATACTTTGTGTGTCAGGAAAAGGTGCAGTGACAGGAGGTGGCTGTCAGTATTTGAAGAGGATGGTTCAGGGAGAGAATCAGATGGTTAGTTGAAGCTACGATACTAGAAGACGTATGCCTGTGACTGATATTTGATGTGGCTATGATGAAAGAATCAGTGACCTTTGCAGTGCTGCTAATGGATCACAGAGTCAGGTCTCAGGCAAAGTTTTATAAAGCCTAGATTGTAGTGTTTCTTACCATTGAAAAGAGTTTTGAAGATCAATGTTTGGAAGGGAGAGAATTATAGGAACGTATTTTCAATTTCCTGTTAGTATTTTTATTTTTCTTTAAACCTCAAAGAGAGCTTTTAGAGACTTGGAGTAGCAACCTGTTTTTTTGGGCATTCACCAGTGTTGTCTGACTTAGCAAATGACCCTGCAGGCCTTTAGTCTCTTTTTTGTGCTCACTGAAGGCCAGGACCTCTTGCTCTTACAAAGACTGGTGTGGCTTGACATGGCTTAAGGCTAATTCAGTTATGAACTTCACAAACAAATGTTAGCTTTGCTATAGCTTCAATGCCAGAAAATTAACACACATACACTTAAAATCCAATGAAAGTCAGGCAAAGTCTTTCTAGGCTTTCTAGTTCAATCACTACAGCCCTACTCAACTAGGGTGCCTAGAGAACACGTAAAGAGCAGAAGGAAGAGTCCTGCCTGCCTTTCATGTAGAAAAACCTGACTTCTTCATCCTTTTCAAGGCAACAGAATGTCAAGTCAGGTTGTGTTGCCTAAGGCTGCTATGCAATGAGGGGATTTAAATGTAACCTCCACATACAGAAAAAGGAAGTCCCTTAATTCATTCAATATTTTATTAGAAATCTCTTAATGCTGGCCTTATTCCTAAAGGTAAATATCTCAGAGGCTTTTCAAAGCCTGTATTTCATTATTTAATAATCTGTTTTCAGTAACACAATTCCCTAGGTCTGAGCTTGTAACTAAGTCCACAGGCTGGAAATATCAGCAGTCCAGGAACTGTTCAATAATTAAGCCGTTGGTGCCTGTTAGTGTTAGGGCTTGAATCACTCATACTTTACTTTTAGGAATTGCTAGGAAAAAAGTGCTGTGAAAAAAGATTACTTACTAGCTCTTTTTAAGGACAATATGACTTTTGTCTACAATGGCATGGTTTGCAACTGTATGAACTTGTGTTTAGAAAGTAGTATTTGTAGAAAAATATTTAGTAGTGAGCCTGTACATACCTGGCTCTTTGTATAGAGCAGTTTCACCGGTATATAATAGAGTTATCCCGTCTTCTAGATTCACTGGAAATCCCTATGTCCATTCAGAGGCTGAATACATTTTTACAGGACTTTTGTGTGGCAACATTTTTTAAAGAATTCCTGAGAACAACCATTGACTGGAAAATACAGGATAGCATTTGGCTTTGGAACAGCACAGCCCTATACTAGGTGTGTGTGCATAAGTGCTTGTTCTTGTGCATTTGTGCCCGTGCATATATGTGTACACATGCACACACTTGCACGTACCCGGTCTCTCGAATGGGGAAATGTCTCTGAAGGTAACTGAAGGCCAAATATTTGGACTACTCATTTTGACATCTCAGACACTGAGGTGGAAGTGGGCTCATTTTGAACACATAGGCTATGACATAGACGGCTCTCTAATTTCAAGCAGATGGAGACAGATCAGTCCACTGAGGGAGTTTCTCATCCATGAATGATATATGTCATGATTTTTCTTCATCAGAGAAAGATGAGATTGATTTTATCATAGTACCATTTACCCTGGAGGAGGACAAAGTTATACAATCATGGATACAGTGTAAGAGAATAGGAGTTGAAGGAGGATAACAGAGGGCTTTCGTGAGCACTAATAACATGTGCTCCCTAGTTTATTCCAGACAGAAAGCAATTGAGTGACTGCCATAGTTTAGTACAGAATCAGGTTGCTTTCTTCTGTAGGCAATTTGAATTCAGTTGCTAGGTAAAGTGAGATGGCTGGAGAGAAATGGGGGGAGAAGGAGAAAATCAGATTTTGATGAAATGTTGTAGGACATGAGAATATTTTCCTTGTACTACTAAATGGAATTCTGTACTTAACAGTGCAAAAAACAGGTTAGTACAAGGCAGGAAATATGTACAAACTGTCTCAAATACTGTTTTTTATTCTGTTGCATATGAAAGTATGACAATGCTACCTTTCTGTATCCATCATCAAACATACTTATTAAGCTAAGATCTGGAAATAAGTGGTTAGAATGAATCTATTTTTTTGTTGTGTCCATTTTGTTTACTTTGGCTTGTTGAAATACTTTGGGACTCTTGTGATCTGTAATGAGAAATCTGTCTGCATTCCCTTCAGAGTTTATTTGCTGTGTTTACAAGCTTAGATTATGTTGACATAGTTACTAAGGAGAAACTATCTTTTGGCAATGCAGGAAGCTTTAGCAACTTTATATATACGTACAAAATTTAAATATACAAGCTTTACAGTAAAAAACAAATTTAAATTTATTTGCTTTCAAATCACTCATAAATTATGAAACACTAGAATTAGGCTCACCTCTACAACCTCTGTTACTGGTTTTTTCCCCAAACTGTTAGCAGTAACTGAAAATATGAGTACTGAAACTAAAGAACTTCCTTTAATGGTATCCTTTTGATTCTTTTCTAAAAAACAAAGCTCTGCCTTATGGTTTATTTTACAAAAGTTTAGAATTACAATTTTAGCAAGTAAAAATTCATTATTTATGCAAAACCATGTTTTCACCAAAACACTATTATATTTCTTGCTTGTTTTCCGGGATATGGTAAATCTTATCTGATGGTCATACTTAACTTTTCTGTGCTAGAAAGGGAGAAGAGTGAAGCTTCCAAAATGTGGCTTAAATATCAAGCTGATGTTTTAATACACAAACTAATAAAGAAGATGCCTTCTGCTGTTGCTTCTACCTTGTGGTCCAAGACTATTTGCTTCTAGTTCTTGGTCTTTCTCATAGAACAGATTTTTTTTTCTTTGCCACTAAGATCTGAGAAAATTGCTGTAACATAATTAGACTCTGTTCCAGCTCAATGTCATTATTGTTTTGGGTCACTAGCAAGTGGGCAGATTTCTTTTCAGCAGTTAGCAGTCTAAATGTGACAGTTTCGTAGGGTTTTTTTGGTGTGTTTTTTCTTCAGCAAAAGCTGCTTATGGGAGACCTTTCATTTGTCCAGTGATCCTTTCACTGCTAAAACTTGCTGACTTGTCTTAGTGAAGTTAATTCAATACTGTAGCAGCAATAGAGGATAAAACCAACTGCATGACATAGCAAGTAACTTTTGGTTCTGAAGGATCTAATTGAGTTATTATTATGAATGTACATGTATGGTCTTTACCTCAAACCGAGAGGATTCTGGATCTAATACGATGCTGTGTTGTATTTGATTCGGGGTTTAGAGTGCAAGTATTTGTTTTTTCTTAAGTCCTTTTAGTGTGATGCAATGACAGTACAACCGTTAGTTCTTCAGATGACCACTCTGAACTTCAAGTGCATATTTTAACACACCAACCAGACAAACGACAGGATAGAAACTTATGACATACTGATTTTGAGATTGGTACTTCAACATTTTACTGTTTAAATAGCACAAACATTTTCTGTTTTGATTTTTATAATTGCCAAAGAGTTGTGTCCCCAGCCACTTCACTAAAATAAACCAAAACAGTTCCTTATATGTACTGTATTATAACCACAGCAGATGACTTATTTTAATCATATTTTATCCTTTTTTGAGAGGAGCAGAAGCATTAGTATGACGGATGAAAGAGTATTAAAAATAGTAATAAGATATTTAATCAGTTCCACATAAGCAACCTCAAATCACCTCAGATTTGCAACAGGGAAAGCACATATACAGGTAGTTATCATAGGGCTGCTGAACTGAGGTAGTTTGTCAAATTTTCTGCCCTGTTCTCACTCACTCTGGGGAAAATGTAATGTATCTTGCCTCCATCTTTGTCTCTGCTCTGGGGATAAAAGGACACTCACAGCAGCAACGCAAGAGTTTTCTGCCAGTTTTCCATCAATAGATAAATTCAGTATTATCTGGGGAATGCATGTCCCTGAAGAACAGAAGGAAGAAACAAATAGGTCATCTTGAATGAGTACACATGCGTAAATATGAATGATGTAATGCATGTTATTCTGTAGAATTAAGATTTCCCTTTGGAGTTAGCAGGAAATTAAATGGCAAATTCGGGGCAGAAATTGAACCAAGATGCTAATAGATTATATTTTCTGTGTTGTAACAACTCACAATCCTTTTTTAAATATCCACATTATTAAGCTGTTTTGGACGTATGTCACAAAAGAGCTTGGACAAATAGCTTTTAGGTCCCTGCATTAATCTTGATAACTTTGCTATCTTTGACTTACTGTAAACCACAAAATGTCGTACTGTCATGTGCCTGTCCACAAAATAATCATAACACGTACATAATATGTACTGCCCCAAATCAAAGTGAACACCACACTGCAGCTTGCTTTAGGGGTCACAAAGAAGTTTAAAGAATCCATCAGTTGCACCTAGATTTTCACTGTATCTCTAAAGAAATGGGAATGAAAGTCAAATGTAGTTTTTAATGCTTGTTCGTCAAAACTTACTGGATTTCACTGCTTAGATCCTGGTTGTTTTACACCACTTATTAATGAATTCATTAACTTATTTATTTTATCATCTATTATTTAATCATGTCATTATTTGATTTAATTAATATATTATATATTTATGATTTTATATACTTCAATTAATTGCCAATTAATATTAATTATTCCATGTTAATATAGAAATTATTCAGCTTCCAATCATTAACTTTCAACACACTATGGATTTCCAACAGCAGCTGTGCATTTTCAATACACTACACTTTATTGGTGACAGATATGGTAGTTCCTTCAGTAATGCTATTTTATCCCACTGAGGGATTTTTATTGTTTGTTTATAACAAAATTTTCCTACTGTACAAATTTTAAACTTTTTCTCTACTACAGTTTCAATGCTTTAGCTCTTTCTAGCGTAAATGCTGTTATATTACCTTTCCTCTGAAACCCGGGTGGTGGTCCAATGAATAATTGTAGGAAAGCTTTAACCCTGTAAAACTTCTTGCTGAAAGTTTTACTCTTGTAAAACTTTAGACCTTTACCCTTACTTGGAAGAAACATGTCCTAAGGAAGGACACTAAGAAATGAAAAATTTGTTTCTATATATGTCTCTTAAACCTTTTTCTTTTCCAGTTTTATTAAGGAGCAGAGTTCATTTTAAACATATGATTCCAAAGGTAAGCCATTGAAAGAGGATTCAAAGAGATCAATTAAATTGTCCATTACAAAAACATCTTTACAGAAAGTGTGACCTTTCTGTTTTTGTGGTATGGATGACCAAATTCCATTTTAAGGTTTCAAAGAAGAACAGAATGAATGATTGAGTTGTCTGTTTTCAAGGTCTTCAATATTCTTGCACCTTGGTCAGGTCAATAGATTTCAGTTGTTAAGCTTTTGTTCATTTTTTCCTTGTTATCCAGAACAACTAGTAAATGGCTAAAACACATTTGAATGCTTAGTGTTTGAAGATCAGAGGGAAAAATAATGGATTTATGACAGGAAAGAATTAAGTCAATGATATAAACAGAAAAGAAAGAGGAAGTAGAAGATTTAGTACACGGCTCTTCTAAGACATACAGAACATACATGCTGGTGTTGCAAGCAGTGAGACTGCACTCAGAGACTGCTGGGCAGGAATGGGACACCAGTAGTGTACATTTTGTCCATGGTGCTGCTGACCCCCCAGCTCTTCAAGGTGAGACTCTGCTGGCCAGATTCTCTTCTCATGTGGGCTTATGCAGAGCATGTCTGCTGGAATGGCTCAGGTGGAAGATACAGCACTTCTGAAAACTCTCAGCCATATTTGCACGCCTATTCTGGCAATTTTAAACTCGATTACCATGAACATTTGACCCAAGTATTTAAACTAGCACCCTCTCCTCTAAACATAACAGAGCTGGGAGGAGAGAAACTGCTTTGAGCCAACACTGTGCTTCAGGTACTGGAAGAAATTTGCCAGTATAGGTGGTAAGGGAACAGTGAAGGTATATTATTCCTTAAAAAAGGTACATTGTCCCAAACTGAATGCAAGTATATTCTGAACCTTGTCCTCCATTTGCAGTCTTTGGAACCTATCCTGATTAGGTCTGAGCAATCTAATTGGATTATTGTGCTATAAATGTGGCATTGTAGTTATTTTTTTGTTGTTAGGCATTTTAGCTCTGTTAACCTATACCATGATAACCAGCAAATACTATAGGCATCTCTATGGCACATCTACTTCTGTTCGGTTGACATTTTTGCACATTGTGGAAAAGAAGCCAAATTATAAATGACAGCCTACAGCATTCCCCTTTGCATTAGTTTGAATGAATTAAGCAGGTTATAGAACTGTGTTTTCTTATGGCTTTTTGGTTGAGACAAAATTATTGGGTTTGCCACATCCTTAACTTCTTTTGTGTGAGGGACAAGGTCTCTGCAAATCCACATTACCTCAGGGAGAGTTTAAAGAATTCACCAGTTCCTAGAGGGTCCATTGCTGGATCAGACCAATGGTAGACATAACAGGAATGCAAATTTCTTCCATTATACAATTTTAATAAATGTGATTCAAAGACAACTGTTCCTGCAGCTTGTCCAACAGAAAAAAAAAAAAAAGCCCAAGCCAACTGCTGAACAAAAATGCCAGTAGCTGTGATGAATTATAATTCATTTTGGACAGGAAATGATAAATACATGACCTAAAGGAAAAGAAAATTTAGGCAATGTAATTAGGGGAAAAAAATCCTATTAGTATTATAAACTATGGGCTGAGCAGAAAAATCCCAAGTGTAAGAAATGAGGCTGCAAATCTGCAATTGTTCAAAAACAAGTTAGACGTGCATACAGGAGCGATGCAGCAAGTCTGCAAAAGGTGAGGGTCTCCAATAAAAGACAATTTCTGTGATTCTAAATGCTTATCCAGAGAAAATTCAGAAAAAGTGTTTCATTTAACAAGAAGACAATAAGTTTTTGACTTGGCAATAAGACGCTCACTTCACTGTTACAGTAAAGTTCTTGCCTACAGAAGATTGCTAAACAGATTTCTGCTTTCCCGTGCTCGAAGGGAAATCTTCAGTTAGTGGGCTATTCATCTGTGCTTCTGGGCCAAACCCCAAGCTGAGGGTGATTTGCATAGCCTACTGCCTTTTCCTTTGTCTCATCTGCTCTCTCCTCTTCCTCTGCTTTTATAATGTAATTCCTCTTCTTGTTTTCCTTCTTACAAGATATTTCTTACCCTTTAAGACCATGTGAAATGGTCACTAGTGTTCTCTTCTTCGTCTTATTTCTGCTATAGGAGAGACCCCTTGTCTACAACATGAAACTTAAACTTCATGTCGTCAAGTACAAAATCTGAAATCAACAATCAGTATCTACATATCCATTCATCGAGCCATCCCTTCTTCAGTGCCACAGTATATTTTCTTTTGTTCCTCCCTCTTCAGACCACGCCACTTTCCATGGGATTGAGGCTGGTTGTGGGTCACTGTTTTAATGCTTCAATTTGTAGCTGCAGTGCCATGCAAAGAAGCATAGAGTGCTTACCATTACTCTCCTAGCCTCAAATCATAGGACAGAAAATAGTATTCAAAGAGGAATCCCTGAATGTCAGAGGCAACAATGCTTTAAAAGTTAATTTCATCATTTGTCATTTCACTATTCCTAATCTCATAAGATTTTTTTTTTTTTTAATTGTGGAAGATAACACAGAGTCACATTATCACCACCAGATTCCAGTGAAATTAATTCTATGTGTTGGATTTAAACCATTCTTAACCATCCACTGGCAGTGACACCTACATCTATTGATGTGTAATGTTTAAACCAGTAACAGGCTCTGGAGAACTTAATGCTGTGGTATGTCATCATTTCAGATGCATGTAGATTGCAATTTGAAGTTGTCGTGGTTTTTTTTACTGTTTCTCACATTCCTAAATAAAGTTTGCTGAAATTCAGAGGGGATATGCAGTAACAAATATTAGGTGTGTTATTTACTATTCTAGGGTCTTGGTTTTGTCTCTGTAACTAGTGACTAAGGCTAAAGGTGCAGAGACTGGGAGTTACAGAAGCTGTTATCAATGAGTGGGAGCAGGGTTGCATTGCTGTGCCCGGATACATAGCAACGAACAGCACATAAAATATTAGACTAGAGTGAAAGCAGAGGAGTGGCCTTTGCTCTGTTGGCTGCCAAACCCAAGCTCTTGTGGACTGGTGAAAGGAAAGTGGTCCAGAGGTGAGGCCATACTTAATGTGATATTTTCTAAGCATCATGGAGAAGGTCACAACAGGAGAAGAGACAGCGAGCGTGTACAGTCTCCATTTGATGTTTGTGCCTGGAACTGTTAAGTAGAAGTCTATGCTTAGGACCTGAGGTTGTGTCGGTAGGTTTGCATCATCCTTCTTGACACCAGCATACACCAGGAGTCATTTTCACCACTTATCAATTCTATTTCAAAATAAAAGGTCTTTTTAACTACAATTGATGTGTGGAGGAACAGTATAAGTGAGCATGTGCAGAAATGAATGTAACACTTGAGGGAAAAGACAGTGATTTCAGTGCCAGGCTGACCCAAAGGATTGCACGTGGGTAGCCCATGAGTGACTCCTGGTGTATCCATTAACTGTTGTCCATCTCCTGCTGGTCTTGTTCTTTCCTTAGAATTATAGACTGTTAGGGGTTGGAAGGGACTTCTGTGGGTCATCTAGCCCAACCCTCCTGCTGAAGCAGGGTCACCTACAGCAGGCTGCACAGGACCTTGTCCAGGCGGGTCTTGAATATCTCCAGAGAGG
>Ga0181612_143659_pt1 | contig 17339 bp, 15 predicted proteins | sample HoacroProtozoa21_FD_119630 | JGI IMG/M metagenome (GOLD analysis project Ga0181612, IMG submission 119630) | Hoatzin crop microbial communities from Cojedes, Venezuel. Combined Assembly of Gp0051906, Gp0051904, Gp0051908
AAAACTGTGTGTGTGGCTTTAAATGTCACTGCATCTTCTCTCTCGGATCTGCGGAAGGGTTCATGTGCTGGGAAGCCTGCCTCTATTTTCCAGCTGTATCAGCCCAATAAAAGAACTGACCTCTGCCAATACATCTTGCTTCACTGCTTCCCTCCATCCTTCTCTCCAAGGCTATTCTTTCTTTTTAGTATTTGAGGGAGAGCATTTTCCTCATTTTGCATTTCTGATCTGGACTTCAGGTCTGGAAATCACGGAGCATAACTGCTAAAATGGCCCCACTCTTTCATCAGGCTCAGAGGCTGTGCGCTCAGTAATATTGATCTTTTTTTAAGAGGTTATAAATCTGAGTTATGAAATAGTCCAGAAGGCCCACTTAGGTAAATAATATTACATGTAGTTAATGGACCAACTGAATCTGTGATTGGATCCTTCTTTTAAGTGCTCTAGATCTTATTTACTAACAATGCCTGACTGAGCTTATACCTCCCACAGTTTGAGGAAATAAAACTGACTTTGTAACATTCTACTATTCCTTTTCTTCTGCAAAGGTACCTTTTTATTCCAGAAAATTGCTTTTTCCATGGAGTTCAGTGGCAACCAGATTGCAACCCTAAGTCTCACTGCTTCTCCTGATGTCTCTGCATTACACTCATCACCTTCTTGGTCAGAAGCAGAAATTTTTCCTGACGCTTTTAAACACAAAAAGCGCCACTACTGAATAAATGTACACCCTGAGAAGTATTTTAAAATCATAAAAACACCATGACTTTCTGGTGTACAAGGCTGTGTAAATTCCATTTAGCAAAGGCCCCGTGATCTTAGGGAGTTTATATTCAGCTCACATGTTCTATGAGATATATCATTCCCCTGGAACAAGTGCTTTCCAAAACTTGCAGGGTTGCCATACAACACAAAAATGAGAAACCGACAGCTAATAAAATTGAAGATGAGTAATCTAGTTTCACTGCCCAAGATGAGTGAAAGGGAGAACACTAATAGAGTATGTGATAAAAATGCAAGGCTGCAGTCGTTCATGATTCACATTGGAGGATGTCCTTAGAAGATGCAGAGAAAAAAATCTTCTTATAATGTTTTTCACTTCACGCATAATTAAGAATATATACATTCACTGGCATACTGCTTGTAACCTTCTAATCTAAGAAGTGCTTGTAGAAGAAGACAACCTCAAACTTCAGATTATAAGTTTACAGAAGCCAAAAGAAAATTCTTTGCCAGTAACTCAAAATGTCGTAATTTGACTCAAGTCCCAGCTGCAATTCCTAACTTCCTGGGGAGGGTGACAATTATCAAAGATATATCTGTTTGATTTGGAAAGGCCAACTCTTCAGTAAAATTCGCTTCTGCTGCATAATCAATTGATGAGTCATGACCAACTGCATATGGGTATATATATATGTATATATAAAAATATCATTACAAAAGATATCGCATATCTAGTATGCCTGGAGATACTGTTGGGCTTAAGAAAGCACCTGTTCCTCTCTGAGCAATCAGCGGTGCTAACTAAAATTTCGGAATCAAACTCTGTTCTCAGTCTTCCGGCTTTAGGGTGCTCAGTCATGTCAGTCCAGGACATCTACTAGGCCGCCAAATGGTGGAGGATGGAAATCTTGGCACAGCAGAATTCTCTACTAGATGAATAAGCTCTCTCTGCTGGATACAGCCTTACTGAGAGCCAGTGTGACTCTGCAGCTCATACCTGCTCTGGCAGTAAGGAGCATTGCAAAATCTACCACTTTCCATTCCATGTGCAAAGCACTTGGTTTGACCTTGTCTTCTCAAGCAGAGGAGCACAGCTACATACACACTTCAAAGGAAAATAATAAATCATGACACTCCACCACATATGCTTAAACCCACGGTGAAAGCCTAAAAGCCAGCATGTAACAGATGTGAATCATGTTGTCTTGGTGAAGAGCTGAAGGAGTCTCCCATGCTCTAGTGATGACAAGAGCAGAGCCACCTAGAGAGAAGAACGCAATGAAACTGGCCTGGGTGGCAGGCTGAGCTCTACAAGCCTGAAATATCCCATGGGTTTTACAGGGCATTTTGTAGATGCAAGGCTTCACCTCACCATATCTCTGCAGAATCAAAGTCAGCCAGCTGGTAGTCGAGGCTGGTATTCAGGATGGAAAAAGAAGATATAATTTTGGAGAGATGGAAAGTTCCATTATAGCTATACTTGTCTGCAGACATAAGTAAGGAAAATTTGCAGGAAAAGACTTACGCGTTTGTTGCATCTAACTGCTGTAGTTGGCAACAAAACTGACAAGTTCACCAGCCCACAAGCCCTTCTTCACATCTGGATTGACCTGACCACAGAAAAGAACTCGCATCATAAGCCTAACCATTTAAAAAGATGAAGCATTTGATACTCCTTGCCTTCCTCTGCCAGCTATCTATGAATTTTGTTCTGTTCTTGCTAGGTTTCTCTATTGAACCTACTGCTTCAGCACTTAAGTCCTTCATAACGCTGGGGGGGACAGGAGCAGACCATTGCTTCACAAGACCAGGATGTTCTCAAAAGGCTTTTTTCTGTGGAGTTGCACAGGTGGGCTACCACTGATTCACTACTAGCAATGATCACCTGAAGCAACCTGGAAAAGTTATTCTTCTCCCTTTTGCCCCACTGGTGTTCTCTTCAGCAGAACTGCATTTCAAAAAGGCGTCATTCAGACATTTAAGTTTTGTACATCTGTGACTTAAATAAGCTAGTTTTTCCTCAGTGGGAAACTTGTTAAATGCGTATTTTAGTGTATTTTAGCAGTATTTTAGAATACATGGTGTAACGACATTTCAGTAGATACAAAGTCACTACATTTTGTGAGCAGGCTGCTTAATTCATCCAAACAAGTAATGCCCCGAGTTTTAACAGTGCATGGGCAAACATTTCTCTGGAAGACTCTGCTTTGCCATCGAGGAAGAAGATTTGTACTCACCCGGCTCAGCTCAGCATATTTCTGTTACCTGTTCCTCCATTGCACACGACTCTTAGGGCCTTTTGCCTGAACAGGATCTACTAGTGTTATTTAAGGGTGAAAGCAACCAAGCAAACAGTATTCAGAAACCCCTAGTGTGTGTTATAACCTTCATTAGCTTAATTAGTTTCAGTCTAGTTGCACAGAAGTTGCAGCATTACATATTAATCTGGACAAGCCATAGATACATGGGCTTAAGCCAGAATCCGCTACAGCCTGTGAGTAAGTTGGTATGAGGCTGCTCAGCCTTATGCTATGAAAAGTGAATTCAAACAACAAACAGCAAAAGCTAACACCAAGCTTGCCTGAATTTATCAAACAGTAAATTTGTCTCATGCACACATGTACAGTGCTTGCATTCCAGGGAAGCTGCTAGTATGTTTGACTTCAGAGTGCTGTCCCTGGTCTCTGGACAATAACAAACAGGACACCTACTCCTTACCACTGTGATTCGCACACAGCCTAGGCAGGCGTGCAGAACACGGGCCAACAGTCACCCCTGGGTTCAGGACAAGCAACATCCCTGCCTATCTACAGCTCTGTCAGTGTGGCCTTTGCAGGGTCTAGGTTGCCCAGATCTGCTTCCATCTGTCCTGAAAGCAACACACAACTTCCAGCATGTCTTAATGCAAAGGACGACAGAAAAAACCTCTGGTACAGAGCCATCTGCAAAGCTCCTATTTGGGAGGCAGAGTGAGGGGGGAGTATTGACCCGTCCCTAGAATATTTCAGTATTACTTCAACAAAAACCAGTTTGGGCTATTAAAATGACTAAAACGACTTCCTGCTGAATGGAATGGCTGCAGCACATGCTTCTAGCTACCATTACAATGAAGCATTCACAGTTTGTAATTCTCCCACTTCTTTCCACACAGCCACCACACAGGTGTGAATAAACAAAAATGTATCATTTCGAGATGCTTAAACAAAAGTGAAAAAAAAGCCCAGGAATATATTCATATATGTATCTTTGCAAATGCAGACAGAACAGCAAGCTTATTTTGTCTGTCTGACATCATTGCTCTGTCCCCTACTCTCTTGAGACAGGCTATCTATTCATTTTCCACCATCTAATAACAGAAAAGAGATGTCAACTGAACTGAGAAATACTGTCAAGCAAGCTGCCCCATTGTCTTATCTGCTAATGCAGCACTAACGTGGCATGGCATCGTTATCATCGCTGCTCTACGTCCACGGTTTCTGTGCCTGCTGCTTGTAATCTCTGGCTGCTGTAGCTATTGAAGAAGAGATTTTTCTTCCCTGTTCCCACTCTCACTCAACGAACACTGTAATCACTTCTTCAATCAACAAGATATTCTGTGAACATCGGCTCTAGGTGAGCTGATGGCAGTATGGGCTGCTAGACCTGCCTCAGCCTGGCTGAAAGTGCAAGTAAACCACCCAGTTGGAAAAGGAAAATACAAGATTATGGCACAGCTGTTGGGATGAGAAAAGGGCAATTGCAGCAAGCTATAAACAAATAAAAGTGACAGTTGTTTAGGCTCTGTTTCTCATCTCAGTAAAGGGTGGGTTTATTCGTGGTTATCAGTTACCAGTTCTGAACAAGCTCTGCTGGAACTGTTCTCACTGGCACCTGTGTAAAAATACAGTCAAGACCCAGCGTACGCAGCAGCGATCACCTGCAGCCCCCTACGCTGACAGTCTCCGGGGTTACTGTGCAGTAGTGACTCCAGCTCTGGCTCCATTTTAGTTTTGTTCCTAATTTTGTCATTCAAACCAGACTGGAGGTTCTTGGAAGGAAGAGGAATCATGTGCTCAACTCTCACATAAATGTTTCCCCAACTGCAAAGATAGGCTGCGCTATGTTCACCCGCAGCACTTTTTGGTGATGAAAAAGTGCAAGACCCATGAATACTGCTTTCCTGAGTTAATTTCCGAACTATAGTAAATATGGAGGGATTAGAAGCCAAATTCCCTGCAGCTACAGAACACAGGGGACAGGAGCACAAGGAATCTGTGCCCCAAGGGCAGCAAACACACCACTTGGATTTCGCAGTCATCTGCACCAACGGGACCAAAAAGAGAGCTCCCGATGGGCAAGGAGCGGCTGCCCTGCTCCCATGAGGGTGCCAGAGCCTGGCAGTGATGCTTGTGCGCCTGTGCTCTGTGGAAAGGGAACAAGCTTTCAGACATCTCTCTTTTCCAAAACCTTCACAGGAGAACAAAAGATTTCTTAGGGGCTTCCAGACAGAGGAAGAAAAATCTGAAAAATCTAAATATTTGAAGTACTTAGAGCAGGTGACTGATGTGAATGCGGCACAGCTTGGCATGGGGGGACTACCTCTCCTTCGCCAGCACCAGCTGACGCAGGGCACAGTCCCCTCTCCTGTGGCTGCATCCACGTTGGACCCTGGCTGGTTCAGGCACACCTCGCCAGCAAACCCTGTAGTAGTCTGAGCCACCTGGATGGTTGCAGGGCTGAGCAGGAGAAACGTTTCGACAAGCTAAATGTCTTGCTGAACGTACCGTTTTAAAGTGATGGAGACTAAGCATTACAGACTGCCAAGGCAGTGCAATCGCAGTTTATCTCAGTCGTGTTTTCGCACAAGGCAGGCCTGGTCCTAGCATCCCTCACTGCCACTTCCGTTGAGACGGTCTCTCGACAAAACGACTGCCTTGGCTGTGCAGTGAAGCAGGGTAGTTTGTGGGGAGGTGAAAATGCCATAGCGAAAAAAGAAGAGAGAAATCTTCATGGAAAGAAAGTGGGAGGGAGCTTCCCCTGACAATGATAGCAAACAGAATAGTCTGCAGATAAAATAAAGAAGCAAAGCCAAATCCTAGTTCATTAAGATCTCTTAGCAAAGAGCCTAGAACTGCAAACTGGACAGTTTTTGAAGACCCACAGAAAGGCTGCAGGAGATAAAGTCACATTCATTTAAAAGGGAAAAATGTTGTTCTCAAGAGAATTAGGCATGCGAATCTAAAAGACACACAAAAAAATGCTGCATAGACATAAAGCAGCATGGAAGAGGAGTAACACTGTTAGACTGCTTGTAAGGAAAGAAATGCATAGGACAGACATTTGCTTCTATTAATGCCCTAATAAGGTTCCTGAATAATATCTCCAGTAAAAAACTTGCCTATTCAACTACCAGATCATTTTTCTAAAGTCAGAGATTTGGGTCAGAGATTTGTAGGAGTAACCGTGTTATTTCTTAATCTTTGCATACTTACATTGTGCCCTTTGGCTACCAACAACACCCATGTCTTTTGTGGCTTTTCAGCCACAGATCTGAAAGTACTTTTTAAAGGACAGACAGCATTCATCCTCTTGTTGGGAAGACAGAAAATGGTCAGCAAACAGAAGTGAAGTGACTTGCTTCATCCTCTCATGACAGCAAGTGATAGTTGGCCAGAGTTGCCCAGAAATACACATACATATACATGTACAGCTTAATACGTGTAACCGACCCTTTGGTGTCTACTGAGACAAGCACAACGCCAGAGCGATCTGGAGTCAGAATGCCTCCAGGGGAGCTGAGTCACTGAGCCCTTTGGAGGGACGTGAAATGCTCTTCCCCCGCCTTACTGTTGCCTTCTGTACATAGAGAAGCGAGCGGGAGCTTTGTCTCTGCCCACACCTGCTCCTCACCTTGCGGACAGGCACTGCGGGACAGGCACTGCGGGTAACGGCGATGCTGCAGTCTTTCTTCCTTGGGCCCAGGTTCAAAGTTTGCAGGTAAGTCCTGCCCCATGATCCTGCAGTGGAAGCCTTGTGGCACTTTTTTACAGTCTCACGGCAGTGACTCCCCTCTCCTGGGGCCCATGCCCTGAGTGGGGGCACTAGTTCTGGCCCATGGAAGGTTGCACAAGAAGGGATAATAAAAAATGGCAACGTCCCACCTTACTAGGGAGACACCTTATTTTAAATATTCCACAGGGCTACTCTGTCACATGCTGAAGAATCTGCAGGACTTTATCTTGGAAATCAGTCCCTGGTCTTCCTAAGGGGATCTTCACATGGGCAAAGGATGCTTTTGTCTTCCTCCCCAAGTTCTTGTCTGCAGTACAGCTTAATGTCACTGCTTTTTTTTTATTATTATTTTCTTTCTTCAAGATACTAAATTTTTCTCCCATTTTATTTTGGATTTAATTTTGCAGTTTGCCTCCCTTCTCAGTTAAGTGTTCATTCAAGATATCTAGGCTTTCAAGCGACATCTGAGTTGAGGCTCATCAGTTTTTCTTCAAAAGAGATTTATTTTGTATGCTCTCCGTTTTTAGGCTCAGCTACAGTGTAACTGCAGGGGGTTCATGTTTAAATTGAGCTGTATTCCTCTGGCTCCAGGAGTGGGCCTATGCAAAGCAAACGCACAAATCCATAAATAAGGCTTGGCACGATTTCACTGCTCTACTTAATGCCGACATTTGCAAGCTCTGTTTTCCCAAACCTCTTGCTTCCAAATTCCTGCACCTGCTAATTTGTTAATTCTGTTTTCAGTGAGTTTAGACTTGTGTATTCTTAATTATGCTAATGAAGAATAAACTATTTAAAATATTAATGTTTTGCAAACTTTAAAAAGAAAACAGTTAACATATACCTTGCCCCTGGGTCTGTCTTCACTGTTGGATTCACAGACCAATCCAGGGCACTACTTTTTCTCTGCCATGTTCTATTGACTGGATGTCCTGCCCTCCCTTTCTCCCCACTCCGGTCTCTTCTGACACAGCTTCACTTTCCCCTTTCCTGTCTGATCTCTGCTGAGAGGAAGATCTTGCAGGTTAATGAAAATCACCCCTAAAGTGGTAATTACCACAGCTGTCTCTGCTAGTTTTCTTTTCCTCTCTTGACACTGATCTCCTCTTCCCTTCAAGGCTCTACAAAGGCTCTTTGCTTCTGCTCTCCCAGCTAGCCCTCATAACTGGTGTCTGGAACCTGCTGGGAGTTACTGGGTTGCCACAGACGTCTGTCCCCCTCCTGTCCTTTGGGCATCTCTCAGATACCTCTGCCAGGCAGGAAAGTTATACCTCTGGCAAAGGAACGAGGCATGAGACAATGTGTGGTCCCTACAAGGCAGTAGCTGTGGCCTTTCCTCCCCATGCACCTACAGTTTTAACGCGCTGCTCTCCTGCTTTCCCTGAACATCGCTTTGCAGAATTGATTTGTGTTTTCCTGCCTTCTACATAAAATGTAGGTCAGATCATGGTAGACGTACATCAAAATTGTGATTTACTGCACATGAAAGGAATAGTGAGCACTGAACCTGCAAAGAAGAAAGGTGACTAATTGCTTAATTTACCCAAACATCATCTACCTGCAGAATGCCTTTGTTCTTGGCTTCTTGGGGTTTCTTCCGATATGTGCATTCCTGATGCACCTTTAGCTGTGCTTTTTATGAGCAGGTCTTTCCTGGATGTCTACGCAGAGCTGCGAAATCGCAGATATACAACATGTAGGATATCGTTCTCACCACCTCCCTAACAAGACAGCATTGTTTCTTACAGTACAGATGGCTGACAAGATACTGATCTCTGCCAATGGAGCAGCGATGCACTATCTGCAAAGTGACTCCGAAAGGATCCATTTTGGCACTAAGACTGAGATTGAGGATAAATCGCAGCTCTCAGTCAGGGCTGAGCAGGCCTCAAGAAGGCCATGTAAGCAGCATCACTCTCAGCAGCATATCAAGGAGTTGTTTCTCCCCAGGAGAGCAGTTTTCCCCAGGGCTGTGTGCTCTCCGTAACTGCTCACAGTCTGCACGACTAGACTACACTAGATTACAGTCACGCCATGCTTGTCACTTCCTTGGGTGTCTAGCCACATTTGCTGGGGTTTATTTTCAGCCCTGAGCTTTGCGAGTTCAATAATTACAGGAGAATGTGTTCTTCTGGGGATAAAAAAAAAAGTTTCTAGCCTCTAGGGTGTGAAGTAAAGAGTGTGAGTCACTGAGTGAACTTCATTGATTCAGAAACCAGACAGAAAGTGTCCCAAATTCTCTAGGTTTAAATATCTGGATATCCTTAAGCCAAAGTCTGCAGATCTGAGGTATGGGGCAGAGGGGGGAGAAATGGGGCTTTAGAGCCCATGCACTTGGCAGTACTACGGCTGCGTGATTTGGGCATGCCAGACCTTCTCTGCAGGTCGCAGCACCACCTTCTCTCTAAGCCCTTTCCCAGCTGGAAAAAAAAAAAGCACGGTCCGTGCAGCAAGGGATGTCTTTGTGCTCTGCTCTGCTTCCAGGCAGGTCAGGGAAATGGTGGCATTTTGTACACTGACTCACACCCGCACACTTTCAAGATTGCCCGCTCTGCTGTTTGTAAAACTAAAAGGGTGTTACCAGTCAGTCAACACGGTGCAGAAGCATTACTGGGTATTCTCCATGAAGACAGTTTTGTAAGCCCATTAAATCATGCTGGCTAGAGACGAGACACCCTTGTTCACGTGTAGCGTGAGAGGATCCCTTCAACTCAACCAGATCAAACAGCCACCAATTTAACACCACTTTTGGCAGAGGAGAAATGCATTTCTATACATGCCTACTTACAGCCAAGGCCTGCTGAAGCTTCTCTACTGCAAGACACCTCTATTACTGCCATGCAGAACTAAAAAATCAGCTGAGAAAATATGTTACACACTAGACAACTTTATTTAAGCTCAGTCATAACTGTGGCTATAGACAGAAATGCAAACAGCGTGAAGATTACCATACAGGCACTATTTTGAAATTTCTTTCCTTTTTCTTCAAAGCCCTGGGCCTAAGAGCCCTCCTCCCACAAATCCTTGCTTACTAACATGACTGGTTAGGGCTCCCTGCAAAACAGAAAGTATCATCACCCCATTTTCTAAGTAAAGAAAAGCAGGAGACACTACCAACTTTTGACAGGAAGCCTAGGGCCAGCAAAAAAAACTCATTCCACTCCAGGCTCACACCTCAGCCACTGACTGACAGCTGAATTACATGTGGAAGGCTGTAGAGGAGAGTAAGGCTTCAGGGGAGCACAGCTGTTTTCCCTACTGATGTTTTCACTGGAACAAGGCACTGGAGCAGCAGATGATGATGCACTGCTAGTCTCTTCTGACAGGCACTGTTCTCTTAAATACTCATTTTCTTTTGCCTTCCTCTTACTTCTTTTCCCCTCTTGATTTCTTATCTGAAAGCTTCCATTTACGACAGCTGTGAATAAAATCTGAAAATGTGGGTATCTGATGCTCACACAGCTACAGGAGTTAGCAGAGAGCCTGGGAAAGGAACAAAAGGCTCAGAGAGGTTTGAACAGTCCCGTCCATCTACGTGCGGGGCTAATTCCGAGGCACGATCACCAAGGTATCAACGCTGATTGCAATTCCAGTGCTTATACAAGAGAGGAGATGGCAAGTTACCCATTTGCATTACTTAGCCTTCCTACCTCCATGCTTGGGTGATGTTTGAAGACACCCTCACCTATTTTGCCCCACCTAAAAGGGGCTGCATGAACAAAATTTGTACAAGAAGTGAACAGAAAGGGAGCTGTGCTCAAGGTGCTCACTGAAACACACAGAGAATTTAAATAAATATGCAGACGTCAGACATCACTCAGATGCCGTTTCACCCGGCATATGTTACTTTAATGGGTAGAGACTGGAGAGGCACTTCCACCTTTGGCTTGCTCAGTCTGACCCCAGCCTTGGACTCTGAGTTACCCGCTACTGTGAACACAGTGTTCAACATGTAATCCTCCCTTCCGAGAGTTATTTCCAGAGGAGCAGGTCTTTTGACATTGACTGGAGAAACGAGTGCCAAGCTAAGATCCCCACTGTCTATCTACCTGAGGCTTAGCTTTCCGCAAACCTTCAAAGCTGTCAGGAGGGCTGGGGACGACCTCTGGGATGACTGCAGAAGCAGCATAATCACGTCAGCCGAGTTTCTCGCAGATCATCAGGTCTATGGCACAACAAGCAGTATTAATGCATGAGAAATTAGATTAGTCCTCAGCTCTGCTCTGACTTTAGCTTCTCATGTCAGCTATGCGAAGGGTCTGGTGGTTCCCACCAGACTTGGGTCTGTCTGTTATAAAGTCTACTCCATCAAACGTGGCAAAATAAAATGTGGGTAAAGTCCCTGAGGTGCCTGAGAGCTTCTCTGGGGTTGAAAAGAAATGAGGATTCTAGCTGGGAGTTTTAGCAGCCACATTTGATCTATCTGACAGGCACATCCCAGTGAAATGGCAAACTGGAGTTTTTTCCACTGCCTTTCTGGTGCACCTTTGGGCAAGCAGTTTTTCACATCTGCACTTCTCTTTGCTTCTCTCATCTGATTTCAGAGTATGCGGCATCACTGGTGTCTGCAAGTAAGGACACTGAGAGGCCCTGATCTTGGTTGCTGCAACAGGAATGTATTCTGTCTCTAGAAATCATTTTTTGCCTTCCTCCCACCTTTGATAACTTACTCTCACTGCACAGCTCTCATTTTCAAGATACTGTCAGCACTGTTCTTTCCAGACACATAAAGCAGATAAAGTGTCTGATTAAAAAACAGATCCAAAAGGCTAAACCCAGCTTGTATAACAAACAACTGGCAAAGATATTAAATGAAGACCTGGGGAGATTTTTCACTCAAACTTTCAACGGGCACGGGCATAATGACCATGTACAGTTCTATAATTTCAAGCTCTATGGTTAGTAACAATCCTATTTTACACATTTTTTTGCTCATCTAATTAGCTGCTAGCGTTCTTGAACATTGTCCATTAAATTTTATTACTCACAATCAAGTTTTCATAACAGAATAGCAAAAATGACTGCAGAAAGAGTATCCATGGAAGATATATGTTGCATGCATCGTTGCAAGGGAAAATTGGGACTTTCCTCAAATTCTGAACTGTTCCTAGACGGACTGCATGACTGATTAAAACCCTAAGCCTGATTTTGCTTGGGGGCATGTTGTCACCAATCTAAAACTAATTCTTTGACTCTTCAGAATAACATTGCATCCCTACTGGCTTCATTACATACAGGACTTAATTTGGCTTCACTAAAAGTATTCAGGTCCACAATTTTCTCAAGACCTTCTCATTTTTCAGGTCCCTTTTTGTAACTATAATAAAGGAATGGTTTTGTATTTAGTAGCTAGTTTCAGCTAGCACACGCATGAAAAAATAAATAATACAATGAGATTTCTACTCTAATGAACTAAGGCCACATTTTTTCAACGTACTGAGGTTTATTTGTTTCCTAGGCCCTGTGTTCTGAAGTGCCATGGTGGACCAGAAGTATCTTTTTCCTTAACGTTATAGTACCTGCAGCCTAGCTGTCTTTCCTCAGCTTCTTCAGTCCCCATTTCTCAGAGACGTTCATCCCCTGCCCCACCTTTGCACAGCACAGCTCTCAAGTGGGAAGCTAGATTCAGCACCGGCTCTCCTGTGCCCTCCAGCACTCTGAGGAGCCCTCGCATTCTCTTTTTTTGCTGGATTTTGCTGTCAGTGAAGACCTCTTCAATCCTGACTAAAATCCATTAGGCCAGTTGCTTGCTGTTTGCTTTCTTGCTTGCATACTGGTCTGGCTCCTTCCTTCCAGGGCTATTTTCAGAGCTACAGTTCAGGTCCATCTTTACTGATTTCTGATCAAAACACAGCAATGTAGACCCGCAAGCACCTCTGACACCCATGAATACTGTTCTCCTGTGCAGCACCTCCAGCCAGAACAGCAGGCTGCAGAAGTTGAGCCGAACCGCCACATCCATGTTTGCCAGCTTTCACACAGGCGTATGCAAACATGGAAAACCACAGGGCATCAGCCATGCCCACAAAGCGTTCCCTGATTTTAGGCAGCGGCAAAATCGGCTATTCACCTGTTTGGCTCTGTCTACGTGAACACAAGTACTACCTTTCTCCCCACAATGAGCAAGGGATGCTGCTGCCACTGCTCATCCTACAGCTCCCAGGCCAAGAAACCCGCCTGCTCCTTTGTCAGCCTTTCTCCTTCCAAGAGAGGTGCTTCTGCTGGAGCGAGAACTGGCGCACCTTAAATGCCTCAGTTCAATCTTATGCGCTCAGGAATTTCTCCTGTCTTCTGAAAGACACACTCAAACTCTTCTGCAATTAATTCATTCCACGTCAGCTTAGTGTCCCTTCTCGATGAATCCAAGCTCTTTTCTGCTTGTTAGAAATCAGTAAGTTGAACACACTGATTGTTTTTTTTCCCCGCTGGTTGCCTCTGTATTTCCATGGGGAGGATGAATGATGAACGGGAGGAGGGCTATAAGCCCTGGGCTCTACCCATATTATCATGGTGACTACAGCTCTTCCCTCTGCCCTGCTTTTGCTCCTTAAAAAAACTTAAAATACTCTAAAATACGGCTCTGCCTTAAAATACTTGAAGGTACTGCTTGCTGCTGACCTGACTGACCCTGGCACACTGTTGTGCACCACACCGTGTGCTTAGCTGTGTCACTGTTGTTCTCTTTGCCCACACGATGCCCACTCGCCTCCTTCCCACACGCACTACAGTTCTTGCGCCTTTCCCCAAGGCCAGGCCTTGAGGGTTCAAGTGGTGTTTATTCAGCAGATGCAATTTGGAGGGATTCCAAGTTGCAGATGCTTTTTTACCTCAAGTCTTTCTTTTTCCTCCTGGTACTCTGGATTTTCTTTCGTCCCTGAGATGTCACAGAACAGTCCACCTTCGCTCAGTCATGGATGACTTATTTTCCTCGGCAAAATCAAAATGTTTTGCTAAGGGTATACTCTGGGCTTTGAAATAGGTTTGTTTTTTATTTTTTCTGTGAGGATTATTGCCCAGCTTCCCTTCATTTGTGCTTTGAGTTTTCTGTGGTGCTTTTAATGACAGCAGCACTCAAGCTCACTCCCAACGTGTTAGGTCAGTTAAAGCAGCGTCCCACTCCGTTAGCACGACGCCCTCTGAAGCCAACAAACCTGCTCAGCATACCATGCTAACACTAACACCAGTCCCAAACCTCTGCTGACTTAGCCAAGATACCATGCATCGCCCTCGAGGGGAGCTACAGGAGAGGGGGGTCTGGGTGAAACAAGCTGGACTCCTCCAGGAATTCCCTTGTATTTCAGGCAAGCTACTGAGTCTCCTCATAAATCCTCAGCAGGATGGTCCAGGCTGTTACACAGCGACTACTGCCTGGTGTCTGGCTATGCTGGTTCCACAAATGTTACTTGGCTGACATTTCAGGTTGAAAAAGTCAAATGCTATCCATATGTTTCCCAAATTTCATTCTAGACTGCAACTTCCTATACAAGAAAATGAGGGGCAGTGACAGCTCTAGGGATACTGCATTCCTGCCAAGGATCCTACAGTTCAAGCTGCCCCAACACAAGCGCAAACACCGCACCAGACAATGCCACACATAGAGAGTGGAAAGCTGGCATGAAATGCTCAGCATACCTCAAGTATGCCCTCCTTCAAGCCTGAAAAAGGTGAAGCCTCTCAAACAAACACACACCGTCCCTCCCTGAGGAAAAACTCGAGACTGCCCACTCTGGTTTGTGTAGTGTTTGACAAGAACTATGACCCCAAAGCCACTGCCCCAGCCACTGATCCAGCCAGCCTCCTAAATCCGTTATTGACAATGAAGCTGTTTGTTTGTCATCTCGAGGCTGAACAGGAATGACATTTCTGTTGCAGTGCAGTAAAAGGTTAGCACTTGCATAAGCTGATAAATGTGAAGTCAAGGTGACTCTACTTTATGTATTACATTAGCACAGGACTGCAAATCCTTAGGGCACACAGAGAAGTCTAAGTAAGCAATATAGACACCTATGGCATTGCAACTGAAAACGTCTGAGGGAAAATCCTCCCTTTACACACATAAAATGAGGGACAAAATCTCAGAGTGTGTGTTTGTAGCCTGCTAAGCTCAGGGCAAAGACACAGAACAAACCAGTGCTGAGGTACAAGGGATGAATGCTGCCTAATAACCTGGGAGATACCATTTTCCCTGATATTCTTACTTTCCATTAAGTTGAACAAAAAGACTCATGTTCTGGAAACAGTGTCTCATTGTAACACCTGCATGATTGGATGAATAAATCTGTTTTAATTAAATGCCTTTTTTATAGTATGCTGTAACAAATATCATGAGAAAGTGAGAAGCTGATAGCTGGCTTTGAGATTTCAAGCAACCTTCTCCTAATTAAGTCTGTGTATATTTATATGTCATCTCAGTGCAAGAAAGTACTTACAGCTCTTCTTTCTTTTAACTTCCTTTTCTATTTTCCGTTCCTGTGTTAGTTATTATTTACTATGCTCTTCCTTCACATTGCTTCAGCCAAAGCAGAGCCAAATTGTTTCAAATGCATCTTATGCACTCAGAATTTCATTCTGCCTATGCAGATTCACCTTTCTTGCTGACTTCAGTGACATAATTCCTAACTGCACAGGTAAAACTGAAAAGAGAAGCCACTATTCTGGACTCCTTCCTGCCTTGTTACACTGGGCTGATGCCATTGACTAGACTCACCAAATTAAAACTCTCCTCTAACTCAGCAGGGAAGGTATTGCAAAGCTTTGGTAGCACATCAAAGCATCTCCATGCTTTGCTCCTCGTTTCATGTACCACCGATGTAGTCTATCACATGCTGTTACTGAATTTCTTCAGTTCTCAGCCTCAAAGCCTGCTACGTTTTCAGTTAGTCCACTGTCACTCTCACTTTTGAGCCCTATCTTCCCTAGCCAGCACCCCCAAAGAAAGCAAGAGAAGAGAAGAGAACAAGTGCCAATTTAGGAGAATGTCTCTAACCATACGCCACCTGTCCTTTACTGGGCTCGGGTGTGTGCAGCAGGGGAGCTTTAGGACCAAGTAAAGCACAAACATTCAGGACCATCTCCTGGCACCTTATACACCTATAATGCAGAAATGGGGTGTCTTGGTAACAGGAAACACCAGAGGGGGCTCCGCAAAGCCTGTATTGACATTACTCGGGAGGGTAAAGAAGATGTTCAGGTCATGGTACATTCCTAGGCTGTAACAAATGCAAATAGGATTTTTTACTGAAACAATCACATGTGGTTGGGTTCCAACACTTCCTATGGGCTAAATCTATGTTCTTCTGCCCCAACAGGTCTCCCTGGCTGCCCAGAGACCAAAGACACTGTCAGCAGTGCTACAAGCACGTACTAGGTGGTTTAATGCAAGCAGATGACTGGGTTTCCACCAGGAACAGTCCCTTCCTTTGCAGTATTCATCAGCTCCTGTGGATTCGGGCACTCGTGCAAAGGACAGTCATTCTCCAAACATCTATGAAAATGGAGATGGTCAAACTAAAAAACCTTTCGGTATTCAAACATCCCTGTGAGTCTCCAGCATCCCCATTGCACAGAGAGGGTCCTTCTAGGCTAGAAAAATTCTGCAGTCTGAGGAGGCTGTTTCCAGGTTCATTTTTCAGGCGTGAGAGCTTCTCTTTAGGACCAGCCTGATGCTCTTGATAATGATAATTAATTCATATGGATTCAACAGGATTGTTGGATAAAAAACAGTAGATCAGGCCTCTGGATCCAAACCAAGATAAAAAAAGAATGAATTTAAATGAGAAAAGAGTAGGTCTACTTATGTGTTGGTTAATCTGGATAAAAAACAGTGCTTTTGAATAGCATCAGTTATCCATGATATTTATAAATGATCTTTCCTATAGAAGACTTTACTTCCGCTGAAGAGAAGACCTGCCCATAATCTTCACTTTTCATATTTGCAGGTTAGAATTCAGTCATTTACCCCTGCTTTGGGCTGAGCTTAGCAGGAATAAGATTGACGCCTATGTAATGGAGGAAAAAAGACTGCGCTGCAGTTGATCCATTCCTCATCATCCAGCAAGACAGAGGCAAAGAATAAACCTGCACACTTCTACTATAAACTTCTACAGGAGCTTCTTCTACAGACTCTTTTGCTTGGATCCTCCAACTAAAAGTGCTTCATAATTATTTCATAAATGTCCTACTTTATGTTCCTTTCTTCCCAACTGCTAGTCCCATTTTAGCACTGGACATGTTCAATATTGAGTTTAAGCTGGTCATAACACCACCATGCGTGCATGTGCAACTGCAGCACTGCTAACGGTCTCTTTGTGGGAAGTGGGCTGGGCTTTGTGCCCCCATCTTAAGTCTCAAATCCCCATTTAGTACTCACAAAGGCGTATTGTATATGTTGGGGCTATAAAAGATGATTAAAACAGGAATCTATCCATCACAAAATCTACACAGTATGGTGGTATCCCTCGAGGAATCACTTTATTAGTAGCACACTCTTCTTTTGCTTCTGAATTAATAAACTGAATTCAGTGACAGCTTTGTGTGGCATGGCATCAAGGAATCAAAAGACCTGGCTTTTATTAGGGGCCTGGAACGTCTCTCCTACGAGGAAAGGCTGAGGGAGCTGGGCTTGT
>Ga0181612_151537_pt1 | contig 17338 bp, 4 predicted proteins | sample HoacroProtozoa21_FD_119630 | JGI IMG/M metagenome (GOLD analysis project Ga0181612, IMG submission 119630) | Hoatzin crop microbial communities from Cojedes, Venezuel. Combined Assembly of Gp0051906, Gp0051904, Gp0051908
AAACGTAAGTTACACTCAGCAAAATATAGCAATTACAATATACAGTTCAACCACAATACCAATCTGATTCTCATTACCGGTTTCTATACTGTGCTCACTGTCGCAATGCTGGGCATCCTGAGTTGCCAAGAAGGAAAACGTGGGTTGAAGCTAGCTCAAGCCCATTACTCTCTTCAAAATAATTTTGCTAGTTGTCTTGTTTTGGTACCCTGTGTTGGGCTGAGCCACATATTCACTCCCCCCCGTGCTGGTTTGGCTAACTCAGGGAGATGTTTATACTTTTTTAATGAGAGAAACATTTAGATGACCAACATTTAGACCAGTTGATCAACTCAGCTGTTGATAGCTGCTTGTCTAAACCAAAGTCCACTCTCCAGACCCCTTTGTGGTGAGATAAAGTCAGCTTCTTTGCAACAACTGTGGTCAGTCATATCCTACATTACTCCTGGACTTTCCAAGCTTCCTAGGCACATCACTCCACTCTTGTCCATCTCCTCTGAGCCTGCTTCCATTTTAGGAGTTTATTGGTCAGTCACACCACTTTAGCAAGATATTGATAACAATCATTGCAACTACTCCAGTAATTTCTGAGCTAAAAATTACAACCCAAAGTGATACTGCTGTTTTAATACATTTATGTTGGTGCAACAAATAAAACATCTATAATGGGAGAAATAATAGAGTTCGAAGAAGCAAGTGAAACTTGCAGTTTCAAACTGCACATGTTTCCATTTGTAATTAGAATGTATGTTTCTATTGCCTATCCCAAATAAAAGCAACTGGGAAAGGTCCTACCGGCTCTATCGTAGCTCAACCCAACTGTCCTACTGGAGTATCACTGTATGGTATGAAAACAGAATTAAACATGTTTACAACCTTAGGACCTAATATTGTCCTCTCAACAAGAACAAAAATCCCAATTTATCCATAACTATGCCTGTTTTAGAAAATATGTAAAATGCCAGAATTATTCCTTCCCCGGTAGATTCCATATGGTAATTTACACAATACAAAAAATCACAATGCCATTTTGATAACTATGAAAATGTCATAATTAATAAAGCATAGACTTAATTCAACGATTTTTTCAGAATTTCCAATTTAACACTGTTTCACAATTATTGAGCACTTTTGCTAAAATTACATCACACTGCAACATCTTTTTTTTTTTTTTGTCATAAAATGAAAGTAAGGTGTTCTCAACAGCTTTTAGCAACATTCAGATAGCTCAAGTACTTAATTTTTTATTTCATTTTTGTCTTCCATCCCCAACCCCACCACTTTATTTCACTTTTATTTCCTTTTATTTTATTACTTTTCATTTTTAATGAGATACATGAAAATTCTTATAGAACACTTCGATACCTGTGTGCCTAAAAATACAAAGCCTGGAAAAGCTGATCTTCCATCAGACTTTCAGAATTTCCTCACACTGAGGAAATTCTGAGTTAGAAGCTACAAACACGCTGACACTATTGGAAATATGCACGAAGCGGGTAGGAGAAGTGAATTTAAAAGCACAAATTTATGAATCTCTAGGTGTGAACACCATTTCATCACCCTATAATCTATTTTGAAACCAGCAAGTTTATCTTAAGACAACATTAATTTGCTAGTAACGATAGTATTTCAGACTTTCCTCTTAAGAAGACACTTGGAAAAAGCCAAGGTGATTATGTCTTTGCCTGCAGCTGCAAACACACTAGTGTGCTGGATCCAGCTCTTAATCCCTCCTTCAGCGCAGACAGATCAAGCACCGTGCCACATTCGTTGTACAGTGCTTGCTTCTCTGATTGATGACCTCTATTAAGCTATCTGCAGCTCCTCTATTGCCTCTCTACACTATTCAATTGTTCCTGCTCAGTCATATTGCGTATTTAGCTCTTTCAGGACATCAACTATTTTGCTTTTAACTATATCTACTGCCACACTACAAAGAATGGACTTCTCACTAAATTCATCACTAAAAACATCATGCAAGGGAAGGGGACACTCTTAAAAATGATGCAGGCTTCCAGTGACTAGGATAGTTAAATTTCCTATGTTTAAACTGTGCTCTGCCTTTAGAAACATAGACCCTGACAACACAGACTCTCCACTTACAGCTGTTGCTATACAAATTTAATTAAGAAGGCCCCAAGAAGTTGAACTACTAAGCAAGCAGTGACTTTATTGGTACACAGAAAATTTAAAAAATCCAATCCCTATCCTTAGCTCTTCAACTACAAGCTTGCTGCTTACTCATTGCTAACAGGCTAGGAGATTTTTCTTTTATAAATTAAATTCTTTAGCCGCTGGGTCATATTTTTCCAGGAACTCTACACAGCATCACAGTTCACGTCTCCTTGTGTTATACTGACTAACCATAAGAATTGCATGAATTGCTGTGAAAAGGTGATAAAAACTCTTGAGGCACTGAGGCTTGGGACATTGAAGAGCACTTGACTATGATAAACTTAATAACACAGTGAGAAAGTTGTTCCAAAAGCTTTCTAATGCTCAGAGAAAATTAATATTCTGAGATGTGGCACTTTTTGAAACAGAATTTAAGTGGAAATTCTTAAACTGGGAAAGAAAATTTACAATTTTCTAAAACTTACTGGCAAACAACTCTCCCTCTTCACAAAAGACTAAAGAAACTCCAACAGCACGTGGTATTTTCTCCCTCATGATGGAGTAGGTAATCATTGTCTAAATACTAAGTAAAATTATACAATGATTTTCATTACTTAGGAGCTACTCAAATGAAGATACCTATTTTTGTTATGCATAAGTATTGAAGACTGTTTATTTTATTTTATCCAAACTAGTATATTTTGAAGAAGGCTTTTTAAACACTGAAATAGAGAGTGAGAGGTACAGAACCCATTAGAACTTTACTGATTTAATGACTGAGAATTTATAAAGGAACAATGATTCTTGATTGTGTCTATCTATTTGATCGTTGTGCTCTTACATGATGGAAGGCAAGAACCCCGCGCTGGGTACATACGAGATCCTTCTTTCTCCGTTAACTGTTAAATTTTCATTGCTGCCATAATTAACACTTTTCGCCACTGCTAACAGTTACTCAACACAATTTTCAATCTTAATTAATATTTGAATCCAGCACCAACCTATGGCCACACTTCGTATGTAAAAACAAAAACATGCAATGTTCACCTTCCTATTTTTCAGATGTTTTAAACAATAAGGCATTGGGAACCCATGGTTAGAGGATAAACTGTGCATTTATGCAGTGTTGCTAGCCTACCCTGATACTGACTGATAGCAGAGTGCCTTGGACAACCAAAGTCTTTTTTATATCCTCGTATCTAATTAAGAGTCTAATTTTCTGTCAGAGTGTACTTCACTAAACACCGAGCCTGAAGTTACAGGTTCAAGCTCCAGCCCATGAAACTGAGCCTGAACAGAAAATACACCAATTTAATTTGTACTGAAATGAGGGGTTACATATCAAATATTGTCAGTTTTGTGGTGACCTTAAAGAGCACATTGTACTTTCTATTATAATTACCTCTTGTACCTTAAGGGAGAACTGTTCTGGTCATGGAGTTGGCAAGCAGCTACTGTATACAGTATTTAAAGTAATGATCCTTATAGTTGAGGAGTTTCTGTAAACTTAAATATTATTTACTGCTACTGAGTTGGTTAAAGTTGGTTCAAAAAAAAAAAACCCTACCTTTCAAAATTTCTTTTAAATTAAAAACTAAATTTAATGAATATGATTTTTTTTTTTTTAATATTCATCTTCTATTTGCAAAAATGTATCAATTTCAGAAGGATTCACTCTGGAATTCTAAACTTCCAACACAAAAAGGAGATACTTCTTTTTAGAAAAGAATGGGTATCAACCAATATTCAACTACTAGTCTCAGCCTTTTAAGCTTTAAGAAAAATGAAATATCAACTGTACAAGAAGTCATGGGAAAAAAAAACAAACCACTAAATATTTAAGAAGTAAAATCCAAAAGAAGAAATACCAAAGTTTCAAAAATGAGAATTTTCCCAAGTATATTGTTTTATATATATATACACACACGTACACACACACAGACTAAGTTTGTTGAGTCATACACCAATCTGACTCAGTGGCTACAGAGTTATGCTTAATCTTGTGCTCATATATTTTGGCACCTTAAATATTGAATTCTTTCCTAGACAGCGGCGTGTCTTCAACAGTTGTAGATAAAGCATACAACGTGCTACTTTCCTGCAAAGGATGGCCTGGACTTATCTTTCTTTGGTCCTTTTATATCACCTACACTGTAGGAACAAAAGAGGGAAACTCTCTACATAGCGTACAGCACCAAGCTGGCATCTGTTTTCTGCCTTTTACGTATCACAGTGAAAAGCAGCTCCATGCACACCCACTTCAGCCAATCTCTTACCAACCACAGGCTAGGCAAGATTTTTTTTTCCTGCAGTTTCATGTGAATTTAGGATTAATTGGCATGTTGTCCTTCAATAATGTAACATAGTCACTCTTTAGAGACCATTTTTAATGTACAGAACCATAGACAATATTTACAAGTCTTCTTACATAAACGCAGAGCACAAGTTAAGAAAACCCACAGTGTTACAAAGAAATCTCAAGGAAGGAAAAATAAAAGGAGTCAACTTTGTGAATGTGAGCTACTAAATCTTTGTTTTGGTTCGGAAACATGTGGTTGCTAAAGGCCCAAATTTAGAAGCACACTTCAGAGTTCTGCCTTACTACAACCAAAAAAAGAAAAACCAGTCTCAGAAACCTGCTTAAATCTCACTGAAGCAGGACCTCAACTAACAAACCCTTTCTATTACAAGGCACAATTTCTTACCCTCTGGCAAAGTGCAATGATTGTTATAGCAGAGGCTTCATTTTAAATACTCTTTTTAAGAAGTCTCAGGTTTTTTTCTTCTAGGTGAACCACTGCTAAACTAAATATCAGCTTTGCTAGAGAATTACCTTTCCAGCAACTTTGAGAAAATATACACTATACTCTGTACTACAGCATAGTTCTAAAACACACACAAAAAAGAGCCTATTCACCATAAAAAACGTAGTCTACTTACTTATCTCCATTTTGCTGTTCTTTTGCAGTAAACTACCCTTGCGTGCAGACAGAGTAATTTCCCAATTTCTCTCTTCCACTGGAGATTTCAACCAGGTGCAAGAAATCAATGATGCTTCATGAAAAACATGTGTGCAGTGTGGAGCAGCAATAGGACTTGCAGGCAGCTAGAATCTATTGCAACACAGTAACAAAAAGAATCATGTGTAAAACTAAAATAATGATTTCTGTGCTGTTACTATAGTTAATTAACATAAACTCTCTGCATAAGAACAAAACTTTATTATCACTGTCAAGATGAAATTGTTTTCAAAGTATTGTTCACAATACATAGACCTATGATTAAACTACGAATCATTTTTAAGTGAAAATATTTCTTATGAAGTTGTCTAAATATACATTTCTACACATACAGAGCTCTAAAAATATACAGAAACTTATTTTTCACAAGAAAGCACCCACACACACACACAAAAAAACTAAAACAAAACTGTGTTTGGAAAAAGGAATTTATAGCTTCTGATTTGTGCTTAATACAGAGTTTGAAGAAACTCTATTATTAACATTCTTTATGTGATTCTACAAATAAAGGTTCTTTTGTGTTAGCATGTTTTGCCAGACTTTAACATTTCAAAGCAGACCAAATTGTGAATTAAGTTCTTGAAACAGATACTTTTCATGCCTAGGAATAGAACAAAATGCAGAACTGAAGTACCCAATTGCAAAAGATCTGTCAACAATTCTTTTATAAAGCCCCTGTCTCAAGAGGTTACAATTATCACAGCATGACATTTTTTCAGGGAAATAGTTTTGCCGTAGATGGCTTTCTGGCTTGTAGTTTTGGGGTTGGGTTTTTTTCCTCTTTTTAAATGAATAACAACAGTTCCCATATCTGTAAGAGAAATATTACACATTACCTTACAACCCACTTTTTAAATGAATAACAACAGTTCCCATATCTGTAAGAGAAATATTACACATTACCTTACAACCCATGCTTCTCTCAACAACCTGAAAAGAGAGGAACTTCGACGAAGTCTAGTCTTCTCTCATTTCAGCTTCTCTGATATTTGAACTGAAAGCTTCATATTAACACACTATCATAAAATCTAATCATAAAATTTAGAGGTAGACTCTGATAGCATTGTTTGCTTTGAAGATTTATCTGTGGTTTAGATCAGGAAAAAAAAATCTGGATTTAGAGCAACTCTTCTAAGCTAATTAAATGAATCTTTTTTGTTCCATGCATGCATATACTCTCCCAAAATATCAATGTCAATAACGCAAAACATCCACTGTCTGGGGAAGGAAACAAATGCTGGTTCACCCACTATTTCATGGCTTCAATCAAACTTCCCTCGAGACAAAGGCAAGTCATTTGCACATTAGCTTTCTAAATCACCAGGGAGAGTATGGCACGGTTTCTTATTACATGTTGTAAAAACTATTTTTATAGAATTCTGCAAAGGGCAGAAGTAATAATAATTATTTTAAGTCACTTGCTATTTTTGAAATCTTGAAATGAACTGACACATTAATGGGGATATGCAACATTTTTAATGTTTCTGAAAGATCGTATTTTGTAATTTTACTTTATCCTGTTATACCTCAGAGTTTTGCCATGTATTCTTTAGAGGAAATAGAGTTTTGAAAGAGTGGCACATACATAGCAAATCCTAGAAATACTCTTATTCAGCTATGTTTTTCTTCACATTAGAAAGAAAAAAGGATTCCAACTATTAATTGTTTACATTGCTGACCTGTTGTATTTTGCAAACACAGCTCTTCAGACAATTGGGGGCTGGAGCGTGTGACAGGTTTAAAGAACTACCATTTCTAGTAACTTCTTTAGCTCAGATCTTTTCTGTACACTGCAGACAACTTAATCCTTCCCATACAAAATTTTCAAGGTCGTCTTAATATGCAACAGCCATGAAGCCATTTTTCCTTGCTATTTTCTCCTGAACTACAAGTACACTTGGCAAGAACTCTAAGCATACATGGCTGCTGATGCTTCATACACTGGCAGAGAAGGTGAAGGTTGAATCACTCTAACACTTAGGAATTGATTTGGAATAGCTCTTACAGGTTTGGAAAAAGCTACTTGCTCTCCCAGCTACAGAAATGTTATACACATAGTTATAGACTGAAAGAGATACAGACATACAATTTACAAAGAAAGCTATTCTACTTCATTATGTACTCTATTCCCTGAGACTTGGCAACAAAGGAGGAGTTGAACCTCCTTTGTGAGAAGATGATTATTGAATTGTGCACCTGGCATGCACAAGGCCTTTCTGTCCTTCATTGACTGCTGTGGGCATCTGAAATGAATGAAGTAGGGGGAAGACAGATTGTTCTAATACTCTGTTTCCTAGCAGATAAGCACCAAGCCGGGGCACTCTTTCCTGGCTTCAGATAGACCTTCAGGTATCTTTTGAATTCTGAAAGCAGTTTATTTATACTCAAAACTCTTAAAATAAATACTACCTCACTTTTAACTGTCTCAGAGTAACTACATCTCTCTTCCTGTAACAAAGCAGAAAGTTCATTGCCTTGCCCAGGGCCATAAACTTCTCCCTCTAGCTCAGGGGCTTTACAAACGTCTTGCTTTAACTATTGTCTTGAATGACTTCTTCCTTCCGGCTCCTCAGAGCTGCGGCATCCTGGTCTGCAATCCCCTGCTGAGTCCCCACCTTCCCCCTCCTTTCACTGCTCATACCTTTCATCCTTCCCAGGGGCATCTTCTAACACCAACTGGGTCACAGCCAGCTGGGAGAAGAGCTCTGCCTAGACCATTCCTTCGGGCTTCGAGTCACAGGCCTGAAAGAAACAAGCAGTTGAGAATGCTTCCGATTACCTATGGCAATATTCGTCAGCTATATGTAAGGATTAAGCAGCTAAGAAACAAAAAGCTCTGGGGATTCATGAGTGGTTCAGAATAGTAAAAAAAGGGCTTCAGCCATAGAGAAAAGAAGCTCAGTAAGCAAACAGAGAATTTATAAATGTGTTTTCTCAGATGACAGGAAAAATGGTATTTAATTCTGGTAGCTACTGCAGGGAACTGATCGGTAGATGTTGAGTTTTTTTGTTTTATCATTGATTTTAAAGTAACCTTCATTCAGAAAAGAAGCGGTTTGGGAAAAAAGTTGTATCTTTGAGGGTTTTCCCTTTTTTATATAAAACAAATTTTAAAATGTTTTCCAACAATGGTGTTCAGATTTATTTTCACCAGGTAACCAGTTTTTTCTCTGACTTCTTTCATCTAGTTGTATATGAGTAATTTTGCCTCTGAATATAATGTGGAAAAGGAGCAATTTTCAGGCATTGCATTTTTCTTTTCTTTTATAGATTTGGACATCAAATCCTGGACAGTTTTTTTTTTTCCCAAACCACATTCAGAGTGCTTCATGTCAATTTTACTAACTTATGTCTAGCAACATTTATCTGACCCAAGCACCAAAGAAGACTGTCTCCAGGGCATCTACATCCATCACAACATCCGTTCATGAGTCAGGTCCTCATCTGCTGTTCTTCTGTGATTTAAAAAGGAGGAGGAATAAACCCACACTCCAGAGCTCCCAAGCTAAACTCAATATTTAAACTGATTCAGTTACTTTAACTTTTTGCAGCTAGTGAATTTTCCTACGATAGAAAACTGAGATATACTAAGGATATTAATTCACTTTTCTTAATTAGATATGGACAGTTTCATATAGACGTTGTCCATTGCTCTTCATGGTTTAGAACTGGTCAGCTAAGTTGCAAAGTATTTAATCTGCCAGTTAATAAACAGTAAACTGTAAAAGAAAATTTAAAGACACCCTTATTTGCATACGATTCCTTTTGTTCATATGCCTAACTAGTTATTGTCAGAAGAAAATCCATTCCTCATACTTCAGACAAAAGCAAGCACTGTTCAAATTGTGAGGAGAGATACATGCTATTACTGTGTTGAGAATACCGAACCTATTCATAAAATGTCTTTGTAAAGTACCTGTCATCATACCCTATTAACGCCTCTATGAAAGGGTTGCCACAAATCTACTTTATAACTAGAATCACAGTAACTTTTTGTGAAGGGTAGTGATATTCAACTACAATACAGACTGACTCACTACCCAGAATTCTCTTAAATGTTTCTCACTTTCTTTAAATATTACCTGCTTTGTCTGTGAAAACCATATCAAAACATGCTTTTCAATAATTATATTTAAGCACACAGCTATTAAGTTTTACTACCACTATGGCTATGACGGTGGTGAAGAATACTTTCTAGAAAAATATCTTATGTAATGACTCATGCTGAGTTGCTAATAAAATGGAAGTCAAAATGAGATCAATTGTCTTATTACAATTAAGGTTACAATCCATTTTAATCTCATTTTTTCAATTAAGTAAGCCTTGCTTTCCAGGCATTTCACCTTCCCTCTGATTTTGAGTGTTTGTTTTTTTTTAAATAAAAACCCAAATAAGACACCATTTTTCCATGACAATTTTGAACAACATCTTCTAACTTGGTCCTGGTACAACATTCCCTTCTAGAAGGTATGACAAATCTAGCTGACAAGAATGCTTCCTTGCAATCTAGCACAACAAACACAGGACAATTTCAGTTATACTCATTTATTATGTAGTTTTTCAAGTGCTCATAGCATGCAACATATCAAAACCAGATTTGTTGAGATGGCCAAGGGTCTGAGTAGCAGTAATACCCTTACCTTTTTTATTAATCATGTCTCAGCCATCCAGTGCCTATTCATTTTGTTTTGATATTTCTTCAATGTCCATAAGTTCTACAGAAGCTCACAAAAAAAAAGAAAAAAAAAGGAAAAAAGCCTGTTGCCACTGTGCTTTCTTCTCTAGCTAGGTTTTAGGTTATGGCTGCATTGTTAAACAATTTCTCCTTACCTGTCAAATATTTTCTCTGTATCCACAAAAAATGGGAATACAATGAAAATAAATACTGCTTACCCCTCCAAATATTACCTAATTAATTTCACTGTGTGCCATAGAAATCTCTCTATCCAGCACATCTTGCACAGTATAATAAAACCATAGAGCTGATTTATTGCCTAGTGTTTAGCCACAAAAGAAAAGAGGTCGAGTGTCTGGGCAGCTCTGTTTGTGAGTCATGGTGCAATTTCTGTCCCCCTTTGTTTGACCTACACTATTGAGCCCTCTACGCTGACTCAGCAGCTTTGACCACGGCATTGAAGAAACAGAAATGAAAGTACCAGTGTCAGCCTGACTTCCCATCCAACTACCGCCTGCGATACAGACTGACAATGGGACAAGAAGCACTCTTTATCCTTAAATAATCTTGTAGGGAACAGGTATATGAATGTGAAGTGTTGGCCTGGTAAGCACTGACAGTTTCCGCTGTCCAATAGACTACTCAGACCTCCAGTCACTTCTATCCATACATCTATGACTACGGTGATCTTCTGATGGACTTATAGGAGCTTGTACTGGTGGGAAAGGAGCTAGCGAATGTGTTTACTAGCAGGGGTCTGATCCCTAGGTGGCACGTGTCGATGCTAGAGGCGGCATAACTCTCTCCCTACTGGGGCACAACGCTGTGCATGATATTAGAGACCTAAATAATTGTAAGAACCTTACTTTGAATAGGTACATCATGTAAAGTGACCTATTGAAGTCTTTCCTTTTCCTTCTGGTAATCAAAAACATTCTCTTGCACGTCACTCAGTTATCTGTTGCTTCTTGTTCACAAATTATATTTTGGCATTCTTAATTATAATAACATACATTTTTATCTTGAGATCTAATAGGTTTTCATCCTTACAATATGAAAACATATCTGTTTATACAGTAAATATATCTTCTGCAATTACAGAAATTAGAAGGTGTTAATAACTTCCAAATAATTGTAACTGATATTATCATAATTTTACCACCTTACATAAAAATTATTCTGCCTCAGAAAACATGGAAAATAATTAAATTTGGACAGGATAAAGGAAGTATGCTCTTAGTCTTGAAACTATAATATGTTAGACAGAACAGATATTAAGATTTAACAAGTATATTGTTCCCCTCTCCCTGTAGTCAAAGCGTGAACCTTATCCAAACCTTACAAAAATTTAACCTGTGATAATTTTCTTCATTTTAGTTGATTATTTGACAACAGCACATAAAATGAACTAGATTGGTAAATAACACTAACAACAAAAGAGTGGAAAGAGCCTTTCAAGTATTATTATAACATTTGACTAATAGTGTTTCCATATGGAAAGTGTTTCCGCACTTAGAAAATATTTGAAGACAAATTCTGTCAGGTAAATAGTACTTGAGAAAGGAATCCCAACATCTTCCATGGTATCCCACAGAAAAGTCCTGAAAAGCTCATTCCTGAAAACCATTTCAGCAGAGCACAAATATGATACTGACGCCAGTTTAGCAAAGACAGCACAAAGAACAAAAACCTGGGTTACTGAAAGGGCTTTGTGAACCTGTATAACACTGCAGATTTAACAGAATCATCTTGAAAAGGTGACGAATACTGAGTCTGTCACCATGCAAACGCTATGACATATGGCCAATAGATTGTTGGTAAATATTTAATAAAATGAAACATTAGTCTCCGACGCAAAACCTCTACTATTACAAAGAGGCAAAGGTACAGCAACAAAGCACGTGCTCTTTTTGACAATGGTGCTGTGTTTCAGGTTGCGTATATCTACAGACTAAAATTAAAACTCAGTCTGTTACCACAGTGTAATACTACTCAACAGAAGAGGACTCTGTAGATTTTCTTTTTAGTTAAACCTGGCTTCTATGGTTCAACAGCTTGACAGCAGTGTAAAAGTATATTGTTTTGTGTCCTTCAAGTCATTATTATATTCCTACTTTAAAATCATTACTGTAAAAGCCAGTTGAGTTTGGGTGACGGGTTGATTTGGTGTTTTCCCTTTGTTAATACCTTATATACTTTTTGTCAGGTGTAAGTTGCACATATAGTACAGGATTCATGCTTCTAAACTAGCAGAAAATTATAAAACACATCTCAATTTGCTAGTCACAACTGCTTATGTAATAGAAGACTGGATTTTATAGAGGACCAGTTAACTCTTTCCTTTGGAGCTGTGATTTAAAATCAGAATTACGAGTAAAAATAGTTTGGCAGCTTCAGTGCCAGTGAAACTGCAGAAAATAACTTTTTTGGCAGCTCCATTCATGACTGCTATGAATTGCTAGAATGCAAAATGCCTGCATTGAGATATACCATGCCAGAGTTATGTGCAGTATTGCCAATACAAATCCCAAAATCATGGATGGTTTTAAAAATCTTTACTTTTAAGAATAACAAACATGGATGTAGGGTTTTTTCCTGAAGTTTTCCTCTTTTTGCACAGTTAGGGTCACACCTATTTCAACATATTCTAATTTTGGATGAAAAGACTATAAATATAATTTCTTCAGTGAAAATAAAAATACATATGTCATTTCCTGATTTCTGCCCCTGAGTTTTTAAGATAGCAAGTTGCCTGACAAAGAGCTAAAAAGTGGTACAAGATAAAAGCATCCACGATACAAGATCCATTACAAAGACTGACAATTGGCAACATTGTACATGAAGAGTATAAACAGTGCTTGCCAAATTTCTGTGATGGAATTAATCAGCCGTCAGAAATGTTTGTCTCAGCCCATTTGCTGCAACTACTTTATTTTCCTCTAGAAGCAGTAACTTACTGCTGTACAGACCTACAATAGACAATTCAGCACTTGAATGGATAAATATGTGAATGGATATGCTGGATAAACTGCAGGGTCAGTATGTCCGTCTTAAAAGCTGTTATCCAACAACTTTTTTTTTTTTTTTTACAAATTAAAAAAGAACCTAACATTTAACTATCAACATTACAGATTAAACATTTCTGAAATGCTGCAGTTCTCCTTGTCCAGTAAAGAAGAGGCAGATTTTTTTTTTTTCCCCACTAAGAAAAGCAGCAGTCTTTTTAAAAATAGGTTCACCCTGCAGGGCAACAACATTTCTTCAGGACAGTCAAATCCCAAAAACTGCAGTTATGCCTCTTTGTATAATAATACAGTCCTTAAACACTCCACATAGTGCTATCTTGCTCTAAGTTATTTTCTGGTCAGCTTACTTATTTCAGTGCCTCATTATTCATAGTCAAAATTTCAGCCAAACTAAGAACAAACACATATGTAACACTGAAAAAAATCCTGGCATCAGTTCAAATTAGTAATAACATTTTGAACATTTGTTATTTAAGTTTGTTTAATTCCTTCCATCTTAAAGCGTGTAACAAGACAACTTGTCCTATGCATCATCATGAGATCTTCCATTATCCAATCATGTATCAAGAAAACATGAAACGGTCATATTAGAATAGCATCTGTTGAAGTGTTTAAAGTTCTGCAGTTAGTAAAGCTGATACTGAACGCAAACAGAGTCCACTAGATGGCATAAAGCAATAAATGTCATGATAAAAAACATATCAAAACCCCTGTTTTCTGTTCTGGTATTTACTGATGTCTTTTATGATATAAATCACACAGTGAGAAAACAAATTGCTGTTTACTGAAATATTAATAAATATTTAGACTGTTTTTTCTTCTATGCACAAAGTATTGGGAAATGCTGAGGACACAGGCTTACATAAGGAAGTCAGGTAATATTAACATGAAGGTTATAAATACAACCTTAACTCTGCCCTTTGAGATTACGTATTCTAGTACAACATTACTACAAAATCACAAAATCCTTCAAAAATAATATGACAGTAATTTAGTTTTTTATATATAGCTTTCTTCACAAAATTTTATTATTCAAAGTGTCTGTGCCCCATTTTTGCTAACAACTGTTAACAAGACATCTTTAAGATTGAGATCTAGACTAGAAAATTTCTCCAGCACTCAGGAACCTCTCCCAGTGGCCACAAACTTTCAAAGATAATTTAGGTGTCCTTGCAAGAACATCAGCTTCCTCCGTCAAAACTCATGAGTGCATCCCATCAGGTCCCATGGACTTGTGCACATCCATTGTGTTTACATGTCCCCTGATTTGATCCTTCTCTATCAAGGGTAAGTCTTCCTCACTCAAGACTTTCCCGCTGGTCTCGGGGGGCCTGTGATTCCCAAGGGCAAAACTCTAGCAGTGGAGAGCAAGGACAAGGCACTGAATACCTCAGCCTTTTCACGGCCTTTGACACCAGGTCTCCTGCCCCATTCTGTAGAGGGCTCACATTTTCCCTAGTCTTCCTTTTGTTGATAATATATCTAAAGAAGCCCTTCACATTCCTCACCAGACTAAATTCCAAGTGAGCTTTGGCTTTTCTAACCCTGTTTCTGCACACTCAAGGGAATAAGGAAAAGAAAACCAATTCTTACTGTAATTAGATTAAACACTGGGTAGTGTGTTGGGGGTTTTTTTAATTACATTTATTTTATATTTTCTTATAAACTTTTAACTTTGTTTATTCTGAATGTTATGAACAAATGCTTTTATGTGCATTTCATCTTATCCAGACTCAGTCTAATGTGATTTAAGATAACTATGTAAGAGCATCTCTCACCTCAGATCATGACAAGTCTATAAAGTAAGAACCTGGGGCACTTTACCAATAGCCCCAGTAAGTCAGCCCATCCTCCACTGTTTCCAGAAGGTAGGTTTGCAGCTGAGCTGCTCAAGCCAAGGAGCAAACAGTCACTGCAGGAGTCAGGAGAAGCAAAAAAATTCAACACTGTTTACACTAAAGTCTTTCTGACACACAGGAAGCTGTTGGAACACTGCAAGAGTCACAGGTGGATATTCCGCACTTGTGAGGTATACTCTTTGGCTTCACTGAAATTTCTGTTTTCTATATGTACACACTGCCTTGGGTTAGCACTTTTTATGCCTATATACTATATACTATTGTTTTCTATTTTATTGATGCTATCTGTAACAGTGGTAGTGCCAGTACAGAGCCTGGTCCAGAAATAGGGACCAGGATGCTCATAAAAATGTTTGCTAACCAGGTTGGTGCTAAGTGAAAACTTCGTAACATTGGATGATGTTGTTTCAGAGTGTGCAGCTTCACTTCTACTTTTAAACAGTTTCTGTAGCTGAACCTGACAGTTATAAAGCCATGGACTTCCAAAGACAAATTTATTTCCAGGAAGCTGGGACAGATTTTTGAACCAAATGAAATAATCCTTTTCCCTATACGTATATATCTGCTCCATATACGTATATATCTGCTCCATATATATATACACACATATTCCATATGTTCCATATATATTATTCAAATATGTATATGTATTAAAATATGTATGTGTATATTCAAGTATGCTGACATAGACATGTTTACATATATATATTCATATCCTGGTGCACAGAAGGAATCAAAGATCAGAAAATATATTTAAAATCCAAGAAAATGTCCTTTACAGACAGCCTTTTGCATAAAGGAATAGTATGAAGAAGACCATCTCTCCTCAGAGTAGTGTTTCCTGGCAGTTATAAGTTCTTCCCTTCAGCTTTTCAACTAGACTGTTCTGCAAATTGAAGCTTATCTCTAGGTGGTAACCAACAGAACCCAGAATTAGGCATTAATTACTGGTAGCAGTCAAATTGTTACCTGATTTTGGACAGAAAATTGAATAGTGTCACAAAATATTGTCTATACCTTTGTTTCTTTTGCTGTCACGTTTCTAGTTGTGTAGAGGCATCAAGCTTTTGGATGTCATTGTTCACGAGTGTTTAACTAGCTGTTCTAGGTACTCTACAAAACCATTCCCTGTATGCTTTCTCTGCATGCTTCCTTGTATGTAGATGTTCCCTGTGTGCTTTCTCTGCATGCTTTCACATGCTTGCTCCTTACTTACTTTACATTGAAGTATTCTTTTACATGTTACTGAAATTTTTCAGCAAAGAGACACTGAAGATGTGGCAACAGCATGACTTCTCTTGTGAAGAATGAGCCAGATTTGGCACCTTTGTGTTAGTCGTTCAGGCTTAGTTTTTATAAATGCCCCAACCACCGTCACAGATTTTTTTCAATTCTTTCTTGATCTCCACTTACACAACTTCAAAATTAATTTAAGCTTCTGAGAATCATCAATCTCTTCAACTAATTAAATCAAAGCCTATTTGAAATTGAATATTTTGAGGCCATAAACTTTTAAAAAATCATTATTATTATTATTAAAAAATAACATATAGCTGAGTTGTCATTGTTTTGTATCTAATGTGCTGACCTCAAAGACTGTGCCTATGCAAGCAAATTAGTAAGTAGTGAAGCATGGCTTTTCATGACTGCATATCCATAGGCCAGTCCAATTACAAGCAGCTGTGGGACATACATATATGAGACATAAAAATGTTAGAGTGCGCGTAATTTTTTGCTTCTAATATAATTTTAAACCAAAAGCTGCTTCACAGCTAACTGAATGTAAAGGAAAAAGCAGATGTTACTTTGTTTAATTACTAGGTTTAATATTTACTGAGAAATATATTAGTTATTAAAGCCTTATCAGAATACTAGATGATTCCCACCCTGTCTGTACGGACATCCCACAATAGCCTGAAGTTGTTTCAAGGGTTTATTTTGTTTTAATTGTATATTTTAATACTTAAGCAGCAGGTTAATTTGTTAGTAGAAAAAACATGTCTGGCATTTCAACTTTAAAGTGCACTCTGATACAACTTGAATGCAAATTTTGCAGGACAAGAAGTCTGAAAAATATTTTTTAAACATTCCTATAAAAGATAGGGTATATGGGGAAGCCAAAACCTTTACTAAGTTAAATCATTTGTATGCTACACTAACTGGGAACATTTGCAAAACAACGATGAGAGAGACTGAGAGAGAATGTCAGTCTTTCTGCTTCTCTTTGTATAATAATAAATGCACCTAGAAAAGTCACCTGTCCACTACGTACACATGCCTACTATTAAAGAAGACATTTTGTTCTCTGCCAGATTGGAATACCTTTAAGCATATGTTCATGGGCTTTGAAAAATTAGGCTGGAACTGTAAAGTAGGTTATAAAATAGAATTCCAATTCTATCAGAAATTTGAAATCTTTCTAAAACCCCTTAAAAAGAATCATAGAATCATAGAAAGTTTTGGGTCGGAAGGGACCCCTAGAGGTCATCTAGTCCAACCCCCCCGCAGCGAGCAGGGACACCACTAACTAGATCAGGTTGCTCAGAGCCCTGTCCAACCTGGTCTTGAATGGTTCCAGGGATGAGGCCTCCACTACCTCTCTGGGCAACCCGTTCCAGTGTTTCACCACCCTCGTTGTAAAGA
>Ga0181612_159762_pt1 | contig 17337 bp, 5 predicted proteins | sample HoacroProtozoa21_FD_119630 | JGI IMG/M metagenome (GOLD analysis project Ga0181612, IMG submission 119630) | Hoatzin crop microbial communities from Cojedes, Venezuel. Combined Assembly of Gp0051906, Gp0051904, Gp0051908
AGCGTAGCCAGGCAGCTAGCCCACGCTGGCCAACAGAAATATTCCATACCCTGGGCATCATGCTCAGTTTAGGAATGGGGGTTGGCTGGGGGGCAGGAGGCTCTCTGTGCTTCTCGTTTCCGTGAGTTCGAATCCCCTCTTGTCTGGGAGTTTGAAGTTTTTCAGGATTTCGGGGTTCTGCAGTCTCTGCTTGGGGATTTGCAAATTGGTTGACAGGTGGTGAGAAAATTTGTATTGTATGTAGTTTGTTTTGCATATTAATTATTATCAGTATTGTTATCAGTATTAGCAGTTCCTTTTTTGCCCTTACTAAACTGTCTTTATCTCAACCCAGCGGTTTTCCTTTTTGCCTACTTTCTCCTCCTCATCCCGCTGGGGGGGAAGGGGATGGGTGAGTGACTGCCTTCCTAGTGCTTAGTTGCCAGCTGCTGGGTTAAACTACAACAGTTGGTAGTCCCAAGGCAGTTGCAGACACTTGTGCAGCAGCACCCTGCAGTACTCTTACATGGCATCTACCACCGTCCTTCCACAGGGTGCATGTGTGCTGCCTCAGGTGTAACCTCTGTGTTATCTTGCATGTGAGTCTCTTAGTGTATGTCTTGGTGGAGCTTTAGTCTTCTGTAATGTTCCCACCAGAAAATTTAAATGCATATATTGTCTCTATTTCTAGGGAAATAGCGTGGTATTTGTTGGATTGCTTTGTATAGGACTTGAGGGCCTAAGTTTTACTTGTATGCAAAAATGCACTAATTATACACTTCCATGGATTCAGAAGCAATGCAGATGAGGAGAAGATACCAAGAATGTTTATGACATATTTGAATACTGCAACAGCAGGAGCACTGGTTTTTGTTGCCATTTAAATGAAAATATCTTAGCATTCAGGAAGTTCTGGGATCACCCAGCCTGGAAGCTTTATCAGCACACCTGAAGACGTGAAGTTGCTGGACAATCAGGCTTTCCTTTCAGTTGTTCAAATTAAATAATAACAAATGTTTTTGGAAAGAAAAAAAAAATAACTGCCTGTTTTACTTAGGAAGGTTTTGCTTCCATGGTTTCTCTGATGTAGTCTTGTTCTGTATCATCCCATAACAAAAATGATTTGTGCAGGCTGTAAGAAGATTGTAACAAGAGGGAAAAAAGTCTGGAGGAGGTCTCCCTGGCCTTCCTCCCCAAACCCTTATTTACATGCCATATGATTAAAAAAAGAATAAAGAAATAAAACATGAAGGCTGTTGTCCTCAGCTCAGTTTTTCGCTTTACTGGATAAATAAATCCTTGTTGTAGTTCACTGCATTTTAAAAATTAGTTACACTTACTATTATCACAGTTATCATTTTGTATCTTAATTTTTTTTGGTAGTGGGGCTTCTATGCAAAAACTGAAATTGAAGATACTCAGTGATTGGTGTCACGTTTTTTTTGTTTCTTCTTGATTGTTTGCTGGGTTTCTTGTAGTCTGATAAGGAAAACAGTCCTGAAAAACCATAAGAAGTGCTGATATGACATTGATCATATCTTAGCTAGCAGGTGCCTTTAAAATAAGACGGTACTGCATCATAATTTCCTGATGAGTTACAGCATCATGATGGCATGTGCTCCCACTCAGAATCTATTTTAAGAAATGACAGAAGCACTTTCTTATAATTAATCTTGTGCTCAAAAATACTGGAGTAGGATGAGGAAAGTCTACAAAGTAATGACGTTCTGGAGATGGAAAGAGGACTAATAGAAAAGTAGTTATTTAATCTGTATAGTAAAAAAAATTAGCAGAAGAGAAAACAACATAATTTGTGGTTTTTGTATTTATCTATACATCTGTCCGTATAACAGATTCGTACAACAGAAGAAATTCTAAAGACTTCCTGAAAGAAATGTGTGCCCCACTTTGTTAGGCAGAACTTTCAAAGATTATTTTAAGTTTAACACTGTAATGGCGGTTAGAAATTGCAACATGTGTTTTGGAAATTTATGATCAAATCTTCTGAATAACAGAGCGTCTGATCTCTTTGCTAAAGGTTCCTATTTTAACACTGGTTTCAGTTTGTCAAGTAAATGTAGTTCATTTCAAACACAACGATTATAAGGGGCAAGTTTTGAGATGAGAACTCTTCAGTATGCTGCAAAAACTGACCCAGACAACTCTGTGTTTTCCTGGAATGGAAGGGGCCTGGAAGTGTTTGAAGATACTCTGTACAATTAATGTTTGGTGACTGGACCTTAATAAGGTGAGTACAGTGTTCATAAACCTGTTAGTTCCGATTTTAACTCAAGATATAAACTGCTTAGCTACATACACTGTAAATTATTTGAGTGTAGAAAATCATTTGCTACAGCTTTATATTGCACTGAGAAAACAGGACAGCTGTGGACTACCATAATACACATTAGTACTAATACAAGAAGAAAAGCCTGGTATTAAGCCAAATATTTTAAGTCATGAGCCATAACATTTTCTGGTGGACTAGAGTATTTTTACCTTCTTTCTACTGCTTTCCTACAAGCTTCCTGTTCTTTGAATATAACGAACTCCAGTGTGCTGTTAATGTGTCACCATTTCTTGAGTGGCCTGAGGGAATAATCAGAATTTGGGAAATAGAGCACAGAAGGGGTTGACTTCACCTAGCTTGCTTGTTTTTACATTAACAAAGTGTAGTTAAGAAATCTTTAGGTCTCTGCAGTCTTCTGTTACAAAATTAGGACACTGTAGTTAATGAATGAGCGCAATGAATATGTGTGTAGCTAGAATTGCATGATTAAATAATTTGCTATGATAAGTTTAAAAGGCTGTTACACTGAAGCATCAGAGTCTTCCAGCCCTTGACACAGGAAAAGAACTGATTTTGAGAAACACAGAAACTTCCTACAGAAATTTGACCCACAGAGCAATGTTATGTTTTTAAGGTTGAATTAATTTTTGTGAAATTGCTCAGCTGATTCAGAAATGTTAAATCAGCTGTGTTGTGGTTGCAGTATAGGCTACTTTGCTGATATGTCAGAAAGAAAGTATAAATCAACAACAGGCCTGTATAAGTTAACATATCTCCATAGCTATGTTAAGGATTTTTTATGAAATGTTTTGCTTAATTTCTAGCCTTTGAGACTTGGGATACTGGGAATTCAGTCTTTATAATGTAATTTATCATCATTTTCTGTAGTCTGCTTGTTTTTTTAGGAAGTTTTTCTTTATAATTAATAATAATCACTTTAAGTTCTCTACTGTAAAGTAATAAAGGAAGAATCTGTTCTCTTCGGAGAGAAAGCGGGTTGATAAAAAGCAAGTAACTGTGTCCCGGTTGCCTGGCTGGCATAGCTGTACTTGCAGAGCCCGTAGTGGAGGTGTGGAGTGTCGCAGAAGGAGGTTTCCACTTGCATAGCTCTGTACAGCCTCCTGAAATGACAGATGGGGACAAAAATTTGCTTTTGTCTGTATCCACTCCCAGGTTTTTCATGGGTTATATGCAGTTCTTTGAAGGGAAGTATTTTTCTGCTCCTCTTCCTTCCACTTAACATAAAGCCTAAGTTTCCTGAACTTCAGATACTCTTTAAACTTTATTAAAAAAGGATGTTTGTTCTTGGAATGTGTTTGAAACATTGAGGAACAAATGCTCATGATATAAGAGGTGTTGGTATTGCAATTGTATATGACTTTTCTGCTTTGTATTCTTTTGGTATTAGCCCACAGTGCAATGAAGCCCTGTGTATACATTCTGTATACTTAAAGAGAAGTTATATAGCACAAGATTTTGTGAGCTTAAGAAATTTGAAGTTGAATTAGCGGTATCTTTTTTAGGTTGATTCAGCTCCTGAATAAGCCTACATGAGGGGTTGGGGTTTCTTTTACTTCAGTCATGCAGCTTCCAAACTTGGCTTTGTTCATGTTATGTACTGCAAAGGTAGTTGCCTGGGCTTACGTTTTGAGAATTTCTCATGTACTAGTGTATTTTGAATCCATTATATTTTTGTTTGAAAAAATATAATTGCATAACAGGGGACAAAAAAAATCAGTGTGTGCTTTTTTTTTTTTTTTTATGGTAGGTATCTTCTGGGTTTGGACTCACTTGAGGGGTTAAAATGCAAATACCAGCTCATTAAGTTGTGTGAAGAACATGAGTATCTTCTAGCATCGTATTTCTGTACTCATATCAAATGGTGATAAGTCAATGCTGTTATATTTACAGTTTTGTAATGTGAGAGTATTGGCTTCTGACTCGTGTCACTTTTCATTTGAAGGGAATTTGCGCATGCATTTCAACTTGCTAGTTCAGTTTCCACAAATAGGATAAATTTCCTGTTTTCCAGTCTGCTGTTTGTAAAGTGTGTAATATAAGTGATCTCATCAGGCAGTCCTGGCATAGTTTAACATGCATGTGACACATTTTATGTTTCTCTACTTAGACTAGAAAAATAAAACTAATATCCAGGGGCGGGGAATATTTATTTTTTGCTGTCTTTCTCTGTGTTCAGTGGGAAAATGGAAGTACCATACTGTCTCAGACTGGAATCCTTAAAGTGTAATATCATGTTGTAATAGGTATTAGGGTTAGTTACTTAGTATTTTTATTTTCACCTTTCTTGCATGTCAGTTTAACTTCTTATAGAAACACAAACAAGACATATATTTTCAGAAATCTTTTAGTCAAATCCAGTAGTTCTTTTATTGCCCTTAATTTGATGTTTACTGATCACCTTTAGTTAGAAAATATCACACAAGTGGTATTTTTCAAGAAACCTGAAATAGTATTTACTCTTTTTTTTCTGTAAGGTTTAACCTGGAAGTTGTTACAAAATCCTTCAGTATGTATATTATACAGAAACTTCTACAACAAAGGTTGTTTCTGTTGTGTGGTATTGCATTGAAAGCTTTTGTTCTGATAAAACTGCACAAATATTTATGAATTAGAGTTTTATGTTAAAGAGTTAGATGTATTTATAGTTTGATATATATTAACACTTTTATGACCATCACTTCATTTTCTGGTGTTTTAAAAAGTAATGTTTTGATCAATTAGGAGGCCTCAAATGTATATATATTTATGCATGTATTTAAAAAATAAAATATTGCTATGTGTCTGCTTAGCAGCATGTCTTCCCCTTTTCAGTTTGTGTTTCCTATGGCAAAGAGTCTTAAGCAATCAGGAGCTGTCACCTTATTTTTGAGCTTTTTGGTTATTTAAATCAAATTTGGTAGAGGGATAGCAGTATTGAAAAATTTGGGCACCTATAAAACATCTTGCTTGGTAGAAGAAATGTCCACGAGGAAAATGCATCTGTGTGAGTTCATTCCTCCTCAGGCAGCAGTAAATTCCACTAAACATACCTGGAAATGACACTTTATTAGTTCCACCACTCATGTACATTCTGTTTCGTGAATGAACAGAACTGAGTGTGGAAACATAGATTATTCAAATATGTGTTTTTTGTGCGTCTTCTTTTCCATGTTGCTTCTTGTTAGGACATCGTGCAAGCTATATAAATATTTTTTATAACTTGCTTGTTGACAGTGGCCAGTACAAAATGTTTCAAAGTTACTTCTGAAGTACAGTAAGTTGGTGCAGAGTGTGTGTGCATGCAATATTTGATATAGTTTTGCTCTCTTTATCCATAGTAATGACTTGCCCCTTTCAGTCCTGCTGAGCTCTTGATTTCTGTGGCACATTCTGTCACTGAGTTTTTTGGAACAGGATGCTGAGTTGCAGGACACTATGTTGTCAAAAGATATGTGACTGAGACTCTGAATGCATTTCAACAATATAGAATGAGAAATGAAAAGGGGTTGTAAATGAAGAGACATTGCACCAGGAAGCAAGAGGCAACCAGCTCTCTGCACATGTGGTGAGATTTAACTTTTTTTTTTTAAAAAAGGTTCCTATGAAAAATTTAATTCGGCACTCAAGTGCAAGACAGCTGAAAGTAAGCAGTCAAATTTTTTTTTTCTCCAAAACTAAATGTCAGGTTTCATCTGTGGTTTTGCAGTAAAGGGTTGTAAACCATACTCTGGGATTGCATACTCTTGTTTTAAGGAAATTTAGTAAAGAAATACAGGATTATTCTGTGTGTTCCAGCTATTGTCTCTCCTTGCACAAATAGTTAATAACGAGCTTTTCCTGAAGTTGCCTAAATGTGGAACTGGCACTTTTTCCCTCCCAATATGTTGTACTTTAAAAACTTAAAGACAAAATTGTGACTCAAGGTTTGTCTGACTTTCTTAATTTACTGTTCTTGTTACTATGACAAACATGTAGTTTTATTTTTGTAACTGACACTCTTAAAATTTATTTGCCATACAATGTCCATGGCCAAAAATTAGATGGCCAAAAATTAGATGGCCAAAAATTAGATAAAGACTGAATGGCAGCTGGCAGGTGTCAAAGAGCTGCTTATTATGGAAGTCATAATGCCATAATCACTGTAGATGATGTTGTAAAAAACCCCTCTGTATTCTAAAAAGTGTTATACAAGTTTCGTAAGATTAAACAGGAATGATAACATTTTCTACTTTACTCAAGTTATCTCAACTTCAGGCTTTTATCTTGCTTTTCTTCTTTCTTACCTTGTTGTAATACCATCTCACAGTCACTCCCATACTCACATCCATTATTCTCTCCCTCACCCAACCTATTCTCTCCCTCACCCAACCTCAGCAATAACATGCTGTACCACTCACATCCTCTTCCTTACCCACTGCAATTACTGTTGGTGCAAAACTGTAGAAAAAGCGGTTGTAAAGGGAAATTGGATTACTCTGAGTTCAGATTGCATTGGTGCAGAATGCAAAGACCAACATTCTAAATGCTATAGTGAGTGCTTCTAGGAAAAAGTAGTTTGACAAACTGTAGGAGGAGAAACAACTTTTCACTTAGGATCTGCTAACTACAGATGTACTCTGTGACTTTTACCACAGTGTAGTCAAATTCAGTGTGCATAAAAGTGGAAAAAACCTAAAAAATCAGAGCGAGAGTGTATAAAACTGAGGCAACAAGCTAAAGGAAAGTCAGAAAGAGCAGCTGAACAGTTTGTGATGCTGTGCAATCTGTTTAAAGTCATTGTGTCGGACTCAGAACTGGAACATGCTGCAAATGAAAAGGCTTCAATTAGCTGACCTCTAGCTACTTCAAATGGCGCAGTGTATTAGTCTCAGTTTTATCTAAATCAGAAGACTGTTACAGTGCCTTGCACCTTCCATTCAGCCTGTGTATCTTTATGTCTGTTCTGTGGAACCCAAGCTGTGAAGGTGTGGAGTGGTCCTGTGTATCCCCCACTATGGAACTGCTAAGTAGCCATCATATGAGCCACTTCTAAGAACTACAAAGTACTCTGCTGTTTACCCAGGTTTTGATACAGTATCAGAAGACCAAAAAATAAACGCTGACATGCTGAAACTTCAGGAGAAAGGAAGTTATTAGTAATAAGAAGATGTAATACAAAAGGGGAAAATAGATCAGAGGTGCTGTCAAGTTAAATGCAGAACTAAATAAGGCAAGCCCGAAACCACTGTTGAGAATCAGCTTGCTAAAGGCATAACATCTAATAATAACCATTGTTCGTGTATATCAGGGAGCAGAAAGCTTAGCAGAGTGTTGGCGGGGCCAGTAGATGGTGAAGACATAAAAGGAGCAGTTGATGAAAATAAAACCATCGTGTAAAAGTTGTACTCTTTGCACTAATGCTCTGTACAGAGAGGATGGAGGAGCTTACTGTGCTAAAGTGTGTGTGGGGGCTTGCTTGGTTTGTTGTTTTTTTTTTTAAACGTGATGTGAATTTCACATTGAAGGTTTTTAGCAGATGTCACTAACTGTGAAGTAACAGAACTGTGAAAGACAGTGTTGTTTGGTTATTTTTTTAAGGAAATACTTGTCATTCTAGCAACTTCAGACCAGGAGATATGAATTCTGCGTTGAGCACACTTAAGAAGCTGTAGCAAAGACTGCTATGTTTTCAGCATATCTACTAGTGTATTGGGGAAGAGTTGAAACAGCTTTTCCTGAGGTTGCTTCTGTTCAGTCTGCTGGAAGGTTTTTAAACATCCCTCTGTATGAGTGAGGATGTAATAAACATGCATTTTCAAAATGCTTCAGATGACTCTTAAAGGAATTACACTGTCCTGCAATAAGAAGCAAAGTCCTTCCACTTTTTAATAGTTGCTTGATAATTAGAAAAGTGTAAGAATAATTTGTCAGACTTCTCTGTAGAGGCATTTACCAACACAATCATGTTGGGATCTGCTCTGCAAGCTGTCATGGTTAACAGAAGAGAATACAAAACAGCTTGTGTACTACTTACTGCTTCTCATATTGCAAGTAGTAGGAGGAGGCATAAATGAAATTAAGACTTAGTAGTTTTAATTATACATATCATTAAAATGGCTTCAAAGTTAACCCATACTCGGATAAGATTTGTACTTTTAGTCTTTTGAGTAATAGTATGTAGTAGTGATCAAGTAATTTTTTACAGTAGGTATCAAAAGACTTTGCTTGCCATTTTGAGAATCAAGGTAGCATGTGCCTTTTATATTTCTACTTTTTTTTTTTTTTAAATTAGGACCTATATTTGCCAGAGTATGAAAAAAAAACCCCAGCAAATGACAAATACTTAGGGGTTCTACTGGTTTCTTTTTGAGATCTTGAAAAACATTTTTGTACTCTGTAACAGACATTTGATATTGATTGCCACTAAAGCTGAGAATTTCCCATTATTCTTGGTGATTCCAAAAGCTCTGTGGCCTTACTGGTAGTCCTAGTTTTAAGCTCAGGGTTATTGATTGGGGATCATTGGGGAAGGAATTTTCTTGCAGATTAGGTTAAAAACAGTTGGACTCTGTTTGTCTTTAGTTCTGGATGTGGTTCACTTTCCTAGGATTGTCTGAATCATTGGATGTGCTTCTGTATAAGAACAGGCTACATACTCGGTGCCAGTCAAAGACAGAAATAGAATGTAAGGACTTGGGAGGAATTGAGTGGTGAGTGTTATTATGCTGCTTTTTAAGCTCCTTGCAGAAGAATCTCTTAATAAACACCAACTGTTATTGTCCCCAAATTGGAATTAATATGAATCCAAAACATCACACTCTTTATTCGGTCTTATTTATGTAATACAACTCTTTTTGCTTAACTGTCTATGTCTTGTCTGTTTTTTTAGTTTACAAATCCTAATCTTAACTTGGGACCACCGACTGCTATTGCAATGCAAGTCATGTTTAGAATCAGGAAGCACTATCACTGTCTTAATTTGTTGTAAAGATTCTTAAATACTGTTATAACTATACTTACACTAGAAAAATGCTACTTAAGTGTTTCTCAATTTAGGAGTTGAAGAGCTTTGTGAAGACTTAGCACTTGCACATATTTAATATTGTGTTGTGAATTTTCCCGTTAACTTCAATTAAACAGGTCGGTGCTTTCAGGGGAAATGCATATGTAAGTCTTCATAGGATTGTGCTCGAAGTTGTGAGGCAGAAAGTAAACATAGTTGGCAGAGCACAAAGCAAGAGCGCATGTTTGTCTGTGTACCTGTCAGTGGTCGGAGCGTGCAGGTAGTCTGTCTGCATTGTAAGACCTACAGAGCTGACAGCTAGCATCTTTGCACCTTGAACTGTAAATAAACTTTAGTTTCAGATTATAGCAGATGTGCGTGTTCTGAATTCAGTACAAATACAGATATGTACCTTTAGCTGCAAATCACTTATACTAAGATTATGTTGATGTTTTAAAAGATACTGAGAATTATATAAAGGTCTGAAAATATTTCAGCAGTGAACTGTTTTAAGATGAGGAACTTTTAAACTCTTTAGTCTTATTTATCTAGTGTGCTAATTTCTCATAGAGTGTTACTGTGCTGTCTTACACTGTGCTACTTGTTTATGTTGCATATTGATAGCATTTATACTCAGTAACCTTTACAAACTAAAACTATGTTTGTGTTTTTAGAACCAGAGTCATATATCTGGGTCAAAAATCAAGAGCAGCAAACAGAAAGCATGCCTGGCTGAAGAGCAGCTGGAGAAATTGAACCTGGGAACTGTATTTCACAAATGAAAGATTTGATTTGAACATGAAACCCTTTTCAATAAGGGTGGGGGAAAAAAAGTACAGTCAGTGTGAGGATGGAGTGTGACAATGGATTTACATCCAAAGTATCACCTGCATCTCCCACATGTTCTTTTGCCTTTAGACATGAAGACAGACTCTGTGCCATAACTAGCCTAGGTGTGAAATTCTGATAAGGGATTTGACTCAGTTGGATCTGATGCAAGACCTGTGTTGTGGGCTGGTGTGTGCATAGCGTGTATTCAGCAACCTCAGACTCATTATAGGTTTCATGTGATCTGAAATGCCTGTAAAATAATGATAACCTGGACTATTGTATATGTTTTTGCTGTGCACTTCAGAACTCAAGGGTAGACCTTGTCTAATACAGTCTATCTGTAGCATCGTTCTTTCATAGGACTGTGTAGGAAAATGCAAATCTTAACCAGAATAGGGTTGCACAGCATGTTGGCCATTTGTAAACACTGGCTTCCTGCCTTCTGCTACAGACTTCACCCTAATTTTGGCAAGGAAGTAGAAGAGTTCAGTTTTATTTTCATCAAGTAGTAGAAATTCTTGCCAGTTTAGTAATAGATGGAGAGAAGGCTTGGCACTATTCTTGATGCCCATTCCCCTGCTTCCAGTCTTGGCCATGAGATTTTGGCAATATAAGCCTCTCATGCTGTATATAAACATCATTCTACTACAATTTGGTCTCTAGGCATGGGAAGAAATTTCTTAGGGTAGATATCAGTTATTCAACAGGCAATAGGTTTAAGTATTTTCAAAATAAAAATTTTATCTAAAAAAACTCCAGCATTTTTTACTTGAATATCGCTCTCCATAATCCCATCAATTCAGATTACTTGCCAAGGTATGATTTTCCCTTCAGAGATAACAAAGTCAGTGTGGTTCTTACTCTGTAAGAAATTTGCCATCATGAATTTGGCAGGGTGTGGGTAGTTTTATGAAAGGGAGCTGGTGTTTTTCAAGAAGAGTTGCAGCTTGCAGTTCTATGCAAGAGACTGCCTGAACAAATTGAGTTCATTTTGCTCTGTAGTCTATTTTCAAGGTTTGGGTTTATTTTGAAGTTTTTTTGGTACCAGTGTGGGGTAGTGCTGCCATGGAGATCTTTAATACATGGAACAGGTCTAGAGTATAGACAGTCAGAGAATCACCTATGATTTCTTGGCATCAGAAATGCGTTAGTATTTCATGAAAGAGAATTTGGACACTGTAACTTGTGAATGCTTTTTGTGAGAATAATTTTAGGGTCTGTGTTCTGCAGATGATGAAGGGCATTGATTTAAAAATCGCAGCCCCTTGTTCTGCTCATCTTATGCTTAGAATTTTACAGTTAGTCTGAGAGGTGATATCAAAAGACAGTTTTGAGAAATGTGCATATGTGAAATGCAGAACATTTTCTTACAATGCGATGCATGCCTTTGGCATGTTTTCAGTTTTTGAAGTGGTAATTTTTGGAAAAAAATTTATAAATATGCGGGCATTTTGCAGTGCCTTTGTATATAATGTGAAATATTATCAAAACAGTCTAAAGGTGACAAGACACAAAGGTGTAATACTGTCTGTGAGAAAGAACAGATGACAGTTGCACATGTCTGTTGCTCGATTCCTTCAGCTTTCTTAGAGTTAATGAAGGTAGAACTGCATGCTGTTTTCAGTAGCTTTTCAGGGCAAGGAGTGTGTCTGTTGCTCCAGGAATGTGATAGTACTGAATTTTTGCTCAAACCTCTTGATTGTTAGCCCTCTGACCAGTTGACACAGTAGTCTTCTGTGATTTGACTTTAAGCAAATTCTTCTCAAAAACGTTAGTAATAACATTTGGTTGCTATAAATTATGGAAAAGGCTGTCTAAATGTGCTGAGTACCTCTTCTGTTTTGTTAATGAAGTTACTTCTTTTCTACAACATGATTTTGCATATATGAAAGTCATTTTCAGGTCAATGGTTACAGAGGGGTGTCAGTGGAATTTTGTTCATGCTGTAACACAAAATACTCGTGCTTCTTACAGATCTCAGACTTGGATGTCTAACAAAGTACCATATAATGACTGTTAAAAAGAGCAGAGTAACAAAAATGCTTCCCGGCTTTTAAAAAAATCTCTTTGCAGTCTCCTGAGCTCAAGTCTTGTTAATATATTTAACTAGGATGACTGAGTTCCTTAACAATGGGTGCATTCTTTCACTTAACTTACACACCAGTGTACACTTGTAGAGGCAAAAATCTTGCCTACCTTAGAAAATGAGCCATCATTGTCTCTAGATTTCGTAGAACAATGGGCTGTCCTGTGGAATCATAGAAGTTGTTTGAATGGAACCTCTGGAGATTTTATGTTCAATCTGAACAGCCAAGCCACATTTTTGTTGCCATTGCACCAAAAAATTTGTAATTCCATTTTGGATAGTTGTAAGTTGCTGTTAAGGAACAGTGTTCCTTGCTCTTTGCCATACTGAATAAGCTCAGGTCCCTCAATCTGTCTTCTTTGTGCATGTGACATGGGCCCTTGACCATCATAGTGCTTTCTTGTGGACCCTCTCTGATTTTTAAACATTGCTCTTAAGTTAGGGGATCCAAAACTGAACACCACTGTTCCAGTTGTGGTGTCTTGAGTGCTGAGCGGAAAGGAACAGCAACTTGCCTGATCTGCTGGGCACCTTTCTAATTTTGCCCACTCCTTAAGTTTCTCGAGGTCTCTGGGTTGAATCTCTGACATTCATCAATTCAGTTACTCTCTCTAATGCCATCCGCAGATTTGCTGGAATGTAGGCTGTCTCGTCATTCAGGTTGCTGATTGAAAAAACAAAACAAAAAACAACAAACCAACCAGAATTAAACCCAGCATTGACTCCTTTGGTATTCTGGTCTTTGCAAGCTGCTAAGTGAATGTGGAGTCATTGATTATTACTTTTTTGATCTAGATGGTCTGACTAATTTGCAGTCTACCTAACAGCTCATTCTTCCAGCTTGTGCTTCTCAGCTTCCAGACAACATACTGCTGGTTTCCCCACTCTTTCCCAAACCCACCTGGTACCTGCAGTTGTCTGGGAGCAAGCTTTGCCTGTATGGAACAGGACAAAAAAGGCATTGAGTATTTCAGTCTTTTCTGTATCATCTGTCACTGGGTTGTCTTTACCTATCCACCAGAAGACTCTTGTTTTCCTGAACTTCCTTTTGCACTAATAATACCTGTAGAATTTTTTCTTATTGTCATATTCGTTCAGGAAAACATGAGTCTTCCTAATTCCCGTCCTGACTCTCTTCTTGATTCTTGTCATTGAGCAATGCTTTTATGCTCCTCCTTTGTTGCCTGTTCTTATTTCTACTTATATGTTCCATGCTTGCCATCTTCTTGTTGAGAGAGAGTGTCCTATCCCAAAATATATGAACAAGCAAATTTCAAATGGATGTGAAGGGTAGAGGAGAGAATGTTTTTAGCATATGCTTTGTTAATGAGACTATTATTGGTACAGAGATTTATTTCAGTTGTCTATAATTAAACAAGATGTGAGCAAGTAAAAGGGATTCAAAAAGTATCTCCAATAGCCCACGCTACTTGTATAAATGTGTAGGGCTTGTTTCAAGCAGCTGTTTACATTTGTGTTTTTAGTCAGTCATGGGCATCATTTTGCCTCTGCCTCATTGTTTAACCCGTCAGCTAAGCCCTAGGCAGCCGATTGCTCAACCCTTCCCTTCCCCCCCCAGTGGAATGGGGAGGAGAAGCAGACAAGGGGAACCTCAGGGGCTGAGATAAAGACAGTCTTACAAGACAGTAAAGGAAAAATACTACTAATAATGATAGTAACAATGATAACAATGAATATGCAAAACAAACTATATACAATACAATTTTTCTAACCTCCTGATGACCAATTCACAGCCAATCTCTGAGCAGCGATCGTGGAACCTAGAAACTGCAAATTTTGCAAATCTTCTGAAAAAATTCAAACTCCGGACAAGATTGGATTCGAACTCATGGAAATAAGAAAGGCAGATTCCCACCCCTTGGCCAACCCCCATTTCTAAACTGAGCAGGACACCTATGGTGTGGTATATTTCCATTGGCCAGCTTGGCTATCCGTCTGGCTATGCTCCGTTCTGGCTCCTGCACACCTGCTCATTAGCTGAATATGAGTAACTGGAAAAAGTCCTTGATTTCGTAGCTACACCTAAAAGCATCAGTGTCATCAACATTCTTCTCCTACTAAATCCAAAACTCAGCAGCTACTGGGAGGGAAATTAACTCTATCCCATCTGAAACCAGGACAGCTAACTAGGAGCAATCTGAACTTACTGTTTGAGCTCAATAGTACCAGTAATCATTAGGCTTTAAAACATGGTATTTGAGAAAAATCAGTTAAGGAGGAAGGTTCAGCTTTAAGTGGCAGTGTATTAATGCCTGTTAATAAGATGTAAATATTCTGTCTTTGACTGTTGGATCCTATTTCAGGGTCAGTGGCTTTAGTAATCAATCTTTCTGAGAATGGAAATGTGTGGTCTTAAAAGCATGAACATGTTATCTATCCTTTATAAAAAAACCTGCAATACTTATCAGTGAATTGTCTTTCTACAACATAACAGTGGGCAACTAGATCTTTGTTTTCCAAAGTAGACCTCGTGTTCCTGTTGAGGATTGCCTCCTTCCTGTCCTTGCCTAGAGCACCCACAGAACAAGCGTAGTTTGGATGCGAGAACACTGGAAACTTTCAATGGACCAAACTGAAGCACTTCTATTTGTTTTGTGCTGTCTGCAGCGATGGCCAAGGAAGTCTCAGAGGAACTGATATTTTTCAAATAGATAAGAAGGTCTGCCCAGCCAGAAATTGGACTGTGTCCCTAGGAGCCATGGTATTTACATGGCCGGAATATATCTTACGTGGAAGAAAATTAAAAATGGTAAAAGTGCGCTCTTTCAAAAACAGTACTAACAATGCAACTCCTTTGATCTTCTTTCCAGCAGAGGGGTTATTTAAACATAACTTTTCAGTCATCAGTAGTTGTAGTAGTCCTTTTTTCTTAACATAGAATTGTTGTTGAATTTTGCCTTCCCTGGTATACTTTACTGCTTAAATCCCACTGTTGATACCTGTATACCTTCTTGTGTGAGAAAAATAAGGTATCGACTTGTTGAGTTGAAAAATTCTTTCATGTATGTATGAAAGACAGCTGTATATGTGGTTCTCAAGGAACAGAGTTTGAGAGAGTTTTAGTTTCTGTTTTGCTGAGTGAAAAAGAAAAAGATTTTCAGGGAGTTGGTTGGTGTAATGAAGTGCTTAAATCAGCTGTAAAATGAGTTTATTATACTGAATAGCTATTTAATGGCGCTTGTGGAAGGTATTGTTTAGAAACTGGAATGTTTGGTGGTCAGGCAGCTGAATTTCATACTGATAAAGTCTTATTTTTAGTAGTATGTAATCAGATGATCTGCCTTCATGATACAAATAATTTTGAATAAGGATGTTTTCCCCCCTGTCAAATAACTGTGTATTTTTGACATGTTTGTGCCATCTTTGTGTTTGCAATGTTCTGCCTCTGTCTCTTGTACTGTTCTTTGCGTACTTAAATGTTGCAATTCCCAGACTTGCCTTCTGCAGCAGACAGACTCCCTTAGGTCTATTTCCCCATTTCTTCTGTTTAAAAAAATGTAACCAATCCAGATATTTTGCTTTTTCATTCATTGAAATGCTTGGCAAGGAAAGAAACAGACTTCTGATCTGTGGAGGACTACTTTGGAATCTTTTTCAAGGCAGGAGCAGAGACAGGAGTGGCTGTTAGATGCCAGACTCTCAAAGGAGCTGTTGAAAGTCAGACCAGCCTTTGCTACATTCTCTGGCTTGTTCAGAATGACTTTTTTCTGAAGTAACTACAGTTTTTACAGATGCTGTTTTCTCTAATATAATATTCAAAGTGGATCTTTTTATTCCGGAGATCTTTACAAGTAAAACTTCCTATTCCAGGATCCTTTTCAAATGCCTGGTGTTAGATCTTGACTAACACCAGCAAAGCTCTAATTACAGGTAGTAAATCAGGCTTCACAGGCTGCAGACTGTTCCAGGGACATGACTAATTTTTTAATGGCAGTGCTACTAGAAATTACACAACAGGGATGTGAACCAAGCTCAGTGAATGTTAGTATAGAGATTAGTATTTCTGCTCTGAATTTCCAAGCATATATGACATATCTTATACAGACTATCCCCTGGGTCACTGAGTCATATTTTAATAATAAACCCTGCTTCTCACATCCCACAGTGGGTAAATTCAGCTTTAGAACTCCATATTCTTCCTTTTTTAAAAAAATTACAAGTATTGTGGACTATCAACTGCTTCCTGTGTTTCTTATTTTATTAAAATGTATTCTTTCTTGCTTGTAGTTTGATAAGGAGTTGTCTCAGAAGATAAATCAGCATTGTCTGGAAAGATTGAACATGAAACTACGACATAAGAAATTTGTTTCCTTTTGTAGCAATTGCTGTTCTCCCTACCCATTATTGGATGTTTGTTCCCATACCAAGGCCAGCCCCCTGTCTGTGCCAGCACAGCAGTTTGTGGAGCTGCAGTGTAAGTTGGATTTGTTTACTGTTTCTGACTTTTTTTTGATGGCTTAGTGACTGTGTGGCTTATTGATTGTTTATAAAATTGCTGCAGAAGTTGTTTTGTTTGCACAGCCAAAGGGATAGTTAGAGTGGGAGCAAGAGGCAGGAATATGAAACTCTTAGGCTGACATTTCTGCTAGAGTTAAGTTATATAGTGCACTCATGACTTTGTTCTTTGGCTTTGAAAGCCATTACTTCAAACTATCAAGCAAAAATCTCTCGCCATAGACCCTAATGATCCATGGTACTTACTTCATCTGATCAGACTTTATAAGACATTTTTTCCTGCACATACCCTGAGAGAAAATTATTGAAGTTCTATGGTATGTATGTGGTGTGAAATTTCATGTCAATCTGGCATGTGCCTGACCATCCTGAATCCTGTGATCTGTGGGCTGAATCTTGCTTCTTAATACAGGCATGAAAAGCATGTCAAGAAGAGTGTCTCTGTATTGGGAATGCTGGTGTCCCTTCCATCCTGCTGGGTACCTTGGCAAAGCTCTTAGCAGCTGCATTATCTGATAGGAAGAGATAACCTCCTTCTAGAAGTTCTTCCTGTTCTACAAAGTCTGACGTGTCTTCTGTTTTCTGCTTTTCTTACTATGTATTTGAGGAATATTCTTGAGATTATTGTGTCCTAGCAATGCCTGGCTGTCATAAATGGCTGCTGGAAATACACTGGCAGTCGCAGGATGCATC
>Ga0181612_159036_pt1 | contig 17336 bp, 16 predicted proteins | sample HoacroProtozoa21_FD_119630 | JGI IMG/M metagenome (GOLD analysis project Ga0181612, IMG submission 119630) | Hoatzin crop microbial communities from Cojedes, Venezuel. Combined Assembly of Gp0051906, Gp0051904, Gp0051908
CGGCTGCGGGGGGGGCCTGGCGATGGGGGAGGGGGGGGGGGGGGGGGGGGGGCGGCTGCGAGAAGGCGGAGGGACGGGGGGGGAGCAGTAGCGGCAGCGGGCGGTGCATGGCGCTGGGGAAAGGGTAGCCTGGTGGGGGAGGAAGAGAAGGCGCGGGCGATCGTGCCCGCTTCTCGGCGATAGGAGCGAACGGCGGATGCCGTGATCCCAAGTGGTGGCGAGATGGAGCCGGAGCAGCATCAGCGGACGGAGAAGATCAGCGCGGGCCTCCTCGGAGTGGAGAGTAATAGAGCAGGAGCCGCTGAGGACACCACACAAAATGGCGGACGCTCTGAGAGCAGTAGCACTGGGGAGGCGCTGCTGGTGGCTGCTGTTGCTGCAGGGGACAAGGCCCCCCCAAACCTCAGCATCACTAGCGGCAGCCAGCGCAGGAGCAGCATCTCAACGGCAAATGAACAACAGAAGCAGCAGCCGCCCAGCGGTGTGTTGGGGGGGCCTCCCCCTCTCCCTAAGCCCCCAGAAGACCTGCCTGTTAGGAGGAACTTTCAGATCCCCAGGAAGAGCGGAGAAAAGAAAGGTTGTTCCTTCCCTTTCCCTCCCTTCTCTCCCTCACTCCCCTCTTCATCTTGTTCATTAGGCAGGCTCTTTATGCACCTCACACAACTGCATGCAAAATCCTGCGGGTGTGGAGGAGGCTGTGGCATGGCTTGGACTAGCGAGGCTACTGGGGATAAGATTTTTAGTGTCAGAGAGGCTTTTACATTCTTTCCCTACCCCTCTCTCTTTCGTTTTTCGTTTTTATTTTGTCACAAGAAGGAGAAAAAAACAAAACTCTGCTTGAATTTCAGACCATTGCTTTAAGAGGACAGGAAAGCTGGATGCGATCAGGGTGGGCTTGAGTGTTGATCCTGGCTCTGCTTCTGGAGATGCAATCGCACGCAGAGAAGATGGTTCTCTGGGACACGGACACACAGAGAAGATAATTCGCTTTTCTCTTCCCCCGATCTCCTCCCTGCAGGAGAGGGGTGTATTCCTGTTTAGGGTAGACTAGCAAACACTGAGCAGAGATGTCCTTCATTGGTGATGCGCAGAAGACTGTTCTTATCTAGTGAGAGTTCCTTATCTTGCAGGAAGGAAGCAACCATCCCATGTTCACGTGTCTCACCTTGGAAGCATTCCTCTTCGATTGCATCCAGGGTGTTCTTTTTGATTTTTCCAGTAACTCTTCCTCTAAAAGCCTGTGGTATTTCTTGCTTTTCGTGAGACTCCACTGGCTTCTGCTCATCTTTGATTTTGCTGTGTGGTGTTGAAGACATGTCTTATTCCCTCCCTGAAACTTATTTCAGTTCTTGACCTTTTGTTGCAAAATGGGGTCAGTAACTTAGTACACATCACAAAAATACCTGTTCATGTAGGCTTCTAGTTCATCAGAGAAGAGACTGTCATCTAACTTCTTGAAATGCTTGCTTCTGTAAGGAAGAGATGAAGGTAGGTTTATTTCATTATGCAGTCTTTCCCTTTCCCTCCTTCCATTTTTGGCAGTAATGTCCCCTTTTTCATTTTCTTCCCTTTCTTTCCAATTGCCGCCCCTGGAAAGGGGATACAAGTCTGGCAGACATTCATTGTAAAAAGGACTGTGCTGATTTGGAGAGAAAAAAGTCTCTTATTCATCTGACAGAAAAATGTCTGGATAGAACATGGTGCCTCTTGCGCTTCCATATGTCAGACCCAATTGGGGTTACATTTGAATACTTTTATATCTCAGAAATGTTCAGTGTTTAGCTACAGACGTTTGAAGTTCCTCTCTAGCATTTGGTTCCAATGTGAAATAAAGCGTGCAAAATACCTTTTTGGGTCATCTAATTCATCATTTGCCTCTGCAGAAACATCTCCTACAGTGTGTAAAAAGTTTCAGAATATGTAGTTCAAACATCAGGCTTCTGTGCCTTGTAGAGTAGAAGAGGAAGCCATTCTTAGCCTACTTCTAAAATTCACTTGCTAATGTCAAGGTCATTTGACCCATTCTTAAGGGCTTACATTTTAGTGTACTAGTCTTATTTGCTTTCCCTTTCAGCTTACAGAATGCTTCTTGGACATGTTAATCATACTGGCGACTTACAGTTTCCAAAAATCTGATTCTGGAGAAGAGACCTTTTTCCATCTGTCCATGGTGTTTGCGGTCATATAGTTGCTTGTGGTTGCTCATTGTTGGTGTTGCACCATGCGATACCGTAACACAGAGTTCTTTGAGAGAGCGTGTTGTAGGCAAGACTAGCAGAAGTGGGCTAGCATAAAAACTGTGGTCTTTGAGGACAACCAAATTGCTATTGGAATTGACATTTGAGAAATAACGCAATTAAATCAGTTATGGAACTAAAGTAGAATATTAGCAGTGCATTGATTGTCCAACATTGTCATAACATACACTTACAGCATGGTTAGTACCAGTGATCAAATACATCTTGTTAAATTACAAAATGATGCGAGTATCATCTGTCCTTCTCAAAAGAGAGCTCTTAGCTAGATTCTGAATTCTAGCATGAAACAATGCACATGGAAGCTTTGTCCATCCTTCCTTATGTTGGAATTGTCCTTGGTTTGCTTTTTAAACTTCCATTTTTATTCCTGGACATACCATCCTGAGAGATACTGGCTGTCTTGATTATGAAGACATCTGTCATATACAAACTGTAACATCTGTACAGAATGACTTTGTTACTTGGGTGGGGTTTTTGGGGGGTTTTTTGGTGGTTTTAAGCACCAAAATGTGTTTTGGGAATAATTTTTGATTGTGAAGCAATTAAAAATTGAATCTGCAAAACGAAAGGGGAAAATCCTAGAAAACTTAGTATTTAGCTGCTTATTTAGCTTTTCTGAAATTTGTCTCTACCTCTGTTCGGAGACTAGCAAGGGACTGAAAGCCAACAGAATGAACCTTGTTAATGTGGAGAACTGCATCTGGAGGAAGCCTGCTTCTTAAAACTAACTGTGGTTAGTTGTCACAGAGATTCTTTCGACTTCCTTTTTTATTTCCGAGCTGAAGAATTCGGTAAATGAAACTGTAAAAAACACTTGTCTCTGAGGTGTAGTTTTTTAATGTGTGCGTACATTTGTTTTCCTACTTAATCTTGAAAGTTTCTGTTTTCTTGGTACGTGCAGTTTAGTAATGGTGTTATTCTCTCTTGAGTATCGTGTCTCTTTTTTTAAACTTAGCACTATAGCCAGTTGTCATGGCCTCTTCTAATTTGATTGTCAGATCTTCTCAGGTGTCCCAAGTCTGCCTGAAACATCAAAGATCCTTGTTTAATAGGATGAGGAGAACATATTTTCAAGATAAAGCTCTGGAAGGGCATTTTTTGACTTACTGAATTCTGAGTGGTCCTCATACCAAAAGGCAATTCTGAAACACAGGTTCAAGTAGCAACCAGTGACTTAGGGCGTTGCTTGTTGGTAATGGTTGGACATATGTTTCTGTAGTCTACCAAGTTAACAAATGACTGCTGTTTGTCAGGCTGGGGGTAGGGGGGAAGGTCTTGCTTTTGTCCATGAAAGTCTTTGCAGGACTTGCCTGGAGGTCTAGGCTGTCCTTTTTCTACTGAGTAGTACTTGATGTTTCATTCTGCCTAGTCTTTTGTCTTATTTTCCATATCTTTGGTAGAGACGCGTATCTGCTGTTTGCTACTTGCTATTTCTATGTGGGGATTTTGTTAAGCAGTCCTTGATAACTACTTAGAGCTTTTCAGAGCAAAAGACATTTTGGGCCCAAAAAAATCACATACATAACATTATGGTTCATTAAGACCACAGATTTTTGTTTGTGAAGAGTGCTAGTATTCTGCCAATGTAGCTGATAATAAAGTAATTTATTTATCTTCACTTAAAAGTTAGTTGGTTCAGGGTTCCTGAAAGAGAATGCCTCTGTGTTCCTCCTCTTCACGTTCTGACTTAAAAAAATCACAAAACCAAAACCCAAAACCAGTTCACAACCCAAACCCTCTAGCTTCAAATTCAGTTTTGTCAAGTTGAAGCATCAGACAGCTGTGAAAGAGAAACTTAAAGCCTCTAAGGGATTATATCTGAACATCCCATCTAACATCTGTCCACAGACTAGGTACTATATTAGCTGATCTTCATTTCCAGCTAAAAATACATTTATGTTCCAATACAATGGGTAGAAACTAAACAAAACTAGTATTTATTTACTTATTTTTACTTCTGTAGGATAAGCCAGCAAAAACCACAGTAATTGACTTGTATGTGTTACAAGGATACTGTAAATAAGTCCTTACATAAATGACTGTTTAAACAGGTATGATAAAGGTGCAGCATACCCACATCAGGTTTGTATAGTGAGCCTGAAAAATACATGTGCACACATGACTGGTGTTTGAAGTGATGTGGGACTGGAGTCCTCAGAATCTCATACTTTGCCTTTGAACATAGGATTTGATGACTTCTATGGAGGGTCTAGTTCAGTACTTTTCAGGGTTTGTCGTGTGTTTTTTTTTTTTTTTTTTTCTTCTGAGCTGCTTGGCTAAGGCAGGTACAGGCCCTTCTACAGTGACCATAATATTTTAGAAAATAGCTGCCCTTTAGTACTAATGCTTAGGTGACAAATTGAAAAGTACTGCCTTGCTACTTACCTGGTTAGGTAAGGTTTCAGGTTTTTAGGAAGAGCCTGAAGCCTGCAGTGTCTCAAGTTCTGGAAGAACTGTGAAAGTGGATTTATGCCTGTCATGAAGCATATGATTAGTGTGCTTGAAGAGACATAATTGAACAAGGGAAAAAAGCTTATGCCATGCACTCTTAATTTTTTTTGCTGTTGCATGTGGTAATTTCTCTAGAATTCAAAGTTAAGTGACTAATTTTTTTACTTATGATTACAGTCCTGCAGTCAGTTTACCAGATTTTGCTTGCTCCATCCATCATCTGGCGACTTGGAAACGCAATGCAATAGACAGAAAATTAGCAGGCCGCCCCTGAAGAGAAATGTTCAGAGGGTGCTGTCTAGTTCTCAAACCAAGTGTGGGTTGTGTGCCACTGCTATATGTGAAAAGGTGTCAGAGTAGAATTTGGTGTTCATAAGTACTCTTCAGAACATAAGCAGTGTGCTAGTTGTGTAAGGATTATACATTCAGTGGATTTCAGTCATGTTCCTTTATTTCTCAGTCAATGGATGACAGCTGATCATGAAGCCAATCACTTTAATTTATGCATGAAATAAACTACGGCAAGATTATATGTGTAGTTGCTGGTCTTGTGCACTTTGTATTGAATGGGCAGTGCAAATCAAAGGCATAGAAATTCCTTTACAATGAAGTTTTTGGATTATTAAGCATTTTCCTACTGGAAGGTGGAGGTAAGGTCTTGGACTGATGTGATCAGTTGGGTGGAATCAGTCTTGTTTTAGTGTTCTGTATGTTCTCAGATTGAAAAATTGGAATCTCAAAAGTGACTTTTGTGCTGAAGTACTTAAGTTTGTCTTCTACTACAAAGGTAGCAACAGCCTTTCTTCTAGCTTCAGTAGTATCTCTGATGAACTTAGATGATGTTTGTTTGGGGTATAAATTTGGCAAAGTACAAGGAAGTGTATCTATTATTGAATGATAAGTAATAATAGTAGTAAAACATGCTTTAAGTCCTCTGCTAAGAAATGGAAAAAAACGCGCAACAATCTTGAAGAAATCTCTATTGTATTCCATAATTTAAGGCATTAGGTAGACCTCTTCCACAAATTTGTTGAGATCTAGTTGTGTAGTAGCTTATGTAGGTTCTTCCTAGCTGAAGAACAGGGAGACATGCTGTTCTTGGGCAACTTTGTCTCAGCTTGTGCATCAGAACTTTGCACAAAGCAGGAAATGTTTAAACACAAATGCGAATATAGTTGACACTATTTGAATGAATGACAGGATATTAACTGATGTAATTATACGCCTCTTCCTAGATTTCCGTCTGGGAAGTAGGCAAGACATTGTGTGTAGTTTGTGGTCACTCTTTGTAGCCAGTCCTGCAGAGTTTTCTGCTTGCCTGTACTCAGGACGGAAGAAATAGGCTGGGCTTGACTGCACATGCGTTTCTAGGGCAGCGGAGGGACAAAGGGTGAGGTACAGTAATCACTGTTAAGGAAACAGGAAATTTGGACAAGCTGGTGGCGTTGGTAACCTTCTACCTTAACTGGTCCTTTTAGACAGAAGAGAAGCAGGCAATGTGTGAAACTCATGCACTGCAACACCAGAGTTTAATAACTCCTTGTCAGAAAGGTCTAAGAGGTGTTTTGGGATGGGGTGGGACAGGAGGTGCTTTTCCAATGTGTGTATATCTATAGGAGGCTTGTTTTGTATTTTACTAGTAAGTGTTCCCAGTACAAGTATGTTCAATTGCAGCAATACCAAGTTGAGAATTTCTTTCAGTTATCTTTCCTGCTATATTGCTGTCAGCCTTTCAAGAATGAAGGCATCATTACTAAAAAGGATGTTACATAAGAATGGTTTCTTAATTACTTTCATAACTTGCACTCTTAAAAAAATCCATTACTCGTTGGTGGTGTTGGAATCGTTGCTTTACTTTGGTTTTTAGATGCGGTATTACATTATAAAGTGTGTGTGTGTAAATGCAGCTCTTACTAGATAGCACAAAACAATTCAGTTTTCGTTTAGAACATTTGTTTTATACTGAGGCTAACACAATATCTCCTGCAAATGAGGAAAAGGTTGCTATCTAAATCTACTACCATATTATTTAATGAAGTTGGAGATACACTTTAAAGATGTAATTAAATTTAATTTGCTGTTAGAGTAATGGTAGATTCTCTTTTATGTGAGACTAGTACTGTTGTAGTTCATTCCTCACTATTGTAACTTCTAGTGATTTCAGGTGGTGGTGGTTTGGTGATTTATTTTGGTAGAGAAAAACAGACCCTCCTACAAAAAGAGCAGAAGTAGTCTCAGAAGTACCTGCTGGGAATACTTTCTGTCTGAAGTTAGCAAATACGACGAAAATACTGAGCTTCTTGTGAGTATTTTGGAAGTTACCCTGAGAAGAAAAACACTTGCTGTACTGGACTAGTTCAGTTTCCCCAGGAGCAGTATTTTCACAGACATTACTCTCAAAGTCTGTACTTGGAGTCCCTGCTGGGCCACTCTTGGGTTGCTCTTCTGATCAGTTCCTCACTTGCAGTACCCAAATACAAATGAAGAAGCTTGGGGAGATGAACATTTCGCTGTGGGAAGTTAGGCAAAGGTTTGCCAAGGTGGTGAGTTTGTACAAGAACAAATGAAGGACTTTCCTTTTAAAGCAGTTATCAGAAGGGAGAAGATCATAAAGCATGAACACAGGCACTCTGGTTTTTAATAGTAGCTTGTTGGATTTCTTAAAACAGTATTGAATTTATTCATATTTAGCCTAATTACCACAAGCAAACAAACAACCCTGTAACTGTTCTGAAGAGAAGCTAAGCTATGAAATGGTTGTTGATGTTTTTATTAGAACAATTTGTTCCTGGTTCTTAATTAAAAGAGCTAATTAGTTTAATTAAAGTTCTGAAAATTTAATTACAGGGTTTTGTGATACATATCAGATGTTTTCAAAGGGTAAATTCGGATTTGAGGTGCTTCTCGTTAACTTCTGAGAACTAGCTGTTGAGTAATAAAAAGTGTAAAAAATGATTTTTTTAAGATGCTATAATTCTGGGTGACTTTCTTGCCTAAATTCCAACTTTTTCAAATATTTTAGGTACTTTGTATTCTAAAATGAATCATGAACCATTTGTCTTTATGTATAAACTGTTAATGGATTGGAAAATTCTAGATTTTTTTTTTTTCAGATGCTTTTAGGGACTTATTATTTTATTTCCTCTCCTTTATAGCACTCTTTCAGCCAGTAGCTGTAGGCTCTCGAGAATTTGAGGATGTTGTGAAGATTCTGCATTCATCTTACTTGGAACCAAGTTCGGAGTCCAATTTTAATTATAAGAGAGCCAGCTTAGTTCATAGTGAACTGTTGGAAAAGGAAGTGAGTATACTTGTGGATTCTCTTTATGAATAAGGTACAAGTCAAATGAAATTGAATGTTTTTTCTGAGTCTAGAGGCAAAGACCTGGAAATTATTTTCTACTTATGTGCTTTATATTTAACTGCAAACTCGCATCACCCAAAAAGCAAGCAGCTATTTTTCAGGCAGGTTTATTACTGCATAGACATAAAATCATGCCTGCCAGATACTCAAAACAGACTATAAGAAAATTTTTATTTGGCACCACTTATCTCGGTGCAGTTTTAGTTTTCAATAATTCTCTTAATTTTTATGTATTTTTAATAACCTGGAAAGATGTTATAGTGCCTTATTTGAAAGGCCTTATGCCTCCTGTGAAACTTAAGATAATAATATTTTTCTGATACTAAGTTTACATAGTCTCTGTAATTTTGTTGTTACCTAAGACAGTTGATTACTTGGAACTAGTAAGTGGAGTGGCTTGGTTGAAGCGCTTCTGCTGTACCTTATCTAGTGTCTCTTAAATCCAGACTTGGCTTGCTTTCGTAACTGTGAAATGAGTTTTCAATCCCAGTGCCAAAAAGCTTCATGTATGGACTAATAGAATATATAATTGGTTTACTATCACTATTATTTTGAAAAGAAGGTAAACTCTGAAGCATTTTGTTTTCTGCTACTAGAATATTTATGATTCGTGGTTACAGCTAAGGAATATTGCAACCGATGAAAACCACCTCAGTAGCAGTGAGGTGCAACTGCAAAAGTACACGCACAATGTAAGAGGTAATGTCTGTCTCCTAAAAAGAGGAAAAGGCTTATTTCTGGAATTTCAAAGATGATGTGGAAGGCATTGAGCTGGATGTTTCTAGATAGTTATGCTACAAAGATAACACTAAAAAATTACTGCACAGGTTTGTTTGAAGAGTGTTTATTCCTTAGAAGAAACCAAAGAAACCTTAATGCAGATTAAGGCAGTGATATTTCCCAGGGGTATAATGTTCTTGAAATTTAATTTTAACATACTATAGTCTCACTCAAATTATATGTTGATTATTTTTGTACACTTGGATCTGCTAACATGGATGGGGCCTTAAAACATTGACACTTGAATGTCAAGCAGTAATCTGTCTACATGTGTTAAATGCTTTCTGTAATAATAGTTCACAGAAAAACGCAGAGAGCTGAAGTTTGATGGTCGCCTAGAAAAGGAGCTTTCTGAAACCTATGCATTTCTGATGGTTGATCGACCTCAGGTAAGAAAACAAAACTGCATGTAAAATGCTTTCTCTTCGTTTTCAGTTAAGAGTTTTTGGGTTTTTGAATGCAGTGTTTTTATTGACACACTTATTAATCTTTAAGTTATTTTTTCAAAATTCAGCACTGAAAAGTATAGAAGGATGGTAAAGAATATGATATTACATTACCATTTAAATCCTTTATTCTCTGCAATTTAAGGTGCTGTGTTTATGTGTCTCTGAAGTATCTTCTCTGTTTTATAAATAAAAGGATAGATTTTCTGGATGGCATGCAGGGTTTTATTGGGTTTGTGTTTTAATTGAAAAGGGATGTTGTGTGTTTTTATTGCAGTTGGTTTTTGGTAGGGGTGTGTTTTGTGTGTGTGTCAAGAAGAGGTTACCTTAAAGAGAAGGTAACCTGTAATATTAGAAAATGGACCTTATCTTCTATGGCTCTTCTTTGGTTGTATGTTTTTAATGAAAGTGATGGAAAGGGAATTTCTGTGTTTTTTTCTGCTATGATAGAGCCAGGATTTCTTAAGTATTCAAATATTGGGCAAGTTTACTTCTGCTTTGTATATTAAAAGCAAGTAATGTTCATGAAGTGTGCTTAAGGTATGGGGAGGCTGGGTTTTTTAAGATATGGGTGAGTCTGTGTAACTGCTTCATACTGAGTGACTTGCACAGTTCAACAGTTTATATAGCAGTTCAGGCTAGTCTTTCTTCTGGGTAGCTTTGTTTGCAAGGATTTTTTTGGGGGGGGTTGTTTTGGGTTTTTTTTAGCTCAGTCAAGATTCTGTAATTGTTGTTTCTCACCGTTTGTTCTGTTAGTATTCTGGCTTTCCTGATAGACTTGCTTTAAAAAAAAAGTCTGTTCTCTTCAGATCCAAAGCATCTGTGAAAAGGGACTGCAGGTGGGCCACTCCAAAATAACAATTCTCGGCAGCCCTTCCATGGGTAACTATCTTTTAATTATATGTGCTGGTATTATTCAGTATGTGTTGATGGGTAATGTGATGCAGTTGTGTAAACTTTCAGTACTTTTCCTGTCACTTCTTGCAGGAACATCACAGATAGAAATTTTTAGGAAAGTAGATTGACATCAGAACATTATTTCATAACTCTGTTTTTGACTAGTTCATTTAAATTCTTTTCCCAAAGGGAAATTCGAAGGCCAAAGAACTAATGCAGTCTATGGCTGTGTGCCTCTCTGTGTTTGTACATACGCATATGCATGTATGTGCAGTCAGAAATACCTAATGGAAATAGTAGCTCAGCTTACTGTTGATGTAGACATAACTAAAGTTCTTGAATCCACAAATCCAAGAAGAGCATAGGTAAATTGGAGACTTGGAAGAGTCACAAGGCATTAAGAGATTTGAAATTCCAAGATGCAAAGTTACTTTTGCAAAGCTTTTCAGTTAGAAAATTATTAAGTAATTTTGCTATGCATTGTAAGAATAATGTGATACAGAGGTGCCAGTACGAATGTTGAAAGCAGAACAGATGCGAGGCATGGTGGGGTGGGGGGAAACAAAGGTATATCAGCATATAATTTTTTACTGTTTTGGCTGGTAAAGGTTCTGGAGCAATTTATCAAAGCAGTTAAACACAGACCTGGAATGCAAGGAACCTAAGCACAATGGATGCTTTTCTGAGTAGCTGAGTTGAATTGGAGTTATTTGATCTGAGGTAGTCAGCTAGACCCATAAATGACAGTGTGTGTTTGAGGCCTTCAAATCTATGAAATTATGACTGAAGTGTTGAAAAGCAAGAAGTTAGTATACCTTTCCATTTGAGTGTCAATTCACGATTCCAAAACAGTGTCTTTTTGTCAGCAGTGTAAGATGCAAGGTTGCTGAGGGTGCCAGTGTTTTCCTGCTTTATTTCTCAGTCATACCTTCACTGCGTATCTCCACATTGTGCAGTGGGACATTGTACAGAAGGACCTCATGTGATTGCAGAAGGACACCTGAAAGCAATATCTGTATAGCCTTTGGGCAGGGCTTGTCCTCTTGGTCATAACACTTTAAGTAATGTGGGCATGCTCCTTTCCGGCTGAGCTAGTGTCTATGTTCTGCTGTGGTGTTTCATACTGCAGTTGGTGCAAGTAAACATTTATTCTACTGTCTTGAAGTTGCAAATTATGAACACGTCCTTATCCCTTTGGTTGTATTACAAAAAGTTTGTAGTATCTTTATTGTTTGGTACACATTGAGCTTTAATCACATGTAATGCTTCTTCTGATAATGTTTTAACATTCAGCGTAATGTGGGGCTTTGTGGTTTTGTTTGTTTTTTTTTTTTTTATACACCTCTCAGGTGTATATATCTCCAGGTATGCCGATTTATTGCAGCCTAATCCTCTAGAAGATGGAGCAACTGGAGATGTGATTGTTTTTAAAATAATAAAGGTAAATTTATCTTGCTTATTCTTGAAGGATTATCTTGCTTACTGATAAAATAAAGGTGGTTTTAACCTAACTTATTGAACTTCCATTTACACAATTACCTGCTTATAGAGAAGCTAGAACCATACTACGTTTAAAATCTGACGTTCACACTGAGCTTAAGTAAAGCATGATAAATTTTTATCAAAGGTAAAGATGTCTTGTTTTCTTTGAAAGTATGAAAATAATGTACTTCTACAAATAGCTTTTTTAACGGCCTATTTTCATTTCCCTGCTCTTATTTCCTTTGGTACTTGAAACAATTTGCAAGTTTTCAGGAAAAAGCTGATGCTTACAATTCTTCTGCTTTATTACAGGGAAAAATGAAAAGCATATATGACCACATTGGTATGAAAGCAATGGAATCAACAGTAAAGAGCGCATTGGATCCAACACCAAAGCATGAGTGTCATGTTTCAAAGAATGCTAATAAAGTAACCTCCTTGTTGGCTTACCGAGCCTACGAACGTACTCAGGTAGATGAAAGCTGAGCATGCGTTAACTTCTTACATAAGAACTTTATAAACAGAACTTTTGAAATGATGGAGGTAAAATCATTGAAGATACAACAAATACTGAGCCTGTCCTGTAAAGCTGCAGTCTGGTCTATGTTTAGCAGTAGACCACAGATGCCTGTATTAGAAATTATAGAGCAACACATCAGCTTCTCCTGTTTCCCTTCTACATACCTGGACCTGATGGAGAAGATTTCCTTCAGATTAGGTTGTAGGTGGAATAGGAAATAGCTAGGGAATGTTCATGGGGACTGGAATGTAGGCAGGGGAGGAGACGCGATAGTATGTGGGGTTTGAAGTGTAAAAGTAGAACTGGCTTGTGGGTAGGAAGAGAGGCTCCAAAAAGGGAAAACATTGCCTAGGAAAGAGCAGCTTTCCACTCCCCACCCCCCCACCTCTACCCCCTTTTGTTTCCCTTGCCAAATTCTCAGGTTTGGAAATGGTGAGGGAGGAGAGAATGGAATCAGTTGCAAGCATCTCTGTTCCTCCAGCTGTTCCATCTCTCTTGCTGCATTATCTATTGCAGTCGGCTTATCCCATCAAGACCATAGATCTCAGGATGCTCACTTAATGGCATTCTCTTTAGTATTACAGTTTATTTTGACTTCTGTAAATCAACGCTGGGCACTGAATCAGACAGCTAGAAAATGAATGTATGTTCTCATTTCTGATTGTGAACTTGCCTAGATTAACACTTTAACATTAGAATTTTGTGACTGAACTAAAGATGGACTGCAGATGGACTCATAGAAATATCTACTTTCGTCAGAGAAATTGTTTTGCTGTTGTTAATTGTCCCTTACCTCATCAAGAATATACTTTCAAATAAATGTTGCAAAATTATTTTTTCATTCTTGATTAGCTCCTGTCCGTCCTTTCAGTGTTTGATAAGGTGATTTTTTTACCTTCTTCTCCCTCCTTTAATTGATTGTGTTACAAAGTACATACGAGAACAGCGTTTAAAAGGTTCCTTATTTTAGGTATAAGCTTTTGAAGAAATAGGCTATTGGGAAAAGGAACATGAAAGTGATTTGTTATAGTAACTTACAACTTGTTTTATATATCAATTAATGTTTGGCATAATGGGTTTCAAACAAACTCCCTTTGCTTATTTAAGAAATTAATTATGAGCTATATTTTGTAAGCTATTCCTGTAAAAGAGTACACCTTTCAGTGAAGAAAGGTCATGTATATTTGCAGAATACAGTTTACCAGACTTCTAATTTAACATTGTGTTCACTTCTTTTTCTAGTACTATTTTTACGAATATGGCTTTGATGAGATAAGGCGAAGACCAAGACATGTTTGTCCGTATGCTGTGGTTTCGTTTACTTATAAAGATGAAATGCTGCAAGTACCAAAATTCTTGCCCCCATCAAGGTAAGCTAGGAAATGAGTTTTGGTAAGACTGCAACACAGCATGAAGAATTCATAGCTCTTGGCAGTAGCTTAGAATTGATTTAGATGAACAGTGCTGAGATGAATGGACATGTCACAGGGAGTTAGCATAAATAATGCTTCAAACGTAAAGCAAGAGGTGACAGAGTTGGTTTTATGCAGCAGGCTGGCTGCTGTAGGAAGCAGTTCTGCTGCTCTTTTCACCTTCTGCCAAGGTGGAATTCCTGTATAGAGTGGGGTTTTTTTGTTTAACTGAGGAAATTCACAGACTTAAAAATGTTCACAGTATTACATTGCTTTGTATTCTAAAAAAATGTTCTTATACTTTGTCACTGAACTCTTTGCTGGTGTCATCTTACTGCTTGTGGAGAGAATATCTAAATGGGTAGTCGATTACAGATACAATATGATGCCTGTGCTGATAGTGCAGTCCCCACATGTAGTGCTAAAAATAGTTATCAGGATACCTAAAATACCACAAGATGCTGTAGCAGTGATGGCTTGAGGTTAGAACGCAAATTATCAGTGTTGCTATTTTGTTAGACTGGTAAAATATCCTTAATGTAAAATTCAGTAGCCAGACGTTTCTGTCTCAACCTAGTCATTCTGTCTTTTTTTCTTTTTGTAGATCAAACAGCTTCAACACAGATAGAAATACAGGTAAGAATGAATTGAAATTTATTGCTTTTATAATACAGACATAGAAAGCTTTGGACTTTTTTTGTCCATGTAGTTTTATTTGTCTTTAACGGGAATGACTGCTTAGTTACACAGACTGTATACATGAGTTTTATCCTGTACCATACTGATTGCAGGCATCTCTTGCTGATACTGGATGATTGAACAGACACTTTACTGTGTATCTTCTTTTACCAGAACAAACCAGAACTTAACAGAATCAAGTCTTTTTTTGCCCCCTCCTCTTCTACTTCTAGCATAGTAAGAACTTATCTTCTCTTCCCGAATCTGCTGTTCAATGGCACTTCAAATAATGTGATCCACTGTCCTGCTTTTCTTTTGAACCTCATTCAAGCAAAATACTAATATGTATGAAAGTGGTTGACAGCTAAGGTAAGGAAAGAGGCTATCATTCCACAGATGTTGGTATCAAGGGCATGCTTATATAGACAGGTACAGGTAATGCACCAACCTCCTTCACTCTGCTCGGAGCAGATCCAAACAAGATAGGGTGAACACCCTTTCTGTTACCTTTTCACTTATTATTTAACATATTATTGTCTGGTATTAATACAGAATTTTCCCTAAACTGCTTTTGGAGTATTCAGCAGCCTCTTCGCTGCCATTTCCTTTCAGTCCCACCTAGCAAGTGGTTGCGCTTAGTCTGTCTTTCTCTACCTCAATTTAGATAAATCTAACTATACATTATGGAGGGGACAGCTTTGGAATAAAGGCAAACTTCTGTGCCACGTTTCCTTGAAATCAGCAGCACGTCCTTTCCTTCCATGCAAGCTGTGAGTATTACCATTTGACGAGTAAGTTTAAAATACTGTTGTGTTAAAACTCTTTCTAGTGAAGACTGGTGCGTTTTTGATATATTCAGATAAAAATCTAACATACACATTGACTAGATGCTGTAAATGTGTCAAACTAGATTCTGGAGTCGTGCGTGTCCAAAGCTGCTTTTAGTTCATGCACACAACTCTGTCAGCATCTCTTTTTTGTTTGGTTGGGTTTTGGGTTTGTTTCTCTTTGAAGTGACACACACTCCTTTGCAGGAATGAACACCACTGACTCATGAGGTAGTCCAAGGAACTGATTTGTAAGAGTGTGTATTTGATAGTTCTTAGTTGGTCAACGAGGGTAGGACTGTGGAGGAAAAAAGAGGTCTTTATTTTTTTTTTTTCTCACCCCCCCTCCCTCCCCCGTCTCCAGTCCTGAGAAGCTTGAGATTGAAAAAGTTGTGAGCATTGATCAACTGAAGAAAAAAATTTCACCAGCGTTGTTCTATAAAGAAACTTACCTAGGAGCAAGAGAAGGTAAATAGTTGTAGCTTATTTTTTTTATATTCAGATTTTTAAGAAGTTTTCTGAATTCCAATTTTGTTTCTGTTTTTCTTATCTTTTCTTTCTACCCTTATATCCTGTCAGTGTTGAAGAACGGCATGTACTGTAGCCTTTATGAAGTTGTGGAGAAGTCCCGTTCTGGTAGTCACTTGGAGGGTTTACTTCAGAAACTAGAGAAAGAGAAACTTGTGAGTGCAGCAGATTTGATTATTCCTGTTTTCAAAAATAATTTAACTAACTAGTAATTGAGGTGTACTACAAAGATCCGTGATCTCACTGGAATTCCTTAGCTGGCATATTCTTAAGTGTTGTATCAGAGCACTTCTCTACCCATGATGGAATTTAGCTTACGGACAGTAAGAGTATTCGTAGTGAGCAGATGGCTTTGATTGTTTGAAATGGTATACTTTTTTTGCTTGGAAACAGGTTCTTGTGAAACCACTTCTGGACAGAGGATTTCTTTTTCTTCTTTCTCCTTGGCAAATGATGTCCCCTTACGGTATGCATACTCTGGGCTTTTTGGTTTTGAGTTGGTTTTGGTTTGTGTGGGTTTTTTTAGGGGGTAGTTTTTTGATTCCTTTTGAAACATAGGGTTCTTTTCCTTCTCAACTGATTTTATTTTCTTTGTTCTAGACCACCAAACAGGACGGCCCCGCATGCTACATGCATTGTTTCTGTTTCCAGAACCTAGAGGTGTAATGAGCTCAAGTAAGTTTGTTCACTGTTGAGAGTGTTGTGTACATGCTTATTTCAATGTAGTTTATAGTCTGTTGAAGACTTCGTAGTGTTCTAGCCTGTCAGTGTAAACTATAAATAACAGTTTGCATTGGTTATGCTTATTGGTGATGGTGTTCAAAAAGTGTTTATTTCTTCACAAAAGTAATTCTCACACTACATGTTTTAGGTTCATTTGTTCGTTTTTTAGAAAGTAAAACTTTGTTCAGATTTCTGGATTGTATATTCTAGTAGAACCAAGCATCAGTATTTCAAGAAATCTCTGCATTACTAATAAAATTGCACTTCAGAGGTTTGAGGGCTTTCTTTAAAAATCAAAACATTAAGAACAAAAAATCTGAAAGTCTTTAATGTACCTGTAATTTTTTTTCTTTTTTTGCATTGGGATATGCACCAAAAACTGCATAAATGAGCAAAGAAAATATTGATACAACCAGGTAATGAAAGATGACTGAAAGGACTTGGCTTTGGTAGAACTTTAATGCTTTGGGGTGAGAATTTAAAGTTAATCTCTTACAGCTGAAATTTTCAAGAAGTAGTACTAGTAGGAGAATGCAATCTTTTTTGGCCTGCACTGGGTTAGAATTTATATCGTCAGAACATACTTTTTCCTAGGCATTTCACTTTTACAAAGAAGCTCTTGTCTGAAGTCTTGGCAGCTTCCTAGATTCTTATATCTGCATTTTAAATTATAATTAACCCCTTATTTTTTTCTTATTTAAGTAACAATTGTGAAAATTCAATCAGTTATAGATTGGGTAAGATGAGATATGATATAAGATGACATTTAAAGCATGTGTATGCCAGTTCCTTAAAAATACTCCAGTTCTTGCTGCTGTGACATTTCAGAGACTTGTGAGCTCCATTTTCTGTCAAACACAAGGTTAATCAGTGGTTTGAGTCTTCAGAGGTGCTTAAGTGGTTGAATGGAGAGAAGTTTTAGTCTCTGATTGGAAGGGGGGAAGAGTGTGAATAAATAAAATAAAAGAAG
>Ga0181612_153620_pt1 | contig 17334 bp, 13 predicted proteins | sample HoacroProtozoa21_FD_119630 | JGI IMG/M metagenome (GOLD analysis project Ga0181612, IMG submission 119630) | Hoatzin crop microbial communities from Cojedes, Venezuel. Combined Assembly of Gp0051906, Gp0051904, Gp0051908
CAGTTGGGGAAGGCATTCTCGCCGATGGCGCGCATGCCGGCGGGGATGTTGAGCACCGACAGTCCCACGCAGTTGGCAAAGGCATAGGCGCCGATGATGCGGACGGAGTCGCCCAGGGTGACGCGCTCCAGGTAGCGGGCGCTGTCGAACGAGCTGCCCCGGACAATCTGGATGCTTGGGGGAAGGGCAAAGGTGGTGCGTCCCTGTCCGCCGGGGTACTTCACCAACTCGTGCATGTCCTTGGTGTAAAGCACGCCGTCGCGTGAGCAGAACGCGGGGTTGGCGGGGTCCACGTCGTAACTGCCGATGTGGATGCTGAACGCCCCGTCGAACGCCCCGTCTTCTATAATGCTTACGGTGCGGGGGATATAAACCGAGCTGACACTTTTCTGGCATCCCCAGAAGGCATGCCAGCGGATGCGTCGGACGGGTATCTGCCGGCCCTTGTAGGTCACGGAGTCGGGTATGATCAGGTTCTTGGGCAGCACGGGTGCGCGCTGCGTGCCTATGGTGGCGGTGCTGTCGTCGATGCAGTCGAACGCCAGTCCGTGCTGGTACACATACTGCGGATGGCTCTCGCGGTTTTCCTGAAAGGCATTGTAGTCCTCTATGTCGGAGATGGTGTTGGTCACGAAGCGCTGGTAGCGGTAGAGGCCGTACACCGCCCCTATGAGGAGCAAGGCCAGCAGGCCGAAGAGGAGGAGGCGGGGCAGGCGGGCACAACGGCGCAGCGCCCTGCGCACCTCGTCCACGCTGCCGTAACGCTTGTCGGCAGCCCCCAGGCACCGGCGCACCACAGGCGTATAAAGGGGGCCCGGCTTCATGTCGTCGAGCACGCAGCCCAGGCTGTAGATATCGTTGCGCACATCGGTCTGCCACTGCTCCCTCTGCTCGGGCGAGAGGTAGTCGGCCGTACCTGCGGGCTGCTTGAGGATGGCGTAGTCGTCGGCATCGGACAGGCCGAAGTCGATGAGCTTGACGTGCTGCCCGCTGCGGGTCACCATGATGTTGGAAGGTTTGAGGTCGCGGTGCACCACCTGCTTGCCGTGTACGTATTCCAGCGCGTCGAGTAGCTGGGCGACTACCTGGCGGCGGTCGGCGCGGTTGTGCGGCCGGCTGAGCCATTCAGTAAGGGTGACGCCGTCTATCCATTCCATGACGATGCAGGGACCGAGGCTTTCCACCTCCATAAAGTCCGACACGGCCACCACGCCGGGGTGCTGCAGGTTTACCAGCAGTTCGAACTCCTTGCGGAGCAGTACGCGGTACATCGACTGGCTGCGGTATTCGTCCTTGAGTCCCTTGAGCATCCACCAGCGGCCGTAGCGCTTGGCCTTGACCAGCAGGCTGTAACCCTCCGACTCCAACGGGGTGAGCTCGGTAAAATCTTGGCTGATATCGATATGGCCGGGTAAAACAAAACCTGATATCTCGTTGTCGTTCATGGTGAAGCGCCGGAGGTGAAAAAGAAAAGATAGTGCGGGTAAAAGGACTCGAACCTTCACGCCTTTCGGCACCAGATCCTAAGTCTGGCGCGGCTGCCAATTACGCCATACCCGCGTGAATTACGGATGCAAAAATACAGTTTTTTTGCGAGCGCACAAATTTTTGGAGTCAAAAGTTAGTCGCCTGCCGACAGCAGGGCGCGGGCGGCCTCTATAATGGTATCCTTGCCGTCGGCCACGTCGGCATCGGAAAGCGACACATACACGTCGGGTGCTATGCCGAACTCGGTGTGCTGCATGTCGGCATCGAGCATGGGCGAGGCCGAGAAGCGGATGAGCCAGCCGTTGGGCAGCTCGGAGTTGAAGGGCAGTCCGCTGCCGCCGCCGGTCTGGTCGCCCATGATGGTGACATGGGGCAGGTAGCGCATCTGGTTCACAAAGCTGTTGGTGGCGCTAAAGCTGCGGCGGTTGGTCAGCACCACCACGGGCTTCTGCCAGCGGATGCGTTCGGAGGGTTCCAGGTACACGGCCTCGGGGTCGGAGAAGTCGGAGTGCCCGGCACCCTTCTTGTACAGGATGTAGCCGGTCAGCACCTTGTCGTTGGTAAACCGCTGCGCCAGCCGGGTGGCATAGGTAAGGGTGCCGCCCCCGTTTTGGCGCACGTCTATGATAAGGCCCGAGCAGACGTTGAGATGGTTCAGCACCTCGTCGAGGTTGCTCTCGCTCATGCCATTGGAAAAGCTGGTGTACGAGATGTAGCCGATGTTGTCTTGAAAGGTGGTGTACTTGATGCCGCCGGCTATGCGGTAGTCGGTGCCCAGGTACTTTTCGATAAGTTCCTCGTTGTAGTTGCGCGGGTAGTCCTCGTACCAGCTCCAGTAGCGGGCCTGGTCGTGCGAGGCATAGAGGTTGACGTGCCCGTCCTTCAGCTCGCCCAGCATGTTGCCCAGCACCTCGAACAACGCCTCGTTGTCCATGTCGTCACTCACCTGCTGCCGGTACTTGGCATAGACGGCGTCCCAGTCTATCTGCTTGTAGTCGAAGAAGCAGTAATGCTCGTCCATAATGGTCCACAACGCCTCGAAGTTGCCCACGGGGTCGTCGCCATAGGTTTCGGTATCGACGCATCCCGCAAACAGCAGGAGGACAGACAGACAAAGGGTACGGAGGAGGCTGCGCATGGTTACTTGTGTTTGTGAATGTATAAGTCTTTGACCACGCCCACGAAGAAGGTGTGCGAATAATAGTGTGTCTTGAGCTCGTTGACCTTGCTCTGCTGCACATCCCACATGTAGGCCAGGCGTATCTTGGCACCCCACAGCGGGTAGTCGGCCGAGACAAGGTGGCGGGCGGAGGGCTGCGACCCGATGGTGGTGAAGCAGCAGGTGCCCGAGTCGTTGCCGAGCGAAAAGATTTCGTAATACGACTGCCCGTAGTGGGGCGAGAACATGATTCCTATAAGGGGCAGCTGCAGCTGGTAACGGAGCACCAGGTCCTTCTTGCCCACGGGCAGGTCGTACACCGCCATGCCCGAGCCGCCCAGGTTGGCAAAGGCGCGCAAGGTGGCGGGGTTGTTGCCGTTGCGCAGGTTGTAGGTGTATCCCAGGTCGGCCTCGACCGAAGGACCGAACAACAGGCGGAAGCGGGGGGTGAGGGCCAGGTTGTAGTGCAGCGCCAGGTTCCACGACACCAGGCCGGAAAGCGTCTTGTTGTTGTCGGCGCGGTTCTTGGCCGTACCGATGTAGCCCTGTATCATGTTCTGCATGGTCACGCGGCGGTGCAGCAGGCGCGTGCCGCGAATGTCTTCGTGCACTATCCGCAGCTCTATGCCATGGTACTTCTCGGGCGAGAGGTAGGTGTCGAGCAAGTTGGTAGGACCTATGCCAATCATGGTGGCACGCGGACAGTAGCGCAGGTCGGATACGGCCGCCGCCTCGTCGTAGAACGGACCCAACCGGCGGAGGGTGTCGGTTTGCGCCAGGGCCGGCAGGCAGGCCGTCCACAGCAGCAGGGTCAGTATCGTAGCTCGGACATTCATCATCGGTTTAGAATAGGTTCATTTGTCCGCCCTCGTCCATGTTCGGCAGCGGTTCGTCATCATTTCCCGGGTCGGCATCGGGCACTTCCGGTTCGGGTGCCTCCGCCTCTGCCTCGGATGCTTCTCCGACAGGAGTACTTTCCGCCTCTGCTGGGAACTTGGTGGGTTCCAGGCGGTTAATGCCGCCCAATGGGATATATGTCGTCAGGCGCTTGCCCTTGGCCTTGTAGCTCTTGACGGCCACAAACTCGTCGGCTTCCACCTCCAATGGCTCGCGGAAACTGTTGTCGCCGCTGAACACCACCTCCAGGTGCGGGAAAGGTTCCTCGGTGAGGTACAGCAGGCGGTTGTCGGCATCGCCCAGGAAATTCTGCGGCTTGTTGCTTGCCTCGAAGGTAAACCGCTTGAGGTAGGGGTAGCCGTTCTGGGTGTAGTCGTACAGGATGGCGGTCCACACCTTGTGCGGCTCAAATTTTTGGATGAGGCGCAGGTTGTCGGGGTAGTGGTTGTTTACATCGAAGTTGGTGGTGTAAAAATCGCCATTCTCCTGCACCACCAGGATGAGGTCGCCGTCGAGGAACTCGCCCAGGAACTCGCCGTGGTTGTCGTAGTTCAGCCGCATCACGTCGCGGTCGAACCACACCTTGCGGCCGCCCAGCGTGGAGGTGCCGTGCTGCTTCAGCGCAATGCGTGCCACCGGGTACTTGGTAAGGATGTTGCCGCGCGCCTGGCGCCCCTTGATGAGGATGTGGCTGAAGTCTTCTTCCAGCACAGGCTTGCGCACCTTGGGGTTGGGCTTGAGCATGACCTTGATGACCTCCGCCTCGCCGTTAAAGTTGGCGGTGAAGTACCAGATGCGGGAGTCGGGCGTGCCCATGGTCACGTTGTACTCGCGGTCGTGTACCACTGCGGTGACGGCAAACCGCTTGATGTAGAAAGCGCCATTCTTGCCATCGCGGTACACCATGTTGTAAATGGTGCGCGTGTCGTTTTTCTTAAAGATGTTGATGTAGTAGATGTCCTTGCCCACAAACTTCTTGTCGGCCACACTGGTCACCAGGAAGCGACCGTCGCGGAAGAAGATGATGACGTTGTCGAGCTTGGAGCACGACCCCACCAATTCATCCTTTTTCAGGCTGGTGCCGAAGAAACCCTCCGCCTTGTTGACGTACAGCTTCTCGTTAGCCTCCACCACCTTGGCCGAGTCGATGGTGTCGAAGTTGCGCAGCTCGGTGCGGCGCGGGTAGCGCGCCCCATATTTTTCTTGCAGTTTCTGGAACCAGTCGATGGTATAAGCCACCAAGTTGGCCAGGTCCTTGTTGATTTTGGCCACGTCCTTGCGCATGCGCGCAATGGCCTCCTCCGCCTTGTCGCTATTGAACTTGAGGATGCGCCCCATCTTGATTTCCAGCAACTTGAGGATGTCGTCCTTGGTCACCTCGCGAATCATCTGCGGGTAGAAGGGCGTAAGACGCTCGTCTATATGCTCGCAGGCAGCATCCAGGTTGGGCGCCTGCTCGTATTCCTTATCCTTGTAGATACGCTCCTCGATAAAGATTTTTTCGAGCGTGGCAAAGTGCAGGCTTTCCAAGATTTCGGCCTTCTTGATTTCCAGTTCCTGCTTGAGCAGTTCCTTGGTGTTGTCCACCGACCGTCGCAGCACATCGCTGACGGTCAGGAACTGCGGCTTGCGGTCGTCTATGACGCAGCAGTTGGGTGCAAAGCTCACCTCGCAGTCGGTCAGCGCGTAGAGCGCGTCGATGGTCTTGTCCGACGACACCCCGCTTTGCAGGTGCACCAGTATCTCTACGTTGGCCGAGGTAAGGTCCTCGACCCGCTTGATCTTGATCTTGCCCAGCTCGCTGGCCTTGACGATAGAATCTATCACGCTTGCCACGGTCTTGCCGTAGGGTATCTCGCGTATGACCAGCGTCTTGTTGTCCAGCTTGTCTATCTTGGCGCGTATGCGCACCCGTCCGCCCCGCTCGCCGTCGTTGTACTTCGACACGTCTATGGCACCACCGGTTTGGAAGTCGGGGTAGATGTGGAACGGCTCGCCCTTGAGGTACTGTACGGCCGCCTGGCATATCTCGTTAAAGTTGTGCGGCAGGATCTTGGACGAGAGTCCCACGGCAATGCCCTCCACGCCCTGTGCCAGCAGCAGGGGGAACTTGACGGGCAGCGAGATAGGCTCCTTGTTGCGTCCGTCGTACGACAGCTTCCACTCGGTGGTCTTGGGATTGAACACAATGTCGAGTGCCAGCTTGGAAAGGCGCGCCTCGATGTAACGGGGTGCGGCGGCACCGTCGCCCGTCAGTATGTTGCCCCAATTGCCCTGCGTGTCGATGAGGAAATCCTTTTGTCCCAGCTGCACCAGCGCGTCGCCAATGGAGGCGTCGCCATGCGGGTGAAACTGCATGGTGTGCCCCACAATGTTGGCCACCTTGTTGTACCGGCCGTCTTCCATGCGGTACATGGAGTGCAGGATGCGGCGCTGCACGGGCTTGAGCCCGTCCATGATGTGCGGCACGGCGCGTTCCAGGATGACGTACGAGGCATAGTCCAGGAACCAGTTTTCGTACATGCCGCTCAACTGGTGCCGCACCTTGTCGTCTTTCCCATCGGACGGGACGTATTCCGAATGGCCGGCATCCGCTTCTTTCGACTCGCTTTCGCCGGTTGCCGGGTCTTGGTCCTGTATTTCTTCGTTCTTCTCTTCTATTTCTTCGGGAATCATATATTTATAAAGGCTTTTAAAAAGATGGGCAAGGCGTAAACCATTGCTTGATAGCACAAAAATAGTAAAATTTCGCGATGTTTGGAAATATTTTTTCACCGATGGGGTCTAAAAGCCTTAAAATATGGTAAAGAAACATTAAAAAGCACGGGCACCTTGCCCAAATGTCAATTATTTGTGTAAATTTGTGGCATCAAAAAACAGATGAACACAAATGGCACAAGAAGACGTTTTTAAGAAGATTGTCGCCCATTGCAAGGAATATGGGTTTGTCTTTCCGAGTAGTGAAATTTATGACGGCCTTTCTGCCGTGTACGATTACGGGCAGAACGGGGTGGAGTTGAAAAACAACATCAAGGAGTACTGGTGGAAGAGCATGGTGCTGCTGCACGAAAACATCGTGGGCATCGACTCGGCCATCTTTATGCACCCCACCATCTGGAAGGCCAGCGGACACGTGGATGCGTTCAACGATCCGCTGATAGACAACCGCGACTCGAAAAAACGTTACCGTGCCGACGTGCTGATAGAGGACCAGCTGGCCAAGTACGAGGAGAAAATAGACAAGGAAGTGGCCAAGGCCAAGAAACGATTTGGCGACAGCTTCGACGAGGCCAAGTACCGGGCTACCAGTCCGCGCGTAGCCGAGCTCAAGGCCAAGATGGACGCGCTGCACGCCCGCTACAAGGCTGCCATGGACGCCAACGACCTGCAGGAACTGAAGCAGATCATCGTGGACGAAGAAATCGTGGACCCCATCAGCGGCACGCGCAACTGGACGGACGTACGGCAGTTCAACCTGATGTTCTCGACCGAGATGGGCTCGACCGCCGACGGTTCCATGAAGGTCTATCTGCGGCCCGAAACGGCGCAGGGCATCTTTGTAAACTACCTGAACGTGCAGAAGACGGGGCGCATGAAGCTGCCCTTCGGCATTGCGCAGATAGGCAAGGCCTTCCGCAACGAGATAGTGGCGCGGCAGTTTATCTTCCGCATGCGCGAGTTTGAGCAGATGGAGATGCAGTTCTTCTGCAAGCCGGGCACCGAGATAGAGTGGTTCAACACCTGGAAGAAGCGGCGCCTGCAGTGGCACCTGGCACTGGGATTTGGCGAGGACAAGTACCGCCTGCACGACCACGAGAAGCTGGCACACTATGCCAATGCCGCCACCGACATCGAGTTCCTGATGCCGTTTGGATTCAAGGAGGTGGAGGGCATCCACAGCCGTACCAACTTCGACCTCTCGCAGCACGAGAAGTATTCGGGCAAGAGCATCAAGTACTTCGATCCCGAGACCAACGAGTCGTATGTGCCTTACGATGTGGAGACCAGTATAGGCGTGGACCGCATGTTCCTCAGCATCTTGTGCGCCTCTTATACCGAGGAGGCCCTGGAGAACGGCGAGACGCGCGTAGTGCTGAAGCTGCCCGCTGCCTTGGCACCGGTAAAGCTGGCAGTACTGCCGCTGGTGAAGAAAGACGGACTGCCCGAAAAGGCCCGCGAGATAGTGAACGAGCTGCGGTTCCACTTCAATACGCAGTACGACGAGAAGGACAGCATTGGCAAGCGCTACCGCAGGCAGGATGCCATTGGCACGCCTTACTGCATTACGGTGGACCACGACACGCTCAACGACAATGCGGTGACGTTGCGCAACCGCGACACCATGGAGCAGGAGCGGGTGCCCATTGCCCAGCTGTCGCAGATCATCGAGGACCGTGTAAGCATAACCAGTTTGTTAAAGAAAATACAATCAGCAGAATGAGAAAATTAGCATACGTTGCCCTATTGGGCTTCTTGCTGGCCGGTGCGTCGGGCTTCCTGACGGGCTGCAAGGAGAAAGAAGAAGCGTCGGTGTACGACAATTGGCAGGAGCGGAACGACGACTTCGTGGACTCGCTTAACACAGTGGTTACCTCGGCCAACTTCTTCTATACCGCCTCTGTCGAGCTGGAAGACGTGGACGCCGTGCCTGTCAACACCCTGTTTGCCATAGAGACGTCGTCAAGTACTACCGAGGGCACCCAGTTTGTGTATTGCAAGAAACTCTCGAAGTACATCGGCATGCCGCAGCCCATCTATACCGACCAGGTGTCGGTACATTACTACGGCACCTACATCATTGGGGTGAAGTTCGACGGCACCTTCAAGGGCTATGCCGCCACCGAGCATGGCACGTTGGATCCTAACGACCGGCTGCCGACTGCTACCGATTCGCCTTCGACCATGAAGGTGAGTTCTCTGGTATCGGGCTTTACCACTGCCCTGCAGTTTATGCACGTGGGCGAGCGCTGGATGCTTTACATCCCTTACGACAGCGGGTACGGATCGAGCAGCAGCTCGGTTGTGAGCTACTCTACGCTGGTGTTCGACGTCATCTTGGAAGCAATCAAGTAAGTCGGATTTTGCCATAATTTTAAAGTTGTACTTTAAATTTTAGTCCTTTTTTTAAAGTACAACTTTAAATTTTTGTATCTTTGTACCCAAAAGTTTTGGGTATGAAATACGAACGCATATTAAATCTTGATGATGCACAGACCGAAAGTTTGTTCTTGTTCGGTCCCCGACAAATTGGGAAAAGTACTTATCTGGCTTCCCGATTTCCTAATGCCATATTATACGACTTGCTGAAAAATGAAGAATATGGGCGCTTAAAAATGCATCCCGAACTTCTTCGGCAAGAGCTGGAACACAGGGGGGAAGAAACGCTTGTCATTATCGACGAGATACAGAAATTGCCCGAGTTGTTGGACGAAGTCCATTGGCTCATCGTTCATCGCGGCATTAGGTTTATTCTTTGTGGCTCAAGCGCCAGGAAATTGAAACGTGTGGGCACGAACCTTCTGGGTGGAAGAGCCCTCCGGAAAAATATGTTTCCGCTGGTGAGTGCCGAAATACCTGATTTTGACTTGAACCGGGCAATCAACAATGGTTTGGTTCCCCGCCATTACATGATAGACGACCCCTCCAAGCGGATGGATGGTTATATAGGCGTGTACTTGCACGAAGAAATCGAGCAGGAAGCGCAATTAAGGAAACTGGATTCCTTTACCCGTTTTCTTGAGGTGGCCGCCCAGTCGAATGGCGAGATGATAAATTTTTCGAACATTGCCCAAGATTGTGGGGTCAGTTCTGTGACTGTCAAGGGTTATTTTGAAATACTTGTAGAAACCCTTTTGGGATTTATGGTACCTCCGTTCAGGAAAAGTAAGAAACGTAGCAGTGTGGGTATGTCGCGTTTCTATTATTTCGATGTCGGGGTAGCCAACTATCTGTCCAATCGCCGAAAACTGCTCCAAGGATCTGCGGATTATGGCCATGCGTTTGAACATCTCATGATGCAGGAAATAAGGGCTTATCTTGGTTATACCGAATCCAAGGAAATGTTGAGTTATTGGCGCACCAGCGACAAGGCCGGCTACGAAGTGGATGCTGTGATAGGCGATGCCCGTGTGGCCATAGAATTTAAGAGCAGCAAAGAGGTACGCCTCGACCAGGCAAAGGGTCTGAAGGTCTTTTGTGAGGAGTTTCCACAATGCCGCCCCATCATCGTTTCTCACGACGTGCGTCCGCGCACCATCGGCGGGGTGGAAATATTCCCGGCTTGCGACTTTTTGCAGCAGCTTTGGGCTGGGCAAATTATATAGCTTAATCTTGCAGGTTACGAAGGATCGTCGCCATTGGCCTTGATAAGGGCCAACAGGTGTTCTACGGCCTCCTCCTCGGGGAGGTTGCGGGCCACACATTCCTTTTTCTTGTAGAGGCTGATGCGCCCCCTTCCGGCTCCCACGTAGCCGTAGTCGGCATCGGCCATCTCGCCCGGACCATTCACGATGCATCCCATGACGGCAATCTTGAGTCCCTTAAGGTGGGCGGTGGCCGCCTTGACGCGGGCTATGGTGGACTGCAGGTCGTACAGGGTGCGTCCGCAGCCGGGACAGGAAATGTATTCGGTCTTGCTCACGCGTGTGCGGGTGGCCTGCAGGATGTTGTATGCCAAAGCATGCACGCGTCCCTGTGCCACGCGTCCCGTATTGCCCAGGAAGATGCCGTCGGCCAGTCCGTCTATAAGCAGCACGCCCAGGTCGGCCGCTGCCTTGATCTGCAGGTCTTCGGGGTCGTCTTCGTTATACTGCAGGGCAAACACCAGCGGGTTGGTGAGTCCGGCCCTCATCAGGGTGTGCGCCACGGCGCGCAGCTCGCCCGGACGGTTGGCGTGCGTGCTTTCCGCCAGCACCACCACCTCGGGATGTGCCCGCAGGCAGTCGAGTACCTCCGTACGGAGCGCGGGGTAGGAGAGTCGCAAAAATTTGAGCGGGGCGTCGGCGCGTCCCATCTCGTCCAGCTGCTCCGTAGTGTAGGCCGGGTACACGCGGCCTTGTCCGTTCCATACAGCTGCATCGGCGATATACGACGGGCTTCCGTTATTTTCTTTAGGCAGCTGGCTTCCCACGTACAGGAAGTCGGGTACGAATGCCGGGTCGCCTTCGCCCGCCAGCCCTATCACCACCGGCACGTTGTCGCCGCCTATGCAGCCTACTGCATGGGTATGGCGCCGAACGGGTGCCAGGTAGTCGAATGTCTCGCAAGCCTCCGCCTTTATGGGGGCATGGCCGGCACGCTGCACCACGTAGTCGCGCAGCTTCTTGGCCACGGGTATCTCGGCCTCGGGAGCTTCCGAGAGCGACACGCGGATGGTGTCGCCTATGCCGTCGGCCAGCAGGGCGCCTATGCCCACGGCCGATTTTACGCGGCCATCCTCGCCTTCGCCTGCCTCGGTCACGCCCAGGTGCAGCGGAAAACTCATCCCCTCGTTGGCCATGCACTGCACCAGCAGTCGCACGGTGCGCACCATGACAATGGTGTTGGAGGCCTTGATGGAGATGACCACGTTGTAGAACTGTTCCGCTACGCAGATGCGCAGGAATTCCATACACGACTCCACCATGCCGCGGGGGGTGTCGCCGTAACGCGACATGATGCGGTCAGACAGCGAACCGTGGTTGACGCCGATGCGGACCGCGGTATGGTGCTCCTTGCAGATTTGCAGGAACGGCACCAGCTTGCGGCGAATCTTGTCTATCTCGGCCGCATACTCTTCGTCGGTATAGCTGAAGTGTTGGAAGGTGTGGACGCCGTCCACGTAGTTGCCCGGGTTGATGCGCACCTTCTGCGCATAGCAGGCAGCCACGTCGGCCACATCGGCATTGAAGTGCACGTCGGCCACCAGCGGCACCCGGCAGTCGCGGCTGCGCAGCTCGCGACAGATGTTTTCCAGGTTGCGTGCCTCCCTCATGCCCTGGGTGGTAAGGCGCACGTATTCGCCACCGGCCTGCACAATGCGGAGCGTCTGCTCCACACATGCCTGCGTGTCCATGGTAGAGGTGTTGGTCATGCTTTGCAGCCTGACGGGGTGTCCGGCCCCCAGTGGGGTGTCGCCCACCTGCACCTCCGACGAGGCGCGTCGTGTGTAATTAAACAGGTCCACTTCGGTATGTTTAAACGGAACGTTAGTTGACTTTGAACGGATAGGTTACCTCGCGCAGCTGCGCGTTGGCCTTTTCTATCTTTTGTTTCAGGTTTTCCTTATATGTGCGCCAGCGTTCGGCCAAGCCGGCATCGGACAGGGCCAGCATCTGCACGGCCAGGATGGCGGCGTTTTGCGCCCCATTGACGGCCACGGTAGCCACCGGTATGCCGGGAGGCATCTGCACCATGGAATAGAGTGCGTCCACCCCGTCCAGTGCCGCCCCCTTGATGGGTACGCCTATGACCGGCAGCAAGGTGCTGGCGGCGATGACGCCGGGCAGGGCGGCTGCCATGCCGGCACCGGCAATAATCACCTTCACGCCCCTGCCTTGCGCCTGCGTGGCAAACTGCTCCACCGCCTGCGGGGTGCGGTGTGCCGAAAGGGCGTTCATTTCGAAAGGCACCTGCAGCTGGTCCAGCAGCTGCGCCGCCTTTTCCATTACGGGCAGGTCCGAAGTGCTGCCCATAATGATGCTAACCACGGGAGTCATGCCGGGTATGCCTTATACGTTGATAAGGGCCTTGTAGGCAGCTGCGTCAAGCAGTTTGGCAAAGTCGCCTTCGTCCGTCACCTTGATCTTGATGAGCCAGCCTTCGCCGTACGGGTCCTTGTTGACCAGCTCGGGCTGGTCGGCCAGTGCCTCGTTCTGTTCCAGCACCTCGCCGCCCACCGGCATAAAGATGTCGGAGATGGTCTTTACCACCTCGATGGTGCCGAACACGTCGCCGGCATTGAGGGTCTCGCCTACCGAGGGGATGTCCACATATACGATGTCGCCCAACTGGTCTTGTGCGTAATCGGTGATACCTATGTAAGCCACTTCGCCATCTACACGAATCCACTCATGCTCGCTCGTGTATTTTACATTTTCCGGAAAATTCATACTGTTTTATTTTTAGGGTTAATATTTGCGTAGCATTTGGGCAAATATACGATAAATATTTGAGACATTCCCAAATTTCAGAAAAATAGTTGGCGCCTTGCCAAGTTTTTTGCAGGTCATGCCAGCAGGAAGCGCGAGAGGTAGTTGCAGGCGGGATGCAGCACCAGCAGGGTGCAGCAAAAGCCTATGGCGATGCCGCCCAGCAGTTGCGGCAGGGTGTGCTGCTTGAGCAGGGTGCGCGCCGACCCCAGCAGGCCGGCCAGCAGGATGAAGCCGCAGAGCCACCATACGGGGTTGTAGCCGAAGAGCTCGCTAAACGACACGATGCCGCCTATGACGCCGCCTATGCCTGCCATGTGCACGCTCAGGTGCGGCCAGCGTATCTTGATGAGGGCGCAGACGCCCAGCACCAGCAGGGCTGCCAGCACAATGCCGGTCATGTACCAGGGAATGTTGGAACGCTGCATGGCTACCAGGCAGAAGAAGTACGAGAGGCCGAAGATGGCATAGACTACGTAGTATTGATGCGACTCAAGAGGCTTTTGCAGCGGAAACTTTTTGAGGCGGGCATACACAAAGATGGCCACGAAGGGCAGCACCAGCGTAAACACCAGCACAATGCTGAGCACGCTGATTTTGTAATAGCCGGGGATGACCTTCAGGAACGAGTAGTAAAACAGGTACAGGAAGGTCAGTATGGGGATGAAGATGGGCGAAAAGACAAAGGACAACACCTGTGCCCCCTTTCGCATCTTGTCGGTTCCTTTTGGGTTGGCTGTTTCCATCTTATTTTCTGAGTCGTGCGACCGGTATGTTGAGTTGTTGGCGGTACTTGGTAATGGTGCGGCGCTTCAGCGGGTACCCCTTCTGGTTCATCAGCTCGGTGAGCTGCTGGTCGGAGTACGGGTTGGCTTTGTCCTCCTGCTGTATCATTTCCTGCAGGATGTGCTTGATCTCGCGCGTGGCTATTTCCTCTCCCTCGTCGTTGACCACCTTGTCGCCAAAGAAATGCTTGAGCGGGAAGATGCCGAAGTTGGTCTGCACGTACTTGCTATTGTTGACTCGTGAGATGGTGGATATCTCCAGTCCGGTCAGGTTGGCCACGTCTTTCAGCGTCATGGGTTTCAGCAGTGACTCGTCGCCTTCCAGGAAATAGGGGCGTTGGAAATGGATGATGGCCCACATGGTCTTGAGCAGCGTCTCCTTGCGTTGCCTTACGTTGCTGATGAAATTTTGCGCGGCATTGATTTTTTCCTTGTAGAAGGCCACGGCCTCCTTGTCGGCCTTGGTCAGCTTGTCCTTGCCCTTGGTCAGTTTCTCCATCTGCCGGGCATAGCCGGGCTCGATGCGCAGTGCCGGCACGTTCCTGTCGTTTAGCTGCAGCGAGATGTTGCCGTTGTCGTCGGTTTCCACGATAAAGTCGGGTACGATGTGCTGAAAGTTTTTGTCCATGTTCTCGCCCATGGCGGCTCCCGGCCTCGGGTTTAGGTGCGTCAGCTCGTCGAATACCTTGGCATATTCCTCCTCGCTCATGCCGGTCTGCTGGCGTATGCGCCCCCAGTTGCGGTTCTTGAAGTCGTCGAAGTGCTTCTCCACCACCAGTTCCTCAAGGTCGCACAGCCGGTCGTTGCCGGCAGCCTGCTTATGGCGGCGTATCTGCAGCAGCAGGCATTCCTGCAGATCGCGGGCGCCTATGCCGGCAGGGTCGAAGGTCTGCAGCACCTGCAGCGCCTCCTCCAGCTGTGTCATTGATACGTCGGTGTCGTTGTAGATGGCCAGGTCGTTTTGGATGTCGGCCAGCGGGCGCGACAGAAATCCGTCGCTGCTGAGCGACCCTATGAGGTACTCCACCAGCATCTTTTGCTCGTCAGACAGGTCTTGCTCGCTGACCTGCTGCTTGAGGGTGTCGTAGAACGAGGTAGCGTCGCTGTAAGGAATTTCCACAAACTGTTCGTCGCGGCTTCGGTTGCGCGTCCTCAGCTGGTAGTCGGGTATGTCGTCTTGGTCCAGGTAGTCGTCTTGCGGATTGTAATCCATCTCGTCATCGCCCACTTCGTTGCCTTCCCTTTCGCCGGCTTCCTCCGCGGGGACCTCCCGGTCCTCTTCCAGCGCCGGGTTGTCGTACAGCTCCGACCGCACCTCGTGCTCCAACTCGATGACAGGCATCTCTACCAGCCTCATCAACTGCAGTTGCTGGGGCGAGAGGATCTGCATCTGTTTCTGTGTCTGCGTAAGGACTTGTTTGGAACCTGTTGCCATGGCGTTGGAATGAATTAACGCACAAAAATAATAATTAGTTTTAAAAATTAAAAATATAAGTAGAAGGGTATTGGAAGGGATGTTTATTTTTCGTAATTTCGCCCTTGTCTACTGGCCTCGCCCCTGTTCATAACAGGCGCATGGCCGGTGCATGATTGTGGATAACGAAAATAAAAAAGATAAAGACATGTTTGCAAAAGAAATTTATGAACAACGGCGCGCCCTACTGAAGAAGGAAATGGGGAGCGGCGTGTTACTGTTTTTGGGTAACGACGAACAAGGACTGAACTATGCGGACAACACGTTCCGCTACCGTCAGGATTCTACCTTCCTGTATTATTTCGGCATTTCCAATGCCCGCCTGTCGGCCATCATCGACATCGACGAGAATCGTGAAATAGTGTTTGGCGACGAACTGACCATCGACGAGATTGTGTGGACCGGTCCGCTGCCCACCCTTAAGGAGCAGGCTGCCGAGGTAGGCGTGTACGATACGCGTCCCGCTGCCGAGGTAATAGACTACCTGCAAAAGTGCCGGGCTGCCAAGCGCACCATACACTACCTGCCGCCTTACCGCACTGAGCACCAGATAAAGTTGTGGGAGTGGCTGGGCATTCCGCTGAGCGAGCAGTCGGCTTCCATCCAGTTTATCCGTGCCGTGGTGAAGCAGCGCAACATCAAGGCGCCCGAGGAGATTGCAGAAATAGAGAAGGCCTGCAACGTGACGGCCGACATGCACATTGCCGCCATCAAGCTGCTGCGTCCGGGCATGTACGAGTACGAGATAGTGGCCGAGATGGACAAGATAGCCGAGCAAAACAATTGCCAGCTGTCGTTTGCCACCATTGCCACCATTCATGGCGAGACCCTGCACAATCATTATTACGGCAACAAGGCGGAGAGCGGGCGGCTGTTCCTCATCGATGCCGGTGCCGAGGTGGAATCGGGTTATGCCGGCGACATGTCGTCTACCTTCCCCGTGGACAGGGCTTTCACCTCCAAGCAGCGCGACATGTACGTCATACAAAACAATATGCATACTTCGGCCGTGGCCGCCCTGCGTCCGGGCATTCCGTTTACCGACGTGTACGACATCTCTGCACGCGCCATGGTGGAGGGCATGAAGGATCTGGGCCTGATGAAAGGCAACGTGGATAATGCTGTAGAAGTGGGTGCACACGCCCTCTTCTTTGTGCACGGACTGGGCCACATGATGGGCCTGGACGTACACGACATGGAGAACCTGGGCGAGATATGGGTAGGCTACGACGGCCAGCCCAAGAGCAAGCAGTTTGGGCGGAAGAGCCAGCGATTGGCCTTGCCGCTGCGTCCGGGCTTTGTGCATACCATTGAGCCGGGCATCTACTTCATCCCACAGCTCATCGACAGCTGGCAGGCAGAGAAGAAGTTTGCCGAGTTCATAAACTACGACAAGGTGCAGGAGTACCGCGACTTCGGCGGCATCCGCAACGAGGAGGATTACCTGATCTTGGAGGACGGCGCCCGCCGACTGGGCAAGAAGATTCCGCTGACGCCCGAAGAGGTGGAGGCCTTACGTTAAACACTAAACATACCAAACAAGATGAAGATAGGCATTATCAGCGCCATGGAGGAAGAACACCTCCAGCTGGCTTCGCGACTGTCTAATGGAAGGCAGGAAGACGGATTTGTGGTGGGCGACCTGGGTCCCAACCGGCTGATTTTAAAGACCAGCGGCATTGGCAAGGTCAATGCGGCCCTGACTACCCAGGAACTAATCAAGCGTTACCAACCCGACTGCGTCATCAACTCGGGCGTGGCGGGCGGCATAGACAGCTGCCTGGCCATTGCCGACGTGGTGGTGGCCGACCGAGTGGTGTACCACGACGTATGGTGCGGCGACGGCAACGAGTACGGACAGGTGCAGGGATTGCCCACGTATTTCAAAACGTCGGAGGTCCTGCTTCGATATGCCCTGGCACTGAACGAGGGACTGAAGGAAGGGCGCATACACGGGGGACTGATTTGTACGGGCGACCAGTTTGTAAGCGATGAGGCGCAGTTGGCGCAAATCAAGCAGCGCTTTCCCGAGGGATTGGCGGTGGACATGGAGAGTGCCGCCATTGCGCAGACCTGCTACCTGCTGAAGGTGCCGTTCATCAGTTTCCGGCTGATCAGCGACACGCCCGGGGCAGAGAAGGAAAACTTTGCACAGTACCGCAATTTCTGGGCTACCATTGCAGAGCGCTCCTACCAAGTGATGTGGAAATTGTTGCAAAACCTGCCTGAAACATTGGCATAACGACGGAGGTTGTATGGATAATAATATGGAAAAGATACCGAGTTTTACAGTCGATCACCTGCGCCTGCAGCGCGGCGTGTATGTGTCGCGTAAGGACACAGTGGGCAATGGCGTGCTGACCACGTTCGACGTGCGGATGAAGCAGCCCAACCGCGAGCCAG
>Ga0181612_134171_pt1 | contig 17333 bp, 9 predicted proteins | sample HoacroProtozoa21_FD_119630 | JGI IMG/M metagenome (GOLD analysis project Ga0181612, IMG submission 119630) | Hoatzin crop microbial communities from Cojedes, Venezuel. Combined Assembly of Gp0051906, Gp0051904, Gp0051908
CATGCGGTAGAGAATATCTCTGTGGTCAGCTGGGGTCAGCTGTCCTGGCTGTGCCCCCTCCCAGCCCCTCATGCACCCCCAGTCCACTCCGTGGTGGGGCGGTGGGAGAGGCAGAAGAGGCCTTGGCTCTGTGTAAGCACTGCCCAGCACCAACTAAAAGGTCCCTGTGCTACCAATGCTGTTTCCAGCAGAAATCAAAAACATAGCCCAATATCAGCTACTGTGAAGAAAATTAACCCTGTAGCAGCCAAAAACAGCACAGCAATGAACAGAATCCTATAAATTTTCACCCCATCAAGTGTAAATATATTGAATTTCAACTCAAATGGCAGACCATGTAATTGTTCCTAACACTTTTCATAAAGGGGTGTTTGTTATAACACTGGGTGATGAGAAAATCCCAGCCTGAAGTGAAAGGTTCTGTGCTGTGGACATTGTTCCATCTGTATATATGTTGTTTATGTGTGCATGTTTTCAAATGAATCTTTGGGAAGGCATATTAAGTGCTGTAAGGCATTGTTGCAATAGGGCCCGTATACTGAATAGCAGCAATGTGTACTCCAGGGAACTGTCATCTCCTCTTTATAAAGCCATTAGACAGACTCCATCTGCTAACACTGGCTTCTCAAAGATGTAAAGGAACAGTTGACTCACTGAAAGGTCGATCCAACAACCCTCTAGCTGCACGCACTGCATACACCAGACATCCTTTTGGAGATAACCGTAAACTCTATGTCTTGTGGGCTGTGATATTTGAATTAGGTTTATTCTGCTGCTCCCTCGGCCAATCTCTCAAGTGCTCTTCACCAAAAAATATTTGATACTCCTCTGCTCCCAGAAGTTATGATCCTGCAAAGAAGTGAAAGCATAATAAGAATTCATTCACATCAAGCTTTCAATGAGCATAGTGAAGGCACAGGACAAAAGACTTTTCCCACTTCAGCTTTAAAACATTTTTCCCACTTTTAATGACAGAGAATTCAGCAACTGTCAAGAGAAGCAGACAAAATCCTTAGTGCCAAAGTGAAGTGCCTGTGTTCTCAAAATCTTAATGCTGCTGAATGGGGGTGTGGAGTAAGTCTTCTGGAGATGTCAGCAAGACCACAAATAGCTTGAGAAGAATCAAGTAGAATTTTTAAATAATAGGCTACAGGTGGCCTGTGGGAAGACCCCCAGTACACAAGGAATATACGTTTGGCTTATACCAAGAAGCCTTGCAGCTGTGCTTTTAATATAAGCTGAAGTCTGGGATGGTAACAAGATTTAGTTAGGTGGCATATAAAATGGAATGCTAGCAGTTGTAGCATATAATTATATCACTAATTCAGCAAGCCTAGTTGCATTAGAAACATTTTTCCCCATTACACTATTAATGCTTTATGAGTAATACATATCTAAACTCATAATTAATATCTACATTACAGAAAAAGTCTGATCTGAAATAGATGTAGGATCAGATACCAAAATCAAGAAAAATCACAGATAATTTCAATCTCTGATTCCTAATTTTCAAAAGTTAAGCAGATTTGAAACAGCATTGCAAAGACTGAATATAGTGTATTTAGTACAAACTGTCATATTTGATTCCTGTCTTCAGGAACAACTTACACAAGCAAGGATTTCAAGTTTGGCAACTGTGTGCCCTGTATTCATCCCCACAGGCCCCAGAAGGATAATTCTTAAACCTACAAACTGTCTCGTGCAGCTTCTTTTTTTTCCTGAAAGACTATCCAATTACTTAGTGCTGTGCTGGGACTACCTGGGGAAATAGTAAAAGGAAATACAACTGAGAGCCACTGTGGTTTGACTCCTCTCCAGATACTTTGAAAATATTTTGGCAAAAACAAGACTTTAAGTAAAACTGTTTCCTTTGGTAACATACCCAGAACTGCAGGTTTTACATTTTTGTACTTAGTATGGAGGGCCAAGAGAAAAAAAAGCCCTTGTGTGAGAAGGTTGTACACGTGGTAGTAATATCTTTTGGGAAGAAAAAGAGAGCTAGGAGGGGAAATTTGAACAAGATGAAGAAAGTAGACAAGGAGAGAATGCATTACAAATATCTATCTTCTACTGGGAAAATGAATTACGCGGTACTGCAAGAAGGAAAATGTGGGTGCCTTAGACTTATAAGTAGTGACAGGAGCAGCACTACAGTTTGTTCATTGAAGGATGACTGTGATAAAAGAGAAGCAGTTCTTGATTTCTTTTTCACTGTTTTGTTGGCAAGCAGTGTCATTGAGGGAGCTCTTGAACTGACAATGACAAGTTCGATTTCTTTTTCTTACAGGAGATTCCTTCCAGTACTTCTAATTACTTTTTCTCTCTGAAGTTTTCCATGAGAATAGAAAGAAGTGCCATGAAAAGCCTTCTAAATGCATAGTCAGTAGAGAGTTTTCTAGGTATCTAGGTAACTAGGAGGCCTATGCATATTTAAATGAAAGAAATGACACATTAAGCCTTTACCCTTCAGGACTGCTTACTTCCTTTAGAAGATCTTTGTGTTTGGCAGCCACAGATTACAAACTGGTTGGCTGCATGCACAAACTGTAAGTCTGTCACATTTGTAGTTTCATCGCTTGTCCTGCTCTGCACACCTCACTTACAAGTAACATAATGATGAGCATTCAAGAGAACAGTGCTAAGTCACTGCTAATATTCACCACAAGTTAATTTGCCAGATAAGCTTAATGCAAAAGCTTGTCTTCCGTTATACTGTTCCAAATACAAAAAAATTAAAACTCCTTATCACAGCCTTCAGGCAGATATATATTTATGTGTTTCTCTCCATTTTTGTTATGTGTCCATTTCTGTTCAACTTGTGAGAGTTTTTCTCCAAGGTGGAATTACTCTTTTTCACCTAGAAATGCTCACCTTATATGAGTTGGTTGAACTTTTTCTGCTTCCAATGGAAATGTTGTTGGTTAACCCCAGTTCACGTCACAGCTTTTCTTCAGCAGGATAATTCTTCTGTCCTGAAGACACTTGTTACTGGGAAGGACACAAAGAGGCCATTATTTCAAAAGACCTGTAGGATGGAAGTCAGCTTCAGTGGGATTACACAGGTGCTTACTAGTATTTTTGGAAACTGGAGTGAGGTGGAACTATTGTGCTGGGAGAAGTTACCAAGCATGTGAGGTGAGTTTGGAAGTAGTCAGAAGACAGGACTGCAAATGAAGCAGAAAAAAAGAAGAATGGGTATGTAATAAGTGCGTGGAGATGATGAGGTTTGGAGGGAACTGAGTATCTTTGGAAAGAAAGTCTTTGAAAAGGTTGTGTTAAGCAAGAGGCAGGAAGAGCACAGTGATACAAGTCTCTAAGTGATGGTGCTGGAGCTGACTTTTTGATATGTGAAAAGAAAGGCAAACGGGCATATTCCTTTAACGGACGTACTTGAACTCGTAGGTTTGATTTTTATTTGAACAAGGAGTTTGAATTGATTCTTACTTAGCTGAACCAGTCAGAACTAATATGAAATGAAATGTAAGGGGCTCTTTTCAGGGGTAGAAAAATCTACTAACGTGAAACAATATATAATGTCCAGTGACTGGCAACTTGCCTCTTTCCTGTACCATGCTAAATCTTTTTTCTCAGAGGCTGAGCTTCATTGTTCTTTGTACCTTGTCGAATTCCTCACTTATTACATGCTGAAATCTGGTATGTTTAACCATGTCTGTATAGCCTATTTCTAACAATTCTTTAATATGCTGTGTTAATAAACAACTCACTGCTATTTGACTCTCTTCAACTTAAGTGCCTGTTTTTTAATTCCTTTCTTTTGTTTAGGTTGTTTACCCAGGAAAACTGAACATGCTGTTAGGCACAAATCATTCTGGAGGGGTTATTAACCTTACATAAGTGACAGTGCACTAATATCTAATGGAGCCATCCCACTTAAGAGTCCAGACTCTTCCTTTGGTAATTAATGGAAGGAAGGAAGTTTCTAATGTAACTGTTCTTCAGGGCTACCTTAAATGAAACTGCATGAACACTTTCTTGGGGTGTTTAAAATCGAAATCCTGTTTTTGGAGGATTTGAGAAGGAGATTACCAAATAGCCCGCAACTTTTAGCTGCTACACTGCTTTTTGTTTCTCAGATGCTTAGAGGTGGACTGAGACAAGCTGATTTTCTTAACAAGTACTTGGAAGAAAAAAAATATTGGCAATTTGGTAGAGCAATTCAGGGCAGAGCCTCAGTTCAAACAGAGAGGAGTTAATTTGTGAGAAAATACTGTGTTTTCACATATCCAGTACATGTCAGTCAGTTGTTCCATAAACGATCAGTGTGTTCCAGTAAAGTGTTATGCCAGGAAGCTTTAATTTCTACACCTAATTCTTTCATGATTTGATGCCAGCTTTGTAAATGTTCATGTACTGTCTTAGAAAACAAAGCTTCAATGGAGAAATTCCCTGGATTATTTCTGTAGTGGTCTGTCCCAGTGGTTTGCAGCATGCCATGGATATCTGAGGGAATACTATCTCATGAACTCACTCACTGATGAAAACTTTTCAGTCACAGGCGACTTTTCAGTCACAGGCAACCTGAGCATCCTTTCTGTTGAATCGCTTCAAAGTCAGTCAATACCCCAAAATCAGCAGGCTTCAACAGGCTGGCAGGAATTCTGCTTCAAGAAGCTGAATTCACATTCATGCTATCCCTTTTTTCTACTTATTTTTCTACATATCTTCTCTGCTTATTTCTCTTCTGCTTGTGTTCAACATCTCTACAATCCTAGACTTCCCTGCCCCCTGCCTCCCTACTGAAGGAGGGCTCTTTGCTCTTTCCTCCCATCCCTTTCCTCTGAGATGGTCTCCAACACTGCCAGTCTCTGTCATGTGAAGAATGACAGAAGTGGAACAACTCAGACAAGGTCACACTCCCTTATGTCTGCAGCCTTCCTATGATATACCTGCATCTCTGACAGTGGCGGGTGACTGTCATTCACACCTTTACAAAGCACAACCAGGAGTGTATTGACATACCAGTTCATTAATAGCACTGACACCAGTCACAAGGTAATTCTGTGTATTTCTTGCAGCCACAGAAAGTTTGTGCATTTGACCTGAAGACAGAAGAATGTATCTGATACACTTAGACTTACTGAAGATATGTAGTCTGTATGCACCTTTGCTTCCTAACCTCATCCCATTCTGTACTATCGTCCTATAACTCTTTGGTCAGATTGTGGACTGAGAGGAGAGGTAGACATGGGATGACACCCCAGTAGAGCAGGATTGGTGCACCCTATCAGGTGCTAAGAAGATTAAAATTATCAACAGTAGAAAAAATTATCAGTTATGTCTGTTTGAGAGACTGTAGTGTATATGTGTGAATTACATGTCCCAAATAATTCCTGTTATTTGTTAGTAGCCTCTTTCCTCTCAGTCATTTTTGTTAAGGATAAGTATTTGCATTCTGGTGATATTTCTGCCTTTCTTTTTTGCTTTGGACATAAAAGTGCATTGAGATAATGTAAAATTCACAGCCACCTTTATTGTAAGACTTTGCTTCTTTTGTGTCAACTCAGGTTTTCCTTATATAAAAAGTTTTATTGCGATGTGCTTCTGCTGAGTTAGCATTTCGTCTGTTACATTAGTTCATAAATAACACACAGGTATTCAAGATGCAGATGCCCTTACTAATGTTGATTTAATTGCTGGTAGTTTGGCTAGTAAAAAATATCTTGTTTCACATTTATTATAGTCTGGACAAACAAGATTCTCTTAATTTCTTTCAAAATCACTTGGCTATAGACATAGATTAGCAGGTGCAATGAAAAATGTTAGGCATCCTTTTACAGCATAGTGTTCAAATCCAGATTTTTTTATCAGAGGCAAGATAGAGGGAAAAGCTGACACAGAGACATCTACCGGTAAATCAGGAGAGTAATATTAAATACAAGCACTTGTTTTGCCTTCCTGGGAGGCTTCTTGCACTGAACTGAGCCTTTGCATCTTGATTAATATATCTGATTTGATTCATGGTGCTCTTATCTCCCTGTGCTAGAAGCATAGGTCTTAAATCTACAAAAAGTCATACGAAAACTGAACCAGTTTCACTCCACCATGACATCTTTGAATAACTTTTATTGTTTTCCTCTAAAAAAAAATACTAAACAGATTTTGCTACAAGTGTTTAATGTACGAATACTTTAACTTCAGAACAAAAAGGAGAACAATCCTAAAGTCAAGGAATCATTTTCTCAGTCATCCATATCCACCTAATTCTAAATATACCAAGAAACAATCTGGAAGATGCTGCAGTCTTCAGAGCAGAGATGTGAAGTAAGTAACGGTGCAAGCGCCTTCTTCTTGGTAACTTTATAGATAACATTTCACAGCTAGGACCAATTTATGAAAAAAAATTATGCTATTTATGAAAAAAGAAAGTTAATAAGCTTTGTTAATGTTAATAAGTAGCAAAAATTGGAGGCTGATAAATGAGTTAAAGGGGTTCACGGCCGTGAAACAGTAATGCTGTCATGACTTGAAAATTATTTTGCTCTGACTCAGACTGAAAAGGAAGCTTTTCAGACTAGGTACAGGTTTGTTTTAAGGGGTGGCACCTTGGTTAATCTGAGTCATGTTCAGTCTGTGGCTGGGCAGAGTCCCTCTTGTTATGAAAAAAACACTGATTTTTCTATTGATGAAATAATTTTAATTTGGATTTCCCATTTCTACAGCACAGAAAACGGAATTTAAACTGGCAGCTGGGACACTCTTAACATGCCTTGAGTGTCACCAGCAATTGCTGGAAGAGACTTCTTATCCCATCGACATCTCCTGTGCTGTCTCCCTAGGATGTGCAGGGGAATTAGAACCCTCATTAACATGTCCCAGAGTCTAGGTTTATAGATTTACTCCACACTTTTTGTTCTCTAGCTGCTTTAAATCATAGTTATCTCAAGCCAAATTAAGAAAAAATGCAGATCCAAGCATCACCCATGGTACTCAACATAGCCAGCATAGCTAAAAATGCTATTTGCAGACTCAGGTGAAGAAATGGGAGAAAATCTACAATTGAAGTACAATTTTTTCCTAAGAAAGACCTCTCCTTCCACCATCTGTCTGGCTGGTACCCTCCTGACCAGTTGATATTAAGAGTATCAAGCTGTGCACATGCATTCCCTCTTCTTCTTATGGAAGATGCTCATTGTTCCAGCCAGTCTTGCCTTTGCAGTAGGCTAACTCTACAAACATCTAATATTTCTCCCCTCTCTGTAAGCAGGAGGTAGCCTGACCAGTATTCTCAAGGTGTCTTTCACTGTGTTCTGTATCAACCTGTGTATTAGAAATGTGAATGGTACAATCATTTTAAAAAGATAATTATATTATTAATGTCCCTTTGTGGAAAGCATACACAATATTAAGTAACCTCTTAGAGGTACAAAAGTCTTTAGAGTGATGGATTCCCAACAAAAAATTTTAAAAAAATCCATGCCCCAACTTTTTTGTCAAAATGATCACTATCAATAGGATGATCAAAGCAGCCAGGTTGAATTGCATATTAAACTATTTCTAAAGGAAGAAAACTACGTAAGAGATCCTATCAGGCTCTGTAGAGCTGTTCAGTAACTCAGCTGGTGTAGAAGGAGTTCTGAGGTAAAAATGCTTACCCTGTCTCAAAATTTAGTATCTCGAGTCACTTTTATCTGCAGTGTATTGATAAAAACATCATCCTTAGAAACTGTCTAAGAAATTTTCCAAGAAAAAAAGAAGAGAATTGAAAGAAGAAAAAATGAACAAATTGCTTTAATGCCTTCCTTAAAGCCGGTGGAACACCTCAACACCAATGCCGGAGTCACTGTATGCTGAAACTTCTTTGAAAACGCAAAATAACTGTGAGCTTGTTTAATGAAGACTCACATATTAAAGACGAAATGTGCAGTTGATCTACCTGTCTGTTTTTCTGCAGATATCACCCAAGTTTATCACTGTGACTACTAATCAGGTGCATCTGACATGTGGGTCATCAATCAGGAACAAAAATATCCCAAAGTGCTGCAACCAAAAGCATGCCAACCCTGGACATCTGCCCCAGGAGAAGGAGCTCGACACTCCCAGCGATCTTTGGCAGATGACAGAACGCTTCTAAGTGGAAAGATGTTAGCCCTGCAAAGACAGACAGCTTTTCCTAAGTGTCTCAAAACCAAACCAGTTCCTAGGTTAAAGTTGTATTATTTATTTCAAAATCTGGAGCAGGTAGACCAGGGACCCCTGCCGAGATCTGTTGATGTCACTGAAAACCAGGCTTTTTTCAGTGGAGTTTGAATCAAGCATGTGTTCTTATAAATGAGGCTGGAGTGTGCTCGTAGGGTTAGTTTTCCAGATATTTTAGCCTGGAAAAGGGCTTAGACAGGAAAAACAGTGCTCTGGTGAATCATTCCTAAAGCTGTTTCAAATTACACTTCCCAGAGGTTAATAATAATCTCTAGTTAGCACTTTAAATAATGAATCAGTGATGCCACCTTTCTGTAAGTGTATCTTTCATAGTTCTTCAAAACCATAATTGTTTTATTTTATGATAAGTATACATTGTAATTATTTCCTTGAAACAAAACTTTTAATTTAGAGTTGGAATTGCTCAACTGCATTTCCTATCAATGTCATAGTTAAATTCCAGGAAATTGCTAATAAAGGCATCAAACCAACAGTAAAAATCCCAAATCATGGGTCTTATTAACCAAAGTCATAACACCCCAACACCCACACAAACATCTCAGCCCCACAATTTAGTTTTATACCAGCTTACAACCACCTACAATCCACATCTCCACTTCCTATACAAGGGAGAATGCTTACTCAGTGTAACATCCCAGCAGTACACAGACCCTGAAACACTACTTAAACATATGTGTACAGAGGCTGATGTTTGTACTGTACCTGCTGGATTCAGAGAAAATTCAGATTCTGAGAAAACATTTTTTAAAGGATAGTGATTATTTTGCCATACGAACACTACAGAAAACTCATCCCCCCACTACTTTTTGGAAGAGTTTTGTTAACTCTCAAAGCAAAATTCTGTTGCCAAAACTTAAATGAAAATATTTGAATTGTTTTTGTTTTGCAAACTCAGTATAAAAATGCCTCCCTTCCCTCTCTGATGTGTTTCCAATGTAGTTGTAGCTATAATTAACTTGTTATATTTTTATCCTCTTGTCTTTATCTATTTATCTTTTTTCCATGTTATTTTTCAAGAAACAGTAACTCACAGCTTTAGCTACATGACTAGTTTTCTGTTACAGTTGAGAAAGGGCTTGGTTTTGGCCTAGAAGATTGTAAATAGGGATGAATTTTTTAAAAATCGCCATGCTCTCATGTCTGGGATAGAACGCAACAGTGAATGCTTTACGATGAGAGTGTAAGAATGGCCTGTACAGACTGATCTTCCCTCCAGCCTACTATGAGCTTTCAGAAGCTAGTGGCTAGGGACTTGTTGAGTTGAAGACTGTGTCAATGAAATTACCTGCTATTAATTTATCTGATCTATCTTTTCATACCTTAATTGACACAGGATTCTGTCCTTCAAAAATAATGGGGTAAGTTCTTTCTCCTTCTCCTTCACCTTGATTTGAGGCTGACTAGCCTGTAGCTCTCCCTATCCCCCTTCTTACCCTTTCTGAAGACAGGAGTGACATTTTCGTTCTTCTGTTTCTCAAGAACCATCTCAGATGATGGTGACTTTTAAAAAACTATTGAGAGTGACCTTAAAAAGACATTGACCATCTTAGAAACTCGGTGAACCTAGAAAGCACCTCACCTTTCAGCCAGGTCTGTAGACAAGATGGTGATGAAGGTGTTTTTGCGGCACTTTTTTGGAAGGTTGGAAAACCTGTATAATTCTGGATATAGCTCAAAAGCATGGCTGATAACAGTCGTGTCGCGTCCCGTTACCCACCTACCCTCCACCCCTGGAACAATCTACCAGCTACTGTAATTATTGTCTTTAGCTGCCTCCTTCCAGCTTAGCTCATTTTTTACAACAAATGTCAGTGGAACTCTGTGGACTAAGCGGTAAGGTTTTCAGTGTGGAAAGGTACAACTGGAAATCAGCATACTCAGTCATGGTCAGCCAACCATTTCCTTCCTAGCTGGAGCCTTTCCAGAAGTTACTGCTGTTTAGCTCACATACAGTACCCAGTCATGTGAACACTTTGAATAGAACTGAATCTGGTTTATTTTGTAATGGTATGGACAAGGTGTGTTTACAGTGGTTCATCTAAACATTAGAATAACGGGAACATGACATCTCAGGGCAGAACAGATCTTCCACAAACGAACCATGGAACTAACCAACTCCTGAGCCCTGATTCTCTTGAGATATAATGTAAAATATCTCGTTTCACAAGATTTTGCATGATATTGCTAAATACAGAGTGACTGGAAATGTTGCCCATCCTCTACCACCACTACCAAGAAAGAAAAAAAGCCAGAAATAGGAGATAGAAGCTGCAGAAATCAGAGCCTGGAGATTTTTCTGTGGAGGTGGAAGACTTCTACTACTAGTCAGCATTATTCCATTGAGTGGTTTCATCACACATTGCCACAAATTGCAGCTGCACTTTAGGGATCTTCTCTGAAGTACTCTGTGATGTCTGAGCAAATTTTGCCCTTCCCATGCTGATTTGTGGTACGCTGTAGATTATTGCCTTACTGAGCAATCACGTGATCTTAGTACTTTGACCTTTTTCTTTATTTCCCACTTCAACAGCTGCTGACTCTTTTGTGTTTTCATGTTAGTCGTAACACTTCTTATGTGAGGCTGCAGTCTTGCTCACAAGTGTGCACGAGGGCATCATCTCAGACTCTAAGAAAGCATTTCTGCTGAGAAAACAAACTCATTTTCATGTTCAATCTCTACTTATATAGATGTGTTCTGGAGCAAGACTTAATAACATATGTTTTTAAAAGTCACAGGAGGCTGGTCCTCTTCATTATTATTAACAGCTTCAAGCTTAATTTTAAAAATAGCATTAAAGGAGTGTTAAAGTATGAATTCAGCAAAAAAAGAAATTCAGACGAAAGAGAATTGCCTTTCTAGATCTCTTAGCTTGCAAACCAGCCTGATCCAGTTCAAAGCTGTATATTGAAATGGGTGTATTTCGGCCTTATCTTCTTCTCCTTAATTTCCCTCTCCCTCTTTTCTTCTTTCTTCTCCTCCATGTAGGAGAAAGACAAAACAGACAAGTCTATCCTGTGGCAGCAGAGCAACCCAAGACTGTTAGTCTTGTGCCTCTTTGTAAGCTGGAGTTTCTCCATTAGCAGCAGATGATGCTGGGTATGCTTTGCTTACTTGCTGGACAAGCAGCACAGCAGCTAGCTGTGTAAGACCCTGTAGCTCTGAACAGACACTTAGACACCAGACCTGGGTTTCTCAGTTTCTCAGTTCTCCTGCAGATTTAAGATCTGCTGTGTTATTTCAGCACAGTCTGTGTAGCTGACTTCTGTTCACACAGCATCATTTCCATTAGTATTATCATTTTAATTGTCAGCTAATTTTTCTGTGTACATATACTATATGGGACAAGATTGATTTATTCGTGTTAATGTAAGAGTAAACCATGACCCATTTTATTTGCAGAATGGTTAACTGTGGTATTCATGGCAGCCTCTCTGAATATTTTTGATGAGGTCTTTAAGTACATGTAATACGAAAACATGTTCCTATTCAGTAGATCTCCTATAAGATGTTAAGCCCAACAAGGCAAATAGTTTCTAGAAAAATTCCATAAACATTAAGCATATATATGCCATAGCATTAAACTTGGTCAGTTTGAACCTTACTGTATTGTGGTAAAAGAGGCATCTTGTTTGCTTTTATTTACCTTCTCAGCAGTAAATGCAATTTGGTTAACCACTATGGCAAACTTAGGCAAGACATTTTTGTCAACAGTTCATTCTCAACAGAGTAACATTCTTAGTTTCTAGGGCACCAGACTGGATTCTGAGTAGTAAGGTGTTTATAAGTCTTGCTGTAAATCTGAAACCATAAACATGTCTACTTTTCTATTAAATCTGCTGCTATGTTTGAGGCACAATAAATTCTCTTTTAAATTTGATGGTAGTAAGCATGTTGGTTTTCCAGTTTTGATTGCTGTTGATTTAAGAGTTACCAGCACCTCCTGCCAAGCTTTTGGCCTAAGTCACGCTCCCTGGTGATGTCACGAACAGTGCCTAGAATTTAGTAGTTGAAAGTACCTGCTGGTAGGCAGTAAAAGGAATCATACATCACTTGTTTTGTTGCAGATGTTTTTGGGAACAGTGGTAAGAAACTGGTCCTTTCCACAGCTGACCTCTCACTAGTCATTTTTTGATAATAGATTCAACAAAGATTCGGGCCTGGTGAAGTTTTAATTGGAGTATTTATTTGCTTTTTATAATACAGGCTTTCAAATACACCTCAAACTCTGCTAACAGTGAAATGATTTCTGGAACATTTCTTACATTCTTTGGCTGCTGCGGGGTACTTCCCTCCTAGTGAGGACAACTGAGTTATTCCCATGAAAGCCTATTCACATTGGCAAAATCAGCAGGCCCAGTGCCCTTGGTGTTTTCTTTTCCTTTTGAGTATGTTAAGAGTTATATGTTGAATTATTTCTTCTGAATGTTTCAAATAGCTATGTCTCATTTATTGTGTTATTATGAACAATACAAGATTATGCCCTTGTCTGCAGTGGGTGTGCATGCCAGTTTCGTGTGCTTCTCGAGGCTGCAGGAATCTCCTCAGCTGAAGCAGTGTTTAGGTCAAGGCCTAATATTGAAATGAAAGTCATATATGCACTTTAATCTTCAAAGTTTACTGTCACTTAGTTTAATAAAATAAGAAACAGGAAGGAAGCCTAACAATGCTTACCTTCCTCTACTATTTCTATCCTCATCTCAATGTCAACAGTTAGGACACAACTTCTTGCACTTCATTAAAGGCACCACCATACAACACAGCAAACAGAATTTTGTTATTTCAACATGTGTAAATGAAGGCTGGAACAGACCCAAGTTCCTTAATGTCAGTGGACAGCTGCAACTGCAAAACAAAAAATTAGTGTGTCCTGGAGAGGCCTTGAATTTTCTTGAGTATTTTTCTAAAACTAAATTCAAGGAAAAACTGAACTTCAGTAACACATTCCATCTAAAACATGGTTAAGTGCTTCTATTGTGCTCGGAAAAAATGCCTACACTCCCAAACTCCTGGATACTTTTCTAGTTTCTCTATAATCAGTTTGCACCCTATTTCTCATGCATCAGGTTTCACAGTTTACTTAGACAGTTTGAATATGGTTATCTGGCAATTTTAAGGTCTCAGTTTCACACAAGACATCTTCCTAAAAACACTTGCTGAAAACTGTACAAAGTAAACCAGGAGAAATTATGTTTGGAAACAAGCAGGGCAAAGCATTAAGTGAAGAATCATGATTGAATGTCTTACCTTTTTAATTTTTGAACTACACTTTCTTAACAACACTCAAAAGGCTTAATATATGCTTGTGTGTATGCATATGCATGTGCATACATGTATGATATACGTGTCTCACACCTCTCATTCTTTGAAATGTTGCTGAATCTCGGTGTAGCCTTGAACTCTTTGTGGAGATCTATCACACACGGTTACTTCAGCTTGCTGGATTTCACCAAGTAAAACTTCCCTGCAAAAGACAGGAAAGGAGCATAGTGTTTGTGAAGTTTGTCTGCTTCTGGCCCTTCTGCAGAAACAGCAGGAACTGCAGCTTTTTTGGAAAGGCTTGGAAAGGTCTCCCATTTGAAGGACATACTTGAATTTCAGGCCTTTGAGCTGAAGTTTAAAGCAGGACTCACAAGAAGGTTCTGTGCTGTCACTCCTGTCTCACACCCCTGTCTTCTAGATCATGAACCTGGCTGCTTTTGCTAAACCAAAACCCTTTGGGACCAGGCAGAGCTTTTCTGCCAGCAACTACTCTAAAGCTGTCCTGCAAGATGACATTAGTATGATCTCTCTGTCATGTCTCAGCTGTTCCTGCAGAACAAATAAGGTCAGGAAACTCTAATCTGGGCAACGCTTCCTGCCTATTTATAAGTCAAGGACAAAGAATGAGTGCTCTTCTGCCACAACACCAGCAGACTGGATTGCACGGTCTTCTCTGCTGTCAGATTTGGAGAGGCAGCATTTCAAAGGCATGAAGCAAAGACTGCAGATACTAAAGTATAAGAATAAAGAATCATTAAAATTAAATAAAAACAGGATAAAGAATGTTTTGCAGCTGAAACTATTGCCTTTTCTCCCTCTTTATCTATCTTTTCACTTTCCTTCACCATTTGATCACTCTCCCACAAATCCCAGGCCCTGAAAGAGCTGAGGTGCAGCGTACTCTTCCTTCAAGGGTAAGTGCATTCATGAGCATCAGAGGTCATTAGGTGACAATGTTGGACAGCCGGAATGGCTTGGACCAGGAGATATGGGATTCCAACTAAACAGTACATGGCAGGGGAAAGGAACGAAATGCATGAAGAGAGGCTGGATGGCAAAAATAATAGGAATATCCTAGGGAAATCAGAGCAACAAGAGGAATGAAACATGTTGAAGCATGAAGCTGATTGAAGGCAATCGGGCAAGAGAAGAAAGAACAGCAAAACAAAACAAAACAAATTTTTCACAAAATTCTGACTGAATAGAAATCATTCTTAAATTAACTTGTCAAACATGATAAAGAACTGAATGGGTATTTGGGCTGGTATTTCACCTAAGGCAACAAAATGCCAGGGGCAATTCTGACTCATGTGTTTGTGAGTAAATTCTCCATCAGATAGCTGCTAGAACAAGAACAATTTCACATGAAAATATGTTTTTATGCTGATCTAAACAAATTGAAAACATTTTCTTTTTTTTTTTATAAGCAACACAGATGTTGTTTGGCAACTTCCATACAAAGCACCATAGATAAAAACCGTAACAGCACAGCGGAAATGGATGAAGTCTATCTTTTTAGCAGAACCAAAGATCTCCAAAGTCTTATACACTCTTTGCCAGGGAATGAGGGGAGATTGAATGAGTTTGGGATCTCTGTGTTTGTACAATTTCCTCTATCTCACATGGAAACAAAAGAAGAATCTCTGGACATTTCTTTCTCATGCTGGAAAATCCAGTAGGCAGGAAAATACATTCTTTTAAATCCACTGAATAGTTCAAGTTTATTCATTTGTACTGCATATGTACTTTCTGTAGATGTAAACCAGTAATGGAAAGATTAATATCAGAGTTTGCAATGAATGTGTATCCCGCATGTGAATTGCAGCATAGAAACTTCCACTTTTTGACAGCTAACTGCTGTAGTCCTTCTACCAAACACTTTGTTTCCACAAGGATTTGAAGAGTTTACATGCATAAATCATGCCTTTTGTTCACCCAGAGCGTAAATTGCACGACATAACAGCCACAAATTAATTCTGGAGTGAAATTGCACCTACTGCCTTCCTTTCTGCTCCCTGGCCTACACACATGTACTCTCAACAAACATATAGACAGATAACGTGGCAGTTAAACTAAACACTGTATTCATATATTACATGGTTGAGGGCCAGCCCTTTCTCAAGCTCTATCACTTGAGAGTATTCCATTTCATTAACCTTAACTGCATCCTCTTAATATCTCACTAAATAATTCATATGATTTTTCAGCCTCTTTGGCATTTAAGCCTTTGAATATTGTACTAACAGACAATTAATGTCTCCCTTTAGATATCTCACAGCCAAACTATATGTATATATAGCTGTTTTATCTTTCCTCATAAATTCAGCCATTTAATGATTGTTTTGCGGTTCTCTGAATTCATCCCAGTTTAGCACAATCATCCTTATAATAAGTTGCTCAAAACCAAATGTATTTTTTAGGTATGGTCTCACCAGAACCATACGGACAGAGTTATGCAACTTATACAGCAGACCTCATGCCATGCAGTTTCTAATTAAACATTTTCTTGCTACCGTATTGCACTGAAAAGTCATGTCAAATGTCTTATCTGTGTCTGTTTCAAAATCTTTTTTCATATCTCTCCCTTCCTCTCTTTCTTTCTACGTGTTTCTCCTTTTGTCCTCTTTTGGGAGTAACTCATTCCCCAGAATTGTTTACGCTGTATGTTTCTAGTTAAAACAGAAGAATGATGGCTTAAGATACTAGCAAAAAATTTGAGAAGCCTGTGCTCACTTTCCTGCTCTGTAGAAAAGGAGGCAATATAAATTGGTATCACTAAATGGTACTGTGAGCATAAGTACATTTCACCACTGCAAAACACCTGCATGCGTTGATACTGGTGCTGTTTAAATGCCATAGATAGGGTCTTTTTTTGTTGTTGTATTTTCAGTTTCAGTAAATATTTAAATAGCATTTTCTGTCCTATGCAGTGTTTACCTTTCCTGATTTATTTGGGATTTCATAGAATCTACTCCTAAGTACCTGGCAAATACCTGCATAAGGTTAACTTGACTCTAGATAGGTTGATACATAAAATAAAAGGCATGTTGACAACAGAAAAGAAATTCCCAAATGTCTGTATAGCGTCTGAATGTCTAAGAAACTGTTTCTGAGAAACACACGCTCACTAGCAACTGGTGCTGGTCTTGTGCAAGGCAGTTCAATTACCTTGTCGTACAGCTTGCTGGTACTTAGAGCTCTATCTGTTAGCCTTTAAAATGGCTACAGTGAGTGTGCTTGCTGTTCCTGGCAGCCACTGCAAAAGCATGGATGCTGGCTTTTGAGTATATCAAACTGGAAAGTGCCCTCGGTATTTATTTAGCGGGTAAACTCATATCTACATCTATGAGCTGATATGTACAGTATGTGTGCATCCGTATACAGCGCTGTGAGTCTGGGAACTGGCTATCAGTATTCAGAAAACATTTTAAGAAAGAACGTTTTCTGATATTTTGAGGAAGACCCTTTTTAGGTCAGACATTGAAGCCCATCTGCAGGCAGGAACTCTAGTTGCATGGGTGTCCACTTCTTTAAATAAAAGCTCAGAAGGCCATCTGCATACTTCTAAGAGTGATCTTGTGAGAAAAAACAAAATATTGCAAAACTTATAATAAAACCATGAAAGGAGATAATATTGATCTCAAATACGTCTTTCCTTTTTCAATATTAAATATTAATTCTTCCCGAGGTAAGTTTTGCTGCTGCCAGAAATGAAACGTGCATGCTTATACAGATATTGGTCAAGCATTGGAACAGGCTGCCCAGGGAGGCGGTGGAGTCCCAGTGCCTGGAGGTGTTCAAAAAATGTGTAGATGGGGCACTCTGGAATATGGTTTAGTAAGAACGATGGTGTTGGGTGGATAGTTGGACTTAACTTAGGTAGATGATCTTAGAG
>Ga0181612_157120_pt1 | contig 17332 bp, 9 predicted proteins | sample HoacroProtozoa21_FD_119630 | JGI IMG/M metagenome (GOLD analysis project Ga0181612, IMG submission 119630) | Hoatzin crop microbial communities from Cojedes, Venezuel. Combined Assembly of Gp0051906, Gp0051904, Gp0051908
CGCCTGGACAGGGTCCTCTACAGCCTGCTGTAGGTGACCCTGCTTTGGCAGGAGGGTTGGACTAGATGACCCACAGAGGTCCTTTCCAACCCCTACCATTCTGTGATTCTGTGAAGAGCAGGGTGATTTCATAGTTCTATCTGTACTGGTGAACTCTTGCCTTATCCTTCGTTCTCCATGCCCTGCTATTGTGTATTTTGGGGTATTTGCTTATGAGTAGAAGCAGGAGTAAAATTCTGTATGAAGATGGTTTTAGAAAGGGTTGTACAGTTAATGCCTCAGTAAAGGAAATAATAGGCTTATTTTTTTTAATATATATAATATGTTGGCAGGTTATTTTGCTGAGAAGGAACAAAACAACACTGACAAAAGGAAACTTACTCTACTCACATATTCAGTGTAGGGAATTTCTTACTGCAAATTATGCATATCATTAATTAGTGTAAATATTAAACGCGATCAGTAATGTGGAATATTCGCTGTTGCATTAATTGGGCAAAGAAAGAAAGCAAGTTTTAGGATGCAGATAGATTCATTAGTGTTTCACGTGAGGTGGTTGTTATGTCCTTTTTCTTGGTAGAAATACCTGGCATTCTCTGCCTTGCATTGAGGGAATCAGGAATGTGTTTGCCATGTCCTGTTTTGCTCCCTGCAAACAGAGTCTCTGTCTTAAGAAGAGTTTTGGATCTTTAGCCTGTATCCCTGGCAAAATAACCCACCTGTACTCCCTGTTTGTACCACAATTGCAGACAGTAGTTTACTGCAGTAGTTATGTGTTCTAGTAGCAGCGCTTCGCTGTGCAGCAATCCTGCATCTTTGCACGTTTGATTTTTCTCACTGATTGCTGTATTTTGAAATAAGCTGTTGATCCAAGTTTGCCTGTGGTGTCCATTTCAGTGGCTTTGTAAACCTACAGGCAGAGAAGCTGCCTGTGAACCTTGGAGGGAAGGGGGAAGGAGGGTGGACAGTGTGGAATACTTTGGTCAGCTAGCCTGAGGTGTGTGGTCCATGCTTTCAAATTGCAGGATAGCGGGAATGATGTGGACTCCATCCTGCATCGGTAAATAAAGTACAGGCTATTTGGGGTGCATGGTCTTAATTGCATGGGCTCATACCATACCATTTTATCTCAGCTACTGTAGATGACCACAAACAGACTTAAACTACCACAGGTCTACCATCAAGTGCTACACTCATGCCTTTTTCTGGGTGGATGTATGTGTAATGTTTTTTATCCTCTACAGGTAACACCTGAGAGGCTTGTGCATCGCAGGTGGTAGACTACCAAGGCTGCAAAATGCCTGTATATCCAGGAATCAATGTAAAACAAGGCATTGACCAAGCATGAAAGACCCTTAAGGATATCATCTGTGTGATGATGACTGACTTTTCTACCCTGAAGTTAGAAGTATAAGGCCTTACTTGCATCAAGTGAGCTGGAGAGAACTGTTTACAAGCTGTGATATAGATTTTAGTGCAAGGGCTTGATCAATAACATTTAACAGAGGAAGGAACAATTTGATTTTTACCAGAGAATGGTTTTAGGGTTTTGCCTCTGCTATCCAAACAAAAGAAAAACTGATCTTTTAAAATGGGTGATGAAAAGGCTAAATCCTTGTTACAGGCACAACATCTGATAATGAAGGCATGAAGAATTGTTTAAGGGAATACTGTTTATATTTGCAGCCTTCTGCAAGTGTAATGAGTTTAAGATAAAGAATTAGTAATAACAGGATGGTCAACTTGGAAAACAGTGAGTGGTCGAGCGTCTCTTAAAGTCTTTCACTTTACACTGAAGGTGTCTTTAGTAGTTATTGATTTAAATCAGCGGCTAAGAAATATTGGTTTATATAAATGTTAATGTTTGGAATCTGCACTTCATGGCTATTTTTCTAGAAAGGGGTTGCATTCTGCCAGTTAATGATTAAAATGTGAGGTGTCTGATTAAATATAGTTCTTTTACAAGATAGGAGACTACTTTTTGATAAGTAAGAGGATATTTTTGTATGTATGTATGAAGTTTTTTCCCTTAGGGAATGTGATTTATTATATGGTTGTCATTTACGGACTGTCGTGAAGTTGTTGGATAGAAGTTGCAGTGTAACCGAAGTGCAGGAGGACACCGTAATTTTCAGCAGTGAATGTCCTGTTCTAATAGATGTGTCAAGTTTGTTTGAAGCAAGTAGATCTAATCCTTTCTTACATCATTTATCTGCATAGATTTGAAGAAGAGTGTATACTTCCCTGCTTCTTAATTATGTTTCTCACCTTTGAAAGACAAATATCTCTAACTGCTTTCTTCTGTATCAGAGGCTACTTGCCTCTGCTGTTTGTTACAGTTTGGAGTGGTGTTTTCTTGACAGCATCTGTAGGTTTATGTTGATGATTGGTCTGTCTCAAACTTTTAAACATTGTTTCTAAAAATTTGTCTTAAACTCTCCTTGCTTTTTCAGCATTATTTCAGTGTATATAGAGCCAGTAAACTCTCCACATTCCATTTCTTCCTCTATTAAAATGAAGTGACTTATTTCTTCTGCAAATGCTTCCTTTATCCAAATGCTGATTATCTTAATGACTCAAAAAACACTATAAGGAGTGAGACTTAATCTTGACAGAAACTTACTGAAGTGGGCTTTTGTTCTTCACTTTTGTTGTTACTCTTTCACTGACTGTCCTTTTCAGATAGGATCTGAATTTGTTTTGAAGAATCTGTTGTTCAAAAAGAAGTAAATAACAAAATAAAGCCATTAAATGCCTTTATCATAAAGATAAAAAGCAAATCTATTCTTATTTTCAGATTGGTTGGGCGATACAGAACTTCATTGTATTCTTAATCCAATGTTGTTTTGTTATAGTTGAGTGTGTCATAACAAGGACATAGTACCTGATACAAATAAGTAAAATATCTAGCTGCTGTGTTAGTGAGTGGAAAGAAGGCTTGAATAATACTAGCTGTTAAACTGTATTCTCTCCAAACTGTGTTCTAAACAGCTATATTTTTATCAGCTTGATTAGAAGAAAGTATAAACAAGTATATTCCTTTAAAATCTTCTGTTATTGTGTGATAAGTCTGAACAGAAACACGTGGAAACTAGCTTTCTCCTCAGGAGCTGAAGAGCCAGGATTTGAGGCCTGCTTTTACACGTTTCCTTTGTTCAGTGATTACGGCATTCAGTCAATTTAAGAAAAGGAAGAAGAGATGCATCATCTGTGTTTTGGGAATGTTTAGACCTAGTAAAACCTACCTTGCCTGTTAAATCAAGTCTCAAGAGCAAGGTTGTGTTTAGTGTCCAGAATACTGTGTCTCGTTTTGGACACACAGTACAAGAAAGATACTGATAAACTGGTGTGAATTCAACAGAGGGCCACACAGACGTCAAGGGTAGGAGTAGCTGCCCTACGTGGGTGGAAAAGCTGAGGGAATGGAGTTTGTTCAGCCTGGAGAAGGGACAATTTTGGGGCAACTTCGCAGCATTTTGTGGTGCATACAAGGAGGTTATTGAGAAGATGGACCCAGGCTCTTCACAGCAGCGTGTGGCAGGAGGATGAGAGGTAAAAGGCATCAACTGAAACAAGAAGGTCAGAAAGGATAAAAGGGAAATTTTCTCCGTGTGAGGGCCATCAAGCAGAGGATGAGGGTGACTCAGGGAAGGCTGTGCTGGCGTCAGCCTTGGGGATTTTCAAGATTGGAATCATCTGGGCTGCGTCTGGCTTGATTGCTGATCCTGCTGTGAGCCACAAGGTCAGATTAGAGACCTCCTGAGTTTGTTTCCAATCAGCATTATTCCATGGTTCTTTAATTCTCTTCTGTGCTTATCAAGACTGGCTGAGATGCTGCCGTGAGGCCATGCTGGGAACCTGTAGCCTGGAACTATCTGAAAGAATGGGGCAATAGAATCAACACTTTGGACATTAGGCAGATAAATCCCAAAGAATAAAATGATGGTTGGACTTCCATAAGGGCTTCTGAAGTCCTTTCAGTAATCTAATTCCAACTCTGCAACAGCAAGCTTTCTGTTAGAAAAGAATGTGATTTAGGGCTTGTGGTCCTGGAGACAGCGTTTCCAGAAGATCTGCTGAAGAGTTAGTCTCCATATAGATGTTCTGTTTCAGAATATCTCTAGAATAACCAGTGTGATCACTATGAACTTTTTAGTATTGTGAAATAATAGTTTCAGGTTGTCTTCTTCCTTTTTCTGTACACTGCCCCAACCCAACTACCACCATTCTGAAATAGTTATCATATTTAACAATAAGTGATTCTCATTTTCCATGTGTACCAAAGCTGATAGTGTCAGTAGATTGAAAACATAGGCTATATAATTTAGAGTATTAAAAGACTTGGAGAAAGTCTTTAGTAATTATCTAAGCAGTTTGGAATGGCTGGTATATATTTATAAATAAAATAATGGAAATTTTGGAAATGAAGAACAGGCTTTATGTGGAAAACATTCCCCCTTCTGTCAAGTACAGTGACCCTGGTATCTCAGGATTGAATCCCATTCAAACACATTAAGGATGGTGGAGCTGGATGTCAAATCTGTTGAAGTCAGCTTTTCATTGAAGCTGATGACTTTGCATTTGCCTATAACATTCTAAACACTGTATTTCTTTCTTTTTTTTCCCCCATGAATTTACCTGTTTCAAACACTCATGGAAACGAGAGCTGATTTTGTTGCTAAGCAGTCACTTAACCTTGGTGAAGTTTTGCATTTGAAACATTAGAGTGTCTCCTGATTTCAAAAGGCTGGAAGGGTTTGTATAGTGAGTGACAGTTAAGGGCAAGGAAAAGAGCCGTAAAGTGCTATGGTAATGTTAATACAAGTTGATAGCCAGAGACCCTGGGCTTGGTGGCACGGGACACTTCAGGCAGGTTGAAATGCTGTTTTATTTTTATTCTTGATATATAGAGGCTTTTTTAGTAGCTTTTAGCTGCTGTCCTTTTGAAAATTTAATGTTATTTCTTGTTTATAAAAATGCATGTGGCTATTTTGCTTTGGCCACCAAGACCACCAAGGAAAAAAAACTGTCCTGTGTGCCTCAGAGCGGGTGTTCCTGTTTCAGCCAACTGTGTCTAATGAGTAACATCCTTTTGTTTCACATTTCTGGAAGTGCTAATGTCACTCCTGGTTCAGATTAGCTGGATCAATCTGTAGGTATTATGTATATTCTTCCTTTTACTGCCTTTTAAACTGTTACATTTATATAGTTTAGGTGATCACTTCTTGTGCATTTGTCTTCAAAGAGATGAAATAAGGAGTTTCTGCAGCCTTTTCTCCTGGGGTTTCAGTTAAAGGCATGGTGGTAGTCTGTGCTCTTTGACAGTGTAGTTATTGGGAAGAAAATGAGAAGATACCCATAAAAGGCAATGAAAATCTGGGAGTTTGGGAATTACTACCTCATGAACTTGGGTATTCTGTCTGCTCTTTGAATAGCTGGGCAGAAGCTGGAAATTCCACCAGACTCATACAGCTTCAGTGAAAGTGGCTGTATCATTTTGTTAGTTAACTAGAGTAATAAAGTGATATTTCTTTGCTTATAGAATCATAGAATAGTTCCTAAGAAGAATATTCCTAAGAATACCCTGGGACTTCAGTCAAGGAATAGTGCATTACAGGAAAACCCCTATAATGGAGTATAGTTCAAGTAGACGTAACTTTGGCTTTTTTCACCCTGTAAGAAACAGCCCAAGGTGATAGCTTGATTTTTTTTTTTATTTTTTTTTTTTTTGCTACAGCTCCAGCGCTCAAACTTGAACACATTTCTTTAGTGAAACAGGAACTTCAACGTTTCTTTCATGGACAAATTTTGCTTTTCTGTTCATGTTATTTGTATCAGGAGTCACTTCTAACTTAGTGAAGAAAAAACTTCAAACCGATATTGGAAACTCATTTTGATTCAAAGGCGTAGGATTTGGATTTGGTTGAAGATCACTTTAGCTCTGCTTTACTCATGGCAGCAAGCTGATTTTCAGAAGTGGCCAGAGACTGTATGCCATAGCTGTGTCTTTGGTTGTATTCACCATTTGCCATGTACAAAGAAGGTATGATTTGAGCTTGCTGTTTGTTACCTCATGGCAGAAGTTTCAACACACTGATTGAAGGACTATAAATTTGGCTGAGTGGGTCTGGTCCTTGTATGTGTAGCACATACTGTACTGGGTATAGTGGGAAATTGATGAGATGCTGAGTTAATAAGATATTGGCTGTGTTTCATAAGGGTTTTACTTTGTGCTTACTGTAGCCAAGGAAGAAGTGGGGGGAATTTTATTGTATAAAATGCAGTTGATACAAGATGTTAGGATGCCTTGTCTTGCTCTTTCAACACACTGGAAAAATACATACTAGGTGAGAAACAGACATGCAGCCTAGTGCATCTTCTTCCATGCAGTTCCTACTGACCATGCTAAGATTTCATTCAAGTAGCTTGAAATTGGGCTACACAGTATATATTTATTCCGTTTTAAGCCAGATCTGTGTGCACATTCATGGTGTTGCTGGTGTTGAATATGTACTTGAAAGGTACTTGGCTTCCATCCTCTTCCCTATGCTTCCCTTTTTGGAGCTATAGAAGAAGTGATTTTTTTGGCAGCTAGAATTGATAAGACTGGTAGCAAACCAGTTCCTTCTTGTAAGCTACAGTGGCTTTTAGCTTGGCCTAGCAGACAGAATTTTCCCTGTTCTTTGTTCCCTTCGTGGAGGGGTTCATTTCCTGTTTATTTTCTTTCCATTTTCTATACTTTTATTGCTATATTATTTTCTATACTTTTATTTATTAAGTGTCTGTAGCATCTTAAAGCTTGACTTACAATTGGATCAGATATTCCTTTGGCTATTTACATTTATGGATTATATCCGAGTAAGGTATAAGTAATGGTCAAGTAAGGGAGGTAACTCCAGCCATTGTGGAAATAAATAGCTGATACTGAACTGTAAGAATGTGAGGGAACTGTGAGAATGCGGACATACAAAATTATCTTGGGGTCAGAAAATGAGTAAATGAGAAGTAGGTTGGGAAAGGTGTTAACATAAGATTTTTGAGAGAATAATTTATGCCACGGTTTCTAACGTGGTTGGGACATGGGGGTGAGTAATGGAGAATGACTAGTATGTTAAGAATTGAACATGTACTTTTGGGAAGCTATAGCAGCAATCTGTGCTAGCTATGCATAAATACAATGGGAACCTATACAACTGTGGAAATACAGGCAGGAAATTGCATTTAATTTGGCCAGTGTCATTAATATAATGTGTTAATTAGGGAAGAGGGAGACTTGGAGAATGGGAAGATGATGAAGAGGTTGAATTCTTCCTCTTATGTTATGCCTGTTAGAGGACTCCTCTCTCTATCTTTCTTGGCAGAATGATGCACAAAGTACCAAAGTGTACAAATAGAATGGTATTTAAATGAGCAGAAGGAATGTATTTGCAACAGCAGAAAAGGTAAACTTTTAAACTGGTAACTCTAAAACCTTCATATAACTGGAGCGTAATCTGCCAAGATAAAAAAAGATGATGAATATCCCTGTAACTTGGCATATCTGAAAACGGATGATGGAAGACTTGGTCAAAAGTGAAACAGGAGTAAGTGTCAGACTTACACAGAGCAAGTGAATATGTCCTTAAAAGACTTGGTTTTGCAGATGTAAATGTGTATGATGGAGGAATGACCATTGAAAGCTACTTTTGATGAATAGCTTAAATAGATGACTTGGCAGTTTAGCTGGTAAAATAAATCTAAGAATAGTCTCTTCTTTTTGCACAACAGCACGTTAGTAATGAAGTCTAGTATTAATAACATTTTCATGAAAAACTGCAACAGTTGTGTACCTTACTTTCTAACTATTGCAGGTGCCTTCGCTTGCAAGATGGTACCGTTTGTTCAATCCACTGCTATTGTAACTGAGATTCTTACAATGACCTGCATTGCTGTGGAAAGACACCAGGGAATTGTGCATCCACTAAAAATGAAGTGGCAGTACACCAATAAAAGAGCTTTCACGATGCTAGGTAAGATTTTAGGCATCTCCACTAATTTTGCATATAGAGAAATAATCTTCGGTGCAGATGGTGTGACAGAACAAAAGGCACTGATATGATCAGTGATTCACAGATAGAGTTAGTAAGTCTGTAACATTTACAAAATAGCTCAAGGACAGTGCCCATATGTACAGTAGTTACTAGCCAAACCCCTGACAATAAACTTAGAATCTGAAGACAAAGATTTACTTAACCAAGTCTCTGATGAACCTTTGGCAGCCTTTCCTTCTTTTTTTTTTTTTTTAAGAAAGGTTCAAAATGCGCAAGCACCGCTAAAGCAATGTCATAGCTGTAAATGGTCCTTCCACTGTAACACAAAGATAACATACATAATGCTGCTCATGCAGATTAAATTGCCTTTACACTTGAATACCAAAAAATGAAGGTAGTTTGAGAGAAGGAAAACTGCTAAAAAAAGAGCATGCTGTTATTGTTGTGAATGTTGACTGATGTATGCCTCATATTTAAATTGTCTACTTTGCCTGACTTTTTAAAGATGAAACTGTTAAACTGTTCATACATTTTTTAATATTTGGTACAACAAGCAGCATAAATTTTTGTATTTGCTTACAGGCATAGTCTGGTTGCTGGCACTTATTGTTGGGTCACCTATGTGGCATGTACAACGGCTTGAGGTATGTTAGGTGAAATAGGAATTTACATATTAAACTTGGTACTTGCTGGATCTTTTTGTACCTTTAGCAATGAAATTGAATAAACTCCTAAGAAATGAGAGTGGGATAAGATAAATGGAGCTTTTGTTCTGTGTGCCAGCATGAGAAAGGCTAAGGATTAGGACTTGCATTCACTGGAAGGACTACCAGCAGGGACTAGTCATGTCTGTCCTTCCCAGTTATGTCAAAGAGCAGTAATTACATCTGTGATTTCCACTGTGGCTTCCTTTTGCTTTGTAGGTGCACTGGCACACAGCAGTGTAGGGTTTAGATTACTATTTCAGGATGACATAGTGTTCCCTGAGATCTGGAAGAACTGTGTCTAGTTTAAAATGTAATTAGCTGCTCATTATAGTTTAAGGACTTACAGTACACTTTTGGAGGGGGGGAGGGGGAAGCCTTGTCAGAATCTGCTGCTTGTGAGGTAGAATGTTAAATCTTTTTTTTTTTTTAAGTGACTAGTATGTGAGGTTTCTATACACCTGTCTTTACTTGCAAAATGCATAGCCAAGGTCTCCTTTGAAAATCCGTGTTTAAAAAAAAGAAGGTTTTGAGGAGAAGTGCAAATCACAGCATCTCCTGACCTCTCTTTGTCAACTTGGGTCAACACAACACTTCATGTGGAAAATTGCTTGGAAGAATTTTGTCACTTAGAGAAGTCTCTCAGCTGATTCTTGTATTAAGACCAAGGTGTATTTGAATGAGCTTCGTTTTTACACTTGGGGTAAACACTGTAGTGACTGATCTCCTTTATACTTGTTACAGGTTAAATATGACTTTCTGTATGAAAAAGTGTATGTTTGTTGCTTGGAAGAATGGGCCAGTCCGATTTATCAGAAGATGTATACGACCTTTATTCTTGTTATACTCTTCCTTCTTCCACTGATGTTGATGCTTTTGTTGTACACTAAAATTGGCTATGAACTCTGGATTAAGAAACGAGTGGGAGATGCTTCAGTTCTTCAGACCATTCACGGGAGTCAAATGTCTAAAATATCAAGGTTTGTAAAGTAAAATACAGTTGGAACTTGGACTTCTAGAAAGCCTTTTTGCCCTGACAGTTCTTGCAAATCAGTGCCAAAAAAAAAAAATATCTGCCTTTCCTTATCCATTGGGACGTTTGCAAGCATAGACCAGGATTTTAAAACTAGCTAGTTATTTAACACTTAGATACCCAACTTAAGGCAACTTAAACGTATTTTCTTCGGAGTATAGTGTAGCCGCATCTTCAAAGTCAAGCCCTTTCAATAAATCTCATATTATACATTGTGAAATGCTTGTTTTTAAAAGCTGTAGGCCATGAGTTAGAAGATGACTTGGGGAAAATGCTGCTATATTATTTCTGTATGTTCTATGGAGAGTTTGTTACATAGTTCTGAGACTGAGAGCACTGCTTTATGAGCCTATTATAAGTTAAATTGGCATATGGGAAAAAATCAGAACTCATCTAAAAACTACTTTGGTACAGTTTAACTTGATATAGCTTCCAAAGAGTTTTGAGTGTTCTGTGATGTGTTTGTGTGAGACTATCCAGATGGTAACGCTCTATCTGAAGTTATGAAAATCAATAATTAGCAGCTTTACTATTTAGCACTAAATATAGTCTACTCTTAATATTGCCTCATGTTTTTTCTTTTCATTTGGCAAATTGATCTGTTGCCTGATGTGCTAGAGACCTTTAGCAGTTCTCTCTTTGAGGAGAGTATCACCTTAAGTATCAACTGCAACAAGAATACAGACAAGCAGCTTAAAGATAAATGATTCCTTAGATATTTGTCTAACAAAGTGTCTAAGGAAGCTGACCTTTGTAATTCAAAACTGAAAGGGGGTGGAATCTCACAGGAGTGAAGGTGACGTGTAATCTTCAGGCTACTCCTCAGTTTATTTTCACACAGTGGGGAGAAGATCCTGTAAATGCTACCAGTGAAGTGCTGCTGCTTTAGCTCAAATGAGATATCCATCTTGGGATCTATAAATGTAGTTATATGAATTATGTGTCAATTTGGGGATGATGATAAATTCATGTATACCTTGAGTTTGTGAGATACTGCAGTGGAGGCAGGGAGTGTGTTTTCTACTCTTACTTTAGCACTTCACCTACCAGCAAAGGTTGTAGGTTTACTACCAGCAGGTGTAGTTTCACTTACTCTGTCAAATTCTCTGTGTAATTAGGTGCTGCGGGTGTGATCAGTGCTCCCAGATCTAGGAAGAGACTCTTGTTTTTTGAACTACTAATGGAATTTCATGTGGTTTTCCCCCCTTCCCCCATCTCTTACTATTGGAATTGCATCTGCTTGAATAGAGTGAAAATGCCTTGCAAGATACACTAATGCAGCTGCAGCAAGCAATGACAAAATGCATTGCTTTCCAAAAAGAGAGAAATAAAAGGTGTTAATTGATGTACTACATTTATATGATGCTGCCGTTTTTGTTTCAAAGGGAATTGTGTACTTCTGAGCGTTCTTCCAGGGTTTGATTTGTATCTGCAACCATCAGAACGCATTTACAGATCTAACTTGGAGACGCATGTAACTACTGGTCAATTCTTAGTGATTCAGTATGGAATGTCTTGATGCAATTTCAGGAAGAAGAAGCGGGCAATTGTTATGATGGTGACAGTGGTGTTTCTCTTTGCAGTCTGTTGGGCCCCTTTCCATGTGATTCACATGATGATAGAATACAGTGAGTATCTGCCATGTCATATAATAAAGCCCTTCTTGTTTTTTGTTTTTTTTTTTTTTTATAATGGATCTACAGGTTGTGAAAAGCTAGTGCTGCTGCAGCATTCAGCTGTAGAGTACCTTCTCCTAGTAAAGGTTAGAGTTGTGCTTATAAATCCTGGATCACTGTCTTGTAGTAGAGCCAACAACAGGTGAATTACTCTGAAGTCTAAGTGTGATAGACAGATCTGCAGTGCTCATGGAAAACGAGTACATTTCAAAAAACCTCTTATCATACATAGCATTTGGCAGATGCCTTGTATCTGAGATAAAGTTGTGTGACAGACAGATCTCTTCTTCCCTGCTGTGCGAATAAATTAAAAAAAAAAAAAAAGAAAAAAAGATTATCTTTGTGTGTATTACTGTAAACCCTCCGGACCTTTGTTGCAAGGTGGGTGGGAGGGAACTCAAACTCTCCACCAGCTCTTTTAGAATGTAAGCTCTTCAAGAAGGAGATTGCTGTTGCTTCTCAATTTGTACAGCATGTAATCAGTCCTGAAAAGGAGGTTTGCTAGGCCTTACAAGACTCAAGAAAAAGCAAGACTTTAGTATTAGGATGGTGAGCACATCTTTGTGGATTCTTTTTCTGTCTGTCTGTCATGCTACCCTCATTTTGTGAAAGGTCAAAAGTACCAGGCTGGAAGGCAAAAGCTATTTCCAAGTATAAAACCTCTTGGAACAAGTAACTTTTTAATTCAAATTTAATTGTAATTTAATGTGTGAAGGCTTCTATTTGCATTCACTTAAGTTTTCATACTGCTTTGAGTGGAACTGCTATGAAATAATTATCCCTTCACTTGCCCTAGTTTTAGTGAGGTAGATGGTAATATAAATACTGGACATTGTGATAATACGCAATGAGTACAGTTGAACTTTTTTCAGTGTTCTGGACTGGATGCTATCTTGGAAATGCCCTCAATGCATGTTATCTTTGCTTTTTGGCATTTGCCCTGTTCTCTGGGGTCTTGTACTGTTCATCTCCCATCTCCTACATGGCTACTGGGATAGCACGTGGGACTATGCAGCAGGCTATATGTAGGAAAAAGAGGAAGTTTTTAGTAGTTGTACTCTACTTGCCAAAGCAGCAGCCGTTTCTTTGTATTCTATCACAAATAAGATTGTAACAGATAAATCAGTAGTCCTGCAGCCAGTCAGCTGAACCGAGCGATGTTTATGCCTAGACAGAATCAGAAGAGCAGAAGCTGTAACTATGAAATTTTTTGGGTTGCCCATAACACTCCATGAGCTGTTTGCTTTCTTTTCACTGCTAATTTCAGGAATTATTTCAGGTCCTACAAGGCTTTTACTTTACTTACTGTGTAAACCTTTGTAGTGCTTATCCAAAGTTTGGTCGCTGAGTGTTTTGAATTCAAGGAATCCAGAGTCCTCTGTGATCTCAGTGATTAAAGAGTGAGAGATATGACCAAGAAGATGCATTTTTACCTCCAGGAGCTGATCTGTGTCACCGCAGAGGAAGAAGCTGTGTACGGTTAGTGAGAAGACAGGGATTGCTGTTAAAGTACTTAGATATTTGATACAGACATGAAACTCAGAGCCAGAAGAACAACTTGAATACACAAGGCCTGTACTTAACAGACTGCAAGCTTTCTGTCGCCTGGCCATTGGGCAGTTTTTTTGGCTCATAAATTGCCTCTTTCAAATGACTCTGTCCTTATTTACATATACGCAAAGCAGGGCTATGTGGTAGATTTTGGTCTTTCCTTTCTGGTGAAACCTGGTTGCGAATATTAAGAACTTCCAGCAAGGTCTTTTGTTGATTTTAAGCAAAAGCTTCTAATGCCAGACTGGATATAAAAAGGCTAAGTTAGGAGGCATTTATGACATTCAGTGCTTACAGCATATTTCCTTTTTCATTTCCAGGTAATTTTGAAAAGGAATATGATGATGTGACAGTCAAAATGATCTATGCAATCGTCCAGATTATAGGATTCTTCAATTCTATTTGCAACCCTATTGTGTATGCTTTCATGAATGAAAACTTCAAGAAAAATTTTTTGTCTGCCATCTGCTTCTGCATTGTCAAAGAAAATACATCACCAACCAGGCACCTTGGGAATTTGGGGATTACTATGAGGCAGCAAAAGGCAAGTGTCTCTCAAAGAGAACCCATTGACTCGGACGAAGCCAGGAAGGAGGCATTCAGCGATGGCAACATTGAAGTCAAGTTCTGTGATCAGCCAGCTTCAAAAAGGAATTTGAAAAGGCACCTTACCTTATTCAGCTCTGAGCTGACTGTGCGTTCTGCATTAGGAAATGGACAGTAGCATCACAAAGGTTTTGAGAAAGGAAAAAGCATTCTCTTTATATGATAACTTTGAGTGAGCCATTTAAAATAATGTTCTACTTTGCATGCTGAAAGGAGGGGAAAGTATTTTGTGGATTATAATAATGTTGGGATAATGGTTGAAAAAATCTAATATATTTCATAAGGATGAAAAGTAAAACTTTGGAAAACAATATTACTGCATGATTTCCAGGAAAAAAAATATTTTTTTCTCAGATAACTTAGGGCTAGTTTGCCCTCTGCTTTAGGTAAACCAAACAACTATTGCTTGCTCTGTTTATTCTGTGTTTGGATGCTGGCAAACGGCTGGACCATACACAGCTGAATGCCAGAAGACAGCAACTGTGGAGAGAATACACACTTTTTTTGGACGACTTGGAAATCTGACTTTGGGTCTAAAATTGTAAGATCTGCTCTCTGCAGCCCTGAGGGCAGAGGAGCTTCAGATCTGAGTTCGGGAAAAATGCAGACTGAGATACAATTCTAGTTTGAAAAAATAGTATATGAAAGAGCCAGCCAGCCAGAATTTGGATCTGAAGAGATTAAGGTTTAAACATTGCATGTGTGTTCAGATTTTGTTAACAGGAAGCATATTAGAAATTAACAATGCATGCATATTTAATGAGCTGTTTTTACAAGTTAATTCTTGGGTACAAATTAAAATGCCGGTGTAATGCCCTGTAAACTGCATTGTTCTGCTGAATAATGTAGGAGTTGAAAGTGCAGTGTTGCCATTTTCTGGAGGGATATGAGAGCCAGATCCAGAGCCTGTTGGGACTCTACAGATGACTTTCAATTGAATATCACGATCTTCTGACTAAACGCATCTCTGAAGACATGCACAAACTTTTCTCTCTCTATCATCTTCAAAGCGGATTAATTACTGTAAAGAACAGGGTCAGTGTTCTGTTATTTTTAGGCTTTACAGTATATTAGGGGGGTGAAATCCATATAAATTTGAAACATTTTTGCTCTGAGTGGGTCAAACTGAATAACTGTAAAAGGATGCTTACAAAGTGTGGGACTGGAGGAAAAGTGTGATCTGGAACGATGCACTGTGATCTGATCCCATAAATGAGGCTTTGAAATACATAATTGCAACTCCAGGTGAGGTTACTTTGGATCCTTTAATAGCCTGAGAAATGTCGGTGCTCTCCTCTGTCATCCCTTGCCTCACCTAAGGGGCCTTGGTGCTCCCTTGGCAGTAAATTTTAAGATTCTTTTACGGCTACTTTACATTTCATTGTAAATGAAAACTTAGTCTAAATTATCCTTGTATAACTAGAAAGTAATCTGATGCTCTTATAAAGTTTACAAATTTCCATTGGATAAGGCATTCTGCTGCTGGTTTGTGACATATTATTTAGGTATATATTATTTATATTGTATACTGTATACTCCCATGCAATGACAGGGGAAGATTCCTGACTTGTCCTGACAGCCAGGAGTTAAGAGCACTCCTATTTACATAAGCATATGTATTGTATAATAAAATAACAATTTTGGGGAGCTGTATCTGGGTAAAACAACATGAGTAAGATCAGGTTCTGCATTAGACAGCCATGCAGACATGGCCTTGTGCATTACCTTGGAGTAATGCTGTAAGCAACAGCAGCAATTTTTGCCTGCAATTACAACTGTGACTGCCTTTGAAGACTGTTTCTGCCTTAGCTTGTCTTTCATCTTTGTAGGCAGGGGTCTTTTACTAAAAAAAGGTTTCTGCCCTGGAGAATAGGGGCTAATGGTGGTTTATTATCATAGTTTTCCTCAGCTGGTGTAAAGTTTATCTGACTGATAACTGTGTTTTGACAGATTCTGTAACTGAAAACCAATTTACTTTAAGCTTTTTATTTATTTACACTGCTAGTTGGAGTGACAGATTTTAACAAAGATTTCAAGGTATTTTATGTTTTTCTTTTGCCTTATCTATTTCTTCTGTTGTCTCATAAAATGTTTTGTCAATAAGTGTTGTCGTATTAATTTTTTCATTAAAATTCCTTTTTGGCATTGCTGGTGCTGTTTTGCACTGGGAGCATCTAATACAAACTTCATTCTTTGAGTCTCTCTTTGTTTAAAGATTCGTATAAGCTTAAATGGGCTTTTTTTAGTGATTAAATTCCAGTCCTCTTACAGGTGCCAGCTGTTACTGTAATCCTGAGATGTGATTTAAAGAACTTTGCAGAATATGGGGGAGGGGGAACATCCAGCCTTTTAGTAGGAGAGAAGTGGTAAATGTTTCAGCAAGGATGTGTGTAGTTATAGTTAAATTAAATATAAACCAAACTACTAAAGACAGTTCTCATTCTGTCCTTAATAGTAACTATGTTATTTGTGCATTTTTGACACAATAATTTCCTCATAGATGGGTAATCTTGTGAGAAGTCCTAGCTGCAAGGAATAGAAAAACCTTTATTGACTTAAGCAGAACCAAGATTTTACCTGTGTGTGTTTCTTCTTTTTTTTCTTTTTTAATTTGTCAGAGCTCCAGCTTTGATTTAACTGACAAACAAATTGTGCTATTCAATCGGGTCTATTGTCAGTCCAGGCTAGTAGCCTGTCTCTTGCAATGGCTCGTATCCTGTGTTTCTGAGTGTGTGGCTGTAACAAGTGCTTCAAACTGGTGAAAACTAGCACTGCTGCGGAAAGAACAGCCCTGCTGTCCTCCCAGCTTGCCTGCTTATTCCCACCTTACGTTAACAGAATTGCATAGTGAATCTGATCAGAAAAATTTCTGGCTATTGATTTTACCCAGAGAACAGAAAAGATAACTATGCTTATTTCCCTAAACTGAGAATATTTATCAAAACTGTTGTGTTCTTTGAGGACAGAAATGCTTCCTCAAAGAAGTGTTTCTAATATCTTAATTATGACTCATTTCTTTGACATTGATCAAATTAAGTAGAAACTTACTTTATTCTCAGCTGTAAGGGTCTAAGCCTTAAAGTTACGATGAGATGATGGAAGGAGCTGGCAAGTGGATGAAAATAGGAGCCTGAAGTGACACATTCAACTGAACAGAGACTCTGGAAATTTGAATGGACCAGGAAAAAGTGTCAGATGTGTGTTCTTGCTCAACTGAAATCAGAGAATATAGGCAAGGAAAACAGTGAGTGGCAGGGTGTGAACGCTCTCAGTACCTGTCTGTGAGAGGGCATCTGCTGAATTCACATTCTTTGGGAGGGGGGAAAAAAAATTTGAGATTTCTCCCTGGCAGAATTCTTCTATTGTTTTGGGGGGGTTTAGTTTCAGAGGATGTCAGATGGTTTTATTTGTGGGTATGGTTTTAAGATCTAGAGACAGGTACTGGGCTGTGATACTTTGATGAATAGACAGGGAACAGTGCTTTTATTGAGGAGACTTGATGCTGTTATGGGCTAACACAATGCTATGCAGGCATTAAATAATCTGAAGATGATGAACAACTACACAGAGAACTTAGTTTCCCTGTGGCATTGACAATGTTTTCATAAAACATTTGTGATATTGAGTGAGGGGGGCATTTAGGTGCAGACCAGGAGATGTCCATTTGAAGCTTCATAGTTTTGTTCTGTTTTCAAGTAGGCTTTGCTCCATAAACAAGGAGAACAAATGGTA